>Ga0268249_1000283_pt1 | contig 29701 bp, 20 predicted proteins | sample AgamicAtPe_FD_200257 | JGI IMG/M metagenome (GOLD analysis project Ga0268249, IMG submission 200257) | Agave microbial communities from Guanajuato, Mexico - At.P.e (v2) (version 3) | ecosystem: Host-associated > Plants > Phyllosphere > Phylloplane/Leaf | place: Guanajuato, Mexico | collected... | reverse complement strand
AAGTGGGCTTCCCGGCGAACTGTCGCCTCTGAATCACTACCATGAACAGCGTTCCTCGTATCTGTCAGGCCAAACCTCGACCTTAGACAATTGGGATCATCATAGATGGTTCTATAAACATTCGCCTCGCCGATGGCGTCATTCTTCGACAGAATCATGGCATATATCGGCGAACTAGACATGAAAGTTGTCAATCGGCCAGAGAATTTGTTTTGATGTTCCGAATAAAACTCTTTGGCTCTTTGGAACAGGTCCACAATCAATATGCTGTTAAGAATTTGTTTAGTGAGGCCAGAGATGGGAGGTAATAGTCTGGTGCACACTGTCTATCCTCATAGGTATTCGAAGTGCCAAACTCGAACATTTCCTCTTTTGTACCAATTCCGCTTTGTACAAACAGTGTTGACATGCCATTGTTGTGCCCGAATGGCATATCGGTAGTCAATCTATCACCGATCATTATGGTTCGAGTTGGGTCAATATTTGGGTGCTGGCTGCGGATGATGTCGAAAAAGTAGGTGCCTGGCTTGCCCAATACAATTGGATCACGGCCAGTTCCAGCCTTAATTGCGGACACATAAAGCCCAGGCCCAGGCACAAATATGTCGGGCGAAACTGAAGGAAAGGACTCATCTGCATTTGAGGCAACAAACAGACAATCGGGTCGCTTGACATAACTGCAAGCTTTTGCCAACTTCTTGAAGCTCACTTGATTGTCAAAACCAACTACCACTGCGCCTACTTGTTTGTCCACCTTGAATCTTGCTTGACCCGGCGCCCATTCATCTGGGGTGACATCCGGTCCTACGCCAAAGTTCTTGATCCCCATGAGGTTGAGTTCGTCCGCTATTCCCTGGCTGCCGAGCACGTATACGCTGCGATTGAAGTTGATCTGTTTGAGATAAAGAGCGGAAGCATAGCTTGTCGGGAAAACCTCGTTTAGGTTTGCGTCGTAACCCAATTTTCTGAGCTTCTGTAAGCACTGGATTCGATTCTTTGTGCTGTTGTTTGTGGCAAAGATAACTTTCTTTCCAAATCGTCGGAGCGCATTTAGTGCCTTTGCAACACCATCGATTGGATCGTTGTTTATGTACAGAACTCCGTCACAGTCTGTGATGATAGTGTCGAAAGAGTCCATGAAATCCTCGAAGACACCCTTATTGTCCAAGTTCTCGATTGATTCCACCATCTTTCCCAAGATATATGAGTGGGAGAGACCTGTAACAGGACTATCTGGTGAGCTAGTTGTATAGGACTTGTTGATTATCGATGGGGAAACGAGCAGGAAGTTGTAGAGACTTGAGTTTGGGTATCGTTGATCGTCGGGGTTAAAAACTAGGCTTGTTTTTAGAATGGTGTGGCGGGAGAAACCTCTCGTGGTAGATGGTTGGGGTGAACAGGTGGGCGAGCGGTCTCTTATATAGCCCACTGGTTTACACCCGAGTGGTTAGCTCCCACCTCTGCTCTCGGGCGTCTTGCCAGCGAAGTGTCAGCGAGACTAGGCGCAGGCGAGTGACTGAGGGGGTCAGCAAAAGTCCATCATGCTTCTCGTGTGTGGCCATGGCAAGCACGCACTAGGATACCTTAACTAAACAAATGTAATGGAGGTATACCAAGGGGAGGAGGAGGAAGGGAGGGATAGGGAGAGAGTGAGGGGAGGGCGGCTGAGAGCTCCGTTTACATTGGACGCTAGAGCGGCGCGCAGACGGGCTGACGGACAAACAATCAGGCACACACTCGCTTGTATCCGATTCGCGTTTAGTCTTATGGGTCATACAATGGAGAATGGCCCTGATGCAAATCCTTATCATAATCGGACCTAGGCCGAAAAATTTCCTTATCACAAATTACTTAGGATGGAAATTTTCTTTCCATCGAACCTAATGAATGAATTCTGTATTCATCTTCTTTACTTTTCGTTCGTACATATATCATACAAGGGAGAGCGATAATAATGGCCGATGTTGACTTAGCTTGTTGCTCTATTCAATCGGTCTTATGGAAAGCTCTATTCCTCCAGGGAGAAATTATCGGCGCTAAGCTAGGCAATTGGTGCTGTCGCATCTTTTGGTCAGATAATGACACTAGACACTGACAGAGCTGATGATTCTAGAGATATTTCCACTGAGATAACAGCCAAAGCTCATTGCTTCGATAACTGCACACTCATCGATACTTTCTGCTCTCAGCGAGGACGTGCTATCGATCCAACCAGGAAGTGCCTGAATAAGAGAGATTTAAGTATTTGAGGGAATGCATAGTACCCTGCTTCGTATGCTGTTAATTCAGACAGGCTTTATTACCTCATTGGCCCACTGATAGAGCTTTACACTGGCAACCAAGTGTACATTAACATTAATTCTTATCTTTTGTTTCGCTGGGCGGTTGCCTTGCTTGTGAAGCGCCGGTTTCCGGGTTTGTTGGTTTCGCTTGAGCGTCAAGCGCCCTCACAAAAGCCTCCAAATTTCCAAGACTGGCCGCATCGACACAAGCTTGGTTCAAACCGAATTGCGACATCAATGGGCCTAGCTGACCAGATTGTAAGGCAATACAAAACTGGCTCAAGGATGAGCGAAATTGTGATGAACGGATGGTATCGTCAAATTGTTTTTTCCTCTCATCCGGCGAAAGTGCCTGACCGCTAGCTCGTGAGACAGGCGGCAAATGTGGCTCGACTTGTTTCAGAAATTCTTCATCACTGAGCAGGTGAGCCAAGCTTTCCGAATTCATGGCTGTTGAGAGGTCAATGAGTGGCTGTTGCGATTCTCTAACCTGATTTGAACCACTAGTTCCATCTCTAGCGGCTGTGGTGCTTGCCATGAGAGAATTAGCCTCCTCGTCGTTGCTTTCCATAAGTGCACCTGAGAATAAGGCTCGAAAATCGTTTATGCTCGGGGTGAAATCCTGTCCTCCAGCGGAGGCAGCAGCGTTAGTGGAGTTGTTAGTCAAACTAGTAGCTGAAACTGGGGCAGAATTGGTTGTGCTTGCGGTGCTACTTGCTGATGCGCCAGAGTTGCTTGATGGCGATCGACCTGCAGCTGAATTGAGTAAGGATGCTAAATTTACGCCATTGGAACTGAGCAACTGGGCTACCTGATCCTGTGTCATGTTTCCAAAGAGAGCCTGTAAGTCTCTCTCAGATGAACTACTCATGTCGCTACTGGCTCGAGGTGGATTGTTCAACATCTCGTTTATTTTCTTGCAGAACTCGTCGTCTCGATCTGTTCGGGATTCTTGCATCCAAAAGAACATTTTTCTATTCGACGACTTCATTTTCAAGACATATACGCGGCCTGTTGTACATTCTTTAACACGCTTGAACTCGCAATCATCTGGAAACAATATTAGATCATCCTCCACCACTCCTGTCTGCCGATCTTTCCAACAGAAATGCATCAAATTGTCGTCTTGCGATTGGCGAAGATAGACCAAACCCTGTTTTCTCAATGGGTGAACCATTTTGTCTCGCATTTCCATCTTACCAGCCTTGAACTCGACTAAATTACGCATGTTTGTGGAGGCTGGGGGCGCCCCTGTACTGAACAAAACTGGTGATGTCATCCTGATCCAGTAGGAAAATCGAAATCAATATTAGTTCGAGATTTTGTCGAAGAATTGCAAAGCTTCTGATGTTGAAAGAAAGAACAGAAAATCAAATTTTATAGCAAGCTGGGAAAGTTGTTTTAAAAGCAAACCGATGGCTCTTGGTCGGAAAGTCAGCTGTTGTCCAGATGCAATGCGCCCTCTGGTAGCCATAGCGAACACTAATTTTCGCGACCCTAGCACAAGCATACAGTGTAGGCTTCTGGTCCACGGCTTTGCATTGATTTTTCCAGTATGTTTTCCAGGATGTGTCTCAAATTAGCAAGGCCCGATCCGTCAATCGACACTTGGGCGATCTAGCGGTGGATGGAAGATGTAAAAACTTTAATTTTGGGCTCGACTTGAGGCACCCTATTCAACATGCTACGACGGCACAGAATGAGTGTTAGGTTGAATTTCCTGTAGGCGGAAGTTCGATGGCTTCTAGACATTCAAAATCGTCATCGATAGCAAGAGTTTTTCAAACAACATTGATACATGAACTGAGGATCATGAATTCGACACGCGAGCGACTCCCGCAAAGGAATATTACCGGACAAATAACACCTGTCGGCAAACTATGAGACTTAACAGGTTGAAAACAACTATTTAGTTGAAAATTGGCTATAGAGAAACCAGTTGAGATGCTCACATCTCTCGCTGGTGGTCGTGTGTATTGTTGCTAGATGCAATGAGGGAGTTGACGTTTTTGAAGTCGATGGATGTGGCTGGAGATCCTGAGCACATGTATGCCTTCGATGATGACAAGTTCTGATATCCGTGACGTGACATTGAAACCTCAGCACTGCTAGCTGACGCGTTGGCAAGAGGGGCGGTCGAGCACAGTCCGGCATGATTAAATCGCCTTATGGGAGGCTTGCCATCAAAGCGTTTTACCATACTCGTGTCCAAGGTAACACAAGCTACGTTTGAGGGTGCAGAAATAAGCGAAAATGTAGTCGCATTGCTACGTGCCTGTGGATCGTGATCATCCTCGGTCGAAGGGCAATAATTAAGCGGAGAATTACCAAAATTTATCAACTGATGCGACTGCTCACTAGCTAGCCTTGGAGATGATGATAGCCCAACGTCACCGGCTACTAAAGTCGATCGCATTGCGCCATTGTTGTAATTCGCCAATGTCGGCCCAATCCCACAAGACAATTCAACCTTCCTCGTATCGTAAGAATGTTGCAAACTGTTTGTCTCTGTATGCTTGATTTTTGTGGTTGATTCCGTCGTTGCAAGCTTCTGATCTAAGCAGCGACTGTTCTTCAGTAACAATGTTACCAGCGTTTGCGAGTCAATCGAGCCACGAAGTCGCGATAGAAAGGATGCAAAGATGGAAGTACGAATTTGTTGACTCTTGAGAGCTTGCGCCGTGTTGGGATCAGATAATGCAGAAACGAAACCCGCTTGTAGCTGTTGATCTGAGGATAAATTAGACAGTGGAGCCGAATCATTTTCGTTTGAGCCTATGAAAGCCAAGCCCGCAAGGCTGCCAATTTGCGTAAGATTGTCAACAGTGTTCAATCTGGTTAGTTGGTCGATCGAACGCGCTTCCGATGCTTCCAGATGGGTTCTTATAGGCTGATCACAGTCTTGTCCAGGTGAATAGAACGCTGGACCCATTCGACTAGATATCTCGAGTCTTTGCGATCGATCTTTGATCGTTGAAAACATTTGCTGCGATCGACTCGTGGTGGGATCAAGATAGTTTATGGCCGATTGCTGCCCGCCTCGTTGGCTTAGAAGCCGATCAGATCTATTCGTGACAGAATCGAGCGAAAGCTGGCGTGTATCGAATTGATGCGCCTGAATGGTGGTGGGTTGTAACTGAAAACTGGTAGGAAGCTTGTGCCTGACACCGTTTTGCGACGAGCTTTTATCAGTATTCAACTGTGATTGCTCGCAGCTAGCAGAACCTATTCTAGGCTCAATGTTGATGTCTTGGTCTATTCGGGACCTGGGCTCTTGCTCGTCATCTACGATGATCTCCTCGTCGCCATCAAGTTCGCTAGAGCTGCAGCTTCGATCTGAACTTGTGCGATCACCAGATCGAGCAACTGTTGAAAAAATTGGCTCCTCAGAGCTATTGCTCTGATTTTGTGGCTGCATGAACTTTGGATGGAAATGTTGAATAGAGGCTTGACCTTGTCCATGATTCTGACTTAACTGATGAGTCACGCTTGAAAATGCTGACATCGGATATGGCAACGAGCAGCCGTCGAGCAACGGGTTAGTTTGTTCAGTTGCAAAGTTTATATTACGCAATCGGCGACCTTTACTGGCGCCAAGTGGCGTATTGCACTGGCTTATGGTGGTCCCTTGTTGGCGTTCGCGAATGGAACTCAAGACAGGATTCGAGAAAGCCGTATTGCTTGTGAGCTGGCTCCTAGTTGCGCTGATTGACGATTTATTCGAGAGCATTTGTCTGGTGTTTAGATGGTGTCGAGTTCGATGAATGGCCATTTGATTTCGTTGCGCTTGAACAATACCATTAGCGCCAGCGCCACTTTCGAGTTGTCGTAATTTCGGCTTTCGAGGTCCACGCTCATGTTGAACAGCTGCAGATCGTATAAAGGAAAAGATTTGTTAGGGTCAACGATGGCCATTAATGGAGTGAAGATTATGCAATCAAATTTAGGCGCGAGTTTGTCCGTTGACTATAGAGCAGCTAATTGAGGGGCGAGCGATGCACCCGAGAAAGGCGCCATTTGTTTTCCAAAATAGAACGATCGAACGGCTGAATATAGCGGAATATTCAAAATTAACCATTAATGGAGATTGATCCATGTAAGGGGCTAAACTATTCCATGACATTTTGAAGAAACCTCCTCAAAATCCTAGAATCCCCTCAAGTCCCAATTCAACCCCATTTCAATCCAGACTATTGAGATTTGTCCAAATAGATTCACTCAAGTGATCCTTAAGTGGCCTGCTCCTAAAACAATAAGCAAACATTGGTTTTTAGGAACTGCGCTCCATTCATCTGTACAATTCAATTGGTGAGGGATTCGATTGCGGCAAATGAGGCAAATGATGGAACTTGTGGGCTGCCATGAAGTCATGACAAGCGAGGGTCATTCGTCTTTCGGAGAGAAGCCAAGAGTGAGGCGCAAACGGAACGGTTGCCATTTAAAGCTTTATCATGACCTTTGAGAGCACAATCAATGGTGTTGAAAATTAATATGTCGATTCGAGTGGCTTTTGAAGATCCCAAAACTCCAAAATTGAGACGCGACGACATGGTATGTGGTGCGTTCTCAAAGTGGGCATCTATGATTCATCAGTGGATGGGTCGCAAGCAATCATCAAGCAGTCCACACTTATCGTATAACAAGCCGTATGCTAAGTAACGGTTATAATTTCAATTGAATCAAAAAGAGATTAGTGGGCTAGCGGTGACGGCGATGGTCCATAGGGGGAGAGCGATAACAGAATGTGACCAAACGAAGGACAATATGTTTGTTTTAAGATTGGTCGATAATGTCCTTTCAATGGACTCATCCGCTTCAGTCACGCTTCAAGCTCGAGTTGGCCACTCCTATTAGGCGAACTCAAACAAGTGCATTATTATATATTCTAGCCAACATATAGTCGCGTGAGGGTTGTGGCCCGAGCTTGTGCTCAGAGAGGCCATCGGAAAATCCGTAAATCTAAAATATAAACTAGAATTTAGGGCGCCATGAACCTGAATGGTTGAACGAAGGACCAAAACTGCTTATTATGCGCACTGTTCTCGTGCTCGCCGAATTCTAGAGGCGGAAATCCGCCCACATTTTGGCCTCCCTGCCCTGCCTTCGAATCCAAAGGCTTTCGCGCATCGAGAAACAGTTAAACCGCCAAACGTCGACTGGAGGGAGCCAACACTTGAGATGTGGGTAGAAATTAAATTAAAATTGCCTGCAAGTTAGGGAGGCAAGAGCAGACAGATATACGTAACATCGGAAACACGACCACCACTAGCGGGGCTATGATTATGAGTTGATCGGCAGCTCAGCAGCACGAACCTGAACGTTCCGCTGAACCGGCAGCGGCCAACTGAGCGGAAATGGACGGATTTACCTTTCGTGTCGGTTTGCTTTGCTGGTTGGCCGGTCAGTCTATTGGCTGCTTCATCTAGCTGCCACTCAAACTCGGCCCAGTTTTGAGCCTTTTGATTTGTTGCCAGCGTTGGCGTGATTTGTAATTGGCCATTTTGAGTGAGCAATCATCGCGCTCTTCCTTCCGTCCTCCCCCACCGTTTCCGCACACGAAAACACAGCCTACTCTCAACGCAAATTCCAGGAACCCCCGAAAGCTCTCACAATCCGAAGCGCTGATTGATCGTGCCCGAAATGGACTAGGCTCTAGGGCTTGAGCCACAGATGGCTGGCGGCGGAGCCATCGAGTTTGGTTGCGTCACGACATTGCGCCAGCTTTGTCTCTGAAATCGAAAGCTGGATCAATCACAACAACAACCGCCATCACAACAACTGCATACAAGAATCACTCTCGGAACGGCAATCTAAAATTGGACTGGCTGCAGCTTAAAGGAGTAACCTTTTACTTACCGTCCCTGTTCATTCCAGCCTCAAAGCATCGGCGCAACCTGCAAGCACGGCAATGGTTTCTATGTGTCCGATCGACTGGACATTGGCCAAATACTGAAGGTCATAAGGGTCAGTTGGTATTTGGAGGTATGCTCGTCTCAAGTTTTAGAGTAATACTCACATGAGCCCTGTGCCTTGCAAGTGTATCTACGGTTTCTGTGAATACTTCGTTTAAAGAAACCTGAGCAACCTATAGTGTACGATCAGGGTTAGAGCGAGCGCCCGGAAGTTCACTTAACTACCATCTCCTCCCAGAAACTTACCGTCGCATGAGTATAAGCCATAGTGCTTCCCTGAGCTCCGATCTCCGCACACCTTGCAAGGTATATCGAGGAGCCTGTCGTTAATCATCATGTTGATCCGTTTGCAGAAATCGCAATATTGTCTCGGCAAGATGATTGGCTGAACGGAACTTGTTCCCTTAAACTTGATACCTTGTTTACTCGATGTAAATTGCTGAACCTCTCGACTTCTCCACCAGCTTTTGCTGTCACTCTATTTGAACAGTCAAGTCGCATAGTCCAACTAAAATGGCCCACACTTGTCCAATCCTGTTTGCTCATGCGCCGCCGCCAACTAAGCTCCAGCGGCCTGAAGCACGTACTGGCTCGCGTTGTCCAACCAACCCGTTTGTCTGCACCACCACCACCACTCTGCGACTTCCAATTCAAACTTACTGACTGATCTACATCCCTGGCCCGCTTTGTTCTCATCATAGCGATGCTGGACCCTGTGGATGCCGCTTCTCTGAGCCTAGTGACTTGCGCATTGGCAATCGGGGCCTCAACATGAAATCGGAAAAGGCCGAACGCTGCTGGGTACTAGTGGTGCTCGTACTTGGGGGCCACTACATTTTGCGCCCGGTCGAGATGGGATAATCTGGCTTTGGCAAGTTAGAAAATCGAGACGCCAACGGGGGTGTGCGCGAAGCATGCGCAAGAAGGGCCAGTCGGCTTCCGGTCGGAGGGGCACGAGTTTTGGCCTATAGGGCAACAATAGCGTCCGACCTGGTATGCGTTTTAGTGAACAGGCCTCTCTGCGTGACTTGGATTGCGTTCCTCGGGCACCCTCAGTGGCAACGAATTCAACTCGCCTTGTAACAACACTGCCAGCCCCCCCCCTCCTTCCATCACCTTTGCCGAATTCGACTCTGAATCTTGAGGGGCCGTGGCCACTGAGGGAGGTTCATTTTAGCCCCGCTTCGACGGTTAGGAAGGTGCACTGCCGGGGCAAATTTGCCGAACTCTCGTCTGCTGCTCACCTGGAGTGGCGAAAAGGTTCGTTCCATTAGCTTTCGATTTAGTTGCTCCTCTTGCAACTTAATGCTTGATCGATTCATCCCAACTGGACGCATCTGAGACCTTAGAGGCTTAATTGAATTGGGATGTGATGGTAACAACGACCATCGAGCAACTAGATTTGCCATCAAAGGAACGAATACAAGTGGCAACGAACTATACCCTCTTCCTATCTAACGCAAATACTTCGAATCAAACAGTGCACTTGTTTACGCGGCCATGAACACCAAATGATCTACACACAACGAGAAGCCATTGTCCTCGCTTTGCAACAATTCACCTTAATAGTAGGCCAGTTGACCGGAATGCCCTATAAATGGCAGACAATCTCCAGGTTGCATATAGAAGCCTCACTTTCGCTGGCCACTCCATTCAAATTCGCTAAGCTCCCATGTTCGTATTACAAGTTGCGGTCAGAGTCCGCGGTTGCTTTCCTATAAGTGGTTGTACTAACAATCGACCAAAACAGAGTGAGCTCGAAGGTTTGCGTTTGCCACTGCATATTGGCCCATTCAAATGAGCCAAAACATTGGCAGAGTTCAGTGTCCTATGCCAGCTATCAAAATAGGGAGCGCGGCCAGTCATTCGAGTTTAGGCTCTAGTAAGTCGAGAGCAACATAAGTGAAAAGCACTTTCTCAGTGCTGAATCCCAGAGATTAAACTTCTATAAATCCTCTCGCAGAATCGATCATTGATCGCGTTTAGAATTTGACTAGTTTTAAATCATCAATTAATTCTGGCACACCGCTCTCGTTCTCATCAGGCTCGAAACTCGATGTGTCGCCAACGGCATCCGGTTCCGTATGGCCATCATTGTCTTGCCCATTATCGCAGATTAAGCGCGTATACAAATGTTTAGTCCCCGATTGATTGAATGGGCCGTTGAAAGATTGTTTCCTCATTATATTGTCCATCAACGAAGAGCGTGTGGCCGGTGTCGGTCTAGTTAGGGCGCAAGATGTTTCAATCGTCTCAGCCACTGGAGATGTGTCTGATTCAAGTCGGCGAGCCTGTCGTTTAATCTCTCTGAGAGCGTCCCTATCAATAGCTGTAATACCCGTCAGGAAGGGCAGAGAGGCTCGCTCACTATTGAGCTGCCTATAGGGGATGCTGCTTGAGGCTTGCTCGCTATCCGCTAGCATCTCTGGGCTCTTCTTGATTCCAGTATCAGACATCCTTTTCAGCATGAGCCGGCTAGAGAGACCGTTTGGACTCAAACCGAGTTGAACTCTTGATTCTGAATGCATCGAGCGATTTGGTGATCGGGCCAGGGATCTATACGATCTTATGCTCGAGCGGTTGTAGTCTGCGGGCAAATATCGGTGATATTTTGTCATAACATGGTTCTTTAGTTTCTTATACGAAGTCTCTAGATGCTCGTGCTGGGGCCGCATTACATCAGCAACTCGATCGCGGTGTAACCGAATAGCCTCATCTAAGAGGGGCACTTGCTGCGCGATCAAACATTTCAGCTTATCCACCAGGAGGCTAGGCTCGTCCAAATCCGGATGCTGATCGCCACCCTCTATTGCCTCCTGCCTTGCTCCGCCAATCGACACCACTTTGGGAGCTGCAAAGCTACCTCCCCCTCCTCTCACATTGGTGGGCCGCTCTTGTTCAAAGAAAGCCTCCTCGTATTTTGTTATGCCCCCATTAACTGCAGCATCAACAACACCCAATAAAAGCTGACCCAACAACCGGGCATCCTCAACGTGACGCTTGTCCGCTTTGAATCGATTAACCATGCAAGACAATCGATCATTTGTGCGCTCCAAATCCTCTATGGCACTCTCAATAGGTCTGACGATGGTCGTTTCAATTAGGTAAACCGGAAAGAATGGTAACATTCCGGGCAGAGTGTTCGTTGTTAGGGTGGTTCTTTCGCGCCAAATATTGGCAAAACTCTCGTCGTTGTTTTTATCTGAACCATGGTCGGTCGCGGTCGGACAACTTATCCTACGACTGAAACTGAACTTGTCGCACTCATTAAATTTATAGTAGTTCAGTATAGGCTGTCCCATTTTATCCAAATCGGAACCAAATTTAGCTCTCAGGTCAACGATAGGCGAACAAGCGTTAATTTGTAAATATCTAGCGGCCGCATCATTTAGTAGATTTTCGTCCGGCTTCGCTAGGGTTTGAAGTAATTTTGTTTCTGGGTATTTGTTCAACATTGTCGCCTGGAAGTCGCCCAACTTCTCATATGGCTTCCCTCTGTATACCATAGTCGTACCTCTTATTACAACTGGGAAACCATTACCGTAAAATGTAACCCGAAAATATTCGGCGACGTTTCGTTTGCTCAAATCAACAATGTTGCTGAAGAAATTTGACATCTTCTGTAATGTCGCAGCTACCTCAATGTAATCATAGGTCTTCGATTCATGATATTCAACTAGCTCACGACAGAGAGGTATGGCAGCCTCCCAGTTTTGACCTTGATCAAAGTATTCGATGATTGTGTTGTACAAGAATATCTTCAAACTTGAATAATTTGTTAGTTGGTGTTGGATCTGAAAGAACCGAGTAACGACTCTGAGATGGTTCTCAAGAGGTCGATCTGACCAAGGAAGTGTCTTGGCATGCTCTAGTAACGTGTAACCTGCCTCTACATATCTGGCTGCTCCATGGTGTAAGCAGCAAAGCTTGTAAAGATTCGATAAATACAATTCGGGCCGATCGACCTTGTCCCTGAAGAAAAGCACCAGTTTGAACAAGCATAGTAGGTAGAGATGGTTGTATGACAATCTGTTGGCATCGCGTGAGTCTAGACATATCTGCAAAAATTCTGATATGAGGCCAGAGGTCTGCTTTGCCATACCCTTGAATTGGGTTGTGTCGGTTGCTGGTGATGAATTTGAATTAGCGTTGTAGTATTTGGGATTCAATTCGCCGGACAAAGCAGCACATAACTCGGTCTTAAAACTTTCATCGCCGAGACCAAGATCGTTGACAAGAAGATTCAACTTTCCTACAAGGAGGTGAGTGAATTTTGTCAGAACTGTCCCGTCTTCGCTTGCATCGTTGTAGATCAAGTAGGGCAAGGATTCGTTGGTTTTCGATTGACTGTTTGAGGGTAGACTCGCGAGATCATCTTCCCCGACGGTGCAAAAACTCTTTCGGCTTTGCAACGAAATAGTATCACAATCTGAACCCCTTGGAGTTATGTACTGACTAGTGAAATCGCATCTCATCATATCATAGAATATTGGCATCAAAATTGACCGCTGTCTTGAATCGAGAATCATGCACGAGCGAACTAAGAGCTCAATGAGATCCTCGATCAGCTGCTTCTTTAGATCTAAGCTCAGACAATCCCAGGATATCCAAACATACTCGGCAGCAGTCTGTCTCAAGTCATCTGCAAGCAGACATTGTCTTCGCTTGAGCATAACTCGGTCAGGTCTCAAAGCGTCTTGAAGTATGAAATGGCACAAACAATCAATGAAGCTCAGCCATATCTGTTGATTTGATGAAAAAATCTGTCGCAATACTTGATAAATGTAGGTTAGAGAAGTCAGGAAGGTTGATGACGCAAGTAATATCATTTCGATCCAGCAATTCGGATATGTCGGGTCTTGGTATTTGATACTTTCGATATCCATGCGCGTAGAATTCTTGATTAGATCACTAGTTGAAATCAATCTTTTAATAATGAATAGGTAGTCCTTGAGAAACGCCCCTAGGTCAGTGAGGTTGTTAAAATTCCTCAGATAGATATTGAAATCATTTGCGGTCATCAGACGAATCATACTAAGAAGGCACGTTGTCCAGTGGGAATGCTGGAACTCAACCAAATTGTCACGATCGTCAATATAAACTTTCCTCACAGTGGGTTTCAGTAGCTTGGAAACTATCATCGTTACTTCTCTTTCTCTAGATTCAATCGGCAGTCTCTCGATAACGTCAAGTAGGGTATCAAGTAGTTCGAAACACTGAGTTGTTTTCTCGAAATTAGTTGGCACTGAGGTAATTAGGCTCTCTATTTTTGCGAGCACTTCTGGCAACAGGGTAAGGCGGGTGTTCGGGCTTGATAAAAAGGAATTGGCTCTCATGGTCGCACTCATATGGCTGATTTCAATATGGCAACCAAATTGAGCTGGATCGAGTTTTGTCTCGGTAAATATCGGAAAAGGAAGGTTGCCTTGGGGTGTTCGACGACCATCTGAAATTGTGTTGATAGAGGTACTAGAACTGTTCATCGATCTTTGTGATCTCTCGAGGGTGGGCGATTGATTTGTTGTAGGGACTACTAAATGCATAGTTGTTAAAGCGGCGGGCATGCTTCCATGTATGATGCCACTCTGGTCATCATTACCAGGGGAGCTCTGGCAATCTGGCTTATCCTTCATGAAATAATCGTACAGAAGTTTCTCCCTAAGACAATGCGCTTTGACATGTGCTTGGAATAGCTCGATTGTTGTCAAAGTTGAGGAGTCCAGCTCGTGGGTTGCCTCATCATTGACACGGATAATAAGATCGATATTTAGTATTGCATTGCCATAGTCGACCAGACGAGCAACGGCCTGGGAAATGGCGTTTGTTCTGTCACTTGACAAGACCGAATCGCTGTTAGTAATTTGATATTCGTAGTGCAGCAAGCCTTCCATTAGTTCATATACGATCTTGAATTCACGCCCAGCAGTTAAAAAACTCTCTCTCCATGGTTGGTGCCAATTCTTGAAGCAATTGTTTATAGTAGCAATAACATCTTGCTCAGTTTTACTGAGAACTCTACGCTCTCTTTCAATTCGTTGCGGTTGGTTAGCAAACAGGAGTTCTAGGTCGCTATGATACCGGCCATCGCTCGGTCGTCTCACTTCGTTGCTATCCAATCGAGCGTCAAGATTAGATTGCGACATTGTCGCTAGTCGTTGAATGGATAAATATTAATCGGTCGTCCTCAAACGAGCTATCTTAGTTTTGACACCTGTTGCTTCTTGGGTGTAATCTATAATAGTATAGCCCAAGTCTTGCCATTGTTAAAGAGAGCATAGCAGGGGATAACAAAAACCTGTTCGATCTGCAGTTGATTAGGCTTAAAATCTTGATGGATCAATCGGTACGAGGCGGGAACGTAGTTGAATGTCATTTCAAGATCTAATCCTATCGGGGTTCCGTGTGATGCCATTCACAGTTCTCAATCTGTGTCCATGATATTTAGTTTGATGGATGAGTTAGTTCGAGAACCAAAACAACAGTTAGCTATGAGAACCTCGGTCAGTTCACAAGAAGGACCCCAGAATGCGTACGGTGTATTGGTGTTCGCCGGTGACGAGATTCTGACTAGACTAAAGATAAGGCCTTGTTAATCCCCTCACTCCCTTTGACAGTTTATTGAGTTCATCTGTTCGTACGTGCCCCCTCCCCCTAATTCTACAAATGGGGGTTCGCAGCGCTCATTTTGGACAGAGGACGAGCACGGTGCTTTAAATTTCTTCAAATCTCAACAAAACAGCTCGATTGTTTACCAGCGATCCGTGTGTTTTGTAGATTTTGTAGATCAGCTGTGAGTGATAATTTGGATATGAGGTTCATCAATTGGCGAAAGAGGGCCAGAGTTTGCATCGCCACATTTACTCGTTGGTTGGACCAAGGTTTATATTTCAACTTAGTTTATTATTGTTGCTCTCCCTCTTATGGACAGTAGCTCAGGCCGAGCTATATTGCGGTGCCAGGGAAGATTAAACTCGATGGCAGAGATCTCCCCTTTCTCGGTTAAATCATCAGAGGAACTCTCTAGGCTAAATTACTGCTATATCAACTGTGCTCGAACCTCAAAGCTCTCTACATCGGAACCCTTCACTAGTTCTACGTAAGTTCGCACTTCGGACACCTTGGAATTCATCATCAATCTACCATCCAAAATCACACCCTATTTTATTGGATACTCAAGATCTGGGCGGTAAACATGCCTCGAATAAGATCTAACAAAGGAAACAATCTGCTGAGAGAAATCCCTCAGCAGCATAATAGATCGAAGGATAACAAGAATTCTGATCATTCGTCCAGAGAACATGAGATAGGCCACATAAATAATCTGGTCGACGGCACAGCGGGGCTGGAATCTCTTACTGGAAACGAGAACTGCAAAGTCCAGACATCAAAAACGGTAGAGGAATCGAGCGTTGATGCAGCCACACTTCATCTCGAGCTAGATTCGTTCAGACTTAGATGGAAACGCGAGCTTGAGGACACTAAATTTCAGCCATCGCAATCTACAGATTCGTGTCAAGAAAACAAAGAGGTTTGCACGTTCGAGGAAAAGATCAGCCAACCAGAGCCGTCAGAATTAACCTATGCCAAGGCAAAAAAGCTTTTTTTGACAGCAGTTGAACTTGAGCAGAGCGACATGCATTTTGAATCAATTAGATATTACAAACAAGCCATGCATCTATGCCCAGACATTGAAAAACGGATCTTCAGTGAGCAATGTGAAGCCTCAATAAAGTCCAGTAAAGATTTGTATGTGATCGAAAGCAGTGCTAAGGAGAAGGTTAGGGACCAGGAAGAAGTGGACTTGGTTCATAGGATACGTCAGGTTTGCCACGATAGCGCTGACAACGGAAATCCAGTTTATTGTCGCCCCCACTTCAAGCCCAAGTCAGACGTCTTTCATTTTTCTGATCTACCTCATGAGCTCATGGTTCAGATATTTCGGTATATTATTGGAGAGGAACTCGATCTGGCATCCCTTGAGTCGGTTGGCCTAGTTTGCCGCGGTTTTTATTTATTGTCGAGAGATCCATCGCTGTGGAGAAGCATTTGCTATAGCTCGTGGGGTTCTAGTGCTCTAAATTATGTTCTTAAAGATGGCACTGGTGGAGATGAGAAACAGGTTGATTGGCGAAAAATGTTTCTGGAGAGACCTCGGGTTAACTATGACGGGATATATATTAGTAGAACGAGATATGTTCGACAAGGCGATACTGGCTTCCAAGATATAACATACAGGCCCTTTCATGTAGTACGGTATTACAGGTATTTGCGTTTCTTTCCAGATCGTAGAGTTATTATTCTCACTACAAACGAAGAACCTGACAAGATTGTTCCAATTTTTAGGCACGTTCTATATGCGAGACAATTTTCCTCCGAATTGTCAATCCTGGAGGGATCATTTGAATTTGTAGATTCAAATCAGATCGTCATTGTTGCTGAAAGAGACTGTCGAGCAAAACTCACAATGTCCAATAATCCTAGACGCCAAGCTCAGCTGGATTGGTCCAGACAAACTCCCATAAGCCAAAAGTTCAATTTCAGATTTGAACTCAAGACAGTCGAGACTAAGCCTTATAGAAACAACGTTTTGAAATGGCTCGAGTACACCATCTTGGCAAGGTACGAAACCAGTCAAGAGACCACGTCCTTCGATCTTAGTCCAGAAACTTTCCCTAGTTTGAATTTTTCGCGAGTCAGGCGATTCAATCTCAGGCTAAATAGGCCTCTGCCTAGTCATTAAGAGATCAGTCAACTATATGCAATCATACTGATATTGTTAACAATGCTACGAAATGCAACGTAGACCAGCTACCTAAATAAAATCCACTAAGTTTGAGAAAGCGATTCAACCCGACTCGCCGAATGCAATATTCATACTTGCGAGTCAGGCGAACTATCGCAAAGTCAACGCAGATTATATTCGTTCTTCGTTTCTCAGGCTGGCTTCGAATCTAAGTTGCAGAAACAAATAATAGCTTCTGATTTTACTTGATTGTATAAATTTATTAGTAACAGCAACAAAAGTATGCGATCGTGCTCCTTGGACGACTGAAACGGATGTCTAGAGTCTAGACAAGCGATCACAATAGCAGTGTATGATCTTTCACCCTCAACAAATCCATCCTTATGATGATGATAGATTGGCACCAGGATCAAGCAGCGCCGACATATTGCTCTACAACTTTGTATCATCATTATACGAAGCACAATAACGAGGCAACAATGTATTCAAAATTTCAATCGACAACAATCTTCAAATAGGTTGAGTGAAATTGGCGGGAAAAAGTCCCCGCTGACCGTTAACTTCGCGGACGCCCATAAGCCAGCCCTCTTCTTGCTCTTGCGACTCTTCAAATGGTACAACCTGGATGACCTCATCCGCTTCGAAACAGAGCTCATCCACGTCCTCAGCTAGGTACTTGTAACTAGTCTTTACCTTATACAGGCAATCGATCTTCTCTCCTTGATTTGGCTTGCCAGAGATTTTGATAACCTCTTCGCTCTGATCGGTGTTTGGATGTTTAGTCTCTTCAATAAGCATAGCATCATTAGATTCTGTTGGAGAATCAGGAGCGGTTTTCGTGCTAGACTCTTGCTTGACTTCACTTTCAGCTGAAATATTCATACAAGACTTCTCTGCCCCAGTAAATTGCTGACCAAACCCCTCGCACGATCCACCCTTCTCATCCAATCCGTGTCCACCATCCTCTATTGCGCTCTCCTGCCCAACTTCGTTTGCATCAGCATTAGCAACCTCATCAACCTCCTCTTGTTCCTCCTCGACTTGTTTTCCAGACTCCTCCACATCGGTAACTTCCTCGTCCTCAATGTTTTGGTGCTCATCATCGCTCGCTGGCGGACAGGATAGATCCTCTGGCGACGAGGACGAAGAGGAGTCGAGCGACGAATCACCCTGGCTACTCCCCACTCCACTGCTACTACTTGCTGTCTTATTGTAGGCAGCGCCTCCAATATCGGTGTCAACCTGTTGAGCTGATGCAGTGGGAACATTTTGGTGCGAATGGCGTTCGCGCTGGCTCAATGATGATCTCATGGACATGGGAAGCTCGTCGATGACATCACTTGCAGTTGCGTACAGTTTTCCCGTATTTGAGTGAAATTGAGCCTCAAGTGAAAAGTAATTCTGCAAAGACATTAGGAGATGCTTCATCTTCTTATCGTAAACCATCGGCAACTCCTCGTGCAGCTCAGCATTGATTGTTTCATACATGACTCTGCAGTAGTTGTATTGTTCGCGTAGTTTTATTAAGCGAGCCTCATCAACCAACTGGCTGGTTGCGGACTGGATTTGATTTGATCTAGAACTAAGCAAAAATGTTGACCTCAATGACCTTGGGCCTTGAAACGATGGATGCTGCTGCTGTTGAAGTTGCTGCATCTGTGCCCGCTTCTTGTTTATGCTGGCCAACATTAGCTCATATATTCGCCTCGAGCTATCATAGTCAATCAGCTTCCTTCGGCGCTTGGCAATCTTTTCACGAAGCTCATCAAATTGCAACAGGTATTCGTTTATACTAACCAAAACTTGTTCCCTCAGCTTTTCCATCAAATCGTCATTCAAATTCTCCAATTGGCTCAAGTTCTCGCAAACCAAATCGTGCCTAGCCGATTGGTAGTCACTCGTCGATTGTTGAATACAGGTGTTCAGACTCTTGCTTGCATCATGAGCGCCTACAAGAAATCGGCGAGGATCTTTCAGTCAGATATTGAACTTGTTAACCTAGATGAGATATGACAGACTTAGCGCATAAACTTACCCTTCAAAGCGTTCACATAGCTCTTGAACTCTTTGTGCAATTTCGTTGCTTGAGCTTGTTGTTTATAGAAATTTTCTTCGTAAATCTTGAACATTTCGTCGGTTGTCTTGTCCGCCTTACCAAGATTTTGCAAGAGCAACTCTTTCACTCTAGTAGCCTTCTTGCCAACTAACTTGGAGAATTTGTTTGACGTGTTTGACATCGCAGAGTTGGGGGCCCCAACTTGGCCGGCCATTGCTGTTTGAATTGACGAAGGCTCAGACTCCAATCCTGATAACATTCCGACGTTAAATTCAGCCTGGCTCAAGCCTCGCAAGTTTGCGCCCCGGTTTAGTTGTATCGAGAGGGAACTGATAGATTGGACTGTTTGGCTCATATCCTCTTGTCTTGCATCGTCCGCAGCTGATTGATTCTTGCATTCAAATGATATTCTGTCTAGATGGCGGATAGACTTTGTTTCGAACAATCCTTGTTGTTGGCGGATCGGCTTCGGGATTGCAACTGACGCTTCAGGTGCCGCTAACTCGTTTAACCTGCCCATTGATCTGTGCCTCGAATGGACCCTGAACCTGGTTTTCAACTTTGTGCCCGGTGAGCCTGTAGTTTGTCTGTTTTGGCCGAGCGACGACACTTGCCGTTGCCCCTCTATTTCAACCGTGTTTGGCGGCAAGAAGGAGCTTTGGCCAGCCGAGCTCGGCGTTGGCATCCTGTGGTATGGGCTGAATGAGAACGAGCTCGCTGCATGAGACACGGCTTGCTTCGTCTCTGGCCGGTTCGTTTGCGGCCCAATTGGGATTAGGTGATGAGCCGGCATAAGGGACAACGAGGTAGAGTCGATTGCCCGTCCCGCAATCACGCCCATGTTGCCCCCTTGACTTGTTGGAAAGAACTCGCTCCCCGTTAGCATGGTAAAATGGGAGGATTGCGCCAGGACGGTTATAATAAGTGATTGCGGGACAAGATTTCTTTATTAATCGCAAGCCTCCACCTCCTCCTGAACCGAGAGCTTCTACCCACAGGCTAGCATTAGCGCTTCAAACTCCAGTCGAAGTGATAGTAAGTCACCTGGGCTTTGCTCGTATGCTGTTCATATGTTTCACTTTGTGCTTTAAATCTTGCTCCCTTTCGTAGCGACGAGACTACTTGCGATAAGGCCACAGGTCAAACAGGTTGCAATCATGATTTTCCTCTCTCTTCTTCAACGCATCGTTTTGTTCTCGCGCACTTTCCCAAATGCGCCACAAATATGGCAGTGATACAGTTATGAGTGTCACCTGTCCTTGATTTCATCTAGCGAAGTCGCGCCGAGAGCAACGAAGCCTCGATGGGCAACTGCGTGAGAGGTTTTGACAATTATGTCGCCTTGCGGTTGACTTTTATCTATTTATCTTGAAGCTTGAATCCTTCTTTTGCTGGCTCTAGTTTAATTAGAATACTCTACACTAATTCCTCGCCTCATATTTGTCTAAAAATCTAACCAAAACCGCTTAGCCACGGTGGAGTGAGCGCAATTCAGGCAGATGATTTACTGCCACATTCTGTCCAATTTCAACCCTCGTCCAAGCACCAAACTTCACTTGAACTAAATCTCTCGAGTCTCACAAACCACAAACTGAAAGCCAAGAGACTAGACTTGAATTAGCTCATCCAGGCGACACACTAACTTCTGGTCGGTTGGCCCTGTAAAAAGTTTTGAGTTCGCGCAAGTGGCTTTACAGGTAGTTCGCGCATCTCCAATTTTGAACTTATTCTAGTGCTCACATCCCTCATCCAAATTCTAAACACTCCTGGCAGAACAAAACCTTGTTCCATCGGCCAGTGGAGGAACAGCTAGATATGAGTGAAAACTTTACCCTTAGTTTGCACTCCACAAATATAACAAGCAAAATAGGCAAGTTGGTTGGACAAGAGTTGAGCTTCTAATAGATATGGACTTGTTGGTCGGAACGTAAACTCTGTCTGTTGGCAAACTGCGACAAGAGCAATGGCGCCAGTAACAAAAGACACCTCCTCATTTGGTTGGCAAGCTCATCATTGGCAGCTTTTACATTGCACATCACACATGGTTGGCCGTTTTTAGTTTAGTATTGCAATCTAATGCACTCATTCCCTAAGGTCCATTGTGTCTGGTGTTGAATTTACTCTTATATAGCATGAAGGCTTGCAGGTAAACATGGCCGCCACACTAGGACCTGTTAACTCTATCCATTTGCAACCTGTTTAATTCAGCCAACCTTCCAGCATCAATGGGCAACGATGAGTTTAGCCTGGTCCAACTCGAATCAACTCACAAGGAAGTGCAGTGTAATAAGAAGTGTGTGATACCGAAATCACGAATGCTGCTTTTATATGCCACTTTAATGATAGATGAAGTTTTGCCAAAAATGATGAATGGCCAACACTTTCCCTCTGGACACGGAATATCTTGATCGATAGCGGACACTCATCGTAACTGATTTTTAGCCAACTCGATCCATCAATTTTCCGCTCGGCTCTCAAGCCGAGCACTCTTCGCGAGCAACAGCTTGCCGTTGGTCAGCCGAATAAACAATTACGTCGGGTAAATATTGGCGTTAGACGCTTTGAACCTCAACAGACTGATCCACTTCCTGCTTCAGGCGACTGACAGCACGACCAACGCCAGCAACAGTCTAGCCAAATCCAACATGAGTGCTCTACTGAGAGTGCGCTCGTTTTTCCATCATTAAATCAGGCAAATCGCGTCTACTGTAACTGTGGTTTTTGAAAGAAGCAAGCTCCAAGTTCCATCGGCCATTTTACTCATGTATTGAGATCGCCGTGGGTGCACCTCTCTCGTTGAATCGCACGAATCCCATCAGTTCTACTGCGACTTCAGCTGTTAGCTTGTTTAAACAATCCCATGACCAACACCCCACCTCGCGTTAACTAAGTCATTTGAGCTCTTTTGCGATGCAAACTTGCACAAACAACTCTCAGTGAGTGCGGAATTGGGCGCCATCTTTATTGCACCGACGAAGGAAACATTTTTACAAGGGTTCATCTGCTAAATCCACGCGCATATACCACCAATCAGGTAAATTTGAAGCAAAATTTTGTCCACCCACGCAACCGTCAAGACTTTCATTGTTTGTCTGGAGCGGTTAGATGAAGAAACAGGAGGAGAGGAGGCTGAAATGGTCAAGATAGTTTCTCCTGTCCACCATCAAGTGATCTGACGCCACGTGCTGTCAAATTTGCCTTTTCTGGGCAACTAGTATTCCAAATGTTACGATTCATCCCCAGCCGAGGCTATGGAAAGGACATGATTCTTGGCGTACAAATCGATGAAACATTATAGTGAGGGATATGGATAGAATGAGGGAGTTTGGAGACAAAATGTGTACAAATTTTAACAGAAAAAACAGACACGCAGACCCGTTACAGAAATAAACACTAGTTCATGGTCTTTTCCTCACTTGCAGAGCAGGTGGACGTTGGCCTGCAAGATTGGCGACTGTGAGGTTTTGAAAATAAAAATGAAAGAGGCAGTAATTTTGTTTAACACGGTAACCATGGCCCACCGTAAACAGTAGTAACCTGAGCCTAATAATCAATTAACAAACAAATAAAACAATTGTAACACACATGCAATTAGGCCCAAGAAAATGTCCAACGAATGGCAGTGTACCAATTGCACCTTTGCCAATTCGGCCCTCAAGTACACATGCGAGATGTGTCAAGCCTCGAGGGGGGTTCTAGTCATAAAACCCGGCGCCTCAAACGAGAGAAGGATCCTCAACGAATTCATGCTAACATCAAGTCGACCACAAGGAACTCATGTGGTTAGCAGTGAATTGGATGTTAGAACAAAGAACAACTTGGCCCTTGAGAGATTTCTCGCTGGCATTGAAGGTAACCATATTGTTAGACAAAATGGTTGTATCTCTCCTAACTGGGATAGTCCCGATGCAAGTGGACTTGGTGGAGCTTTCAGTGAACCAGCCGAAGAATTGAGACTAGCCGAGGAGGAGTCGGCAAAGAAAGTTTGGCAGGAGATTGTGGATTTTTGTAAGACAAACAAGATCGAATTCGTGGACGATTCCTTCACTCCCACCATGAGCTCTTTATTGTTTGAATCTCAGATCGCAAAACTCAATCAACTATCTGAGGTTCCTCAAAACAGTGATAGTCAGACCCAGAGGAAGTCTGGCGAAGATAGTATATTGGATTCCACCCGAAACGAACTCGAAGAAGAGAGAACTCTCAGACTGCTTAAAAAATCGATTTGGATTCGTCCAAGACAGATCAGAACTAGGTCCTCTGACCATCGTCTCGAATGGGCTGTTTTTAGAAACCCGCGACCTGCCGATATTAGCCAGGGCATATCTGGCAATTGTTGGTTCTTATCCGCGCTTGCCGTCCTCGCCGAGCGTCCAAATCTCTTGGAGCGGGTCATGCTTACTCGAACCATTTGTCCACAGGGCATCTACCAGGTTCGTTTGTGCAAAGACGGTAGATGGCAGATAATATTGATTGACGATCTCTTGCCTTGTGACCAATACCGAAATCTTCTTTACTCTCCAGCGAAACGCAAGCAGCTCTGGATTCCCCTCATCGAAAAAGCTCTTGCTAAGGCCCACGGTTGCTATGCTGCTCTTGCCTCTGGAAGATCCATCGAGGGTTTAGCAACTCTAACTGGAGCACCATGTGAAACCATAACCCTCCAACCTAATATTAGTTGCACGTCCACCTCTCCATCAACAAGCGCGACCACTCTAGGTCAGCAAAGCGAACCAACAGTCAATTCAACGAGTCAACATGTCGAGGAGATAGATGAAGATCTAGTATGGGCACAGTTGCTGAGCTCTAGAAGCGCCGGATTTCTAATGGGCGCCTCGTGTGGGGGAGGCAACTTGCAAATAGACGAGGATGAATATGCGAGAGTCGGTCTTAGGCCAAGACATGCTTACTCAGTCATGGACGTTCGCGACGAAGGCAATCAACTCCGTCTGGTTAAGCTCAGAAACCCTTGGGGACACTTCTCTTGGAAAGGCGACTGGTCCGATGATTCGCCAACATGGACTCGTGAATTAAAGTCGATCTTAATGCCAAGAGGTGGAGACGAAGGAGTGTTCTGGATGTGCTTTAAAGATGTGATCAAATATTTTGATAGCATTGACATCTGCAAGATACGCTCTGGATGGAACGAAATCAGGCTCGAGGGATTGTTTCCAACAAAGAGCACTGATATCGACAATATATCTTTCTTAATACTCACCGTTAATGAGACAACAGAGATCGATTTGAGTCTCTTTCAATCTAGTCGCCGGGACACCTTATATAACAGCGATCGGACTATCAATCCAAAGGTGCAGCAGTTGGATTTGTGCATTATTGTTTTCAGGACAGCTCTTATAAAACGCAAATCAAAGGAATATATTGACATTGGGGCCCTGGTCGATTACAGCCAGCGTCAAGTTAGAAATTTTGTTGGGTGTTCATTGATACTGGAGCCAGGCGAATATGTGATACTATGCACAGCTTTTAATCATTGGCAGACCAAGAGCATTCAATATTCGCAAGAGTATCCGAGATTCCTCTTATCTGTTCATTGTTCAAAACAACTCCTAGTTGAGACATCCAGACCTCAGAGTAATATTCTAGCTGACGCATTGATAAAGTTGGCCATGGCGAAGGGTCAGAAGCATCATGCTCGCGAGGGACTAACTGCCTATTATCTCACCAAGGGATGGTCGGGCTTAGCAATAGTGCTCGAGAATAGGCTGAGAGGACATTATATTCAGGTTGTATGTGATTGCTCGAAGAGTATGAACATTGTATCCTCACGAGGCGAACTCAAGACTGTGGATTGCATTCCGCCCCTGCATAGTTTGGTTGTGATTGTTCTAACTCAATTGGAGGGAAGCGTTGGCTTCTCGATCGCCCACAAGTTGACGCATAGAGTTTCAAACACACCTGGACTGCACGACTGGGGACCAGCCGGAGTGAGTCATATACCCCAGCTAGATAGTGTGACCGCTGGATTGCACTCACCGCGACCCTTGTGAGATGAATCGTCGATCGGTAATTTGCAAGCAAAACTATAAACGTTTGTTTGCAGCCTTAATTCACCATCAAGTGCTAGGCCAGCTATCTCCCCCATGTTGCTATCTAGCTCTCATAGACTTTAGGCAACGAAATTCCATCACATCAAACATCCCAATGCAACATTTGTAACACTTTTCAGTCTAGTCGAACAAAAAAATGAGTTCCTCTCGATTTTGTCCTGTTACCGTTTCACTTTAATCTCAAACAGACCATAAACACTTTGGCAGATCTTTATTTACATTCAAACGAGTGGACTTGATTGCGTATTTGGTTTACCTTTACATCTGACCGGATCGGTTGCCCATAAGCCAAAGATGAACTTTATTAGAAAGTTGGCTCAGCGCGAACCAAATCAATGAACGAGATTGGTCGCAATCAACTTTAGCTGAACTAATAATTCTGTGAATCTAACCCGCAACAGGTGGCGCTGAGGTTTGAGCACCATCCGTTAGTCGGTCTCATGTGCTCTAGAAAGGGGGCGGAGTTTCAGGGGGCTAGAGTTGCTCAATTCCTGTGAAGTCTGGCTTGCATCCATCGCTGGCCAGTCAGGTGTGAGAGCACCATCAGTCCAGTAGAATCTCGACAATCAGATTACAAACATCCATCCAGTTTGAGCGGATGGAACGGGACTTCTTCCAGTCCGATTGAATTGTCATTCGCTTGAGAGAGTAGGTAGAGAGATGTGCGTTAAGAATACTGCCACTTGAAACTTGGCCAGTGTTTCAAAGAGTAACATCGTTTATCATTCACGGCCTACTGCTGACGGCGATCTAGTTATCCAGTATCAGGAGTGTAGTCTTTGATGCAACGAGTGAAAGAATCAGGGAAAAATTTGCAAATTTCAAGGAAGCGTTTGAAATCTATCTAGTAAGCTTGCAGTTGCAATCAGTCTCGCGCTCAAATTTTATGCTCTACAATCGTCTTGAAGGAAGAGACTTATAAATTCAACTGAGCCCATTGGCTTGACTGAGCCAGAAATGACCTGGTTCAAATCGCTCATAATGCGCCAAAACTCTCCACTTCTATTGATAGATTCCTATTCGTTAGAATCCGAAACATCATCCGCTGACGGCGATCAAGATAAATCCTTAAAAGTCATCAATCGGCACAACAAACAAGCCCCAAAAGTGAGATATCCGACAAATTCAGTTAGATTTGAAGAAACCTTTGCTTATTCAGATTTGAAAGTTTCCGATTGGAAGCCGCAAGAGGTTGAGTTTGAGGCGAAACTCGAAAGAGAAGAGGAGCAAAAGAGTTTCGAAGTAGTCGGAGGAGAGAAGATAAGGCAACAACAAGTATGCCGATTGCCACCATTGGTTCTATCAGAAAACAATAGCCGCCAAGTTGAACGGCCAACACCCAAAACGAGTTGCCAAGACACAGAAAGAGAAACAAACCCAAGCAGCAAAGTTAGTCGCAGCAAGGAGAGTTCAATCAGTTTAGGGGCCCGAACTAGTCAGCGCAAGCAAATGGGGTCCAAGTTTTGCAATCGTCACTATTTTGTTGGCAACGGGCGCCGAGCAATGAGGGCAACATTGAGCCAGGAAAAGTCGCCCAATTGGCTCAGGCAACTAACCCTCCAAGTGGCCCTGCTATCGCTCGCTGTCGCCTCCATCCAAGCGGCCGTCGCCTCCAGCTCGGGCCAATACTTTGAGGTGCAACCAGAGGCCCAGTATCTGGTGCAGAATGGGCACGATGTTCGCCTCAGGTGTCTCGTGCGAAACAGACAGGGCGAGTGTCTTTGGTTGCGCAACGGGCGCGCAGTTGGAACCATCGCGAGGAAGTACCAGTTTACGCGCCAACCGGAGGACGGCGACTGCAGTCTGATGATAAGAAACGTTAGCGTTGTTCAAGACGACGGCCAGTGGCAGTGCCAGGTGACATCGCCGGACGTGGACCAAGAAACGCTGCAATCGCGCGAGGTCAGCCTTGTTGTTTTGGTGGCACCAGAGCGGCCGCAAATCAAGAATGTGGTAAGTCCATTTGCCTCACTTTATTAGCTCGAGTGGTTTTCGCAACTTTGCTTGCTCTCGAATCCCCGAACAGAGTGTTATTGTGAGAACGCTTTTGCAAGTGTGTTTGGATGGTTTGGAACCGTTTTGGAGTGATTGATCAGGTTGGTTTGCTTGTCGGCTCAAGTTGGAGTGCCAGTTTGGTTGGGGTGGCGCCCACTTTTTCGCAAATGCTCACCTTTGGGCCGACAAAAGCCGATTCAATTATCAGCTCGCCAGTGAGCTGGATGCAAATCAATCATTCAAGTTTGTTGGCTAGCTAATAAGCAAAGTTTGGCGCCACTTTAACCTGTTGGCGCAACAGGTTAACATTTTACAGTGGCACACAGAATAAGACTTTTGCGTCCAGAAGCTGAGAGGGAAGTTAATGTGAGCTCAGTCAGGCAACTGATTCAATTCAAGGCGGCTTCGTTTGTCAATTGTTGCCACTTTAGTTTCCTCCCCAACTTGACCATCCTTTTCGTCTCGTTTATCCCAAAACCATTTCTATTCTACTCCCCGATTCCGGATTTCGCTCCGAGTTGGCGCTCTTGGGCGCCACTCGAGCGAGCTTAGCGAGCCGGCCAGTTGCAATTGACTCCTCTTTGCGCCGGCCGAGTGGCGGGCGCGACATTGGCTAACTGGCCTCGGGAGAGATTCCATTCTGTTCCCATTCATCTCCACGGACCAGCGGAGCCCCGCAGCTTTGCCAACCTTGGCCAGTTTCGTCGGCTGGCTCGCTTTTTGAGGGACGAGAGAGAGACAGCGACAGGGAGGCGGAGTGTTTACCTGGCCGGCGCACTGTTTCCTTCCTCCAGCAAGTGGCGCCTTGGAGCCATTTCGTCCCATTATCGTCTGAGGGAGGCTGCAATGTTGGCCGCCGCTGTCGCCGCCTCAGTGCGACAGGTTCTCTCGAATTTTAGTTGGCTGAAAATAGTTCCAGCCAGGTGAGCACACTTTGCTTGCTGCTCTGTTTGTTGCGAAAACTGGCCCATGTGTTGCGCCAACAAGCGACCCCAGCGGCTCGCCTTGCTCCACTTTGCTCCCGTCTCCTTTTGCCGGACCAACCGGAGGCGAGTAGAGCACATGGACGGGGCCAATTATCGATATGGAGGGCGAATCTTAGCGGATTTGGTCGCCGGCGAGGAGCAAATATGACAATGCGACAAAAAACAAAGACTCTAATTAAGTTTCAAGAGCAATCGGCTTGCTGAGACTCGTTAGTTTGTTGCTATTGCCTTTTACCTGGCGCAGGTGAGCAACACTCGCCGGTGTTCTATTCGGCCGCTTCGGGTCAGTTCGAGGCTCTTTGGGCGCGTTTGCCGCTGCAAGCTCGCTCTAGCTGGCTACTTTCGGTCACACTTGCGTGATTTTCTGCGACAAGCGCCGGCTGGCCGGCTGGCTGAACGTGAGCCGCCGATCGAGACTGCCAAAGGCATGCAAATGGCCGGCGCCTCCGAGAGCGGCGATGGCGCCAGCTTATTACCATTGTTATTGGATCACACACTCCCCTCCTCCAGGCTGGCCGCCCGCTTGCTCCAAGCAGATGCGGAGCAGACGCAGACGCCGCTGCAGATGGAACCAGCGCGCCAGGCAGGCGAGGCAAGCGCACAGGTGAGGATCATTGTTGGCCTCAATTAGCTTGCGAGCGGCGCCGACGGTCTCACTGGTCCGAGCTGCGAACGCTAAAACAAGTGGCTTACCTTCGCTCACCTGGCTCAGGTTGCACTTTTCTGCGCCAGCTTTCGCTCGCTTACAATGGGCGCCAGCTGTTAGCTCGCAAGTTGGCCGAGTGGAAAGAGTAAATCACATGCAACCAACTGCGAGCTGCCGATGTGTCATTGGCTTCACTTTCAGCCTCAGCGACTGGAGCTCAGTTTCAACTTTCCAACTCCAACTTCAGTGAGAAAACAACAAGTCTTTTCGGGCGACAATTAGCCGAAAGCCGCGCCTCCTACTTTCGAAGCCTCGAAGGTCCATTTGCGGCAACGAAAAGCTCAGCCACCTGCGCAACTGGCGGCAAAGTGGCAAAGCTGGCCCATCATCGGCCATCATCGTTGGCACACTTTTCTCCAAAAATCGGCCCCAATGTCATGACTCGCTGAGCGAAATGAATCCTCTCGGCCTGGCGCCTGAAGCGGGCGACAATGATGATATTTTGAGTCCAGTTTCAACCAAACAAACAAACAACACTTTTAGGCCGCCAAGCTAGGCGGCACAATGGAGGCCACCAATCGATCACTTTGAGGCAAGCCGAAGTGGCGGCAACCCTGATTATTTGCCTCCCCAATTCAAGCCGCTCGTTTGGCCCGAGCGCTGGCGGTGGCTTTGGCTTGGTTGCACAAGGTTGAAAGTGGTGTGATTGGCTTGCTGACATGATTTGCATGATTTGTTGGCCAGCCAAGAGGTCGCCAAAAAAGGTCCCATTTGGCGGACACCTGGCTGCCCAACTTGGTGCAGGGTGACCCATGACAAGAGAGAGAGAGTTTGCCTGCCTGCTTGCTTGTGCGGTTTCAGTTGTCTGCCAGCGGGCCAAACTGAGGCGAGCTCACTTTTGCTCCAAGCAGACTGGCGCGCTTTTTCTCGCCCCAACCTCCACCTGCTCAGCCGGCGGTTGCCTGGCTGGAACCAAGCGGCAGGCTGGTTGCAACAAGCCAAACCGAAAGGGT
>Ga0268249_1000280_pt1 | contig 29906 bp, 14 predicted proteins | sample AgamicAtPe_FD_200257 | JGI IMG/M metagenome (GOLD analysis project Ga0268249, IMG submission 200257) | Agave microbial communities from Guanajuato, Mexico - At.P.e (v2) (version 3) | ecosystem: Host-associated > Plants > Phyllosphere > Phylloplane/Leaf | place: Guanajuato, Mexico | collected... | reverse complement strand
TTGCTCGCCGCCTCCTCCTCCTCCAACTCCAACTAAAACCGGCGCCACTCGAGGAGGATGTGTCGTGCTCACATGCCCTCCATATGGTCCAGTTGCTGCCCCATTGGCGCCGCCTTCCGTCCAGGCCCGAGCAGCAGCAGCAGCAGCAGACGCGTCCCTCTAATTATGCATAGGCCACCGCCGGCGCCCCAGTTGGCCCCCGTGGAGCTGGCGGGCGCCGCTGACAGGCGGACAAACCGGCCACCAAGACTGGCTCAAGCGGCCCGCACACGCACAAACTGCGCGCTAGCCGCACTTGCCCGCTTGGAATCCCTTTATTTGCGCTCCACCGAGCTCACCTTTGTCTTCTCTCCCGCTTTTCCTCCTTTCCGGAGCCCAGAAACCGAGTTGACTCTTCGCGCGGCCACCAAAGTTGGGCCGAGTTTGGCCGACTCGCCGCCGCTTGGATCTTCCAGGCGGCGGCGGCGGCGGCGCTCGCCTTGCAGAGTCTTGCACCTCGGAATTTGGCGCGCGGGGGCCGCTTGCTCTGGCGGGCGAGCGTCGTTAGCCACACGCATGCATTTTGGCTGCGGCGGCTGCGGCGGCTGCGGCGGCGTCAATTGGCGCCCACTCGCGAGCTCAAACACTAGCGATACTGGCCGCTCACCTGCGCGCGTCCCCGGTGGCGCGAGAGCTGCCAGGGCGGCGCCGGCGCTTGCTCACTGCGCGCCGTGTATGCAAATAAACGCTCTTGCTCGCGCGTCAACAAGTGGCCAGGAATGCGGAAGATTCATTGGCCCTGGGCGGGCCAACGCCAAGCCCGAGCTCCATTTGCCGCCCGCCTGTTAGCCTCCACCTGTCTCCTCGTTTCGGCGCCGCGGAGGGCGGCGGCGGCTGGTTGCGTTGAGGTGAGTTGCAACAATGATTACGCCGCTCGCATTATTTATGATCGCGTCTCGGCCAATCGAGAGTGGGGCGCAATTGTTGGCCGCGCCGCTTCGGCCGGGGCGCCGGCTGGCCCCAGCTGCCGGCGCCGTTCAATTGATCAAGTCGGCGCCGCTCATTGATTTATCAGCCCGCAATCGGAGGCTCGCTGGCTGGCTGGCCGAGCGCCGGCGGCGGGCTCGTCGGGCGCGGCCGCTCTGGCGCGTTGGCCGGCAGGCCGATTAATTGCCCAGAGCGCAGGTAGCTCGCAGGGCCGGCAGGTAGAGAGGAGAGGAGAGCGCCGGATGGAAACAAACGAGCGCCGCTAATGGGCGAGCTTGGCGGCCAGCTGCTCGGCTAACTGGCCCTCGGGCTGCGATAGGCAAATTTGTTGTCTTTGCGCTCAAGCGAAGCGCAAAAACTGGCACCAACTGGGCCAGGCAGGTGAGGCAGGGCGAAATGGGGACGAACTAAGCGGGGCGATAAAGGAGCCAGTTGGCCAGCTGCCTGTTTGAGTGGCGCTCGAGTTGAGTCGGCCGGCGTGAGGCCACAAAGGTGGGCCGGCCGGCTCGCTTTATTTAGCCGCCCTCCTTGGCCCTGAGAGGCGGTCTGTTTAGTGGATCGTTAATCGCAGTTTATTAGCCACCAGCGCGGAGGAGCTCGAGCTGGCCAACTGTCGGCTTTGCTTGCCAGCTTGCCAGCTCAAACTCCAGCTTCAGTTTCAACCTCCACCTCCACTTCCGCCCTGACGAAGGGCCAATCCGGCCAGTGAAAGCAGTCCCCTGATTGAAATATCTCTCCAGGCCAATTTGCGCTCCTCCGCCCTCCATATCTGATTGCAAGCCTGCTCTGGCTGGCTTCCAATTGCGAGCGGGGCACGATTTTCGCATTTGAGCGCGCTCGGCTGTCTTGCTGCTGCTGCTGCTGTTGTTGTCTCGCCCGCTCGTTGTCTTGCTCGGCGGCGGCGGCAATGGAAGCGGCAAGAGAGGCGGCGAGCAACTCGGGGCCGCGCAAACTGCTCGCACCTATCCAACTGCTCGCGTATCCGCGCAAACAAGCGAGAGCGCAGAATGCAAATCAGCTTGGCCCCGCAAACTTGCCGTCGTTCAGTGGGAATGGCGGCCGGAGCCATTTGCTCGCCGCCGGCCGCCGCCTCTCTCGTGAGCGCGCCAAGAGGAGGTCGTGTTCAGTCTGCAGCGCCGAGCTTCCTTTGCTCGCTCGCCTCAAATTGCAGCGACTGACAGCTGAGCGTCTGTTGGGCGCCGCCAAGCCGAGCGCATTCATTGGCCGTCGTTGGTTCCGAGTTGATTGGAGGTTTGGAGGAGGAGGAGGAGGAGGACAGGTGAGAGGTTTGTTAGTTGGCGCCAAGTGCGTGAGAGAGTGCTCATGGTGGCGCAAACACTAACCCCTGAAAGCATGGTAGGCGCGCGAAGCGAACGGCTCGCCCGCTTGCCCAGCACCCGACACAACCTCGTAGAAGCGCCCCTCGTCCACTTTCAATGCACGATCTCTGACCTCGAAGCCGTCGCTGTTGCTGATACTGGCGCTGGCGCTCGGCTGGCTCCTCTCCTCTCGCGGGGCCGAGCTGGGCGCCCTCAGGTGGCCGCCCACTTCGGCCTCCTCGGCCGGGGCCATGCGGTGGTTGCTGGGCCAGCCGCTCGGGACCGCCTGGCCGAGCAGGCTGCCCAGCCGGCCGCTCGTGTTGCGCCGCTCGTGTTCCTCGAGCGCCCTCAGCAGCTCGGGCGAGCTCAAGTAGCGCGCCGCAGAGGTTGCAACGCCAACAGGATTGGAACCCGTCGAGCCGCCCCCATCGAGTCTGTGCGCCGAGAGTCTGCTTGCGGCCGCCGAGCGCCGCACTGCCGGATTCACGCTTGCCAACGCGAACGGGTTCACCTGGTCCGTCGACAGGGCCGTCACTGAGTTTATAAAGTCCAGGTTGATGGTGTTGGCGGCGCTGTTGTTGTTGTTGTTGTTGTTGCTGCTGCTGCTGCTGCCGCTGCTATCGGCGCCAGCAGCGGAAACACTGGGCCGGCTCCCGTTTGCGCCGGGCCCTCCGAGCGAGCGGCCGGCGGCCAACGAAGGCCAGTGCTGGATTTGCCTGGCAAACTCGCTAACAGTTTGCCTCTCGGCGCCACTTTGCGCGCCCCTCGACGAGTTGCCGGCCGCCAACTGGTTCGAGTCAGCAACTGTCAGGCTGCGCGCCTGCTCGCCGCCGCCCGCTGCCGGCTCCTTGGCGCGCTTCAAGCGGCCCAACTCGGCGCTAGTCGCCTCGAGCACCTTGAAAGCGAGCGGCCGGCCATCAATTTGGTTTCCAGACTCGGATTCCTCGTCGTACTTCACGTGCGAGTTCATTCCGCCCGCAAGCACCTGTTGACTCCTGTCCACTTGAGGCCGCTTGTTTGCTGCCGGCCGCTCGGTCGAATTCCTCGCCTGTTCCAAGAGCAGCTGTTGCGTCCTAAGTCGTTGCTGAAACTTCTCCAGCTCGCTCACCTTCTCCGCCTGCAATCTTGCGGCCGCCAGCTTGCTCGAGCCGCCGCCGCCGCCGCTCAGTCTGCGCGCGTCAAAGGTTCCATTTGCGCCCCCAAGCCCAAACTCGGCCTCAACAAACTCGGGCCAGCCGCCCGAAAGCTTGCTCACGGGCCCAGTGCTAACGCTCGTCCACCTGGCCCCTAAACTCGGCTCCTTCGCCTCCTTCGGCCCCTTCGAACGCGCCCGCGAAAGCTCCTTGCCGAGCGCGCTCACCGCAACCGAGCGCTGCACTGACGCCTGCTGTTGGCCCGCAGAGCCGCCCGCCAGTGGGCCCTTCGAGCCAACCAGCGCCTCAAGGTGGCGCATCCGAGCCTCGAGCGTGTGGTCAAGCGGCAGCTCGGCTTGGAGTGGCTGGTGCTGCAGCCTCGGCGGCTGAGGCAAGCCGAGCACGTTCTGCATGCCTCTCAGGTCGTTCATGAGCAAACTAGAGCGATACTCGGCCGGCATTCGCACAGATCTCACCGTCGGCCCCGAGTTCGAGTTCGAGGCGGTGGGGGCGTCGCTTGCGGCTGAGTCCGCGTCCCTGGCGCCCTTAACGGAGCCCTTGGGCTCGTTTGCGCGCTCAACCTGCTGCTGCTGCTGCTGCTGCTTGGCCTCCTCCTGGCCGCCGCCGGCCGAACCCTGCTCGCCGGCCGCCCTCGTTGCTTGGGCCGCCCGCTCCGAGTCGGACGCAGCGGCCGTGCTGCCCCTCTGCCCCTCTTGGCCCGGCTCCTTCGGCGGCGTCGGCGCGCTTGGGGGCGCCGGCGGCAGGGGCGGCGCCGGCGAGCTTAGCGCCGGCTCACTCTGCTGGGGCGCCAACTCTCTCGGCTCTGGCTGCTCGGCGCTGGCCTTGTGCTGGTGCACGAAGCTCGAGTAGGGCGCCTGCAAGCGGGCGCGCGAGCCGCCGCCCGCTACATCCGGCCCAATCGGCTGGCTCGCAAAGGGGGGCGGCGGTGGCGGCAGTGGGCCGCCAGTGCGCTGGTGGAACTCAAACTCGCGCCCAGAGCCAGACTTGGAGCCGCTGTGATGCTCTCGCGCGTAAACCTGCGCCTTGTTTCCACCCGCCTCTTGCTTCCCACTCTCATGCTCTTGCTCCTGCGCCCGCTGATGGTGGGACTGATGGTGCTCCTCCTGGCGGCTCGAATGCGACCACGAGGAAGCTTCGAGCGGCGAAATGTTGGCCGAGAGTCCCATCGAGACTCCATTGAGGGCGCCCAACTCGATTGGACCACTTGCTAGTGGCCGCACGTAGGGGAGGCCGCGGGCGGCCGCATTCAGCCGGCTCAGCTTGGCCAGATTGCGCGCCCTCTCGAGCGACAGGTAGGGGAGGTCGGGATGGAGCAGGTGGTTGTTGTCGTAGGCTAGCTTGTTTGGGCTGGCCGACTCGTCGCGGCTTCCAAAGGGCCGGTCGTAGGCGAGCCTGTTTGTTTCGGAGCGCGAGCTTATGGGGCTGAAGTCAAGAGGTCTTCGGCTCGTGGTGGCGGCTTGGGTGGTGAACTGCAGTTGCTGTTGCTGTCTTGCTTGGTTTTGCTGGTTCAGGCCGGCCGACAGGTAGGCCAGCCGGTCGAGGCTGCTCGGCTGGCTCGGGTACTGTTGGCGCGTTGCGGGGGTTGGCAGTCGGGGTTGCTGCACCTGTAGCGGCTTCCTCACTCGAATGGCCGACTCCTCGTCCCACTGGCCGGGGCCAAGCGCAAGCGCGCTAGCTCTCAGCGCGGAGACATTGTTGCTGCCCGCCTGTGGCTCGCCCAACAGTTGCGGGCTGAAGGCCGCGAGGGGCGCCACTGGAGCTGGAGTGCTGGTGAAGGTGTAGGAGGTAAAATTTCTAAGCGGCGTGCTGACGATGGATCCGGGCGGCCGGCGAGCGAGACCAAGGTCGCTCGAAATTGGGCTTGCCGCTTGGGGCCAGCTTTGCTCCGCTTGATTCTGACCGTACGTCTGGGGACGAGACTGGTCTGGCTCGAAGCGGCCAACGGCGCTTGGAATTGCGACTGGGTTTGAGTTGATCACAACGTTGGCTGGATTTTCGTTTGCCGTTCCTGGCTCGCTTGTTCGAATGAACGCCCGAAAGCCCCGATCGTCGGCCACATAGTCGACGTGCCGATAGATCCCATCGGGCAGCACGTAGCCGTAGCTGCCCGAGAGAAACTTGCCGTCGCCCACCTCCTGGCGATACTGCTCCGTTTGGCCGTTCTTACCCTTGATGTTGTAGACGAACCTGTATGGTTGTAACGGGTAGGGGGCCTGGTCGAGGAACCAGGGATCCTCGTTGCGTTTGCTTGTGGAACTGGCGCTCGCGTCCGCCTGCCGCTTGCCCTGCATCCTGGCCACCAAGCGGCCCCTTCTGCTGTCCACCCGAACAGCACTCGTTCCGTTTGAGCTTGTCCTCGCGGTTGCAACTGGCGGAATGTAGGACGAAGGCGTCGGCTCTCTGGCCTCAGGTGACATCTCACTGCTTGCGCTCAGGTTGGCGCCGCTCGCCGTCCACTTGTCGACAAACTCTCGCTGCCTTCCCTCGGCCAAACGACTTTCGTCGCGCGCCGATCTCGTCCATTGGGCGGCATTGAGGCCGACGAGCAGGGTGGCGAGAATTGCAACAGATTGCATACTGATCTTCCTCGATTTTGCGTCCAAGACTCGGGCTTAAATTTAGCTTCGATTTCTCCTCATTCGACTTGAAACTTCGAAATTGTTTGATCTCGCTCCATCTTAAAACAAGCGAAGGAAACAAACCAACTTTACTCGATCAAATTGACAAATGAGAGTCCGAAAAGGTTCGCACCTGGTTCGAGTTGCGGGCTAAATTTAATCTAGTAGACAAGAGCGCGAACAAGAGGGGGCGAATTAGTTTTGATCTAAGCCGCTCGCCTAAGAGCAAGGCTAAATCACAGTGACAGTTTGGTTGCCTTGTTCAACTAGAATGGGCGCCAGAGGGAACAATGGAGCCCACCCACGAGCGCAACTTTGAAGGAGCCGCTCAGGATATGGAAGCAGGTGGCTGGCGACAATGCGGAATTGTGCACGAGTTTTGGGCGCGCGCGCGCGCAAAGTGCACGCTCTGGACGCCAGACTTGCAGGCCTCCTCGGGGCTGGCAGCTGGGCGGCGCTTGGAGGGTTTTGTCGCCAAAAGGGGCTGACCTTGATTTCGAGCCTAAAAACCAGACTGGAATGCGGAGGGGCTGCGCCAAGGTAAGCTCGAGCGCCCGTTTAGTGGGGGCCAGCGGAACCTAACCGCGCGTTGCATAATGAACACTCTGTTGTTTGGCCATACAGATCCCAAACAGAGTACTGCGAGTCAGTTAAGTTGTCAGTGGCAAGCGGTAGTGGGCAAGCAAACAAAGGGATTTGCATTGAGCCACCAAGCGTATGGTTCAGCGCTGGCTTCATGGCCGAGCGCCCGGGATTCATTGCGTAAGCTTTTAGACGTTGCGATGATTCTTCCGGAGCCGCCAAGGTTCCAATTCCCGTCTGCAAGAGCAGGGGCGGCCTCAGCGAGCGCCTCCACACACTCTGGAGGTGCTCACACTCGTTTGGACGCTGATTGGTCTTGGCGCCAAATTAAGCTCAAGTTCTTTCAGGTTTGGGGCGCCCTTTGTGTTCCGTCTAGTTTTCTGTCTGTTTGTTTGTTTTGGTTTAGTTCAGTTCAGTTTAGTCTAGTTTTGTTTGGTTCGTTCATTGGGCAAACAAAGGGAGCGTTTAAAGAGTGAATTCACCGAGCTAATTATATTTCGCCGCCCAGTCATCGGACCTTGAATGCAGCACGACAGGTACGCTCGCTTCCTGGGTTCCTGGCTGCCTCTCCTCGAGCAAACGGAGCCGACGAGCGTAAGCCACTCAACTCGCGCGCCGCCCATTCTAGTGCCGTTGTTGCCATTTTTAAACTTGCGACGTCCACTGTCATTGTGGTGTGGTCTCGCCGCCAGCAAACTGGTCGCGCTCGGATGCCAGTGTTTGCATAGCGAATGCAAATTAGCTAATTAATTTAACGGTCGCGTGACGCCAGGTAAAGTTGGCCTGAGCCTGCTCGATGGTTGGCGCACGCAATTTCGCGCTCTCAAGACAAACAGGCCCACTTAGGTGGAGACAAACCAGCGAAATGTATTCAGCGCGAAATTTGCCATCCATTGGAGCCGGGAGAAGGAATTGGAAATTAGCTGGACTCTGAAGTGGATGTGGAGGTGGAGGTGGAGGTGGCAGTTTTGGCGGGAATGTTGGCCAACTTAAATTGAACGAGGTTGGTTCAGCTTTTTAGGCTGCAAGTTGGAGCCAGAGGAGGGGGGCGGTCGGAGGGCGAGAGTGGCTTGAGGGTGGCCAGGCCGGCCACTAGGACGCCGGCTGAGAGTGCCCGATAGTGAGAGCATGCGAGAGTGGAAGTATGCGAAAGTGAGCCGACTCGGGGCTCACTTGAATTGCGCTGGAATGCGCTTGCGACGTCGCACCGTTATAATGGCCGCCAATCCCCTTGATTTGTCCACCTGAGCCCCACTTTAAATTGGCGGCCGGAATGGCGCTCGCTCGCTTGCTCGCTTTTAGTGCGAGCGGAACTAATGGCGGCTCTTGGCCGATAAGTGGACTCACTGGTCGCACTGGCTGGTCAGTGACATTCAGGTGCCCAAGCTGAGGCTTCCTGCTGCCTCCGCCGTCGTCGCCGCTGCGCTGTTCTCTCTGTTTGCAGGTCGGCCAGGTCGCATGGAGATCCTACGAAGCAAGCCACCTTTTCTCTGGGCTGTCGGCGCGCAGAATGACGTCACGCGTCCACCACAAACGCTCGAAAGCCAATCCAGCCCCCAAAGAGGAAAACCGGCGGCCACAGGCAGCGCAGAGGGCAGAGGCTTTCGGCTAGGCGCTGCTGCTGCCGCCGCCGCCGCCGCCGCCGCCACCTCCTCCGAAGGGCCAATGCGAGCTCTCCCATTCTCAGCCAGACAAACCTGTTGCTTGCAAAGTCAACCTTTCCCGGACTCATCCCGCAATCCCTCCCAAGGCCCTTCCACCCTTTGATTGCCGCATCCCTTACCTCCATTCGAGTTCATCCTCTTCCTCACTAAATACTTGTTTTCCGCGACTCCTTGCAGCAGTTTCCGATTGAATCCTTTGAAACAGACAACTTCGTTCGCCTGCTCACTTACTCATTAACTTATTTGAGCCAAAGTGCTACAATGCTAGCTAAATTTATGTAAATCCGGCATAGATTTAAGAGCGCATAGATCTTACGCTCAAAGCAAGCAGACGCACACGAACTTGATGGCGGAGAAGGAAGAAGGTGACTTCAAAACAGACCCTTTGATTGAAAGAACAAGGCTCGGTTATTCAAATTAGCAAGCACCTGCTAACAAGCAACCGTTGGACTGGAGTTAAAGTTCAGCCGATAGGTTACCTGATGATTAATGGATGGTGAATTACGCAACTAGTTCCAGTGAGCCAGTTTCAAGAACCGAAAAGGTTGAGGAGAGCAAGGCGAACTCTCAACGAGCTTCCTCAGTTTCAAGGTTGATTAGAATTTCGTTTGCGAAATTTTGGGCACTTGGTAAGCACTCAACGCTCGATGAGTGAAGACTCAACAAGTGGGGCGAGATCAAAGCTTAAAGCGAGAGAGAGAGAGAAAGAGAGAGGAAAGAGAGATAGCAGGGAGTGTGAGAAAAATTCTGCTCAAGCAACCGAGCTAACAACTGTAAATCTCAAATTTTAAACTGAACGAAACGCGAGCGACCTCACCAGAGACAGGACCAGCAGAATGAAGCTTTCAATAATCCACTCAGACCTATTATTTACAGCCCTCGGCCTCATACATCTGATCTCTTTTGCTAGCAGACACCTGTTTGTTGGGGCAGATTCAGCCTCGCGTAAGTTGCACACACTTAAACTAGACACGCGGCTCATGGAACGGCAAAACACCTCTTGATCTCACTAACATTATTTCCCATAGAATCTATACAAAACAAGCTCATCGAAAAATGTTGCCAAATCGGAAAGGAGAAGGCGGTGGAGAGTCCGAAGTTCAACTGCAAAATGGGCGCGAGAGATGCTCTTGTTTCTGGCCAACCAAAGTCGCGAGGTCTCCTCGCACTCACTGCAAGCTCGCTACTCGAAAGGGATCCTAACTTTGCCGACCAGTGCGAGATGGTGCTCGAGTCTTGTTGCATGGGCTATCACAGAGGTAGAAACTGCGATTCGGGAAAACAATTTGCAAAGTCGGGCGCCGCTTGTATGGACGTGGAGCTGAGCAAGGAGGCAACGATAGCCACAGAATCCTTTAATGACTGTTGCATGTCCTGCAGTCTCGGAATTCTGGCCGCAAAAAGTCCGAGCCAAAACGAAACTTCAAGGCAGCTGAACACGTCAGCCAGATGCAAACTCATATCACCGCTGGCCTCCTCGCTGTCCGGTCAACTGTACGAGCAAACCTACGTTGAATGCTGCGTCGAAAATCTGCCCCGCCTGTCTAGTGCCCTAGTTGAACCAGGTAAGCTCGGTGCGCCCATCTAAATTAGAGTCGTGTCCATTGCAACTTGATCCGTTTCCTAGACTTGGAATTAACCAATTTCAACTTCTGACGCCCAAAACTATCTACATAGGTGCGCCCATCGATTGCTCCCAATCGAATCCTTGTGCGCAACGTTGCGTATCAGCTAGTATCCTCGATCCGATAACTCGCCGAAACTTGGATCAAGACAGATGCGAGTGCTTTGCTGGCTACAGGCTTGCCCAAGACGGAGTTAATTGCGTTGATATTGACGAATGTAAGCTAGGCCAACACTCGTGCAACCGACAGTCGGAGGTTTGCGACAACACTCGCGGAAGTTTTAGGTGTTTAGCTCGCCAATCAGTCGCACAAAATCCATCTCGATCGCTTCAACTCACGAACGAGGGCCTGTCATTATTCGAGGATAACATGCAGGCTGGAGAATTCTTTTCGAAAAGACGTTGCCCGCTTGGTTTCCGTTGGAACTCGGAGGAAAATCAGTGTCAACAGATTGACAATTATCAGCGGAGCGCCTCGTTGTTCGCTACCTCTTCAGGCCTAGAACTATTAGCAACAAGAACTATCGATGGATGAGCAAATCTCGTTGCTGAGCGATCTGTAGATTTGTAAATACTTGTCTGGCGATGGAAAAACCATGTATTTCGTGAGATTACGATCCAAGTGAAATCCAAGAAGGCCCTGATTGATTTAGAAATTCAGACATGCAGTTGAGGATGTTGTTTTCATCTCTAAAAGAGTTTTTAGTGCAAAGTTTGTAAATTTTAACTAACAAGATGACGATCTCGAGTTGGTGAAGATCACTGACTAGCGCCTCCGATGACCTGTATAGATCTGATCAATAAATGTAAGACTTGGCAAGTGCGCAACCTGCTGAAGCATCAAAGGAAACTGCTGAAGACCATGTAAAAGTACCGATGATGGATTTGGTGCTCGACCTGTCTCAAGAGGACGGTTAGGGTAGGTGAGTGAAAATCTACAGGCTTCCCAGCTGTCGACTCCATGAACAGGCAGAGAGATAGAGTTCATGCTGCAATATAGCTTCCGGACTTTGACAATTTTATCACTTTTGTGAGATCTTGGACTAGAATAAGGGGAGGACCAAGTGGCTGCCCATTTGTCGAGGCCACATTCATTTATCTGCTGTTTTCCGTGACAACCATACGGGAAGTTAAGATTTTGATTAGCTGATTGTAATTGGCGTAAACAAAGTTTTTCAATAACCCGAAGGCATAATCAGTCAACCTAGCATGGGATATCAACACATGTTCTATTCTGATGTCCCTATCTAAAAGACGTTTGATCATCATTTGCCTACACAGGCACAACGCAAATTCGTTCTCTTTCCTTACCTGAATCTGACTCATTCAAAACGGATGAGGCCCGCGCAATAGCTGTGGAAACATGTTGAGATATCGTTAGCCGGTAGTTCACCTTGTTTTGAGCTGGAGTCATTTATAAAAATCAGATAAGAACTGTAATCAAAGGCGACAGAGGATGACCTCTTCGACTCAGAGATCTTGGTGAAGTATCATCATAACAGCCTGACCCGGTGATCAAGTGCCGTGCCACTTACAATTCGGTCTAGGGACTCAACCTTCTCCTCGTGTTGATTGCCATGCGGTCATCTGTTCGTAGCATCAGGGCGTGATGAGACAAAACATAATACTAAGTTAGTGATCATGGACAAATATAATCCAATCAGTTTAAATGGATAGAGAATGTAGGGAATATTTTCGGCACGATGAACCCGATGCTTCATCGGATTTCGATGAGCTCTTAAGATCTCGCTTCCTATAGCCCACGTTTAATTTTGTCCCTCCAAGCTAATTCTGTTTGAATTGGCACCGACAAAAGCCAGGTAAAAAGTCGCTTCTCGGCGTGGCGTCAGGACGGGTGCGACCTAGTGACTGGATTTTTTGTAAACTTACCTGCTGACATTTTATGATGGGTCTGAAGATGTCAAGCATCTCGAGATCTATTGGCTTGATGCGAACTACATGATATTTAATTTTGGTTGGCATCAAGAAGTGGCCAATTTGCCGGAATGACCGAACGGACGGCCAATGCTCACCGTCTGTTGCCATGCTTTCAGCAAATTGAAAACGCTGCCACGCGCAGCGCTTAGTCGCTGGTTGGAAACCAAGAGCATAAATCATAGATTCTGAGTGCGCGAAAGTTGAAATTTCCCGCATTTCCAGAAGATCGATCTTTGAAAACCATCATTGGGTAGCAATTGCACTCGCTGATAGCCAGCTCCACGGTCCGACTGCATCGATGGGATGTGAATTTATAGCATCTTGGGAAACTTTCTCAGCAGGAAGAGTTGTCCCCGACACAATATAAGTTGTCGCTTCTTGGCAGGCATCCCGGGAGCTTGCTGTCCAAATAATACTAAGATGTCGACCAATTGCTTATCCTCCCGCTTGCATCACCTACAAACAATGTCTTGTGGTCCTTTGATATTGCTAGGGAAGTCACGGCAAACGGCGGAAACTTTGCACTCCTCCTTGGAAGCAATCTTCGCAGGTAGAGCTCACGCTTCCAACAGTGCTCTGGCAATAACTTAGCCGAGCTCTTGGAGCTGTTTTGCTCGCGATTATATACTGATCTCGTACTGGGCTTGGTTCGGTGCACTCCGGTTGATGATTGGGGCCTCACTCGTTCGAGACCTGAATTGGACTGTCGCTCGGTAGCTGTCATATCGCCAAGCATCACGAATGATTCAATCAGGGAATTATCCGACTTGGAAAATTTTAAACTAGAGTCGCTCGGGGCTAATATTAAATTACATTTTTCCCTCGACTGTTCAATGGAACTAGAATGGTTTGTCTCCATGTTCTTGCTAGTCGTAACTTCAGGTTGGTTATCCTGATTCGATCGAGCACTTGATACATCCTGTCCGCCATCAGGCTCTCGAGCTAATGAAAAGACAGGAGTGGAGCATGTCGGTGGTGATGGATTCTCGCATTCGTTGAAATTCCAGAAAGAATTATTGATGAAGCTCTCATTAATGCCAGCATCATTGGATATTGATGGGACTTCCAGTGCTTGACTCTCCTGATGAGTCAAATTGGCACCTAGAGTGGGTATGGTGTCTACGGTTGATGTTGAGGAGGCTGACAGACGAACCCAATCGGAGTTCATCGTGTCAGTCCTTCGCCTCCTCTCAATGTTGATAGGCTCAGATGTCGTGCTTGCACTCTCTTGGTCGATCCTCTCATTCCCCTCTCTCTGTTCTGATGCCACGGAAGAACGGATGGGTTGGTCCGACGAGTTGGGGAGTGACTCTTCTTTCGGCAAATCAATTCCAGTTTGACCTTCCTCTAGAGGACTTTGGTAATATCGCATACTCCATATTGCAACGGAGCCGTCGCTAGCACCCGTTATAATGACTTCATTTGATTCCCATTCATTAAATTGAGAGAAACAGACGCTCAGTAGATGTATCTGTGATAGGTTGCTTGACATGCTTGAGTTTCCGCATACAGACTGTTGGACCGAAACACTGAAGGAATCTATGCTAGCCAATAGCTCTCCATTTATGCTCCACAGATATAGCCAACTTGAGGCGCAAGTTGCAATGTCGCCGGTTGAGTCGTTGATTGCAATAGCTGAAACAGGTCCATGATGCACAAGTTTATCCTCCGGCCCCCCACCAAGTTGGCGGACAAAGGTAAATCTGTTCAAATCCCAAATTATTGCAGTTCTGTCACGACTTCCGCTGACAATAAGACTGTAGGATTGCGACGAGGCCAGACATGTGATTGGTTCAACGTGACCGTAGAGGTTCAAGACTGGCGAAAATGATTTCATCCTTTCTATCTTCCAAACGGTTATCAAGGATTCAGTTCCAGCAGTTACCATAGTTCTGTTGTTCGGTATTGTACAGCACAATACTTCACAGGGCGCTATGAATTCGCTTCCCTCCCAAACAAAAATTGGCCTCTCACTGTCATATAAACCAAGCCGGAGACTCCTATCGGCATGGCCCCAAGCTATGTAACGGCAATATTCGGGCGGAATCAGTAGTTTGTTCTGCTCAACAGCGACAACGCTTTTGTCAATTTGCACTATCTGGCCAACTGGGCCTTTGAGATCCTTGAAATTTGAGTTGGTTGGCCTCAAAGCTTGGGGACAATATGTGAGGACTCTGTGGGCCGGACCTGGGAAAGGGTTGCTTGATAGTGAGGGTAACATGGGTGTGAGAGGCATCGAATTAAGAGTACTGGATTGTCCGGACAAGGTCACTTTTCGAACTGGGTGGGGTTTTTTGAACAGTTGCTTAGGAACTTGACCAAAGTTGTTTATAAACCCGATAACTGCATTCTTCTTGATCGGATCTATATCAGTGTTGTAAATATCAACGTTGCCTTCGTAAAACAGATGATGAAAGACATTTACTGCATCTACAGCAGCTTGGCCTTGCTGTTTGTAACCAAAAATCAGATCTATCCATTCATGGAGATGCGCGGAAACATAATCACATTCGAGAGCACATCGGTGAAGTCTGATAAACTCACGGGTATCCCCTTTAGCCCAAGGTGGTAACTTGACGTCGTCCAATTTCATACCGTTTTGCTTGATACCTAGGTCGTATTTGTTTTCGTTCTTCAAAAACTCAGGAAGATAAAAGAATTCTGGCACAAGCTCTTTGATATCGGCCATGTTGTGCTTTGAAGCTGATAGCCAGGAGTCGCCTACTGAATGAAACATACGATCAGCTAAATCAAAGTGGCCACCTTGCAAACGAAGAAAATGTTGCGTGAATGGTTCCATGCGAACCATGTAGGACGCCACGATCATTGCTGAGGAATAGAATGTTCCATAGTGATATGGAGGCGTTTCTGTGTCGTCCCAATCTGCATACCTCCGTTTAAATTGCTCTAACCGCTCGCTTGACTGCGCTCCCACTGGTCTAGATAGATCCCTAAAGGTAGAGGGTTTGCTCAGATCCAGATAATCTGAGGTATAATCGGCTAAAATCCAGGGAAATATGGGATACTGCATCAAATCGTTGTAGGATCTTCCAGCGATTGTATTCAGGTTCATAAGATACTGAAAATTGCTCAATTCACCACGAACCCAGCGTTGCGTAACGGAAGTTTCACCAATAAGATTTGATAATAAGCCACTACCTCCCTCGACGCTAACATTCGATTTTTGGCCTGCGAGGGATTCATGGGCGTTACTTGTCAATTGAGTCGATACCGTCATTAGACGAGAGTAAACTTTGTTACGGATGTTTCGGGGGAACGCGATCAGAGTGTTGCGTCCATCTAATGAGAACACCTCTAGGGCTATCGGTTGCAACAAGTAGCGGCGCTTATGCACTTCGATAACACTGTCGAATGAAAACTTGGCACACGTCTTCTTTGAATGAGCTAATATATTTGGCGTTGAATTTGGAATAATAGGGTCATGAGCATCTGGCGGTAAACTGTCGATATCTTTTATCTCTCGCGTTTTGAGCAAAGTGAAGCCGTCAATAAGATAAAAATGTTCGCGGCCGAAGAGGAGCAAACCCTCGTAGGTATCCAAGCCTTGAACTCTACTGCACCTAAACATATGGGATATTCGTTCGTTCTTTTCAAGCAAGCGTAATACCGATAATGAATCAATACTTTTAGATTCCCTCGCTGAATTGGCTTCAGCTTCTATTTCAGGACTGAAATCAACAAAGGAGGTAGAATCGCCGTCATCGGGGTCGCCCTCGCTAGGCCTAGGAGAGCTGCGGTCGGTGGTGTTGAGTCGCTGTTGGTTGTTGATGGCAGATGATAAGCTTTCAACAGAGGATCGGGACTCACAGCTATGGTCAATGGGTAGATTCTCAACATTTATCACCGGTGATGCCGGTACATCATCACCACTGTCCATCCTACTGACGCGTTCGTCGATCGAGGGTGGAGTTGCGACAGGCGGTTGGGGACTCCTCGAGGAACTATCTTCAAGTGATGATCTCTCCGCACACTTACTCGGCGACGATTTTTCGACGGGTTCTAGCAGATGTTGATGCATATTTAACGTTTTCATATAGTATAGATAACTGTCGAAGCTCATAGGTGGCCGGTATCTGAGAGACTTGTTGCTTGGGTTATACTGCTCGGGCCTATATGGGTAGTTCTCGTAGAATTGCTTAGTGTTGTTAACCATCTTCTTGCGCATTCTTCTTGGACCCTCGGTAAGGTCTAAACACCACTTGTCCAATTTTGATCCATAATCTGGCCCAAAAAGGGCCCTTTCACGTAAAAGCATCTCGTATTCAACATCGTACCACTCGTCGCACAAGTACTTGTGCAAAGCAAGCTTCTGGTTCGTTTGTGACAGTTGAGTCTCAATGTAATCAACGATTATCGAGATATGGGTTTGGATGGCATCTTCCACTTGAGACTTGCTCATAGCTGGATATTTGAAAAGCTGATCTTGATTTGCTGAAGAGAATGATTGCATTGAACATCCTTGAGATTGGCTAGAAACTGTCGTAGGGGAGAAGGAACTATGCTCGGCATTTGTTTTGGAGAACGATTCTCTCTTTGTAGATCGAGTTTGAGTCAACTTCTCGCCAACTAGATTCACGTTTGAAGCCATTGAGCCGGCAGTGGCTCCAACGACCCTACTGACAAAATTTGCGGCGTTAACAACTCGGGTCAATCTACCAGATAGAATGTGCACTGCAGTTGATGTGCCAACGCTAGGTGGCTGCTCACAGTGTCTGGGCAAACGCTGTCTGGGCTTCTGCTCACCCTCGACATACTTCAACCAGAAACGTTCACATAAATTATTTATATCGGGCTTCAGTTGCATCAGATCTAGTGAAGTATCCAGTGTAAAAGCTGGTAAAGAAAGTGATACGTCGAGAGCTTCTGATAAAACACCTTTCTTGCTCTGGTAGATGGCGTCCCAGATTTTCTTAGCGATAGAAACTAGCATTAGCGCTGAGGAGCTGTGACCGTTGATACTTGGATCGATGGAGGATCTCGCTATAGTTGTTTGACCGAGCTGACGCTCGATAAGTGACGGGTTGTGACTAGCTCCGATGGTTTGTGGGTTAATTTGATTTGTATTATCCTCGATGATCCGCATCAAACAATAAGTAAAGCAAACGAAAAATTCGGCTGAGTGCTGACAGTGCATATGGTTAAGAATGATGATAATCCTATTGTCATAAAGCTTTTTCAACAAGTCGAGCATCACTATCTTGTCCGACATGTGTTGCATGGGTCTTGACAAGGCGAATAGTATACACCTGTTGAGTATTCTTTGCATATTGAAGGCGTGAGGGGGATTTTGCTTCGGTAGTAGCTCATTGAATTTGAATATTTGCTCTGCTAAACATAGTTGATGATCCAGTATCGCCAATACCCTATTGAAATTTTCAAAATATAATTGTTGGTGCCATATTTTATCCGTAACAATTTGTGAGATTGTGATTGAATTGGTCAATAGAAGCTGAAACTGCAACAGGCTTTCCGAGTTGTTAATAGTTCTAATACTATCGTGTCTTGCGTTAGAATCAATCATCAACAATATTTGGCGCAAAAGTATATCAATGAGCTCTCCTTGTGCCTCCTTACAAGGTGCAAGCGACTCTAGAAATCGTTCAAAAGCATGCAACTGATCATCGTAGTTAGGATCGCCCGATGAAGCTGGGTCGGTCATCCTATCCAATATGATGAGGCGACACAGCTCCAAGCATTCTTTAGATGCCGGGTGTTGGGTCATACTTCTTGGTGATTCTTTCAATGGTGAAACACTTTCGTAGTCCGGCTGATTTGAATTGTCTTTAGTCATGAGGGTCTCAGCTAAGGCGTCAATGATATCGTCGCTATTTCTACAGTAGTTTTGAAATTCCTCATTGTTGTTATATAAATACATGAGAAATCTGATGAGTTCGGCAGGAAACTCTCTGCTATGTTGGTCGTTACCTTCGTTCGCCGGAGTTTTGGACTTTTCAAATTCCGTCTCATAGAGGCATATCAGATCCCTAATCATATAGATCAAACAGACAACTAGTTCGTGACACTTGAACTTGATGCCTGACAAGGTCTGTCGCCGCTTATGATGGGTATCGCCAACTAGAGAGTCGCATAAACTGTCCAAGCTAAGTTTTCCAAAGGTTTCTATGGAGTCCAGTATACCTGTGTCTAGCCTTGAAAGCCTACCCATCATGGTTTGGAATATCATCAGGTAGATTTTTGGCAATTCTATCAGATTGGACAGACAGTTTCTGAGCAGAAAAAAGTTCGGGGCGTCTAATAGATCGTGCTTGATTGATTTTCGTTTTCCATTCAGACCAAAAAATATACCGACATTGATGCCTAACAATTGAATATTGAACTTTCCATCTATTGTCGGGAACGTTGGTTCCTTCAACCAGCCACCGTTTGTTAGAGACTTCGATTTGAATTTACCATAAAGATCACTGTTTGATAGGATGACCATGAGATTGAGGAATCCAATGGATATGGTCTCTCTATCTAGATGAGAGCTATTTATAAACAACATGAACCAATCAAAACCAAGTATTCGAACGATTTCCTCTTGCATCGCATCGTTGACTTCCCTTTGGCGATTTCTAGTCATCATTTGGATCAGACTCTTCAACAATAGGTTTCTGAGATCGATAATTTGAGGTAACCTTTCCTTTCTAGTGAATGGTAACAGAGAGGCTAGAAACTGGCCGAAGTATAGGATGTCAGACTGACGAGGTGTCCTATTTAGAAGTTCGAAGACAATTTGCCGCATTAGATAGACAGCTTTTGTATCGAAAACAACAGTCGGCTCTTCTTGATTCGAGTTATCAAGAGAGCTTTCAACCTCGATTCCACGCAATCTTGGGTCTGCTTTGCGAGCATCATAGTGTGGTAGAAGCCTCAATATGCGTGGCAAAAGATCCATATCTCGCAAGCATTTAAGATTTCTGACGCGGCACCCATTCAAATAGGGAGCTTGACTTGAGTGTTGCTCGGTGTTTGAAGAGTTGATGAGATCATGAATGAATTCCAAAACTTGATTAATCATTCCTGTCTTCAGCCATAAATCAAAACACTCACAGATTAAGTCGCGTAGAGCAGTTGCTTGCTGGATTTCGCGCGCAAGTTTCTCATCTCTACGAGCATAGACTTTTGTTGTTTCAGTTATTAGTGATAAAGTTAGCTTGAGTATATCGGGATTCAGCAGGTGTTTCTTCTTCCAGTAGAACACTGATAGGGTTTGGTACCCATTGATGCTGTCCATCTGAGCTTGGAGGTACACATTTTGTTTCATGGCGGAAACTAACGCATATAAGCTTCTTGATAATGAGCTAGTTGATTCCGACTGTGCTACAAGGCCCAACAGAATATAGCAACCACCCAAATGGAAAAGCGTGCTCTCAGTTGGACTTGGAACGAAGCATCTTACTTGACTATAACCGATGGTAACTGCCCCCAATCCTCTGCTCGGTCCGTTGAGATGAACACCAGTGTTGTGGAGCAAAAGTATTGAAGTTGAGTTTTCGTGGATGGCTAGCCCAAGCACACGGCTTATTTGACGACAGTCGAATCGAGTGTATATTCTTCGCATTCTAGATAACGTCATGAGAGATGTGGCCCTCGAATCGATGCTCATTAAGATGCGGTCCTCACTTATGGTGCAAGTGCAATTTGACTGGGAGGAATGATGAACATTGGATGGCGTAGTTGAGGAGGCAACTCGTGTCAGTTGTTGATTGTGATGCTGCGCTGTGCCGGTGATGACATTTGATTGTTGATGAACAAGAGGCCGGTGATGTGATTCAGATTGCTGAGATCTCAGCTCGCCATGTGCTTGGTTCAAGAGGGTGACAAACTTTCCTAGCTCGTTAGATCTGTGTGAGCCCTGAAAATTGCCAATAAAAGTTGGCCCAAGGGCGTAGATGAGCGATACAAAATTTGCGCTGAGTGGCTCTTCGATCAGGTGGCAGGGTCCCTGTTTCCACTGAGTTATCAGTTGAAATCGAAATTGAGGCAAAGAACCAATGAATGCATTGACAAAAGCAGCGGCTGAAATCGAATTACCACCAGGATTTGAGTTCCCCAAGCCGCCCGAGTTCGCTGTGCCAACGTAATTACTTATATAACTGATGCGCTGGTTATGAACCATGATCCCGTCAATATAGACATGAATGGTGCTTTGTTTCATGAGCGATCTGTTCATTGTTACGACAATATGATGCCATTTTCCTTCAATAATGAGCTCGGGAGTCCAAATGCGCAGGTTACAATCTGGATCGTGCCTGTCATCAGATCTGGTGTTGTTATCAAACAGCAAGGTTTCTTGAGTTGAGACAGTTAGAGCACGATCGAGAGCTGAGATCTGAATTCTGAAACATGAATATTCCTTCCCGGATGATGCAGAACCACGGTAGATGGTCAAAAGTCTGAGATTGTGCGACGCATCTGATGATCGAGATGGTAACTTGTCGATACAAATCCACGTTGAGTATGTTAGACCTGTCAAAGGTGGAAAGACGCGTTCAGTAGATCCAACTCCACCTAGTATCCCGTTTTTCTCACTAGTATGAACGTCCAGAGTGCTATTTAGAAATGAACTGGAGTTGGGGGGCAAAGATTTTGCATTGATGGGCGCGATTGAGGGCATGAATATCGATGATAGCCCATCCCTACTCATGTCAAACTCCACAAACGGAGGTTGTGCCCTAGCTGTGTCATCAGTTATCATGGACACTAGAGTCTCAATGCGATCAGATGGGATCTTTTCGACGTTTTTATCACAAGGGGTTGGAGTGGAGTTGATTTCACTTAGATTTTGTTTCGTTTCCTGGAAGGGTTCTTCAATATAGATCTCGTCCAAATTCTTGCATCGGAGTGGATCCCCGAGTCGTAGGATTGTTCTTAGTTCTCTTGCAGTTATTGCCTGTTGTGTCAAGTTCTGGAGCATAAATTCGCTCGTTTCGTATAGAAAATGAGTCTTATCAGTTATCGAAATTCGCCAATTCTGATTAAGTAGTCTGCTTATCAATCCTGCCTCGCAGAGCATCTGTCGATTTCGTCCATGTTTGGATAGAGATCTAATGACTGAGCAAACAAATATCATCAAATTGTGACTGGGACACGAGGGTATCAAATCCAACATCGATATGATTATGCAAGGGAATGTTAGAAGAGCCGAGTTCGTGCTCATTGAGTTGAGATCTAATGATGGGGGCCTTTTAGGGGCCATATTCATCTGAGACCTTTTTCTGAATACACCTGATTCTCGCGAGAGATTCTGAGTTATTGACGGGCTTTGATCAAAGGAAATGCTTTTTGTATCTTGAGGGTAATGAGACCGAGCAGTGTGTCGCTGGTGCTCCAATTGAATCTCTAATTCGGCGGTTCCGTCGCCCATATCTAGCGACATATCGTAGAGAAATCTGAAAAGTTGACAGCAGGCTCTGTTCGGTCCAAGAATATCGTCGACAATCGTAGAAAAATCTCGGGTCGGTGGAGCGAGGAATATTGACCGGTAAGAATTCAAATCATCAGCAGGGCCAGATGGTACATCAGGGGGTAGACATTTCTGGTGTGGCAGGAAACATCCTAATCTTCGGATTGCCTCAGTAAACTTGGGCATAACTTCATCGGAGAAAGTACGTAAGTTAGCAGGCTCTGATCTGATGGCCACTATTATGGTCATGAATGAATTCTTGATAAGCCGCCAGATCTTACGAGAATTGATCTGCTTCCATCGATTGTAAGATTCTGACTCGCTGCTTTCACAAGGAGATGGTAAGGACCCCTCCAGAGTTTCCAAAGTTGATACTATGTAGATAAATCCGCCCGCTTTCCGGAAAAGTATCCGACATCTATGGCTATCTTTCAATATGATCATCAGAGACTTGAGAATACAGATCTTTAGGCTAACTTCATGAGATAATAAAAAATTGAAGTTGAACTTCATCACTGGCTGTCCTGAGGCTGCTCCCGTATCATCGCCTCCTTGGACATCGTTGGAGTTTTCTAAACTCTTTAGATCATCCAAGTTCCTGGCTAGGAGACCGAGTAGATTCGCGAGGTGTTCGTCTCCTGCAGTAGAGAGAATCAGTTGTCTGATTATGGTAAACGCAATTTTTTGAAGCTGTTTGACAGAGGGCTTGGTCTGTGAGCTAGTTCGGGAATGGTAATTCGGAAGGTGAGATGATTGCAATTTATTGTGTGCTGAGAGTGGTGAACTACTTCCTGTAGAGGTTGAAACAGTTGTCCATCCTTCATCGTTGTTTGAACTACGCGCAGCAAAGAGGTGAAAGTATTCAGGTTTGGATAGACAGTTGAAAACATGGCGGGCTGCACCACTCTCGTTGAACTGAGTGCAATTAAGATTATTAGGACCAGCTAATAGATGTTGACTAGATTCCAATAGTAGGTATAGAGCTTCGAGTCTGTCGCCATTCTGACAAAAGCCCTCTTGCTGTGTTGCATTGATTAACAAATCGATTATAACTTCTAACAAACCAATCTCTCTAAAAATGTCACTAAATTTCGAGTTAAATCTTAAACAAGCAATAACCGTCCTCAAACCTAAAGTAAGATCCACATCAGAGGATGTGTTTTTCTTTATCATAGTGCCTAGCGTACCAAGTTCTAAGCATGGAATATAATGCGTTTCGATGATGATGAATTCTAGAAACTTCAACAACTTCTGTTTTAGCTTTCTTGGGAATAGTTTGATGCTATTACTGGTCATGTAATAAACTAGGAGTTGCTGAGATTCAAATATGAAATAGTTAAACTTATCGTCATTGAATAGTGATATAGTGGCATCAAGAATTGCTTCAACGATATGATGATCTCCACATCTTGACCATGCCAGTTTGAAGAGTCTCAAGACGTCTGGATTCAATATACAGTTTCTAGCCGATGCACGGGGCATTCTAAACTGTTCCAGCATTTCGAATCTGGTTGTTGCTATCGGTTTCAGTGTTGTTAGGTGCGCCATCGAATTTTCATCGATGTTGATCTTGGCCATTATGGTTAGCGATTGCACAAGTCGCCGTCCGTGGTTTCTATATTCCTCTATATTAGAACCAGTTTCGCTAGATACTGAGGTTTGTTTACTTGAGGTGTAATTTAGGAACTCTGAATCATGACTACCAGGGCTCGAGCTTCGATTTTCCTGCACAATACTTTCATCAATTTTGAATAGAACCTCTTCAATGAGATCAACGATCCGACTCGCCTTGAACTGCTCAAGCAGAGGAGCGATGCGCTGCGGATTGATCCTATTGTTGACGTCTAGATTATAGACAAACTCAAAAAGGGTCCCGATCATGTCAATCAATTCATCTAGAGTGACGAGCGCCAGAGAATTGATCCGGTGCATATTTTCAACATAGTTTTGCAAACAATAGTTTTGTTCCAGATACATGAAGTTATCACGCATGCTCCTCGAAATTGCTATCAATGTCTTGAATGCTACTCTACGCCAAGCCTTGTTATGACTTGAACATTGACTTGAAGCGATTCCAATCAATAGCCTAAGATCGTCTTTTTTGATCAACTCATCTATGGCCGATTGGTGGGAGCAGAGTTGCACTAGAAGTTTGGTGAGGACCTTCATAAGCAATTCGTTATGAGTTTCACGAGGTGCTAGGTTGTCGCGCATCCGGGCTTCCTCTTTATTGCACTGCGAGTTGAGTTCGTTATCGACTAGTTCTGTTGTTTGGGTGGGTAGGTCGAAGAACAGATACAGACATTTGATGAGAGTTGATGGCAGTGAGGCATCGCAAAGCAATTGGATCAACTGTGGATTATTTGAAAGCGATAGTGTGCATAGAGATAAAAGTAAGTCCCAACCTTGAGCTACACCTTCTGAGGGATCGTGTGTTAGTTGATTCGGCGTGCACGTTTCATCCGGTTCTGGAGCAGAGGGTTGTGACAATGGCTTACTATCGAGGAACTTCAGGATAGCTAACGAGGCGTTTTCCGCATGCTTATTGCTTGCCCTCTGCCTAACCTCAGATACAAACAATCTAGCGATAGTGAATGCGAATGGCAATAAGTCTGGAAATTTGTCCATCAATGGAGAATGAGGTGGCAATGGAGAGTCAGGTTTCGATGATGGAGTGGATCCACATGATGATAGTGCTTCGAATTGGCTTGTTGCTTGATCACTAGAGCTATCAAATCGAAGCATAGAGATGTCATTTGTGGAGGGATTTCCGAAGACATTAAGAAATAGGGGTAAAGTTCGATGAACTTTAGCGATAAACTCTCGCTGATTTTGGGAGCCAGCTGCTGTTGGAAGAGGTGATGCGGAGGCTTGATAATACTTAATTTCATGTAGCAATTTAGACAAATGTTGTATCTCCGAATCTTTGACAGAGGAAGCCTTTTGCTGTGTCGTTGGGGTGGGACTCTTTGTTTGACCTTGATTCGAGCTTCTTTGGTCGGTAGCCGCCAACTGGCCAGCAGTTTGAGCGGCTGTCCAGTCCAAGAAACGACGCATAATTCTAATTGGGGTGTAGTAGAACAATTGCCTACTACCCCCACCTGTCTAATGGCAAGCTACAAATGCTTGTATAACAGGGTGTTGCTTATTTATTTTAGTCACGAGGCACGTAATGACCTCAGGACAACGAATATTGAACATGTTTATTTAGTTCGGCGAAGTCAGATGTTCGCCATCATATGGTCGATTTAGCCGAGCCTGAGAAGCTAAGAACAGACAAAAATAGCGAACAAAAATAGTTCAAACATGGCGCCAGCCATCGCGCGGTCTTTTCGCTATGCCCATGCCGATAAACCGCGTCACTCTCTCTCTCTTTCTCCCGTGCACATTGATTCCTGGGAAGCATGGGGATCTAGCCAGCCCGAGGAATCAAGAACGAATATGGAATTTTGAATGCGACAATCGCACCAAATGTGACCTCAATCCAATGATATGTAAGTAACATCTCTCTCCCTCGACCAATATCGATTGATTGTTATGATGAAACAAGGAATTACCGGTTGATATTACCAAGAGGTACCACCATGAAAACAATTCCTCGGCTGCTTTTTTAAAGTATCTGAACAACAAATCAAACGAGAGTTTCACTCGAACGGTCACTTTACTTGATCATCTACACCAAGATAATTAACTTTTGGACTTCTTCTATCCACAGATCATGTGCTCAAATTGCGACTGTGATCGAGTGCCAAAGGAAGTGGGGCTCACCTCTCAACCTGAGTCATGTTGTAAGAGATGTGGCGCTGACCCGTTCATCATTTTGGACAAGGTTCACATCTTTTGTAAAAAATGTTTACTCGAATCGTGCAATAAGAAGATCCGATCAACTATAGGGAAATCAAAGCTGGTCAGAAACAATGATCGCATTTTGATAGCTTACTCTGGCGGATCTTCAAGTTCCGCGTTGTTGGATCTCATCAAGAATAGTATACAATATGAAACGCGGCGGGAGCAGAGATTCAGGCCCTCGATTCTCCACGTCTGTACTGAATCTGCATTGAATCCTAACTCAAGCCCTGAGGCGAGACTTTCCGCCCTCACAAACCTTCTACAGAGCATATATGAACTGTACCCTGATTGGCCTATCTATTGGTCTACGCTGGAGGTCGCAGCTCTACACTCGGATTCACCCCTCTGTGCGGACCAAACTATTTACCACAAATACCAAGGCCGCGACTCAATGACAATGACAAACCTCAGTTCGCTCCTGTTGAATGACAGAGCGAGGTTTAGACTGCTTAAGCTAATGGAGAGTCTCGATATGACAGACAGAGAGCGGTATGTTAAGGACCAGACTATCAGCTCAATACTTGATATTGCCAACAAAATTAACTTAGATTCGAGCGACCCAGCTGATCTATTTAAATTTGTATTCACTGGCAGCAATACAACTAGATTGGCTAACAACCTACTCGTAGAGGTTATACTCGGATCTGGAGCAAACATACGCTCCACTGTTGATGTCTGTAATCGCAAAACTAAAGTGCCAATCTTCCGTCCAATGAGGGAGTTCAGTGATAAGGAGGTAGCGTTTTATTTGAGGGCCAGGGGCGTGAATTTCCACTTTAAGCCCAATCTATCCACACTCGCGGACAAGAAGGCGAGCATACAAAAGTTAACTGAATCATTCTTGAGCAAACTATATGTTGAATATCCCTCAACTTATAGCACCTTACTTAAAACAGGAGACAAAATGAAAGACGTCTGAGGGCGCTGACCTCGCTCGGGCTTCACTCTCCCATCAGCGCTTAGATTTTCTTGTCAAGGATAGTTTTTTTAAAAAGCTTGCTCTCTCGGCCCCTTCGTCATCTTGAACGACAAAAATATATAAGGAAATCTTCCTTTTCACGCCCCCTGCCTGGCGCCGTCACGCTCCTCTCGCCATCGACCGGCTTTCCGGCGCGCTGAGGCTCGGCACAATTCCGTCCCCGAGCATGGGATTCGTTGATTCAGCCGTCCTCATCTAATTAGTGCCATGCGTCCGTATCGTCAAATTTTCTCCCTGATAATCTCGCCAATTCGCCTCCTCTCGAGCAACCCGGCTGACCTGACGGCCGAGCCTCGAGCTTTTCCTCGACGGAACGTGGAGCTTTGTATTGTGGCCTAGTGCAACACTACAGTAAGCCAACGTAAGTGAACAAAATACTGGGCTCGAAAGGGCCAGGCTGGGGGGGGGGAGTCCTGCTCCTGCCGTAACCAAGTCCAGTATGCTCGAGTATAGTCACTATAGCGAGTCTAGCCTCCTTGATATCTGGGCTCATGACACGAATAAGCTACTGAATGTTATCATTTGATGGCCCCCGGCTGGCGATTGCATGCCATCAAACTAGCTAGAGGCAACCAGACACGTTTGCGTCCCCACGGAGGCCAGCTGGTTCGTTTTCGTGGGAGAATTTTTGAAAGTAGTCTATCGTGTTTACGAGGGGCCGAGATGGTCCAGTTGGAACAATGAAACCAAATGACAAATTGACGCATATCTGATGCTCAGTGTTGCGAAATTTATTGATAAAAGTCAAGTTTAGTGTAACCACGAAATTGGTTCAATTTCATAGTTCAGACTGGAGGCAGCAGCTAGTACTAGCCTCTAGTTCTCTTATCTGAGCTTCCAATCGCGATCAAGTATGCACTGCAAGGATGCAACAATTTATCTGACTGAGACATCTTATCTGTGGCTTAAATCGTACTAAAAGTGGGAAGCCAGATGGGCTCGTCCGGGTGAGCGGGCAGGCAAGCAAGCGGATTGGGGCATTCCATAGTATTTATAACATCTTCGGCGTGGCGGGCGCATAATTTGTCAACTAACTACCGAGTCAGCGTACGCAGTTTTCTCCCTCATTCTCTCCCTCTTTCGGGGCCAGCTTTTTGACCAAAGGAAATACGCTTGCTAGGTAACTGCATCCCAAAACTCAAACGAACGCCGACTTCCATCTCGAGCGTAAGCGCACTTTGGTCGCCCATTTTAGTGGCAACTCAATGGAGTTACTATTTTAGCGGAATTAAGTAAAACATTGCAATGAATTGGAATCAACTCCGTTGCAGAAGTCTCCGCGCACGTTGGCCAACAGCGCCTAGCTCCGTTCGCGCTCTTATCCAATGCGCGCTCGCGCCCGCTCAATGTCGCCCATCTTCGTTCCGTCAGCAGTTTTGTCCATTATTACTCTTGCATAGTTTCGCCTGAAATCGTCGCCGATGGAAACAGTCATGCTAAAATTACGTCGTTAGTAGGAGGGCAGGCAATTTTCAATCGTGCGCATCCAGGCCGGGTGTTCGTGACAATCGACAGCAGTAATGACGGCGCAACGAGCTCCCCTCGCTGCTCGAAAGCAAATGGACCAGTTGCAACCCTCTACGCTGTTCCAACTCGCCTCCTCCTCCTCCCCCCTCCACCCTCGCCGACTAAGCCGGCCGCCACCCGTTTGCGGCTCTAGCCCCGAAACTCGCCGCTAGCTCCCACAAGACTCCCCTTCCTGCGGCTGGCTGGATCGATTAAGCTGGATATTCTGTCCGCGCTTTTATTAGCGCCGTCTAGCCGCTCGTCTGGGCTCCCCAAGCTGAAACAACAGCAACAACAGCAACAACAATCCCCCGTTTCTAGCCATAAAATGTGCGCCACTTTCAAGGTTCAAAGCGGCGAGAGGGAGAGAGAGAGAGAGAGAGTTGCCAGCTCGCTATCGGTGAGCTTGCAGAATTGGCGCCCGAATCGGCGATGGTCGGCTGCAGCGTGCAGTCGAGATTGTGGTTGCTCGGCGGGTTTGTTGAGCCGGCTGGCTCCCTATAAGAGCGACAGCCGCCGCTACAACTCCAACTTGAAGTTGGGCCACTTTTGTGGCCCCGCTTCTACGGGTTTGGAGCGACGAGGACATCATCATCACTATGGCTCCAGGAGGAGAAGTGGCTCGCTCGTGGACACGCGGGACTCATTGGGGCGATAAAGGAAGTTGGGCCGAATAGTCATTGCGCGCATCTACATGCTGGACCCATTGCGAGCCTACTCTAGCGTCTGCATGGAGTCTGGCCGGCCGGCCAATGTATTACAATTTATATGATGGCACTTGTGTGATTGTAGCGTTTAATTTGTGTGATGAACTTTTAGCCTGACCCTAGAGCCTGTTTGCGGCTTTATCTCGCCCGCTCCTCGGCTGGCACTTTGGCCGAAATTGGCCCTAAGGGTCGAGAGGATTCTGGCATAGGCCGCTGTCGGCGAGAGAGGAGAGGAGAGGAGAGGAGATGAGAGAGGTTGGACACGACTACTGAGGGGGAGACGAGCCTGGCGGTTGCTTAATATTGCTGTCATGGCATTAAATATCCGACGATTTTATGCCAGAATCGCAAACTGCCATCGCTCACTTGCCTTCCGCGCTCCCTCCTAGTTGGCGAGAGGGTGGACTCGCTTGGCGCACTTTATATTATTTCCCCACTCTCGCTCTCAGCTAACCCGGCCCCTGCTCTGCTCTGCTCCGCTCCAGTCTGGCCTAGTCAAGTCTAGTCTGGAGGCTCGAAGGCACAAGGACGGCGCCCACCAAATGAACCGTGAGCCATTGCTAACTGCCCAGTTTGGCTTTATTGCCCAATCCGGTTGATGCGTTTTAGCCAGTTTAGTTTTGGGCTCATGTTTGGTCGTCAGGATCACTCATCGCTCCCTCGGTTGCCGATTGTTCCAGCTCAATATTGTTCGAGCGGCTCAAGGAGGATAAGTTTCAACAGCAACAACAACAACAACAGCGGCCAAGGCGCCCGCTGCAGTGAGCGGCGGCCGGTCTCAACCAAACGCCGGCCTCGGATTGAATGACAAATTGGATGGCCGGCAGAGTTGACGGGAGGGGGGAGGATGGCGCTTGATAAAGTTAGCGATGCGAGCAAGTGGCGCCGGCCGCTTGTCCGCGGTTGGAGGCGGGCAAGCGGGGTGGGCGGGGCGAGGGGGCGGGAGGGGCGAGGCAAGCTCGGCTCTGTCTCCTCCAGTTGCGGTTCAACGTGAGCGGCGCCAGTCAGAGTTCTAGTCGTCGTCGTTTTAGATCAATTTGCTAGCATTGTTGCTAAGAGGCAATTTATGAATGGTTTTATTGCGCGAGAAAAGGCATAGCTCTGGTTGCGAGCTATGGCACTGTCGTTTATTCCCAGTCATACTTGTCGTCCTGGCCGTAGTTGTAGTGGTAGTGTTGTTGGTGGTGGAAGTGGAAGTCGCAGTCGCAGTCGCGGCCGCGGTCGTGGTCGTGCGATTGCAATCGTCGTGAGCCCTCCAAGCTGCAGCTGCTCCGTCCGCTCGCTCCTCATGACTTAGTTGAATTGTAACAATAAACCTATTCGCAAACTTACGATCCGAGCCGCTTAGACGGCCGCTCGCGCATATCTCAAGTCGTGTCAACTTCCTCCAGGCTCGCCCATGGGACTGCCGCCGCCGCCGCCGCCGCCGCCGCTGCCACCGCAGCAGCAGCAGCAGCACACACGCAGCCCACCAGTTGCGGCATCTTAAAGGAGCCGAGGCCGCGAGGAGCGAGATCATTCGGAGCGGGCAAATCGCGCGAGCCTTCCAGTATCTCGTCGCGCAAATCTG
>Ga0268249_1000277_pt1 | contig 30093 bp, 21 predicted proteins | sample AgamicAtPe_FD_200257 | JGI IMG/M metagenome (GOLD analysis project Ga0268249, IMG submission 200257) | Agave microbial communities from Guanajuato, Mexico - At.P.e (v2) (version 3) | ecosystem: Host-associated > Plants > Phyllosphere > Phylloplane/Leaf | place: Guanajuato, Mexico | collected... | reverse complement strand
CAGCCGTCTCCTCCGTCTCTGCCTCTCTACTCGGCCGCTCGCTCGCTGCCAGCGACAGCGAGAGCGCTCGCATCTGGGCCGAGTTGGCCGCGCGGCTCAACTTGCTATTGCTTGATTTGGGCGCCACCTTTCGCACCGACAAATCGAGGGGCTTGCACTGCGCTTGATGGGGCTTTGGCTGCTTGCTCATCTGGTTTTGGCTCGGGAAGTTTCGCAGGTGCCTCTGCCTGTGCTGCTGCTGCTGCTGAGACCTCGGCTGCCCCCGCTGATGATCACTATTTCGCTCGGCGTGGCTCATTGGGAGGCCAGCGTATGGCTCCATGTTGTGACCGACGCCGGCGAGACGCAACAGGTCGAACAACATAAGCTTGTATTTGCTGTCTTGCTGCTGCTGCTGCTGCTCTTGCTGCCTCCCTCGCTGCTGCTGCAACATGCAACGTGCAATTGGTTGGGGGCCACTCGTTGGGCTCGAGGAACAATGCGCTTTGTTTATGTTTGTGTGCGGCGAAGAGTGGCACTAGTTTGCGGGCGCTATCTGCATTGGGACTGGCAGCGCGCACTGTCAGCGTCCGCGGGCTCACTTTTCATCTGGTCTGGTGAGCGCGCAACTTACTCGCGCACGCTCGGCCCGCAGCAACAGGCGTCGCTGTCGGCGGCTCCACTGCCGCCTTCGCCCTTGCGCCCGCTCGCCCGCGCACACAGGCACCGGCCGCCGCTGGTCAGTGCGCCCAGTGCGCAGCCGCCGCCGCCGCCCGACTCGGATTGGCGCCGCACTGCAGCCGCCGCCGCCGCCCGGCAAACCTCATCCACCCAACTTACCTGGCTAGACGGGCCAGCCGGCGCTGACTTGACTGCGCCCGCCGACGACAACCTCCAGCGCGGCGCTTCCGGCCGCCAGTTCCGGTTCCGGCGGCGCGAGCCCGCCCGACGCAACCCAAGGGCGGAGTGAGAATCGAGTTGAGTTGCGCCCGCCAACTCAAGGGCGGCGCCTCACTTTCGCCCACTTTCAATTACGTGCTCCTGGCGGCGGCGGCGGCGGCGGCGGCAGCGGCAGTTCGCGCGCTCTCGCCCAGACTCAGACGCAACCCAGTTCCCACGCAAGCAACAGGCAGCCAACCAGCGAGAGTGGGCTTACCTGCGGAGGGGGCAACTGTTGCGCGATTACGTGTCGCGCACGTTGACACTGGAGGCGGCCGCCCTGTTCCTTCGGCTGGACATTGGGCCAGCGGGGCCAATCCAATGCCAGCCGGCCAAACAGAAGCAACAGTTTGCAGCCCGAGAGCGGGCGCAAGGACAGGGCTGCCCTCGCAACGCGTTGCATCTCTCTCTCCCTCGCTCACGTGGGAAAGTTTTCTCACACTGCGCCGATCTGTCGTCCTCCCCCTCCTCTCTGGCGCCGCAAGCCGATGGGCCGGCTCGCATCCGCTCCGAGCCCGGAGTTACGTGATCGGCGCAAACCTCCTCCGCTTCCTCGCCTTGGCCGCCAAACAACCAGAACGGCAACCAGCCGAGCCCTCAAAGGCGGCAGTGGTGGCCTTGTTGCGCGATTGCGTGAGCCTGAGCCTGAGCCGGCGGTGAATATCTGGCCGTGGCCCGGATTTGTTTACAAAAATCGGCTATTTTCTTGAATTCGCTCGCGAATAGCACATCAGCCAAGCGCACGCGGACCACTCGGAGGCGATTGTTTTCACCCGCTGCGACCCCCGCCCGCAGCTCGCACTGGCCCGCCTCTCTAAGGCGGCATTGCTATGCACTCGTGGGGGAAGCGCGGGCGACGCTCTCGCCCACTGATTGTGGGAGTCGAGTCGCCGGCGCAGCCAAAGAGCCTGCGAGCGAGACAGAGACTGACGGCGCCGACGTGACGATCTCTCAGCTCTCCTCTCTGGGCGTTCTCGCATCCTCGCCAGCTCAAGGTCTCCTCTCTCTCTCTCTCTCTCTCTTCAAGCTCGAGGCCCAAATCAGTGCCCGCCGCCAACTGGCTCCCTCCCACTAATCATCCAAGAATTCACACCGACAATGGGCCTCAACCAAGGATGCCGCCCACAAGCGCTGCCTCTCGGGCCCAAAAGCCTCCTTGCGCTGGCTCTCGTTTGCTGCTTGGCCGGCGCACTGACCGCCCAAAGCCAACCAGGTGCCCCCATCAGCTCGCCCTGTCCTCGCGCCATCAGGGTTAACACAAACTACCAGTTTCGGGGCTCGTTGCATTTCATCTGCCTCCAGCCGACGGCCAACAGTTCGCGCAACAGACTCGACATCATCAGATACTCAAACCAGCAAGATGCCCTCTCGAGGGAAGTGGAGGAAAGTGGCACCAATCAGATGGCCAGCTTTGTTGATGATGAAGGCACCTTACGCATCCTGTTGGCGGTTCCAAATAGAGTCAACGGCACCTCAATGTACTCGATCGACCGCTTTGGCCGCTTCATAGAGGAGGCCAACTCGATTAACACACAATTCGTGAGCTCCATGAGCATTTGGAGACTGGAGTTGGACTGGGAATGGCAACTGGCCATTGCAAACCAGCCAACCTACGAGCCGCTCATTGGAAATGGACCACGACAAAGCTTGCGCCGGCCCCTACCTGAACCAAAACCAATGATCTCCATCTACTCTTGGCGATCAACCTACTTTGACTCCTACCAGCTCATCCACCTTCCCTACGATGGGCGTGTAAACAAACTCGAACCAATGCACATAAATGGCCAAGAGTTTCTCATATTGGCCATGGAGGCGAACAGACTTGAGGGGCCACCCGGCGGGCGCAACCAGCAACCGCTGGTCGACTCCCTGATCTATAAGCTCCACTTTGGAGACGGCACCCTGAACTGGCTCCACTTTCAAGCCTTGGGCACCCGGCTCGCGTTAGATGTCAGATTTTTCGAGATCACGCACGAGGGGTCGGTGCAAAAAGATTACTATATCGCGCTCTTGGGGCAAACATCAAAGCCAATCCAGGACTCCAACGTCCGTGACGATTATTCTGCCGCTCGAATCAACTCGACCTCGTCCATTGCCGAGTATGGTCTGATGATTTACAAATATCTCGGCGACCGATTCATGATTGTTCAATCCATCCTAGCAACAGACGCAACAAAACTGGACACGCTCGCCTATGGTGCGGGCAACTCGTACACAATCATTGCGTTGCTCTCGGAATGGTCCAACCAGGTTAACTTGTTCATGTACGACGGCTTGATGTTAAAGCCAATTCCCGGCCCATTCGTTAGTCGGGCGCCTCCGGCTCGGTGGCAGGGACACCGAGCGAAAAGGATGAGGGACGTGGCGAGTCTGCATTTATTCACAGTGCCCCCTCAGGAGGCACTGAATGAAAGTGTGGCCAAGAGGACCCTGAAACTCGACGCCCAGGAGACGTTAGCCTATCCCGTTTTGGCTCTGTCTCGCAATGATCTCGAAGATTTTGAGTCAACTGAAACAAATCATTCGACGTCAAACTCGTTCTTCCAAATACCTGTGAGTGAACTTGTTGAACAAACCCTCGAACAGTCGGCTCAAGATGGAAATTACAGCAAGAGAGACAACGTCAACCCCAACCTTGATCTTCTCTCCTGGTGCCAGTCGACCCTTGTTTCGCTGATGGCGGACAATTTTGACTTGTCCGCCAAGCAACTACTCTCGTTGCCCAGATATGATCAACAGAGGCCAATTGAGCTGCATAGCGACTTGATAATCGAAAACGATCTTTATGTTTCAAACTTGATCTATGCCTCTAGGGTCGAGGAGCAGAATAGCACGCAGAATGTCATCATACAGAGCGTGCCGTCCAACTTCTCGCCTACCTTTGATCTAATCCAGCGGACTCAGCTCGAAATAGACAGCGTAAAGCAGGTGGTCGACGAAATCCTGGTCGATGACGGTTCAAATCAGGATATATTCAGCCCGTTGAGCTTTGAGACACTCGTTATTGACTGCTACAATCCAGCGAACTTCGACCCAAGATTCATAGGATTCTCCTGTCCGAGAGTGGATGAGCTCCTGACGAGCACTCTGAACTCTCACAACATCAGCGACATCCAGCAGAGGGCCCTTTTGACAGGTAGATCAATGCGAGTAGTCCAGGATGTAAGATTCGAGCATCTCGTTCTCAGAGGCTCAGTTCAAATACTTGACACCCTGAACGGCTTGCCCGTCAACAACATTGTGTTCAAACAAGGTCCCCACCTCGCACCCATAGTAGGACATAAGAATTTAATGAGCGGCTTATATTCCTCCTGTAATCTACTTGTGCACGACTGGAATGGGGCAGCAGTGAATCGAGATAACTTTCTCGTGTCCTCAGGTGAACAGCGCATTGAGGCTGCTCTAAAATTCAACCGAGTTGTCCTTAAATCCAACAACGTTTACAACACATCTCACAGATTCGAAACATTGAACGGACTACATCTAGACTCGCACCTGGACGATATGGCCATCTCTGATGCAAGCAATAACTTTGAGGTCAAATTGCACTTCGAGGAGTTGGTATTGAACGGTGAGGTTATGTTGCCACCGGTATCATTTCTGTCCGGCTTGAACATCGAAGACTTATGGCACAACGCCATGTTCAAAAAGTTGAATCAACAAGTTCTGGCCCCAATGGAGTTTTTGGGTGATGTCTACGTCTCTTATGGTGGCCATATCCACGTTGATGGGCCAATCAACGGCTTGCGATTGGACCCTGCTCATGTTGTTATGCGAAATCGTGATCACATTATACCGTATCCAGTGATATTTGACCACGATGTTGAAATACGAGATCTTCGACTAGGAGTGGGTCTCAATGGAATACAAGTTGCAATCGGTGCAAGCGGTATGCCCCAGCTGGCGATTTTGTACGACGGTGATGATCAGGAGCTAACCGCGGACAAGGTGTTCACCGATATCCACCTTGGGGGGCACTCAGTTATCGGAGGAACCATCAATGGCCATTTGAACCTCACTCAATTGTATGATCTAGCCAACAACAATCTCCGAGAACCTTATAGGTTTTCCACTGTGCGCTTATTTGGAACTGATATCCGAGTTGCTGATGGAGTTCGTATACACATCGATTCTACTATCAACACTGTGCCAACGAACGACCTATGCATGGTTGCGCTTAGAGCAGCCGAGTCAAGTAATGCCAGCTACAACAGGTTAAGATTTGAGGGGCCAACCCATTTCAGGTCCTTACGGTGCGCATCCATTAATGGATTCAATAACTTGGCTACCTCCTTTCTGACTAGGCATACTGACCAGCGTGTCGCAGGAACATTGCATCTAGTCAATGGCGCCATATTCAATACATCGGTTAACATTCGATCCACCTTCAATAATCTAGACATAGGACCCCTGTCCAATGCCATGGCCAAGCTCGCTGAAGAAACCCGCACTATTGGACGAAACGAGCATCGCGGACCCTTGGTTGTGGATGAGCTGATCGTCGAAAGGCTGAACGACCTGAGGCTCTCGGACGTCTTCCTAGCCAAGGCCGACAGTCCACAGATTGTTCGGGCTCCTCTAAGCTTCGACCATTTGGACATCGAGAACGTATTGATAGTTGGCGACAACCTTGTGACAAACTCATTTAATGGCCTGAATTTGACAGATGTGTTCACAAACACCCTTCAGTACGACACTCCACAGACCATTTATAATCACGTCGAGCTGAACATGTTGCAAATACTTCCAGGCTCCAATTTCATCACGCCCTCCTTGAACGGCCAGAACCTGAGAAATCTCTATGCAGATGCTGTGTTGGTCGACGCGCCTCAGCAGATTCTTGGACCAAAGGTTTTCAGGGGACCCGTCGATTTTACCGATCGAGTCTTTGTCAGACACGGCATTGACGGTTTATCTAACGAAGAGCTTAGATTCAATCTCCTTCTGCATAGCGATGAAGTAATTGACGACGATTTGGAGTTCAACAATGATGTAATTGTCAGAAAAGACCTGGATATCCTATCTCGAACCATCAACGATATTGACATTGACCAATTCGTCAACTCTATGCTGTTCGAGAGAAGACCAGGCGGCAAGGGATTGCGTGTAGAGGGCAATGGGTCAGTAACGTTCAGAGATGTTCAAGTGAACAACTTGGTTGTGGCTGGAACGATTCAAGGTATAGATTTATCGAGGGAGGCACTGACAAAGGGTGACAACATAAATGGCTCGTACGACGCCGAAATTCGCAGACAACAAGCTTTGAACAATAATCTCCAGCTCATAAACTCCTTCTATGGACCTGGTTCATCATTTAAGGTTTCTAGCAGATATAGGAGCCTAAACTATACTGGCCACTGCTTTGTCCACTCATGCCATCGCTCGCCAATTCTGAATCCTCTCGAGACCCACAAACTTCACAACAACAACTATCAGAGACCCCCGCTAGCGCCCCCTCCACTGCCTGAATACCTGCCATACCCACAACCGCAAAGCTACTACAGGCAGCGACCCAATTTCACTGTTGCAAATATGCCGATCAATTACTACAAGAGCCCTTTCAACTTTGTCCAGCACTTTTATCTGCCCAGACCGATGAGTGTGACTAATTTCAATGCAACAAATTTCAAGACAGTTTGGCAGCCTAAGTGGACCACGGTACAACAGTTTCCATTGGTCAACCTGAGTGGCATGGCTCATAACTATACGATCGTCCAAGAGCAGAGCCCCTATGTGGAGCACGGATTCATCCAACACCAGATTCTTCTGAGAACCCAAGCAATCAAGGAGCTCGCAACGAGAATCAACAAGTACCTATCCGTATCACTCTATTACGAGATAGTCCAAAAGCACCCACACCTCGGCCCACTACTCAATGCAGCCGTCAATCCCATTCGGAATGAGCAAGGAAGCGCCTTCTTACTGCTGAAAGCAACCAGCAAACCGGGCGAGCCTTGTCTGAGGAGGGGCCAGACCATCGCTGTGATGGCCCAGCAGCGTCAGAGAAGAGAATTGGGTGCATTCACGCTCAGCTCTCGCATTCAGGAGACCTCAGATCCGCTCCTAGTTGAGTCGGTGGTTGTTGGCGAAAATCATTACCTCTTCATATTGGACTCCTATTCTGAAGAGAGTCCTGAATCAACCTCGCAAGTGCTCATTTACCTTTGGAATTACAACTCGGGAATGTACGATTTATTGGGCAGAATTGTGGTCGATGGATTTCCAACTGCGATGCGAGCGTTCTCCATTCTTGGACGCGCCTGTTTCGTGCTGGCAAATCCAAGAGTCTTGCAGGGAAACTATAGCGGCTCACCTAACCTCCACTGCCAGGATCCTGACTTTAACCAGAAAATCATCCTCCCAATCGCAAATGTGTTCGACCTTGACATTGAAACAATTCCAGGTAGCGCTGAGATATTGATTGCTGCTCTGTCTCAGCACGACTCAGAACAAATTGGCGATCTGACTGTTATAAATTTCGACGTTGCGGCTAAATTGAGTCACAGAGTGGCCGTTCGTAGGTTGGTAAAACCCTTGAAGGTGCATTTCTTCCGCGACTTCCCTAGCTCGCCAAAGATTCGACTCGTGGTTAGCGAGGCCATAACAAGCAACGACAACGCGCAAGCAATAACTCGCATATTCACCATCAGATTGAGACCGCCCAACACCATAGGTTTCAGAACAAACCCGAGCGCCTTCTACGAGAGCCAGGCACTGAAAGACAACCAGTTCAACGATATTCAGTCGGCCCGCTTGGACAGCCTCCACTCGTTATTGTTCCTCCAGTCCACCTACTCCATATCAATCTACGCGCCCTCGGCCAGTCTAGAGCCAGCAAACTCTGACTGCGACATCACTTACTCGCTTGTGCAGCGGTTGCCCACCAAGGGAGCCAACAAGTTCCTCGTATTCAACGAGCAACTGGTGGCCTCGAATAGGAGTGACACGGGGGGCGTGTTGGGTCATTTCCTCGTCCTTAGCAGGGATGACTGCGAGCAACAGCAGCACACAACTCTCATTCTGAGGGCTAAACTCGTATGACCTTGAGCATCACCTCTAATTCTGTTTTTGTTTGATCAGATAAATATTTAATATGTTAATGTTACAATTTGCTCCTAAGTTTAACCATGCGGCGTTACAATCGATCAACTAGTCTGAGGGGTTGGGGCCTGTTTGGTTTGCGCTCAAGTCGGGTTGGTCTTGCCGCCGCCATGGCCAGAGTGTCCGGCGAGGCTAGCGCTGCCAGCGAGAGCGAGAGGCTGCGCGCGGCCGGCTCCTGCTGGCCGCCCACTGCGCCCGCCGGACTGCGCGCGGCCCTCCGCCTGGCCGGCCGCGCTCGCCGCCGCCGCAACTCCTGCTGGCGGCGCCGCTGCTCGTGCGCCGCCGCCGCCGAGCCCAACTGGCCGGCGCCGTGGGTGCGCATGTGGCGCGTTATCATGTCTCGCCGGCAGGCGCTGTAAGCGCACTGCTCGCACTGGTACGGCTTCTCGCCGGTGTGCGTCCGCTCGTGCGTCGACAGGTGATCGCTGCGACTGAACACCTGCTTGCACTTGCCGCACTGGTAGGGCTTCAAGCCCGAGTGGAGGCGCGAGTGGCGGGTCAGCATGTCCGAGCGCGAGAAGCAGCGGCCGCACTGCCTGCACAGGTGACTCTTCGAGCCCTTCTGCTTCTGCCGGCGCCCATTGGTCGACGAGATGGGCTCGGTGCTCTGGGTTTGCGGTTGCGTGTGTGCCTGTGTCAGCGTCTGTGTCCGCGTCTGTGGTTCAAGTTCTGGTTCTGGCTCAGGTTGTGTCTGTGTGGGCGTGGGTGTGGGTGTCCGTGTGGAGCTCGGCTGGTGCTGGTTGCGCCGGCGGGTTGGGCCGGCGGCGCGCGGCTCGGCCTCGTTCAGGCGGCCCAGCCTGAGCTGCGCGCACGCAGACGAGCCGGAAGAGGCGGCCGACGAGGAGGCCGAGAGCGCCGACGAGCTCGCCGAGCAGCAGGAAGTTGGGCTCGAGCTGGGGCTCGGGCTTGAGCTGGGGTTTGAGTTCGAGTTTGCTTGGTTTGTGTTTGCGTTTGCGTTGGAGCTTGAGTTTGAGTTTGAGCTCGAGCTTGAGTTTGAGCTTGAGCTTGAGCTCGAGCGGGAGGCTGAGAGCGCGACTGTTGGTCCCCGAGTGGAGCTGCTCACCAGGCGGCCAGCTCCAGCCGCCGACCTCTCGCCTCCACCTGCAGCCGTCTCCTCCGTCTCTGCCTCTCTACTCGGCCGCTCGCTCGCTGCCAGCGACAGCGAGAGCGCTCGCATCTGGGCCGAGTTGGCCGCGCGGCTCAACTTGCTATTGCTTGATTTGGGCGCCACTTTCCGCACCGACAAATCGAGGGGCTTGCACTGCGCTTGATGGGGCTTCGAGTTTTGGCGCGCAAATTCTCGCAAGTGCTTCTGGCTTGACTTCCGCTCGCGCCGCCCGTCGCTGTCTTCCTCTGTTGGCGGCGGCTGCGGCTGGTATCGCGCGCGGAGGTCAGCATAGAGCTCCATGGTTCGAGCGCCGCTAGCTACTCGCAACAGATCAAACAACATGGGCTCCAACTCGGTCTTGCTGCTGCCGCGACTTGGAGGCTCCTTCGAAGGGACGCATTTGGAATAATGTCCACATCTGCGCTTTGGGCGGCCGAGTTTGGTTGGGCCGACTAACGGGAGTTGAGTGTTGCGCGCGGGCCCAGGCAGGCGGCCCAAGGAGCGCAATGGCGAAAGTGAAGCAACAAGTAGCGCACTCTGCCGGCCGGTCGCAACTCTGCTCGCCTGGTTATAAATAACCGCTGCTCCTGGTGCCCGTTATTGCACAACCGACAGCAACAACAACGGCGCCCATTCCAGCGCAGAGCGGCGGCCCAACCGCGAGCGTCTTGAGCGGGAGCCCCGCCGACACCCTTGCTCGTTGCGCCACCAGCAGCAGCGGCGGCGGCGGCGGCAGCCGGTCAGCCGTCGCCCGATTGCTGGCGGCGGCCGCGCAAGCAGCCGGCCGGCTGCCTCTCGGCCCCACTGCGTTCCGGTTCCGGTTTTTCCCCTTCGGCCAGCCGAACGTAGCGGCGGCGGCGGCGGCGGCGCCGACCACGCAACCGGGCGCCGCCAGTGAGAGTGAATTTGCCGGCCGAGCAGGCGGAGAGGCCCATATGTCGCATCCTGTGTTTGCGCGCGAGGCCCGCGCTCGCACTCGGAGGCGAGCGGCGCCGGCTCACTTTCGTTGCGCCACCACCTAACCCAATTCCCACGTTCCCGCTAGCACTCCTCTCGCGCCGCCGCCAGCTAGGCCAGCAACGAGGCCCGCTTGGCCGGCGCCGGCCAAAAGGCTGCGGCGGCGCGCCTTGCACAACAGGCGGACTGTCCGCTTGCGGGGCCGGCAAATAAATGGGGGCCCCAAATGTGGAGCAGCAAGGAAAGTCTCGCAACAAATGGTTCACTTTCGCTACTTTATTCGTCTTAGTTTCGTTTGCCGTTCGCCTTGGACGGATCCAGGCGGTCAGCTCGCCTTGAGTTGCGCCCGCCCGGCTTAAACTTACGCGCGTTGCCCACTTTCACCTAAAATCACACTTGTTGCTCAAAAGTTTTGGTCGACACTCCTCGGATGTCCCGCAAGGAGATGTCAGCGGCGCGGCTTTGTTGCGCGCGTTTGCGGCGCCTGCTCAAACTTGTAGGAGGACTTCATGCCGAGCTGCCGGAGCCAGCGGATTGGGTTCGAGAGTTTTGAGCCGAGGCTGGCGCCGTGCGCGGGCGGGCCGCCGACGTAGTACTTGAGCGCCTCCTGCCGGATATCCTCCTCAACCAGGTCCAAGCGAGCCTCTTGTCGCATCCTGATGCACTCGCTGCAATGCCTGTTCAAGTTTGGCGAGGGCGGACAGCTGGGCAGCGGGCTTGGCGCCAGCGTGAACTTGTCGCCCGTCACAAGCTGCTGCTCGCTGTTCCTGTTCAGCATGGTTGTCCGGCGCAAGGCTTTCGGCCGCTGCTCGCCCTTGGCCGACCTCTGGCCGCTGCTCTCGCCTTCCGAGTCCGAGCTCCCGGAAACGGAGCTCGCACTGTCGTCATCGGCGGCACCGTCGTCTAGCGGCGACGGGCGCTCCCCTTTGGCCTCCAACTTGGGCGCGTCCACGTCCTCCACCACGATGGCCGGTCCAGGGCTGGCGGAGCGCCCGAGGAACTCGTTGGTGGGACTTCCGGCGAGACTGGCCGACGACGAGAGGCCGGAGTCGGGCGAGCAACTGTGCAACTTTTCGCGTAGGAGCGAGCTCAGGTTGGCCCGCTTCTGGGCGGCGCGCGGGTCGCTGCCTGGCGCGCCGCCCAGCAGAACGGACAAGCTCTGCGGCGCCTCCTCCGCCCCCTCGCGCCCTCTGTGGGCGGGCGCGCGAAGCTCGGCCAGGTTGAGCAGGGAGCCGCTGGGCGTTTGGAGGGGAGTTGCGCGGGGCGTGATGCTGGGACTTGGGCGCGCGTAGAAGGGTTGGTCGCGCAAGTCTGTGCGCCGGTAGCAGGAGTCGCACTGGATTAGGTCGTTGCTTAAAATAAAGTCCTTCGAGTCGTGGAAGCCGCGCTCGAGCAGGTCGATGATGTAGGCCGAGGGCGGCGGGAAGAGCGCCTTCCGGAAGCGGCGGCAATTGGTGAAGTTGAAGTAGAGGGGCGTGTTGAAGACTTTGCCCGAGAGGAGCTCCATCTTTGCGCGGTCGTAGGGCGAAATGTCGCTTGGGCCGGAGAAGCAGCAGATTCTGATTGTGTGCTCGTCGAAAACTGGCAGGTTGTCTGAGAAGCCGCCGTCGATGTGCTTGACGCCCTTGTAGGTGGACACATGGTTGCCCGACCAGACTGGAATGAAGCAGCTGCAGTTGAGCGCCTGTGTTTGTGTTTGTGGTTTTGTTTTGGTTTCGTTTCGTTTGACGGGAGCGGGAAAGGGAGAGGGTTAGTTTGGTTTGGCCGCGGGGCTGGCCCTTGGGCTGGCTCGCGCGAGGGGCCGACTTTGCTGGTGGCGTCAACTCACGTCAATCAAATCCTGCCGAGTGTCAAACTGGCTCACAACAACCTTCTTCATGTCCTTCAAGCGAGTCATGCAGACGTGCAGCTTTCCCGAGACGAGCTTGTGCGCGTCGTCGGGAAAGAGGCCGTCGAGGAGTCTGGGCAGCATGTCGACCATTTGGTGGTTTCGGTCGAACACGCCCAGCGGCCGGCGCCGAATGGCCTCGGTCATCTCGAGCACTTGCTTCAGGCAGTCGCTCAGGGGCAAGTCCATCAGGTAGTAGGCGGCTATCAGGCTGCCCGCGGAGGCGCCGGCAACGCGGTTCACGCGCTCGCGGGGGATGTACTTTTTCCAGCAGTCGATGACGCCGAAGTAGTAGCAGCCTGTTGGGGTTGGGGCGTCGCTGTTAGTGGGCCATCTGGGTTCGGTTTGCGCGTCGCCCGGGCAGAGCGGCGAGGGGCCAACTCAACAGGTGGCCGGCCAAACTTACCCATAAATCCGGCGCCAGAAAGAGACAGATCCATCTCGCTGAGCTCTCCCTCCTATTCGCTTTAACTTAAACTATTCGCCTCCTTCGCGCTCCTCTTTTGGCCGACTGAGTTCGTCTTGGGGGCGGCCTTTTGGGTTGCTGCTTGGGTTGAGCGTGTTTCCTCTTTGGCTGAACGAAGCCTCTTTCTGTCTCTCTCTCTCTCTCTCTCTCTGGCGCTCAGTAAACTCCAACTGGCGCGGCCAAAGCGAAGCTCGCTCGCCTTCAGCCGGCCGCTCGGCCTGTCGGGCTTGATGGGCAGTGTTCTCGGTCGAGCTGATTGTGATCGCGCCGGCAACTTGCGGGGCTGGCCGCAGTCTGAGCGGTGGTGCACTTTCAAATGCAGCCGGGTTGGAGTCAGGGTTTAACTTGGAGTCAGGGTTTGAGTTTTACTTGGCGTCGGGAGCAGAGGCTGAGACGGGGGCAAAAGCAGAGGCAGAGGCAGAGGCTGAGGCAAGGGTGATGGAAGGGAGAGGGAGAGGAAGGTTTCATAATCGCACGAGATATAGCTCATGGAAGAGTTGGGAAGCTTTGCCGGTGCCGGTGACTTGCAGCCTGGCGCCGGCTTCAATTGGAGCTGGAGGCGACGGCTCCTGTTCGCTGCTGCAGGTGGAGCGCTCCATCAGTATTGAGAAATAAGACTTATGAAACTGGCGCTCGCTAACTCGTGCGCTCGTTGGAGGCGAGCGGCGAGCGGCCATCGGGCTCTCCACTCCCACTGCCGCCGCAGCCGCAGCCGCTGCCGCTCAGGCTGAGCCGACGTGAGCGAGCGTTTTGGGCAAAACTTGTTTCTTCCCATCAGCTTGCACACAATGAGCGGCCGCGGTGGCCCAAGGCTGCAGGGCGCCGAGGAGGCTCCAGCTTTAGCTTCAGTGCCAGCCCCAGCCCCAGCCCCAGCTCCAGCTCGCACTGAGCCGCCAGCTGAGCCCGCCATTGTGCGCGCTGAGCCAGCCCGCGTCAGCTCCCCCGGCCGACTTCCGGAGGAGCAGGCGGAGGGGCGGCTGGCTGCTCCCTCGGCGCCAGCTCACCCCTCGCGGCGCCCCCACTCAGACAACATGGAAGCGAGTGGAGCCGGCCGAGCTCGGCGCCGAGCCTCAGATTGCGTCATCAGCAGCTCCCAACTGCTCAAGCTACCTACCCGCCGCTGTTCGTGGCTCGCCGGCCGCAACTGGGCGACCTCCTTGGTCACTCGGCGCACTTCTAGAGACGCTCGTGGGTCGCCATCCTGGCTGGCTGCTCTCCTGTTTGGCTCGCTTGCTTCTCTGGGTTCATCTCTTGTTGTTGTTGTTGTTGTTGTCGTTGCTGCTGCTGTTGTCTGGGGGCAAAGCTTTGGGTTCAATATAGCGAGCGAGCGCTCTCTTGACTCGAGGACGGGAACTCGGCGAGCGGCTGCTCCTGACTGGCTGGCTTGGCAGGCGCGCAACGGGCGTCTAAGCGGCGCAACAGGTCGCCTTGAGGAGAGCGAGCGAGAGCGCGCGCAACCAAACTCGCCCCTCGCGCGCGAAAGCTCCTCCAGCTCCAGCTCATCTCCGCTCGGCGCGTCCCACTTTCCAGGCCGGCAGACTCGCCGTTGGAGCAGCGAGCGGCCGCTCGAGGGGCGGCTCCAGTGGCGGCAGCGGCATTCACGTGATCGGGCGCAAAGCTGGACGCCCGCTCCTCGCTCTTGGCTCCTCCTGGCCGGATCAGAGCGCCAAAAGGGCGCTCGCTAAGATCGGCTCGCATTGAATCAAAGACGGGCCATTCAGTGAGGTAACTGGTTATACCATCAAGCCCCTCCTTCCCCCACGGAGGAGTTGTTTTGTTTCCAGCGAGCGCGGAAGGCTGATTAACGGCGACAGGCTTCAGTCAGCCGATCAGGCGGCGGCGGCGGCGACGACGACGACGTCGTCAGGCTGCCGCGCTCGCATTGAGGCGCCGCCGAGACTGCGAGTGTCTCACTCTCTCGCCCCTCGTTGCCAACGCTCGCTGCCTGGAGCTCTGAGCCGGCGCCAAGGGGCGGCCAGCTCTCGCCGGCTTCTCACTGGCGGCCGGCAATTAAGCAATCATGAGCTCGGCCGGCCGGCAAGGCTCTTCGCGCGACCATTGACTCTTGCCATTTTGGCGCGCTCGGCCAGCCGGCCGCCTGGAACCAATCGCGCTCTTGAACCCAGAGCGCCACTACTCTCAGCCCCCCTCCAACTAACAAACGAGCTCTCCCCAGTCAGCCCCCTACTTACCTCCAACGACCTTGAGACTTGAGGGCGGCTCAGGCCACCGATTGTGGGCTCGGGTTTGTTTGTTCGCCTGCTCCTCGCTAATCGACAAATCTCTCTCGCTCTCCCTTTCTCGCCCAGTCGGCGTTCCAGCGGCTCGCTCGCTCGCTCTGGCCGCCTCTCCACCATCCAGCCGAGCGTCAGTTGAGCCAAAACTGGTGCCAGATTTGCTCTTAGCGCGCGAATTCTGATCCACACTGAAGGCGCTAAACGCCGCTTAGAGTTTAACACACTCGCTCTGCCGCCTTTTATCTCGATCCTCACAGTCGAGCGCCGCCGCCGGCCCAACGCCAGCGCCAACTCGATAGATCCGCGTTCAGCCGGCGCCGCCCGGCCTCTTGCGCAAGTTTGCCAAGCAACGTTTACCTGTTGCGGCGCCAAGCCTCCGCTCGAATGGCCGACTCAGCGTTGGCGCCCGCTGCTTGCGGCCACTGGGTCAGCCAGCCAGCCAGTGGGCCAGCTGCAAAACCTGCCGCTCGCTCCCTCAGCCCTCTCGCCGCCAGCCAAGCAAATCGCCGACCTCTTGGCCTGGCTCGAGTCGGCCGAGGCAGCAGCGGCGCCCGCTGAGCTAATACTTTCGCCCAAACTTCTTAGCTTGGGCTCGAGCCCAGAGGAGGCTGCTACTTTTGTATCCAAAGCGAGAGAGTTGGCAGGATTCTTTTGTGGCCAAGCGAGAAACGTTGCCGCTTTGGCGTTTGTGCGTCAAGCTCAAGTTTTGCTTGCGCACATTTGGCCAGCGGCGAGCGGCCAAAACAGTCAACCCGTTGCGCCTGCAGCAGCAGCAGCAGCGGCGGCGGCGGCGACGGCGACGGCCAGGGCCTCGCCTCAGCAACTCGCGGCCTGTTCAGCCCACTCGAGCTCCTACCTGAGCAAGCCCGCGCTTCAGGCCAAACATCGGCGCAATCCGATATCTCGTTGATGCTGGACGCGATAGGCAGCCGGAACGAGCGAGTGGAGTTAGCCGCCTGGACTGCTGCTGCATCCGGCGGCTTCGTGTCAGCTCCAGGCAACCCTATGCTCTTGCTCGAGCTCCCTCAAGCGAGCAAAGGTGAGCTCGCCCCCTGCGCTCGGTCCGGGTGGCAACGCGTTCGAGAGTGGCGAGAGTTTGGCGTTAGTGGAAACTTAACGAGAAAGACATTTATTTAGTTTAAATTAAAGCCCACAATTCAAGACTAGAGTTGACATGTGGCAGTTTCGCAGAGCTCCCTGGCTGGGTCGTTGACCGGCGGCGGCGGCGGCGGCGAGCGAGCGAGCGAGCGCAGGCCAGTTGGCTTCGGACGCGAAAGGGAAAATCGGCCGCTAGAAGCCAGCTTGCGGCGAGTTTTGCGCGCCAGATCCGCGCCTGTAGGCCTTCCCGCCGTGTTTCGTCCACTCCTCCTCGAACTCTTGCGGCAAAATCTCGGCGCCCCTCTTGGAGGTCAAGCGCGTCTCCCTGAGCGAGAGCTCGCACATCTCAATGTCGTGCTGGCCTGCAATGAGCAAAATGGGTTCCCTGTCCGGATGGAGCTCCAGCTGACGGGCTATCCACTGGCCGTCGAAGTGCGCAAACCACCAGCCGCGCTGGCCCGAACTAGAGGAGCCCTTCACAAAGGGAATCCTGAAGTATCTCTGCTCGTTCGCGCGGCCAACCGAGTCAGCTGAAATGGTGTCGAGCGAGCTGTTTTTGCAGCCTCCCTCCATCACGCTGCTCGGCGCCCTCATTTGCTCGCCGGCCCCAAAGGCGTGCGTTTGGCGCGAATTCATCGCTCGCCAAGCGTGATAAACCTTGAGCCGCCGATGGAACTCTCGCTTGCAAGCCTCCAAGAGTTCGAGATCGCAGGAGGTGTTGATTGTGTCGCGCAGGTCCGAGTATTTCCATTTGGTCAGGTCGAATTTGGAGCCAGGCAGCTCGGTGGAGGCGTGGTTTTGGCTTGGCGCAAGCGGTTGCCTGGGCGCCGGCGACGCCGCGCTGGCCCTGCACGCCTCCAAGCCAGTCACATTGGCGTCACCTCTAATCTCGGCCGGGCCTCTGGCTGAATCCTGGGCCAACCTGAGCGCAATCTCGTAATCGCGCTGCTCCTGTTCCTCGAAGTTGCTTATTGGATCTGTGCCCGAATCAACGAGGCGCCGCTCGATTTCTGGCGGTGCGCTCGCCCGCTCGCTCGCTAACCTGGCCAGCTCCTGTTGGCGCCTCAACTCTAGCTCGCCCCTCTGCTGCTTGATCTCCTCCTCGCGCCTCTTTGCAAGCTCCTCCTCCTCGCGCCTCCTATTCTCGGCCAACACTCGCTGCTCCAACTCCGCAAGCTCCTTCTCCTTTGCAATCTTGTCCTTGATCGACCTAATGAGGAGGTCCCGCTTTGTGACCAACTTGTCGAGTTCGCGTTGACAGGCGACCTTTGCCTCGGCCAGGCTGAGCTCGTTCTTCCTGTAGCTGTTGTTGTTTTCGTCCGAGATTATCTGCTGGATCTCAAATCTGAGGCCAGCAATGAAGGACTCGATCTCCTCTCGAAGTAGCTTCGTCTCCTCCTCGATCACTCCAGTGTCGCTCGACTTGCGTAGCTGCTTCGAGGCAATTTGCTCGAAGGCCCCCAAGTCGGCCGCGATCCTTCGAGCTGCCTTGATTCCGCTCAGCCTGAACCTCAATTTCTTCATAACCAAAGCAAAGCGCCAGTTCTTCTGAAGGCTAACAATCAGATCCCTTCTGTAGAGGATCTTGTTTTGCAACTTTATGGCCGAGAGGCAGCAAAATTGGGCCTTCCGCCATCTCGACCGCACGAGCCACTTCGAGACCTTCTTCACCAACTCGGCAACGTGCTCGCTGTCCGACCTAATGATCTGGTCAAACTCTGCAAACTTTCCTGGCCTAAAGAAGACCTTCGAGCTTCCAAATCTGAAGTCGCTATCGTTGAGCCCGATGACCTTGAAGAGGGCGCGGCAAAAGAGGTGGCTGTCGAGGCGGGCGAGCTCGGCTGGCAGGAGGCGCTTGTAGGATTGGTAGAGATCGTTGAATGAGGATCTCGAGGGGTAGCCTTGTTGCATCAACTCGAGCACTGAGTTCATACCCGAACAGTGCAGTTGCGAGAGTATTTGGCCGCCCTCGAATTTGTGCGCAACCATTTCTCCATTTGGCTTGATGCATCTGATGAAATGGGAGCCAGTCGAGCGGAGTTTGCCCATCAGATCGTTGAGTTGCGATCTAAATGTTGTGCCAACGCTCGTGAATGTGAGCTTATTGCTCGATATGGCGCCCGTCTGCGAGCTATTGGTGAATAGCGTGCTCTGAGGCATCTGAGATCCTTGGTTTGGGGCACCATTGTGCTGGTCAGTGAATAGATCGCGCAAGAGCTCTTGGTTAGCGTCGAGCATCAGGTTTTTCAAAGACGCGTGAAGGGCGTCGTTGTTCTTCTCGATGAAGGAGCTCGTCTCGTAGCAAACAGCTCCAGCAAAATGTCTTATCAAGAATCCCTCGTCGTCCCTGATTTCACGGTGCGACTTTAGCTTGCTTGTTCGGGGCAAAGCGAGCCTGAAGTGGCCCCTGTTGATCGAGTGCACACTTTGGGTGAAATGCTGGGCGCTTGGCTTCGGAAGTCGCGATTCCTCATCCAAAAGATCGAAAATTCCGCTCGACTTTGCCTCCAAGAGTTGAATGCAATCCTGATTGTCAACAAACTCCACCTTCCTCAGGTCGAGTCCCTCTTTTTCGTAAATATTTTGCTCCTCCTTTAGGATCCTTTCGTTGAAGAATTGTTGGAGCTTTTCGTTGCAAAAGTTGATGAGAAATTGCTCAAAACTGTTGTGCTTGAAGTACTCGAATCCGGCAACGTCGAGCACCCCGATGTAATAGGACGAGGTTGAGAACGGAATCGACCTGTTGACTATCTTGGTGACAATGTGATCGAAGAGCTTCGAGTAGATCGCCTTTGCGAGCGCGTCCCTTGCAGCCTGAGCCTGGCTGACACTTAGCTGGACCATGTAGACGGTGCCCTTGTGTCCGCCTCTCGTGGTTGACATGATGCGCGAGACGAGCGCCTGGCGCAGTAGATCCTTGTCGAGGCCCATCAGCCTGGCGGTGGTCTCAAGCGACCTCTCCGCTTGTCCGGCCTCAATCCTGCAGCCGCCACGATTGTCCTCTGGGTCATCGCAAAAGCTAACATTGCCAAGGTGAAGCACTGAGGCCACAATAGAGTAGATGGCTCGCTTCTGCTCCTCGCTGATGCCGAAATTTGTCAGAGCTCTGTCGGTTTGCTCGTAACATTTTACATCGTCAATCAGCTGATCCTGGATTGCGCCAAACTTTGCGTGCACCTGCGACTTGCGCCTCTCGTCTAGCTGGAGGTCGTGGGTTTGTGAGCAAAAGTACTGGGTACAGCCGCCGTTCAGGTAGCGGAAGTGGTCGGGCGAGCCCAATTCTAGCGATCTCCATTGGTCGTCGGGTAGACAGGCGCAGAGTTGGTAAAATATGTGGTAGTTTCTCTCGCCAGCCGACTGGGTGCAAATGCGCGACTTCTCCAGTAGATAGTGGAAGAACAATCCGCCGCTAACGGTGAACTTGCTCGTGTAATGGATCTCAATGAACTTTCCAAATCTGGAGCTGTTGTTGTTTCGTATTGTCTTTGCGTTCCCAAAGGCCTCGAGCAAGGGGTTTGCTGGACGGGTTCAAGGGGCTGTTAGAGTGGGCGCAGTTTGGCCGAGAGGGCGCGAGTTTGCCCGGAGGCGACACCTACCGTCGAGGATCAGCTTCTCTAGTCTTCCCGATTGAGTGCCGCTGAGACAGAGATACCTGAGCACATTCTTCTGGGATTCGGTTTTACCTGTAAATTGGAGCTGTTAGTGGAAATGGCCGAAACTGGCCTCTGGACATTCGACTTATCTGCTTTGCTTCCTGGCGCTTCGCTGCCGCCGACCGGCAGCACAGGACCTTCCATATGGGACCCTCGTGGTGAGCCGTCTGCGGGCAAACAATGAGCGGACGGGCGCTAAGAGAATTAAGACTTAAGAGACAATCAAAGCGGAACTTGGCAGGAAATTGCGGGCCGATTGGCCATCAGCAGCAACACGGCACGGAGCCTTTTGTTGCGCACAAACTGGCGAGCAAGGTAGTTGTAAGTATTCAGAGTTGAGACTTGTGGAAGCGCTAACAAGTTCGAGAGGTCCGCTCGTCGCCGCTGAGGTGAAGTTTACGGATATTTTGCAATTCTCACAGCGGCCGCGATTTAATGGACGGAGGCCGAGTATCGTGCAACAGATTATCGGGATAAAGCTTCTAAGCTGGCATAGCTAATGCCCAGTGCAAAGGGTGTAAGTATGGCTTTCGTAAGCTCGCTCTACATAATATTGACGCCCTGCAATAAAACGCTCAGCGCCTGTTGGTGGAAGGAATCGATCGTTACACAGTAAATTGGGTGGCCAGCTCAACACTGCGGACAAGCGAGGTGACCGGCCAATGTTGGAACTTCCAGTTTGGGTGGGAGCGAGAGGCAACAATAAACTAATGAGAGTCAGCTCGTCGCTATCTGATGGAGGCGGCGCAACCTGTGGGCAGCAACAATGGCTCCACAACTCGAACTGGAGAGCCGCCGGCTGGCTGGCTGGCCAAGAGGTCGGGATTGGCTTAATTTGGCTCTTCAAGTGCTCCATGTAATGCTCTTCATCATGCTCTCGAGAGTGGCGCTCTCTCGGCGAGTCGCTCCAAGGGCTGCGAGCGAGTAGCGACAATAACTCCTCCACCTGACTGGGCCGGCTCGAGCCAGCTTGAGCAGCAGCAGCAGCAGCTGCCGCCGCCGCCGCCGCCGCCCCAACTCAAGCCGAGCTCTCGAGACAACTGGCCAGCGTCAGGCGAGCGGCTCTCCGACTGGTCTGGCGGCTTGTGCCATTGTCCAGCCGCCATGCCCGAGATGGCCGCGCTCGGTTGCTCTTGCAACAGAGAAGAAAAATATGATTGAATTTCGAGAGCGAGCGAAGATCGGGGAAGAAAAAGCGGCCGGCCAATTCAATCCCTTGTCTTACTGGCTTCCTTCGCTTGTTGCTTGAGAAAATAAGCAAGGATTTACCTGCGTATGCGCGCGCGCGCGCCACCAATAAACAGCCAATTCTGAAACTTAAACGGCCGCCGTCCAATGCTCAAAACCTGCACTCCACTTGGGATGGCCGATCGGCCGGCGCACTCGAGCTGCTCGCATTCAAAAGCAGCAGAGCGCTCGGCCAAGCTCACTGGCTTGCCGAGCTAATCCCGCAATCAACTGGCTCTGGATTCTCTCAACCTTAAATCAATCTGCCTCCCTCTCTAGCAGCGACCTATTTTTGCGCAAGTATAAAATTCCCTCCAATCTCAATCCAGCGGCTCAAAAGCCCAAACCGCTCGCATGTTGAAGCCCATCGATCGGCCGAGCGGCTAGCTTGGCGGCTGCTTATTCAATTTGCCAGTTGTTACGGGCAACTCACGAAACTAGAATCGGCGCTCTCCCTGGGACAGACCTTTGCACCATCACGCAATGGGCAGCAGTGGCGTCGCGGGCAACATTGACGGGACTCCTAAAACGAGTCCGTGACAAACGAGTTGCCATTCGTCATGAATTGAGTGAACTCGAGCCTTCGGGAGGCAAGATTTGCTTTAGCTGGAGCCGCCCATTTGCAAATTGCAAAGACTCTTGAGCACCAATGGCCACCTTAAACTCCTACTTCGGGTGCGGCGGAGCCCACCTTTGCTCGTTCTGGTGCCTTTCACCCCTTGCAAGCTTGCTTGTTATCGCGCCTTAGAGTCGATTGGCTTAATAGAGATGCCTCTGACGATTCACTCGCCCCCTATTGGAGCGCTCCGTTCAAACTGCCACCCTTGCTCTACTAACCTGCGCCGCTTTCCCCGTTGATGATTATCGATTGGCTCTGCTTGAAGGCCTTCATATCGCGATACGCTTTGTCGGCTGTTGCCGTTGATGAATTGATGCAAACGAGAGCGAGCAACGGAGAGAGATTGAGAGAGAGAGAACAAGTTAGTTTTGCTGCTGCTTGTCCAACGACCGCTTGCTGTTTACATGAATGGAACCTCCCAATGGAGACTCACCGATTGCGTACACATGCGGCGGCAAAGCTCCCAACGACTTGCCCTGGTACTTGACTATAACCTCGGGCGAATGCAAACTCTTGATCTCAAAGTAGGGATTCACTGCAATTAGAATGTGCGCGACGTAGGTGTAGATCTTGTCTCGATAGAAGCGAACACGAACGTTCTCGAGCAGCGCGGCTTCGTTCAGGTGGATCAGGGCACAATTGTCATCCGCGTCCACCACATCCTCTGGCCGCTGAGTCCTCAATCTGGACAAGTCGAGTTGGTCGCAGGGGTAAATGGACTTGTACGGGAACTCGAGCACGTTTGTTGCGCCACTCGAATCGTCGACAAGCTCATGGTTGAGGCTGGCTCGTGATGGAAGCGCAACCGGTGCGATGCTCACGTTTGCTTGTGCAATATCAACAATCTTTCCTATGCAATAACCGTGCGTTGAGTCAGGAAACCAAACCAATTTGTTGGAATCCATCTTGATATTCTTTTATCTCACTTTTTCATCACCTTTCTCGCTTCACGCCTCCATTCTGAGCCTTGCCGCTAATTTACAACTATTCAGTGTTGCTGGTAGAATTTTGGAACATTTAAAACTTGCTGAATTGGCCTCGTCTGTTGCAGTTTGCTTGCATTTCGGCCACCATGCACCAGTTCAGGTTCTTGGTCTTGCTGAGGCAACTTTTCGCAATCGGCCCTTGTGAGCCATCAAGTCAAGTGCTGCCTGCCAACCAGATACGCAGCCGAAACTCGCTTGCTTGCTCTCTGTCTCTCTTTCTCCTATCCCCGTCAACATACAAACACAAATGCTCGCTCCACACGAGACACAACTGACTGTGGGATAATACACTTGCGACAACCAAGCTTGCTCGCTGACTAGAGAGCGGTGGCCGTGGACTTTGCCAGCGAGCGTAAACCCAGCCCAACCTTTCTCGGCTGGCATCACAGCGCAGGTTTAACTCTGCGCTGCCGCTTTCGTATGCCTTATCGAGACCGGCAGGCAAGCCAGCCAGCCGGCCAGCTAGGTCCAGGTAAACGAATGCACGGCTCTCAAACCCTCGGCCGCGATAGCTGGGAGACAGCTAGTTGGAGGAGGCAGAGCCAACAAGATGGATGAAGCCCAAAACTGCTTAGCTGCCGTTGGAGTAGATAAATTTGAAGCACTACTGTTATGTAACAGACAATTGTAGGTGCTTGATTCAGACCAATCATGTTGCAACTGAGGCGAGTGGGCTTACAGCTGCAACTGCTGGCATTGTTGCAGTGTAGCAAGCGCTCGCACTTAAGGCCGGCTTGGCCAACCCCAAAGCCCGATTTCCTGCAACACTGGCCGACTGTTCAGATGATCGGCCGGCGGAGTGCGAGGACGACGATCGGGACCAACAAAGAGAAAAGATATTGTTAGTTGAGGGCAACAGGCGGGGTGTGGATGCGAAACCGGTATCCGCGCATAAAGCACAGAAGCCGGCCTACAAAAACGCCTACCACCTCCGCTCGACCGCCCTCTCGTCTAGCCAGTGTGGCCATTGTTGTCATCAAAGTCTGCTCCTCTATAAACAACAGCAACAACGCATGGGTTTGCCAGCCTAGAAAGTCTCACAATTGCTTGCTTTGGCAAATGGCAAGATTCTCGCAAGAACTAGGCGTAAGATCTTGGATAACTAATTTGCACCTAGTCTGTCTACCCTGCGCTCTGGCTTACTTAAAGTCCCTCTCAATCCACCTTTCTCAGAGTCAATGCGGGCTCAATTGGTAGTAGAACAATGAGGCCTGTCTTCTAGGCAATGAGCAACGGACGTCCAGGCCTTCGAGCGAGCTCATGAGTCATGACTAAGATCAGCTATAATGAAATCAAAGTAATCGGCAAAAGTTGATGTCGAGCCAGATCCTGTTTGAGCACTAATTCTCGCCAAATTTTGAACCTCAGCACCAAGCCAACATGAGCCGCCTTAGTTTGGCCATCAAGCTGACGATGGACGAGAGCAGGTGTCACGAGAAGATTGGTGGTTGTGAGAGCCTGTCAGCAGTGTACCTTGAGCTACCCAACCGCATCAGCATCATTTTGAAAGGTATTTAAAATTCAGCACTAAAAGCTAATCTCAGGCAGGTAAAGACTTGGAGATTCTGAGCAAAAGCGATGTACACTTTGATGAGTTTGCTGCTATGATAATTTGAAACCTTCAACCAGCGATATAGTGGGTAGACTAGAGCCTCATCTAGCCTGTTTAAGTAATTGAACAGTGGACGAGGCTACCATCTTGAAATGCCTCGCATCCCACTTCTTTTTTAATTTGGACAAGAGGTGAGGTTGCCGACGCTACCTTACTGTCTGAATTCGATATTTGCTTGTGTTCGAACTTACAAAGCTGGAGGCTTCATCAATAGAATCCAGTTGCCGTATAATCACAACAAAGTTGTCAGAGGATTTCCACCATCCAATCTGTGAGCGCCAGCGCTCGGGCTATTGATCTTCCGGGTAGATCGCTTTCATACAAAACTGATTCGTTCGTTATAATTAGTTGATTATTGGTACATTAATCGATAATGATTTACAAAATTCTTGAGTCAAGTATCAAAATAAGCTGCTCAATTCCGTTCCTCAAGGTTGATTTCAGCGGCAAGTAGTATTTCTGTCTCAACTCTAGAGACACTTGTTCGAGTTTCATCTTTTTCACCAATAAAGAGACTGAATTTGGACGATCCGAGTCGTTTATGAGCAATATAGTGAGTAAAAATAACACGCCTAGTAAAATCAAAATAATGGTAGTTTTGACGAAATCATGAGTCTGTTGATTGGTATCCATGTAGATCTGACTTCCTTTTCTGATTACATTTCCCGGTTCTACATTCTTCATATCCAACACGGGGCGCCTGTTGAATGTTTTGGGCGAATCCCTGGCATTAGATCCAATTGATGATCGCTTTCTCTTATCGGTAGATACTGAGTCAACCTGTCTTGTAGCTAGAGGTGGTGGCTTAGTATCGGCAAGTTGATCCTCTCCCTCCTCTTCCTCTTCTCTTAGATAGTTCAAATTAGATGGCATAGTTTTGTTGATAGAATCGGACGTATAAATATTGTTGAGGGAACTTTGCACACTACCGCTTGTCTGAAACCCTTGCCACCTGGGGCCGTCGCTAGTTTTGGACATTAATGAGTGGCTTCGCTTCACTGCACAAGCTCGAGATTCATCGACATGATCTCGGAGAAGATCTTTCTCAACGCGACCAACGTACTTGAGCTTATGGCTTTTCTTGAATAGACCACCAGTGTTTGCGACAATGGGTAAATCAGGTGTCGATTCCAAGGTAAAAAAGTACCGATGTTCTGTGGCTAGCTTCCAAAAGCTATGAGCGTATTCTTGTGAGGGACACCTGAATCCAAACAAAGGTCGGGATTTGTTTGCCTTGTTTCCCTTTTTATCCAACTTACGACAATATATTAATACAAGTTTGCTGTCTATGGTTATGCGCTCGATTTCGTTCCAGCTAAATTGGTTGGTTTTCTTAGAATCCTGAAACGCTAATATGCCTTTGTGATTGACTCCGATTAAGAAGTGGTTCTGTGAACTACCTTCTTTTACAGGATATGGACAGATTCCGTAAGTATCTAACTGACAAGCTTTCTTGAGGAAATTCAGCTCTGAATCAGCAGGCCTAAGTCCTTGGAAATCCTCGCTCTGGTGCAGTCTGATTGCTTCCCACTCCAGTGTTTCGGTTTGATTTGGAATGAACTTAAATTCGGATACATAATTCCTATTCATGTCAGTTGTGAAGTCACCAAGCTCCGACTGGAGAACACAAGCAATGAGGTAGGCAAGTGTGGCTTGAGAATCACTCTTCAAGCGACCCTCGAGTAAATCTAACCTAAGTTGCAAGTAAAGATAATACCTGGTAGACTCGTTCGCCAATAATGCTGGTTCGGCAGGGTAGTATTTAAATCTCAATTCAAATACTATTAATTCAAGACCTTTGGTTTGCTTCATCAATGATTTCGATAGATCAAGCCATTGAATTTGATCGTGGAATTTGAGGCCGTAATAATCCCTATCTAATAAATCGAGCTGCTTAACTAGATCATCGAATATGTCTATACCTGTGCTATTCGTGTTGAAAACAATTTCGAGCTCTTCACCTGGCACGAGTAGAAGAACTTTACACCTCAACTCTTGTCCAAGAGCTTTTCTCGACACTCGGAACATTCTGGACTTTCAGGAGGGATCTTGCCAATAGTCGTAGATAATGGAATGGTGTCCTCAACGAACTCGATACTTCGGTTTATCTTGGAGGTGTTTGAATTAGTTGAGTCGATTGCTTCAGAAATGTTTAGCCTCGGCGTTGAGTACTATAACGGTTGGAGAGGGACCTTTGACTTGAGTCGAGAGTTCGCGCTTCTATTGCGTCAATCGTGTTTAGTTCAAAATACGAGAGCTAGACATGCACCTCAGGCAGGGCATAAATTGAGATTCTAGTGTCCCTTGCAAGGCTAGTTCGTGCCTCTTAAGCCCGTGTTTGGCTGTTATAAGCCCTCAAAGCCGATGCGAAGCCGTCACACACCGTAGTTCTCAAATAAACTCGAGGTTATCAAGCTACGCAGCCTCATTACACGAGGTCTCTCTATCTCTCTAGTCACACAGCATACGGTGGATAGCGTGGCAATAGGATTTTCTGTCAATGTTATAACGTGCACAAGCGAGCCCGAGGCTTAAAGCGATCGTCGTTCACTCTCCACCTGTCCAATCATGCAATTTCCTACCTTATGTGTGTATGATTCCCGCTCACAATTCTTACTTGAGGAAACTTTAAAATGATGACTAGGCCAGTTTGTCTCTTGTGAGTCAAGTCTTGGGGTGAGCAGGTAGTATGGATGTGCCTTGAGCTCCCGGTCTTCCTCTTTGTTGGTTCGTTGGGGTAGAATTCTAACTAACTGAATACAGATCCTCTCACACTGACTGAGACGCCCTTGCTCATGTTAGCTTGGTTTCACGTTGAGTCAACTTTAAAATCCTAGCTCCCACTTTCTAGCGCTCAGAAGCGAATCCTTCTGCGATCACTCCTGTGCCAAATACCACTTTCATTAAATTAAATATTTGATGAATTTATGGCATGTAACTGCAATAAAGTTTGATTGAAAATTGAAACAACCGTTCTCTGAATTATCGATGCTCAACTGAAGCGAAAGAGAACAGGTTCAACTTTCTCTCAGCTACACAGCTGCCGTTGCTCATGTTCGTTCTCGCGAACATACTCTTGACATCGTTGGGTCCAATAAACTGCTTCAGTCCCATCTAATGTCTAGGATATCAAGACCGACAAGGGCTGTATGTCCAGTCGCGTAGGGCGAATTCGGCGACCTGTCATTTTGTGACAGTCATATTATTTATTTTTAGTCGTTGGTACACACTTGTCGTGTACGTAAAAGTCTATGGAATTCGAAACCAAAATAATGCAATTGCATGCCAAGAGGCATGAGATGGTTCTATGCGAGTTCGTGCGCCATTGGGAAGGAGAAGCAAGGGAGAGTTCTGGTCACTTCGGCGGATCTTGTTGCCCCTCGAGTTGCACTCATGGAGGGGGAGGAAAGAAACCACACGCAAATACTATGTAGTCCGCTCTCTACCTTTCCCCTCGGATGCACACGCAGTAGTGGTCGAAAAGTTTGAAATGATAGTCCATATGTTCTCATAACGACGAAGTCAAATCCATCTATTTCTACTCCATAACTTATGACAATCAAGAGACTATGAATGTGTTCATCACTAAGAGTTATTTTTGAGCTAAACAAGCATCAATTTTCATTCGAAACTAGGATTCAAGGAACAATTGGATAAGACTTGTGCATTGAGAACTCGTGCCACCCCCTGGCTCCCTTATTTCTACAGGTGACGATCAATTTAATATAAAAACTCATGGCATAATATTGCACCAATAAAAAGCACCGAACCCTTCGTAAGCTTCACTGTTATACGTCAACGAAACAAAACCTTACACTCGTCCAATTCTGTGATCTCCAACCAAAACAAATACCTGTTCTCATCTAGCAACTGACCAACTAATTAAGAAATACCTATTAGGACTAGCAATAAAAATGTCAGGCGGACAGAAGGGCGATTTCATATCCGAAGTAGCTAAGCATTACAATGAGGTTGAGCAGAAACCACTCAGAGAGCGATCTAAGTCCGTCATTATCGACTTGAGAAGGTTCAACAATGCGATGAAGTCGCTAATGCATCATTTAGCGTTCAAATTTGCTGTCGCGATCAATAATAATCGAGAGAAATTTCGGGTTCTCGATTTAGGTTGCGGCAAAGGAGGTGACCTACCTAAGTATCTCAGAAACGACATGGTTAGTCTTGTTGTCGGGGTAGACATAGCAGATGTTTCGATTTCACAATGTATAGAACGTTACAACTCAATCCAGCAATCTAATCGCCGCTGTTTTAAGGGTGAGTTCTTTGTTGCAGACTTAACCAGAGTAGATATTGAGAAGAAGCTCCTTGAACTCAAGTGCACCGAAAAGTTCCACGTAGCTTCAACACAGTTCAGTATACATTACAGCTTTGAATCCTTCGAGCAAGCGGTTAAGTACATTACCAATGCGGCAAACAATCTCATGAAACACGGAATATTCATAGGCACCTATCCAGATGGACCAAAATTGCTTAAATTGGCGCGACAAAGTAAGACGCGGGGTTTATACGAAGTCGATGATATACTTTCCGTCAAGTTTGAGCCCGAAGATCTAGATAACCCGCGTCCTTTTGGAACTAAATACCATTTCAAGTTACGAGAAGTTGTCGACTGTCCAGAATTTCTCGTCCACCCGGAAGTATTGAGAAAACTAATGAAATTGTTGGGATTTTACGAGGTATTTGATAGATCGTTTGAAGAGAATCTTAGAGAGGCAATCAGCAATCCAAATGACGGTGAAAAAGTTAAAGACATCTTCTATGCCCACCAAGCACTAGCCTTCGACGAGGAAACTAAACGGGCAAGACTAGATGAAAACATGTGGAGAGCTGCGTCGATCTACAGATGTTTTTGTTATAAAAAAATCAGAGACGATTAAAGGCTTCAATTTTCGTAAGCTAGGTGAAATTTAATAAGTCCACAGCCAACACACATGGCAAGATGGGCTACCATATGAGAATGGATGATCTTCGGTCCGTGATAGACTACTTGAGCTTCTTTTTTGGTCTCAAGTTGTTAGAATGTCCACACTTGCGCTTTCGACAATTTGTTGCTTTCTGATGCAAACGGGCATAGCATTTTCGGCAAATCATCTTGTCACATTTGTACTTCATGGCTAGCACGCGAAGAGATGGCTCGATCACACCGCCACGCAAGTTCAACACCAAGTGGAGTGTAGAATCTTTCTTGATACCATAGTCAGCAACAAGACGGTTGTCCTCCAGTTGTTTCTCGGCGAGAATTATCCTTTGTTCTGAGGCTGGAACACCCTCTCTATCCTCTATCTTGGATTTGACATCTGCAATTGAATCGTTAAGCCCAATCTCAAGAGTGATGGTTCTGCCAGTTAGCGTTTTGACAAAAACTTGCAGGCTATTCTCCTCGGCTGTCTTGTGGAGTTTGCCAATGGCCGAGCTTGTCGCCACTCTTAATTGGTGACGCTTCGCGGACTGAGTTTCACTCGGTATCCTTGGGGCAACAAGGAACATCTTCGCGGGTTTTAATCAAGGCTAAGATGATAAATAATTGTATCAGTCGATGTTATTCAAATAGGGAATCTGGAACATCTGAGATCGACTTCGGATCGTACAACGCTTCAGTGCTAACATGCGTTGTAAGTCCGGAAAAGCTATACGGAGTTGCACTAACCGGCGCATGCGTGCAATCTAGCGTAGCGCCGATTTTGAATCGCAAACATATCACACAATTATGAACTGCAGCGGCTGCAGTGCAGCCTCGCTGCAGGGATACCGACGGCACGCCCGAGGGTCACGCCTTTTTGGCAGGTCGGGAAGTATCCGATCGACAATAAACCTCCAGGTAAATCCAATCGTTAGTAGTGAAACGTAAAAGTCTGCGAAATTCAAAACCAAAAATAAACACTAGACACACGTTTGTAGAGCGAAGAGGTGAACCCAACGAGCATTCGAGTCCCTCGGATCAGCGACCACTTTTACTGCTCAATTGGCTTCGCTTGCCCCGTCCTGTGAGTTGGCCAATCAAGGGTCTACCAACTACTCTTGTCAGACAGAAAGAAGTTTTTCGAATCCACTAGCCCAAGGAACTGAGTGTAAGATGCGTTATGACATATTTCATCAACAGAGGCTGATTTTAATCAATTCAACAATCTATCATGTATTGACTTCAATGCTAGCCTTGTAGCTATTGTTATCAACTTGGTTTGTGAACTGGCAAACGACGCTATCC
>Ga0268249_1000276_pt1 | contig 30095 bp, 28 predicted proteins | sample AgamicAtPe_FD_200257 | JGI IMG/M metagenome (GOLD analysis project Ga0268249, IMG submission 200257) | Agave microbial communities from Guanajuato, Mexico - At.P.e (v2) (version 3) | ecosystem: Host-associated > Plants > Phyllosphere > Phylloplane/Leaf | place: Guanajuato, Mexico | collected... | reverse complement strand
TCTCTCTCTCTCTCTCTCACCCCCTTCCTCCATCAGCTATCTCTCTAGAAGCGCAAATGGACCTAGGTGATGCTGCGTGATCGGCGGTGCGCCCATAGATGCGCCAGACTCGACTATTGATGGACTAAAATGATTGCAAGATGGCAAGTAGATGTTTGTCAGCGCATCAATCGAGCGCAAACATAAACAAAGCCATTTCACTCCTCGATGTGTGAAGAAGAGTTGCAAACGAAGACAAGGAGTTCTAAGTAAACACTGATAACATGACACGAATTTCCGTTCTCCGTCTCAAAACTTGATTGGATCGGACTGAGGCAAAGGGTTTCTCGCAGAAATTAAGCCTATTCGATTGGCTTGGAGGGCGAGAGAGGAGAGGAGAGGATAGGAGTGGAGAGGGGGAAAATCCTGATACTGCGGGAGTGTTAGGCTTTGCAAATAGAGGGATGGAAGCAAAGGGGTAAGATGAGAAGGAACGAAGAGGGGCGAGAAGGGGAGGGTCTGAGTGCGAGAGTGGGGGAAACTTGTGATGAGGAGCCATGGGAGTTTGCTTATTTCTCATGTCTATCAGCAGTAGCCCGCTGAGTTTCCACAAGGAAACAATTGCAAATCAACTTGAGAGGGAGAGAGAAGGAGAAAGTTGTCAGGCAAATATCTTGCGTGAAAAGTAAACTTTAGAAGAGTTTAATCTCGTTGTTTGTTGATTTGCACCTGATGTTGAGGTTGGAGCGTGCAAAGCTCAGTTGCAATCATATAGAAGAAGTTGGCAGCCAAGAGAAGAAAGGAAGTTAACACTTCGGAAAATATCCAACAAGCTTCAAACGCGTTACTAACAATTGCCCAATTTTTAAAAGCAGAACAATGCAAAGATTGTCTACGCTCACGGAATGGACAGGTTGTTCTTTGGAACATTGATCCTTGTTCTGATCTCTGCACTATGGCTTCTGACTCTCTAGTGGAGGCAAAGGCTCTAAACCAAACAATCAATGATTATTGCATAACTGGAACCAAGTTGACACAAGCAGGAGGGCAGCTGTCATCGGAGGTTCTTTAGCTGAGAGACTAGCGGCGGTTCTATCTAGTCTAGTCGTTCCTGTTGTTATCACATTGAATGCAACCAATCTTGTCCATTGAAGTGCGACACTATTTATAAAGCGGAATACCATTTTTCTGCTTCGTCTTTACGCGACAAAACTGACTTATAATGTCAGTATAAACAACTATTCAGCTCTGAATGAGTCCCTTTGGATTGCAACCAATGTAGTTTCATTCCAAACACAAGGTGATAATTCGAAAAGATGGAAGGAGAGAAGTAAAGCGAGAGTTTTCTGGAGAGGAACTGCATTTTAGTTTGATTGAGCCATCATTTAATCATATGAAAGATTAATTAGCGACGCTTTCGCCGCCGTGACGTATCGGTTCAGACTAAAAGCAAATCACCTGCAGTAGAAACGACACCCATCTACGACGACCATAGAGCAAACCTATGGGCGCAAGTTAGCGTAGTAAGCGAGGTCATAACTGTTCCACCATGAACGAGTGTCGTCAACCATGTGAACCTCAAACAACAATCACTACAACGAAGACCGCCTTCAAGTAAAAACAATCTAACGCTGTTGCTTCGCCGGGATCCTCGGGCAGGCTTAATGGCGGCCGCAGTCATAGCTATAGCAACGCTTATATTCTAGCTAGAAACGAGCTCTAGCAGGCCAAGTTTGAGCGTTGCGCGAGTAACAGGGTAGAGTGGATTTTATCTCGAGTGTCACGATTGCGCAATGAATTTACGGCCGCAAATCAAACGAAATCTAGGCAAATCGACCTCTGTTGCAACTAATGAATGTTCATCATCCCACCCTGGATTTCATGGCTTTAAACCTTCTAGACGCCCAGAGCTGGACAACAAGTGCTCGCCGATAGCAATTGTTGAGCTAAGGGTTGAAGTGAGAACTTCAATTGATTGATTAAGGTTTAGATAGAGAGTTTGATCAAATAGCGAAAATGAACAGCACTAGCTTCACGTCGGTTAGTTCGAATGGCGCCGGAAGTGCCGATAAGATGGCAAATATTGACTGCAGCAGTACAGCGCACTTGACTTTAGAGACAGCGATGAACTTACCTATGAGGGACAGCACGAACAGTGACTCGGATCTCGAAAGATCTCCAAGCGTTACAGTTTTGACAACTGGTAGAGCCAACAGCCACCATCACCATCATCACTCATTAACAAGACCCTCACAATTGTGCGGCTTTGCTCTCACAAATCGAATCCATTTAACGAAACACCATAGAAATCTTTGGTCGAGAGCAACATCCTTCGAGAAGATGCTCATGCTGGCAGTGTTTGTGCTGGGCACAACAACTATTTTACTACTTGTGGCTCTCGTTTCTATATTTATTTCACAAAACTACCAAAACGAACTCAAACAAAATGTAACAAAAACACCTGATCATCACCAACCCTATCGAGGCCAAACTTTCACCGACCCTAAGAATCGCACCTATTGCCTGTCGCCAGATTGCGTAAAAGTCGCAGCCTCAGTGATTAGCGCCATCGATTTGACAGTGGATCCTTGTGACGACTTTTATGTAAGTATTGCGCATTTGACCCCACCAGAAGTGTAATGAATCTTGACCTGCGGATCTTGTGGTTCTAAATGATTTCCAGTAGATATAGAGGTTTTTTCTAACCTGAATAACAAAACGTTCTCTTGCCCGATTCAAGATGTATTCATGTGGCGATTGGATCAAGTCTAATCCACTACCAGACGGTAAATCAAACTGGGGCACATTCAACAAGCTCTGGCAAGACAACCAGTCAATAATGCGCTCAGTTTTAGGTAAGAGCTCTCTGTGCTTGCAACGAAGCGCAGAAGATCCGAGGGGGGGGGGCACATAGCTCTCATTCGTTTACTCGGTCTCTTTGCGAATGATCGCCGAGAGAAAATAGATCCATTAATCAGCATCCTCCAACCGTCTCGAATCTCCACGGGCAGAAACTGACAGCTTTAAGCCTGGAAGTGCCGAGGAAAAAGCCAAGATCTACTACGAATCGTGCCTTGATAGAAATGATACCGTTGAAACTAGAGGCACAAAACCGATGCAAGATCTAATTGAAATTGTAAGTTCTCCCTCTATGACGTAAATTGGGCGACAATTAGGATGTTGACATGAGTCGTCGCTTGATTTCCAAGCCAAGCTCTCCTTATCTCCTCTCTATTTCACTCGTCTAGTTTCAAAACTTTGCCATTTCGCCGTGATCTTGAATCTTTTTGCTAATTGACCCATAACCGACTGCATTGCAAATTTAGGCTGGCGGCTGGAATATAAGTGGACCATTTGACGTCAGTAAATGGGAGCTTCAAAATTCCTTACAGATCTATCATAACCAGTATAACCGAGGCGGCCTATTCTCCTGGGCAGTTGGAGCTGATGAGCGAAACAGTACAAGGAACGTTATCCAATTGGATCAAGGTGGTTTGGGTCTACCAAGCCGCGACTATTACCTAAATAAGACAGATAAGAACGTAGTAAGTGGAGATACTTCTAGTCCATAGTTTTCTCTCAGAAATGGCTTCGTTCTCTAACTTCTTCTTCATATGGCATCAAAAGGTATTAGATGCTTACTTGATCTATATGACGAAAGTGGCAGAGTTGATGGGCGGTACAAACGTTGATGATCAAATGAAGGAAGTGCTCGAATTTGAGAAGAGATTGGCCGCTGTAAGTTGCTACCTGTTGCTAGTTCACTATTAAATTACGAGACGATCTAACCTTGAAACAAACCCGCTTCCGCTACCTAGATCACTGTCCCACAAGATCAACGTAGAGACGATGAACGAATGTACCATAAATTTACGCTTAGAGAGTTGTCCAATAAGTCTTCGTTTTTGAATTGGACTAAATATTTTGATGATGCTTTTGACTATCATTCCAGAACCACAATCAGCTTCTCGAGTGAAATCAGGCCTCACAATAGCACTAGTGATATCAATGATAGATTCAGTAACCTCACAAACTACTCGGTGTCATCTGCACAAAATGATTCGCACCAACAAGAATCATCCAAACAAACTATCAGTAAGCATCAGATTACTGATGATGAAGCGATAGTCATCTACTCACCTGAATATTTCGTCGCACTCTCTGATCTGATAAATGAGTACTCTCAGACCAACAAGGGCAAAGTTGCTTTGGCAAATTATATGGCCTGGTCAGTTATTCAATCACTAATTGCGACCTTGCCAAAGAACTTCCGCGATGCCTCAAAGGTTTTGCGGAAGGCGCTCATTGGTAGCGAGGGTATTGAGGTTTCCTGGAGATACTGTGTTACCGATACGAATCAAGTGATGGGATTTGCACTTGGATCCCTATTTGTGCGCCGCGTATTCAAGGGCAACTCGAAGGAGAGAGCAGAGGAGATGATCTACTCTATACGTGACGCTTTTAAAGACAACCTCTTGAATCTTAATTGGATGGACGATCAAACGCGCATGCTGGCGCGAGAGAAAGCTGATCATATCAATCAAATGATTGGCTTCCCAGACTTTATCCTAAGCCCAGAAAAGCTAAATGGCAAATATGAAGGGGTGAGTTAGTCGGAAGTAAGTTTGAGGTGGGTTGTGTTGAATGGGTTGACTAACTCGAATACCATTGTGTCATAACAACTCTCAGTTGGAGCTAGATAAGGACAACTATTTTGAGAACAACATCAAGGTAAATGTTCTCTCGTTGAGGGAAAATATGGAAAAGATCAACAAACCAGCCAATAAGACAGAATGGGAGATGACTCCTCCTATGGTGAATGCCTACTATACACCGACAAAGAATCAAATAGGTATGTCCACAGCGAGCTAAATTTTCTGATACCCTTTTTAATCGTTAACTTATCGTTCATCTGACGTCTTGTGACAAGTTTTTCCTGCTGGTATACTCCAAACTCCCTTCTATGACCTGTCATACCCGAATTCATTGAATTATGGTGCAATGGGAGTTGTGATGGGCCACGAATTGACTCATGCTTTTGATGATCAGGGACGGGAGTATGATAAGGATGGGAATCTAGACGAATGGTGGTACAATGAAACTTTGCAGAACTTTGAAGATCGTGTCAAGTGCTTTGTCGACCAATACAGCTCATACAAAATCGATGACAACACAGTAAGTTACATGCGCAGCACTCGATTAAACCTATAGCACCATTACTGACTAGCTGTTGCGTCATTTGTGCCAGCTGAACGGGAAACAAACTCTAGGAGAGAACATAGCCGATAATGGCGGTTTGAAAGCAGCCTTTCGAGCCTATGATAAGTGGTCTGAGCTCAACCCAGAGTTGCAGTTGCCTGGACTAAACCTCACAAGTAAACAACTGTTCTTTGTTGGTTTTGCTCAAGTTTGGTGCTCTATAAGCACACCCGAAGCACTCAAACTACAAGTACTCAACGACGCGCATGCCCCTGCACAATTCCGAGTGATAGGTACATTATCAAATAGCCACGAGTTTGCCAGAGAATTTAACTGTCCATTGGGATCAAAAATGAATCCGGAAAAGAAATGCGTCGTGTGGTAAATTGAGGCTAGCTGTTATTACTTCAGGAGCAAACGTTGACACATCATCCCTAGCCAGGATGGAATCGAATTTCAATGAGACCGATCGTTGTCACCTATTTAAAAGCATGTTTTTTGACAATTTGTGAACTCAGATTACTTTATCTTACCATAGAGTTGGCCGACGTATCGAGGTGAAAAAGCACATATGGATAAAGATCAGCTGACGAAAGGATTTAGAGCCTGACTCACGTAAGCGTGTTCGGAGCTCAGAGCTTCAGGAAGTTTAGTCATTGCTATCTATAGACTTCGGGATCTCTTCCTGCATTGATCTCTTTGTATCTCTTTATTGACTGTGACTCGATGCTTGCTAGAACTAGCGCTGCAAGTTTAGCAGCGCTTGCTGCCCATGTGGCAAGTAAATGACGTTTCTGGCCGCCGACAGTTGGTTAGCGATCTCCTCAGCCGCCTCTAATCTACGTAGCTCTACCAGTGCTTCACCTGACTCACCGAAGGCCTTGGCCAACAGGGATGCAGCCTGACTGTCACCTTCAGCAGATATAACTGTGGCTTTCTTCTGCTGTTCAGCCTTCTCAACCAAAAATCTAGCCCTCTCTGCCTCTTGTTGGGCTACTTGCTTTAATTCAACGGCATTGGTGAATTCCCGACCGAATGTTAGATGCGTTAGCGCAATATCGTCTAGTATCAAACCAAATTGAGAGGCACGATCGGTGAGCTCTTCGCTGACTCTTTGCGAAACTAACTCTCTTTGCGTAATTAACTCGCCCGCATCAAACTGAGCTACGACGGCTTTAAGAACCTCAGTTGTGATTGAAGGGAGAACACGCTCGTCGTAGTCGCGACCTAAGGTTTTGTACAGGGTCGGTAGATTCTCAGATACAGGTCTAAATAGGATACGTAATGTGATGTTTACAGTTTGAAGGTCCTTGCTTCCAGTTATGACTGGTACATTTCTCGGCCTTGATCTAATATCATAGAGAATTGGCTTTTGGACGAATGGTATGAGAAAATGTGTACCCTCGCCAACAATGTAATCCTTGACGCCAGTAAATCTGTCGAATATTACTGCACGATAACCGCCATCGACGTTGTACAGGGAGGTTGATGCTATGCTGCCTAGGGTGGCAACTCCAACGCCAAGCTTGGTGACAACATTGAATAGTTGGGCCGCCATGCTCAAGGGATCGAGAAATGTTAGGATACGATTGCTGCAGCTTGATGAGTGTTGCCGTGTCAATATACAATCAGCATGAATTAGTTCAAAAATGTGATACCAGTGGCTAGCTGAAGGGCGTCCGTTCCAAATGTCCAGCAATGTTTTGGCCCGAGTTTGTAGCGTGTCAGCCAGCCGGCAGTCGAGCGGCGCTCTCGCTGGGCGAGTTCGTGGTTCGCGAGGGCTCGAATATGCTGCAAATGCCGACTCTGTGATGCCGTCCACAACGCTCCTAAACCCCCACTCGCGCGCTCTATCCTTAGACGGCACCACACATAGAGCCAAGCTGCACAGGCAGCAACAACGCCCGAACAGGACGAGTTTACTTTCTTATCGGTGTTAGGGAACTCCGAATAGAAAGAGGAGGCGTAACGCCGGTCTTGCCTGGATTTGTGCCTGCCCGAACGCCCCCGCCCACACTTCATATCGACCGGACGGCCGAGCCATGAGCCCGAATATCCACTTTCGTGCAAGCATCTCCGCTGCACGCCGACTCTTGACTGCAGAGCAAGCGCCTTCCTAGTACAAGCCTGCAGGCAGCACCAGTGACACACCGACCAGATCCGAGAACAACAACAACAACAACAACACAACATTGAAACCATCCCAGTTCCCGTGTATTCGTCTTAAATACTATCACCGCCTATACCGGCCGGCAATCTTTAAACATTTGCATATATTTTTCGGTTGTTTCATTTTGATCGAAGGCAAGCCAACATCTGCGACCTATTATTTAAGGATACATCAAAAAATTCAATAATTTGGGTAACCTACCGGCAATATCTCAACGTTTTCGGCGTGAGACTTTTTCCTTTAGAATCAAGCCACAGGCTAGCGTGTCGCGTATAAGGAGCACAAATGATGTCAGATTTGAGGCTACGTGAGCAAGTGATGGTAAATCACATGGTCTCAGCCACTGGATGTGGGGAGGACCAAGCAAAACAATTATTACAGGCAACACAGTGGCAATTCGAAGCGGCGCTAAGTTTATTTCTTCAGGGTCAAACAATGCCCCCAACACCGACCCTAAAGATGTCACACAATGGCAGAAAGTTGAAGCCTGTCCTGGCGCCCGCGAATACACCTGCAACGCCACCCAATTTCCCAGAGACACTTATCTCCTTCTCTAGATTGACCGCGTCAGATCCTAGTGGAAACTAGAGGAAGTGAGAAACCAAGGATTGAATGCTCCAACTAATAATAACTATCTTCACCATTTACAATTCAAACAAACACTGTATAATTAGTCATCGCTAGATGCCCTCTTCTCCCGTTTTACAGTTGAGACAAATTCAACAATGAAGTAGCAAAAGAATCGACAACATACAGGCACACAAACAAGACCAATGTGAACTAACGCTAACCCGATGATTGTCTGTAGCTCCTACTATCCAGCTCCTTGATGGAGTATAAGCAACCAGAATGGTAGTCTAAGGCAGACTATGAGCTCTTATCATGTAACTTTACTGAAATTGATAATGATTAAGACAGACATTGTATTAAAGAGCAACTGCATCTCAGAAGCAGGTAAGAAGGTTTACCTGGAAATTTAGTGCTTGCAGATGGGAGAGGGAATTTCGGATTGAAACGACGGAGATCATGAAATTAATCCGCAACCGATACGATTGAGTTTTAATGAATAAAGAGAAATTCTGCGAGGTTCATTAGTTGGCTGCTGGAATGAGAATCTACAAAGTCGAGAATTCATACTCTAGTTATAGAATGTTAGATGCAACAATTTCAATGCCAATCCGAGGTATTCACCTGATGATAGAAACAAAAGATCTGCTTCCTCTTCCTGTGTCAGTTTGACTCGTTTAACTAGGCATGAGCCATTGTCGTCAGTTAATTTTCGCTTCCTCTCTCCAAATCAGACATCACGTTGTTGTCTTTCCTAACTCTCCGATTTCGTCTAAACTAGCATTATGATGCTGGTTTTGACAGACAGAGAGGGAGGAAGTTTGGTTTTTTGCATCTAATTTGACCTTTATTTCTAATTACCATCTTCAGCACCACTACTCAGTCAGGGGTGGTGATAGTGAGTATGAGTTCGCTTTAGTCGTTTGAATGGCGCCAGCAGTTGACCAGCCCTCTGTGCAAAACTTTAAGTCCCCGAGGAAAGCAAGAGAGTCAGGTTAGGTTGAGATAGCTTTGCGAAGTAAAGTTGACTCTTTAAAGGAAGTTTGAAAGAGACAGAAGCGGAAACGAGACGGAAGAACTCTAAGGCTGACTTACTGCCTGCTTTCTGTCTTCGCCGGAGGGACTTAATCAAGAATGTGTCGTGTCTGTTTCCTGCTGACGCCAACGAGCAACTACACTGTACCTGGCTTCACCTGAGCGATGCGTTCGTGACATGCTTCTTTCCACTAAACTCTCTGGAGTTTGTCCACTTATTTTCCCCCCGCTTCCACATGGTGCGACGTAATTCAATGTCGTCGAGCAAGGCACCGATAGAAGCCGAAAATAACAACGCGCTTCCTCCAGTCAGTCAGCCTGAGCTCGTTTGAATGCCGACTTTTGTCTACCTAACCCGGTGATGAATGTGCCTCAGTCAACTTAGTTCGTCGCATTATATTCAAAAGGTTTGCTCGCAGTGGTTGGTTTTGAGGGTGGGCGAGCGAACAGAAGCCTCGTTATGGCGACAATGATGAATAATCGTCAAGTCCTGCACTGATTGGCTTCTTAGCTTTTGCGAGTAAGGCACTCGAAAGAATATACACCCATAAAACTAATGACGGCGCGGCTAAAACCTAGGCTGCAACGACAGCGACGGCCAAAAAGAGACGACAACAACAAGAAGAACGGCAAAGGCAAAAGAAACGACGACAACGACAAAGGTTGAGACAGGGACAACAGGTGTGCCACTAGTTTGAACTAAACGTTTACTCACTACCCACTTCCTCCTCCTTCCGCACAGTTCATTGTCTTTGGGGTAAAATTCAAGTTTAACGTTAGGGTGGAGCCGACTATCGTCTTAAGTTCGAGCAGTGAAACGTCCTCTCTAGGCTTCTTTAGACCCTAAGCACTTGGAGTCAGCTTGCTCCCAGTGAGACGAGCTTGCGGCCAGTTTGCAACGGACGCGCGTCGCTAGTTCGGACGGACGGACGGATGCACACCTATCTCCGGCATAAGCAATCGGAGTCGGAATTCTGAATGCTGTAAGAGCCTCAAAGAACTGAGAGAATAAACACAGTTCCAATCTAAGGGGACTCATAACTTCGTCCCCTAAGAGGAAAGAAGAGAGTAGAAACTGAGTTTATTCTGTGTTTGTCCGCAGCAGGCCGACACCCGCAGGTCCCAAATCACAAATTGAACTCACGGGGGAGGAGGAAGTAGGTAAATTATCTCCAGACCCCCTCCCCTGTCTGACTATTATTATTATTATTATTACGCGCCATACAAACCAACGTTCGCTCTTGTCTCCACATCAACTGTCTCTCGAGCCATCGTAGCTTGGTCACCGGTCTTTCTCCTTTCACAACTTTGTCTTTCTATCTCGCTCTTGGTTGTTGTTGATGAACCGGGTGCTTCAGGTGAAAATTGTGACCAGTTTCAGCTTGTTAGTCTGAGGAGAATCAATTCACACAAGGACAAGAATAGCACATGTTTCATCTAAAGAGCTCTGGTCAGAGCTTACGAGTCAATTCTGCCGTCCTAGTGGCTCAGCTGAGTGGGTACCTTACAAAAGCCTTCTCAGCATTCGCAAACAAGATGGACACACCAATCGGAATCCCAGTACCAAACCAACAACATGGTTCAAGGACAGAGACTGCGCCTTCGTCCATTATACAAAATCATGCCAGCTCAGTCGAACTTCTTCCCTCCCTAAAACTTGCGGCAATGTCCCTCAATCGCCAAGACGCATTTTCAAAGACAAGATTCGTGTCAGCAAGAGTGAAAAGCGCAAGCAGAAAGGGTTGAACGAGAATCTCTCATCTAAGTTTTTATCGACCTCTAGATGCGCTTGCGTCCACCAAGGATCTGATGTTTACCTCCACTCTTTTCGGAATTCTTTCCCTCTCCTCTGCTTCCTCTCGGAACTTCGCTACGAGCAACCGTTCGAAGTCTCGGTCTCTGTTTGGTTTCACGCTCTTGCGTAATATTTCTCTGCTCTGTCTCTGTTCGCATACTCTTCATCCCCCCTTGCTCAGCTCCTTGCTGGTGCTAGTTGGTTTCCACCTCGCAATGTTGGCCAACAAACAGCCATTTACGTGCATTCTCGCTCTTCCAACAAAAACAACAACATGAACAACGAACACAAGCAAATCCAGCAACCACTGTCGAGAGCTGCCTGACCACTTGACAGTTTCCTCCAGCGGCAACAAGTGGACCTGGCGCTTAGCCCATCAAGGTGCCACCATGGATTCACCTTGTTGTTGAATTTGGAACCTCAACTAATAATGTTTACCGAACGAGTAGTCAGAGGAACTTGGATAAGTGAGTTGAGTTGCGGGCAAACTCTACGCGAATCGTATATGTGCTCAGCTAACGTAAGCCCGGGGGGACCTTGGCCGGGCTGGCTCGCAATACAAGAAATATTTGCTTGGCTGCAGCGAATATAACGTGCACTTGGACTGGGAAGCAGCGCCAAAGCTTTCACAAAATTCCATCCGGTAGATGGCATTGAAGGGTCCGCCGAGGGGACAAAAACGGAAATGTCTCTTGGCAACAATGGTGTTCGAGTTTAACTAAGGCAGCAGTGGATTTATTTCTCATTAAAGTGATAATATAGCAACAGCTGAAAAGGTGATGTAACCTGAGTCTATCCGATCTCAACATGGCTTCAATTTCGAGCCATCCTCCAATGGAGCGAGAGACGTGTTCTCAATCCTCGGTTGTGGCGACAATCATACGTCATATCTACATAGTGTCCCGCTGGAATCTGCCCTTTCCCCAATTTCCACCACCTGACCGGAGGTGACCTCGTTGGGATAGTCGGAGCAATATAGTAATTATCTCAGCAGTCTACGAAGGAGGACACAAGGAACAGCGACGGGTAAGTACAGTAATAGCGTTTTTATAATAATAATGATTTTTATAATTATAATAGTTTTCATAAATTAGTTTTCGTCTAAAATCATCTTAATAAATCAGTTTAGTCAGTCTTGTTTCATCTTTACCGGCCACTAATTTGCGAAGTCTCACGCATATATCAGTGGAGTACAACAGGGTTATCAACAAGGCACGAGCGTCTACTTGCAATCATTGTCTCGATGGTCGTCAGTTCCCTCGATCGGTCGTACGGTGTGCTTCTCATACAGTATTTGCATGAAAAGATTTCATTTTGCCCTTTAATCAAGAACAAATGTGCCCAATCATAAGTGCAGAGGGTTCTCTAATTTCAAGGGTGAAAAGAGCGACTGATCGCCAAACAAAAGCGGCGATAGCAGGGGTGAGCCTAGGATAGTTGACATGCACTTGTCGAGTGGTTGACCAGTCGCACCAGACATGGCCGCCGCTGCCGCCATAGCGGGCGCCGGAAACTGGAATGCATGCGGCGACTGATTGAAAGGCGATGTACTATTATTGTTGATTTCACTCTTGGTATTGTTATTTGAATCCCTATTAGTGTTGCCGCTGTTCTTTGTTAGTGCCGCATTTGAGTTGAGGTTATTGCTGCTTCCATTCAATTGCTGGTGATGTTGCTGTTTATGGTTCATCATGAGCGGACTAAGAAGGGGGTTCGTAAACTGACTCCAGAGTGAGAGAGACGAATTCGATAGTAACGAGTGCGCGTTTGAAGGCGTCGAGGGTGTTGTAGGTGCGTGCTGTTGATGTTGTTGACCCCCACCGTTGGAACTATCGCTGCCAGTGCCGCCGCTGCCACCACCTCCACCGTTAGCACCTGAAGGTTGTCTATGATGAGAGTTGGAACCAAGGTTTGAGTTTGCTGACAAGGGTGAATTGTGAACAGGACTATTGAGATTCAGGGAGGAGTTGAACCTCGGGAATGGACTAGCGAATTGTATGTTGGGTGTTTGTAGGGTTTTGTTAACTGTCCCATTTGGGTGCTGTTGTGAATGTTGCTGAGCTGCTGCGGCGGCCATTGAGGTACTAATGGGTGGTGGTTTTGGTTTGTTCTTGTGGGCGCGCGATGGCGAGGAGCCGTTGTTCGTACCACAGCTACTAGAGGCTGTTGTGGTTGTGGATGAACTTGAGGAGGATGCCGATGACGATGAGCTTGTTGGAGAGGCTGAGGTGTGCACTGGGGTAGGTGTGGAGGAGGCAGAAGTGGTTGTCGCCATTGTTGACATGTTATCTGACGTTCCGTTAGAGTTATTGATTAGATCCGATATGATAGCGTTGTTGTTTACATCACAGCTACTAGGCGAATTTGGAGGGGAAGTGGAGGTTGGCGAGGCGGAGGCGGAGCTTGAGCTGGCCACTGAGCTACAACTTCCCGTCTTTCTGGATAAATCAGTCGGCTCATTTTCGCTGGCAGCCGCCGAGGCTTGGTGGTGGTGGTAGCTGGCCAACTGATGATGATGGGCGCTGAAGGGATTGCTATGGTGATGGGGCACATAGAGACCATGATGCTGCGCGTAAGGGCTGTGGTGCGTAACAGATGCATATGGGCTCAACTGGTGCTGCTGCTGCTGTTGCTGGTTTTGATAGAGTGCAGATAGGTGCGAGTTTTGCGCTTGATTTGTTGCTTGGCCCAGGTTGATCTGTTGCGAGTCCATGAGCGGTGAGGAGGGCGTGTTGGGCATTGAGGAGGGCTTTGAGGATGAAAAAGGTGATGCTTGGTTGTGGTGAGGGTTGAAACTTAACGCTGGATTTGTAACGAATCGGTAGACAAATTTTTGGCCTTGAACCTTCTTAATAATGTGCTTATCATAATAGTAACGTAAGGCCCTAGAAAGCTTGTCATAGTTCATATTGTGTTTGTTTTTTCTCAATCCCCACAATTTGGCCACCTCCTCGGCGTTGATGAGCTTGAACTCGCCCTCGTTGTTGGTCCAAGTTATGATGGTCTTGTACTGTTGTTCGTCAACAAGAAGTTCGAGCAGAAATTGCCACAGCGTTATGTTGGACTCCATCTTGGAGGGGCCGGACGAAGGGGCTCGCGTTAGTGTGTTGGGCCAACTAGCCAGTGGGGCTAGTTGATGGGGTTATCGTGTCGTCTGGGCTCTTCCAGACGAAAAGTTGGCTGCTTCAAGTTGGGCTGTGCGTTCGAATGATGGCGGATGAGGTAGTTAGTGTCTGTGTTGATGTTAGATGTGTGCTAGGTAAGCTTTGAATTCTCTTCTTCGCTTCTTCACAAGCAACGAGGCGCTCAATAGTGAGACTGGCGAGCAAACTCTTGCGCTAGAAGGAGCCTGCTTTGTGTTGGCTCATTGCAAACCGAGCGGCTTTGTTCTCAGCTGTCTAGCTGATGTAATTTGTCGTCGAATTTAGAGGCGCTAGGCTGTTGTTTTGTTTCATTGCAAGATTAGGATAAATTTGGCTCAATTTGCTAGCTGGAAAGGGGGCGCCAAAGGGATCGTACAACCGAGAGTGGGCAATTCAAACGGGCGGCCAACTTCGGGATCGCACACACATACACAGACAGACACAAAAAACTAAGCCTGCTCACTTGCTTTACTTGAATTCAATTGAATCGTACTGGATTGGATTGGATTCAGAGTTAACTGGTTGGAGTTTGCGATTTCAAGGCTTGTTCGGCGATGCTTGCTGGTTGTGAGATGGAACTGGGCGAGCAAAGTGGCGCATCCATAGTGGGCATAGCAAACATGATGCTCTCGTGGCGGCCGGCGCTTGCGGTGACAAGATGCGAGCTCAGATTGGCCTGCAGCTGGGACAAGCAAACTAGTTGTCGGGCGCCGCTCGAAAGTTTGAGTGCGGCGTCGGGGATCTGGGCTGGCCGCCGGTTGCCCTCTCCAAGACACTGGGGCTCTCGCGCGCGCTCTCTCTCTCTCACTCTGTGGTGATGTTGGCTAACTGGCTGCTTGGTCGTCGTCGTCGCTGCTGGCTGGCTGGCCGGCCGGCGTCGTGCTCACGAGGAGAGGGAGGCGGCGGCGGTGGTGGCGGAGAGTTGGCTCAAAACAATACTGACGAAGAGGATGGAGAAAACGGTGCTCTTGTTGCTGCACTTCCAACTGTTGCTCCCCGGTCGCCGCTCGGCAGGCAAGTGAGTGCGGGCCGGCCAGCGAGAGCTCGGAGACGGCGCGAGTTTGCGAGCTGAAGGCGGTGTGCATGGGTGAGTGGCGCAGGCGCACTGGGCTCGCCGAGCGCACACGCTCGCAGTTGCCGGCGACGAACGGACGAACGGGCAAAGGAACAGTTGCGAGCGAACGAGCGAACAGTTCGTCGTCCCCAGGCCGGCGAAGGATCGCCCAAGGTTCGCTAGCGGGGCCAGGAGTTGCGCACTTGCATTTGCGCCGCCGCCGCCGCCGCAACCATCGCCGCGCGGCGAGTCCCAATTTCTGCCGCATTCGCCGTCGCCGATGCTGGCTGACGACGAATGGGCGGCCGGGAGCCAAGCTGCACCGAACCGAACTGGACCAGGCTAAGACTGCGCGCAACAGGCGTCGACTTGGCGAATTCGCCAGCCTCCAAGTTGGCTCGCTGAGCGCGCGACTGACTTGGTCACACGGAAGGATTGAGGGCGCACGCGCTCCAGCGAACGCGGGAGTCGGCGAAAGGCGCCTTCGGTCGTGTTAGCTAGCAGCAGCAACGGCCGCCCGGTTGCAAGTCTAGCTCGCCCAATTTGAGCTCGCCATCTTGGATCTGGGGAGCTCTCATTCGCGGATGAGAGGTCGGCTGGTTGCGGCCCACCAGTGATTCGGCCGGTCCCGTTCCGCTCGTTTCCTCGCGCAAGCATTTTATTATTATTAGCGCGGTCGTGCCGAGCGGCCGGATTGGAGCTGGAATTGGGACGGGAAGGAAGCGGGAGCCAAGGAGACGAAGAGGATGACGGAGAGGAGGAGGAGGAGGAGGAGGACGAAGAAGCTGAGGAGGGAGGAGCCGGCGGATTGCGGGCCGACGACACACACCGGTTGTTGCTCAAGCTGGCATTCATTCGTTCGAGTGGAGAGCGTGAGAACGTGCAAACGGGAGCGGCGAACGGCGCCTTTTGTGGGCCTGTGCGTCCGGCGAAAGCGGCGCCACCGGGCCAGCCAGCCAGCCAGCCGAGCCCAGGCTGAGCTCAGGTTAGTTGCGGCCGCTGCTTCGGCGGCGATGGCGCTCGACTCAGGCGGACGCACGACGCCGGCGACGCAACAGGCGATTACTCGCAGATCCCAGATCTTCCCCCCAAATTGCTTTCCACTTCCTCGGCCCCGAGGCCTGGCCAAGGCGGGCGCAGTTGGCGGCGATAAGGCCGCTAACTTGGCCGGCCGGATAGAGCGAGAGGGAGAGAGAAATTATTGCGCACCAGAGGCTGTAAATGCGCCGCCAGCGCTCGCCGCCAAACCTGGGGCGACGGCGGCGGCGGCAGCAGCAGCAGCAGTGGCGGCGGCGGCGGCGGCAACAAGTTGACGTGCGCATAAAAGAAAGCAAATCGCCTGCTGCTCGCTCGGCCATGTTGCCGGTGGATGGAAATGGGCGACCCTTAGGCTCGCGGGCAGGAAGGAAGGAAGGAAGCTGGACGGATGCTTACGAAAGCGAGCGGCCGACGAGGAAGCCAAAGTTGGCCCAAACCAACTTTGACGGTCAATTCGGCTCGCGAGCAAGCTGGCAGCGAGGGCTGGGAATTGCGAAACACACGCTCGAGCGAGCGGACTGGAGGGCTAAGGCGCCGGCACAAACCAAGGGCGACCAGCCGCCCTTAGTCTGGGGGAGAATAAAGAAGCTTATTTATATTATAAACTACTGCGCTTCCACCAGCAGCGCCGCCGAGCCACCACCAACAGCAACACCAAGCGGGAGGGGCGAGAAGAGGAGGAGGAGGAGGAGGATCCAATTGAGGAGGAGACAAGGAGAGGGAGGAGAAGTGGGAGCATGGACTTTGGCCGGAGGAAATGGCGCAACTTTCACCTCGGCCGCCCTGTTTTGCTGGCGCTGGCTCACGTCAGGCGAGCGGGCGGGTCCAGCTTCAGCTCGGGAGCCAGTTTTGGGTTGGCGCGCGTGAACCAGCGAGAGGCGGATGCGGCCGGGCATCCTCCAAAAAGCTGACCCAAGAAGCCAGCGCCGGCAGCAGGCCGACCGACTGCTAATGACCACGGACCAGTCTGGGGCCTGAGATGTTGGCGCTGCTGTTGAGCTACCACCGCGGCCGCTGCCACCACCACTATTATTATTGTTATTATTATTATTATTATAGTTGGTCGGGATTGAGCAGCAAGCGAGTGAGCGCTTCCAAGACTCGGCGGCTCCTTCCTCCGCTAATTACAATCCAAATGAATTGACCAGCCAGGAAGGCCTAATTCTAAATGATTCGATGGTGCGCCGATGAGTTTGCAGCTTAACAACAAGTGAATCTCGTCCGCGAACTGTTCATGGCCAATGAGAAGTGGCGGCCACTTTGGGGGAGAACGCGCGCGCGCGCAATCCGCACACTTACTCTTGTTGCACGACTTTGTGTGTAGACGGAACAAGCTGCGTTGCACTTGACTCTTCGAGGGCAATTCCACGAACGTAGCCGCTCGAGACCAAACGAGCAGCTGCCCTCAGCATCCCAGCAGGAGCTGACGAGGGGAAACCATGGCGCCGCTAAAGTTGACCAACATTAGCCCTCAAGCGGGTGGCCGCTTGTTGTGCCAATTCTCTCAAGCTAGCCTCAGGGAGCAATAGTTTCGCCGGCCCGCTTTCCGTTGCGAAATCGGTCGCTGCAACGGAAAGCGGAGGGCCAACCGGCAAATGGTGACAGTGGCAGTGGTTCTGTATCGGCACTTTGATTGCAAGCTTGGTCGCGCCTTCTGTTGCGCGCCAACTGTGTCTCCGGCGCTCGATTGTTGGCTGAGAGGTTGTGTTTTCGCCGCCGCCAACTCGTTCGGCTAAAGCCATAGCTGTCGAGCTAGCTGGCTGGTTGGCTCACGGCGATCACGCCGATGGGCCAACAAGAAGCAAGCTCACTGGAGCGAAAGAATAGAATGGAGTTGGGGAAAACAACTGCCCTAAACTGATTGCCTTGATCTGCGAAATTTGGAGCGACTCCGGCGCCAAGCCCACTGAGCCGGCCAGGATGCGGCCCCCCAATCGATCGGATTCGGATTCGAATTCCAAATGGAGCCAAGAGTTTCCACTTTCGGCCAGCAAGCTAGCTGCGCCGGTGGAAGCGGCTAGCTTGTACAGTTATGCGCTTGTTGTTTGAGCTCCAGCTCCAGTTGACAGTGGCAGTGGCGGCCACACTGCACCCGTTACTCCAACTTCAGACAGACGACAAAGAAGCCAGAGAGGGAGAGACAATCGTTGCGCTTGTTGGCCTACAGCTAGAGAGGTAATGACAATGAAAAGACACTGGTTTGGCTTGCGGGCCATTCCAAGCCGGCGCAGCGGCTTTGCTTGAAGCCGCAACTCGAGCCAGCATCCTGAGCAAGTGTCTGGCGGCAGAAGGAGGCTGCTCGGCTTGCACGGCTTACTGCGCTTGCTTTGGGCTAACAAGTGACATTTTTCGTTTCAGTGTGCAGAAATGAAACCGATGCTCAGCGACAAACTCGCCGCAGCCATCAGGTGAGCCGGCAAAGAACCGGCTGTCCGGCCGGCAAGCCAACCAGCCGACTGGGCTAAATAAGGCGCCGCTACCTTTCAATTCCACTGTCCCCGAGGAGAAGGAGGAGGAGGAGGATGTTCGTCCTTTCAGCGTTCTCAACTTGAAAAGTGTCGCTGACATGAAGCTTCAAAGGGATAGAAGTGGAACATTCGAGCCTGCACCTCGCAAGCGAACAATACCTGCCGCCTTCGCTTGGCCAAATCGGTTCACTTGTTTCACCTGGAAACTAAAACTGAGCCACTCGCTACCTGAACAATTGACCAACCGAACGGGCGTAAGCTTAGATTGTCTCCGGTTTGCCGGCCAGCTTGCGGGGCGACAGTCGAGGGGCGGCGACGTATCGAGCATTCGATCGAGCAAGCGACGTTCAGCGGCGAGGGGAGCGGACGGGATGCAGGTTGGCCGAGTGGCTTTAAGGAGAGCGGGCTGGTTGAGGGGGAGAATTCCTACAATTGATTTGTTTTTACCTTGCCGTTTTCTCCTCATCCGCTGCCGCCGCTGCCGCCGCCGCCACTGCCACCCTGCAAAGCTCCATGAGAGCCTTCAAGGTTTCACTTGGGTTGGCGAAGAAACTGCTCGCTAGTGTCAAGCGTTTCACTGGAGCCGTTCGTTCGCTAGCCGCTTGGCCGCTCGGCAAGCTAGCCCGACGAGTGCCTCTCAAGTGGACGATGCCGCTGGGCCGAGACACCAATTGCGGGCCTATCCTCTCGATTGTCGCCAAAATTGTCGCCCAAAGAAGGAATTTCGCTGCCACCTTATTTGGTTTCAATCCCGTTTCCACCTGTTGCACTTCTCTCGAACTTACGCTCCACGATTCGTCTGGTTCCGAGCGAGCGAATTTGGGTCAGTCGGCAAGGAGAGCAGAGTGTGGCGAAAAAAGCAAACGATAGGACGGGGATGTGGAAGGGGTTGGGCATGTTTGTGAAACTTGGGCGGCTGTAGGAATGGAGCCGCACTTTATGGGGAGGAGGGCCGGCGAAATGGACACCGCGCTAGCTGGCCCGAGTTTGGTTGACTGGAACCGGCCGCAGTTTAGCCGGCTCCTTAGTAATGGCAATGCTGCGGCTCTTGCGCAGGAGGTTGTGGCGCCGGTGACATACCGGCTTTGGAGCCGTTTCAAGATGAAACCGTCACATGGGCCTGGTGCCAGCTGACCGTGTTTGCCTTCAACGGAGCCGCCGCTGCCGCCGATTGACGGCCTTTGTTGGGCAGCCCCGCGGCCAGTGTGCGCGAGCGAAAAGGCTGCCGCCGCCGCCGCCTCCCACTCTGCCCACGGCCACTATGACAGCGGTCCAGGTGAGCCTAATTGAGCGAAACCTGGCCGCCAACTCTCAAACAATTGGAGGCTCGCATCTGTTTGCATTGCAAGTGCGGCCGGGTTGGCGACACACTGGCCAACAATGGCAAACGCGCGCGCGCGCCGCCCCTTCCACTTCCAGCTCAAGCCCATTTGGCTGATGAGCCGGCAGCGGGCGAGGAACGAAATTAGGCGTCGCAGGCGCCATGTCCAGCGGCTAAGGAAAGTGGAGACGCGTGTAATCGCGCCCGTCCGCCCGACAGCCAGTCAGTCAGTTGGTCAGCCAGCCAGGCAGCCTACCCGCCAGCTAGCCGGTGAGCCCCCTAACCTGGCCAATCCCTCGCCTGCTCGCCCTTTTGCGCACACTTTCGCGCCTCCGAGAAGGTTCAACGACCTAACTTACAAAGCTAGATAGGAAAGGCGCCCAAAATGAGCTCGTCCAGCCCGATAGGAAAGGTGATCCGCTTTGAGCGCTGGACAAGCGGGTTTGCGAGCAGAGATTAGTGGAGTAGGATATAAAGTTTCTTCTTTGGGCAGTGTCGGTGGCAGCGGCGGCGGTCGCGGCTTCGAATAGAGTTGCAGTGGCGCTGGAAGCACGCGCGCGCCCAGCCGCCCACCTGAGGGCCGGGCGCCTAGCTCGAAAGCGCGCACCCGCCCTAGAATCCAAATCAGATTGCCGGATCAAGCGAGCCTAATCCGAACCCTCCGCCGCTCTCCTACCGTTCTGAGTCCCAACTTAGCTCCGCTGGCCGCACACCTACCTCAACAGACCGAAGCCACGTAACCCGCTCGAGCCAGCGGCTATAAAGAGAGTCGTTCCTTTATCTGGCGTTGAATTATAATCCAACTGCTGGCACGTAAATAACCAATTCCTTTCCAGTGCTCGCCTGTCATGAGTTGGGCGAGCAAAAGCGAGAGCAAGAGCAAGAGCGAGAGAGGCGCTCCAATCGGTTAGCCAGGCAGCGGCAACTTGGGCGTTTTTAACACGCGCTGGCCAACTAGAGGGGCGGAATATGGAAAGGCAGGTAGAGAGAGAGAGAGTTGGCCCTCGCCCGTCTGGTCCGGTTGTCTTTCCGCTCGGGTTGGCCTCTCAGGTCGAGCGGCCACTCGGCCGCCCCTGAGTAAGTGGGCAGCTTTCTTTCCTCTTGCCTCCCTTTCCTTCTCTTTTACCTGTACGAGCGCAAGGGTCCTGGCAGCAAAGACACACACACACAAAGAGTCTACCATTTGGCCAAGCGACGGGCGTGCGCGCGTTCTCTGCCTTTGCAAGCGCACTCGTTATACAATCCAGGCAGAGACGGGGCGGCCAGAGTGGAGGCGGCGCCGACGGCCCATGGAAACGGCTGGACGGCCGCTTGGAAAAGAATGGAGGGCTTCCAATTGAGAGATTAGACTAAAGTTAAACTTGAAACGCGTTCCCTCTGTCGCTCTGTTGTTTTGCCCTGGAGGAAGAGGGGAGGAATGGGCAGCCTCTAGCCCCTTTGACTTTCGTTTGACCGGCCGCGAGCAATGGAAGCGGATCGGCCGCTTCCACTAGTCGAGCCAAGCCGAGCTGAGCCGGGCACAGAGTTGGCCAGCAGCATCTTGTCTGCCGCCGAGGCAAACTGACGAGCGGATCCAGGGGGCCTCCTCGTGAGACCACGCAACCGAGCGGCGCTCTCATCGCATACAAGCGCACTCAAACGACTGAATCTGACTCGCTGTCGGCCGGGCGTATCCGGCGAAGAGCGCCGACTGGTGCGGGCCGGCGCGCGGCTCTGCTGGGGCCAGGGCTGTGGGCGTGCAAGTGGCGATGAGCCGGCTCAGGCGGAGGAAGCAAACAACTGCCTCCTCCTCCTCCTCCTCCTCCTTCCTTAGCCCTCTCTTCCGGCGCAAAAGGAAAGGGCAGCGCCGGGCGGATCCTTCATCGCTCGCAGCCAAATTGGGCGCCGCTTGAGAGGGGCAAAATCGCGGCCACTTGTCGCTCGTTTGGCCGCCGGCGCAGGTTTGCGGAGAGCAACAACAGGTGGGCCCACCTGTTGTTGGCGGCGCGGCCCTGTGCGTGCGGCGCGCGGCCCAACGAGGCTCCACCTGGCCCGCGCTCTCGTGTTCTATGTGCTAGACACGCCGGCCCGGATGGGCAGCGCTGGGCACACAAGAGCCGGGTCGATGAACTCTCCTAATCTGGCTCCTGATGATCATCGCGGAGAGGGAAACTCGACATCACTATCGTGGCGCGAGTGTCCTTTCGCCACGGCCAACTTTCGGGCGCCGTTTGCAAGCTCGCGCTTGCCGCGCACTTGCGCTCGGCGAGATATAAAAAGAAAACGCTAATAATATAATACCAATGCTAATCTAACCGGCCAATTCCATTCAACTCCATTCCAGCTGAGAGCGAGCGAAAGCAAAGGGCCAAGTGTAACTAAACTTGTCTAACTAGCGCCAGCAAGCCAAGTGTGCTAGCTGGCCAGATCGGCCTAGCAGGAAAGTGGGCCGCTCAATTTGGAAAGGACATGGGCGAGCGGGCGCCGATCTGTTTCCTCCTCCAGCGCTTGGTTAGGCCAACCAGCTCTGGCCGGGCTGGCCAGTGTGAGGGCGCGCTGCTTGCGGCCAGACGCCCGGCTCGAGCGCCACGAGTGGGCGCGCGGCCGCCTGAACGCGAGCACAGGTGGGCCGCGCTACTATCTCGCCAAACTAGCCGCCGCCAGACAGATAGAAAAAGCCGACAAAGGCAAGCGGAGGGATTGTTTCTAATCGATTGCGTCCCTATTCATCGGCTTGGAATAATGCGCATTGCACTCGAGCCATTGGTGGCCAACCGCACCAACTGTCTCACTACGAGCACAAACCGTTAGGCTGGCCGGCAAACAATCAAGAGTGGCGCTAATTGTTCCGTTGGCCGCCAATGATACAATTGCTTCCCGGCCAACAAGCCGCCGAGCTGGTCGAGCTCAGTCAGTTTGGCCGGACGAGCTCTCGCCGGTGGCGCCAAGGAACCAAATTGAGCCCACCAGCCTCGTTCCCTCCAGACTGAACTCCTCCCGGTTCAGTCTGGTCCATTTTAGTCCAGTTCAATTCAGTTGAGCCGATCCCCTTTCATTGGTGTCGAGCAGAATGAGGAGAAAGCTTTTAGTTGCGAGTGTGACCACTCTCGGCTAAACTTGGCGCCAAAAGTGTCCGGCTCAGAGCGAGGTGAGCCAGCCTCCAGCGGCCTTCGCGTTTGCTAGACCGATAGGCCTCGAACTGGGCGAGCTGGAGTTGGAGTTGGCAAGCAAGATGAAGCCAGCGAGAGGAGAGTGACACATGAATGCAATTAATTAGGCGCCGGCCGGTAACTCTTGGCCGGAGCCTAAGCGGCTTGAATGTCGCCGGAGCGAGAAGGCGCCGAGCCAGAATGGGAGGGAGGAAAAAGGTTGGGCGAGGGCAGATTGGATAAACTTGATCTTGCCGCTCGCGCGCTTTCCTCCCCCTCCCCTCCCTCTCCCTCTCCCGCCAGCCAAATCCTTCTCAGGCCATCGGATGGCTTCTTCTTCTCCTTTGGCGGCCGCTCCACTGTCGCCGCTAATTCGGATCCATTTAGACTGGGGACCTACAGCTAGCGACAGGCGCGCTTGCTGCATATGCGCCAGCCTGAGATGTCGCCCGGCCGAATGTGCTGCCCGAATTATGGCGCAACCGATCCACCATCGCTCAACTCAAAGCAATCGAGTGGGAGCTTAATTGAAGCTCCCGCTCTCGCTCGCGCTCTCGGCGGCTTAGCCAACAGGAGGCTCAGGATTCAAGATTAAACTTGATGCCGGCCGACTTGAAGCTCCCCTCTTTGGCCTGCGGTTTGCGTTAACAGGGAGAGAGAGAGAGGCGGCTGAACCATACCTCCTGGCTCCCCGAACTCACCCACTGGGCCGCTCGCCTGGAACTGGGACACTATCAACAAATTTGTTACGATTGTTGCGCAAGACTAGAATCTGGCGCCGGCTTGGCTGGACTCTCGGCCGGCGGGATCCGCATTTTAGCCGCCGAGCTTGAAGCGTTAGCGGCGTCGCCCGTTAAATGTCTCCGCCGCCAGAGTTCCACCAAACAAGTAACCTGCTTTTGCCGGCAGACTTAATGTGTCAACTAATTCTCCTCCTCCTCCTGACCGGGGGAGCTCATAACACAACATAGGCCAGCAGCAGCAGCAGCAGCAACAGCAACAAGTGGCATACTAATCATTTATTAGCTGAATCAATTCCCTGCCAACGGACTCGTTTCATATCGCGTCTTCTTTTATGAGCCCTAACCAGCCGGCAAGCAAGTCTCGCAGGTGACGAACTTGGCCGGCCGGTCTAGTTCAGTTCAGTTCACTTCACTCCAGTTCAGTTCAGTTCAGTTTCGGACCTCCAAAGGCCGACTCACCTCAAAAAGCGACTAAGGTGCACTATGCGTTTGCCGGCCAATTAGTAGAACAAACGGCCGCTAAAAGCGACACTAGTCGCTCCTCTCGCAACTTGGAAGCGGCGCGGAGGCAGTAAAAGGACAGGAATAGGGACAGGATTCTCTCAAAGCCGCTGCCACCCTCTTTCTCCTCCTAACCCGCTAGCTCATCCTCCTCATCCTTCTTCTCCCGTCGTCGTCACCGTCATCACCGTTGCCGCCGCCGCCGCCGACAGGCTTAAATGCGCCGCCAATCGGCCTAGACGGCTTCCAGGCGGCCAAAGCTCAGTGGTCCAATTTAATTTGTCGCGTCGACAGAGAGAAGCCGGCGACACTTGCGGCCATTCGCCAGTCTTGGCCGCCATTTAGTTAGTTAGCCAGCTGGTTTTGTAGTCCAGTGTTGCTGTTCCAATTGTAGCTAAATTTGCCCACTCCGTTGGAAAAGAGCTGCAACTTTAGCGCCGTCTCTTCGGGTGCCTTACCTGGCCTTAGCGGCGTCGGACGCTCTCAGGTGGAAACAAACCAGCACACAGCTTCCAGCCGGCGACCGTTGAGAGTCGAGAGCAGACTGGCCAGCTTAAGGTGGCTGAGCGAGGGCAGCCGAAAGGAGAGGAAAGGAGAGGAGCTCGAGGAGAGGCAGAGGCTTTGTATCTGTTCTCGGCCGACTTTGCTAAATAAACTCAACCGCTAGCAGTAAACTGGCTCCAGGTCCACACGCAGCAGCTCTCGGTGCACTTGAAATGAGAATATAGATTTGAATTAGAGCGGCCAAATGTCATAACTGGAGATTAGCTAGCGGAGCAAAGTGGACAGTTGCAGGTTAAACAGTGTAATTGTCTGGATGGAAGCCACCATGGATTTGTTTGGAGAAAATTGCCCTCCGCTAAGCTAGAGCGCCTGCGTAGTGTAATGGCTATCACCCTGGACTTTGAATCCAGTAATCCGAGTTCGAATCTCGGCGCGGGCTTTCCCTTTTTTCACCTTCACTACCCTCAAACTTGCACCACCCAACCTCCATCCAGCCACACTGGGAGCGCAATCTCTTTCTCGAGCCGGGTGATAAATTCGTCCAAATTTGCATAGTTACCTGCAAGCTGGCTGCTTATTCTATTAGTGCCGTCCCAAGGGGAAGCGGCGCCCCATGAGCGGGAGTGAGCGAGCCCCGCTTGCGGCCGCAAACTAGCCGGAGCGTCCTTATTTAATCTGCCCCTCCCCCCGCGCGGCCCCCCGTACCTGAGAAGTGAACAGGGGGCCTCTTTACGGCAGCGGTGGCATCTTTGAGCCGGCGCTAGCGAGAAAGGAAGGAAGGAAGGAAGCGGCATGGAAACGTTTTATAACAATTCCTCGCGCCAGCTCGAGTGATCAATTCTGGTTTCGGCTGCGGCATCCCGGATAGCGGCCGCCGGGCTCCATGTGAATCATGACCCCAATATAACAGTGACCATTGCATAGTTGTTGCTCGGTTGTCGTCGAGCGAGAGCCAGAGGGAGATTCATTGGCCCGGGATTCAATTTGGCCGCAGGAGGGAACCTTGGGAGTCGGAAGGTTGGAGCTGGAGGAAGCACCAGTGTGGACAGAGGCGGCGGCGGCGGCGGCGGCGGCGGCGGCGGCACCAGCCACTGGCCACAAGAAACGGGAACGAGGCGCAATCTCCGGGAGGCTTTGTTGTGGATTGTGTGTCGGCTTTTGCCAAGTGGCTGCTCGCGGCGCCGCTGCCCCAAGTTCATCGGCGCCACTGGTTCACTTTGGTGCACAAGTTGCCCGCTTGGCCAACAATTTGGTACTGAATGGATCATGCGAGCGCCCCGAAGATTCCGCTCGCACTCTGCCAGTTCCAGTTCGCACGCACCAATTTGCCGACATCCAGGAACAAACAACGCGCGCTCTCAGGTGACGCCGGCCGCATGATAAAGCCCACTGATCCCGCGAAAGAGGTTGCGCCCGGCCCGGATTCCATAAGTCTCCGGCCTGCGCGCCATCTCGTAAGAGGGCGGCGGCCGCATTCTCCGCCCATGAGAATTGGGGCTCCGCTCGCGTTTTGCTGGTGGCGCAAAGCGGCCGAGGCTGCGGATGAGTAGGAGGAGGAGGAGGAGGAGGAGTAGTGTGGGTCTTTTGTTGGCGGCGCCCGTGATGATATTGTGACCATTGTACCTCTGGCGCCGCTTTGCCTCCAGTTGTTTAGCATAAGAATAGTGTCGCCCACTAGGATCAAGGGTCCCTGGACGGTTGGCCGCTAACGGCCGCTGCTGCTGGTGCCGCCCCACCGATGGCAAAGCCAACGCTGAAGCAGAGGCCGACGAGAAGCGGCGCGAGAGGAAGGAAATGGGAAATAGTTTTGGTTGTCGGTTGGCGGCGCCAGTTGGAGCGGTCAAAGTTGAGAGCGCGAGGCCACGAGAGTGTCAGGGTTGGCGAGGATGGTGCAGCTGTTGGCGGCGGCGAGCGTGAGAACGTGCAAATCGGAGGCAGCACGCAACAGGCTGCCCGCTCGAGCTCCGGTTCCAGTCTCTGGTTGCCGGCAGCGGCGGCCAGCCAGCCGGGCAGCTAGCGCCACTTGGTGTCGCTCGCGCGGGCTGCCCATCCGCCCGAGAGGCTGGCTCACTGGCCGGCCGGTTGGGGCCCAGCGAGCCGGGCCGCTCTAATTCACTGGCCCCCGCTCGCTTTGAATGGCGGCGCGAAGAGGAAATGGACATTCCCTTCCCTTTGCCTAACGTTGATCCCTCTCCCCTGGCTCGCTCGCCCGACTCAAGGAGCGAACCTGACCAACTTTCGGCCGCTCCACCGAGAGGGAACTTTCACACAAACATAAACTTTTTAAATAATTGAACTCCAGGATCGGGATTGTTTTTGTCCACTGGCTTCGGTTTTGATTTGTGCGCCGCCAGTTGGGGCCGGCGGGCGCGCTAGCAGTAAAAGTGGCCGCGGCCAACACAATGGCCGGCCAACTCGCTGGCCGACACAATGGCAAGAAGCTGAGCCAGTGGCAGAGGCAGCCGAAGCTGGCTGGCCGGCCGACAAGGGAGAAATTATCGCCAAATTAATCCGATAGGACGCGTTTTGGAGGAGAGGAGCTAATAAAGCGGCCATAAAATTGGGGCCACAGCCACTTGTTATGGCTAAGCGGCTTCAGTGGCAGGGGCGGCGGCAGCGACAGCGGCGGCGGCGGCGGCCAACAGGCGCGCGCGAAGCCAGTCATGAACGAGTCCATCCGTCTGGCGAGATTTTGCCGCCAGTGGGCTCGTTTTATGGCGCCCCAAAGCATCGAGAATTCCTGCAGGATGCTCGCTAGCCAGCCAGCCAGCAAGCCACTCGGCCGACCGCCCCACTTTGGCCCGGCCTTATCTGGCCCACTCATCGCGGGCCCACACGGCCCACTTATCGGTCAATCGATGTCGTTCGGGGAGCTCCGCTTCGTGGGGCTAACATGTGGTACCAACAGGTGGCTGCCAGGCCGGCGCTGCGTCACAGATGACGTTAGATTACGTAACCACTGGCAACTCGCTAGCTAGCAAGTCGGGTTTGCGGCCGGCCTCTCTGCCATTGGGGCAGGTGAGCCAGCTAGTGGCGCCATAAAAAGGACCTTTGCTCCAAAGGTGCTCGCTTGATCAAGTTGGGCGCCCTACTCTTTGTTCGCCTACCAGCCAGCCAGCTAGCCAGTTTGGTTGGTTTGCCACATTTCCGCCCTCATTGGCCTGAGTCCACGGCGGCCGAGCAGCCAGATTTGGCAAGGCTGTGGCCCAAGAGGAACCCATGCTCGCATCTCAACTTGTTCGCCAACTAAAGCAACCAGTGGCTCCATCTATGCGAAAAAACACCGCAACTTACCTATCCGACTAGACTTGACCATCGACTTCACCTCACTTCGTTGGTTCCTCTTTTCCTCATCTTGCACCTACACAGATGGGACCTAAACTTCGCTTGATTTGCCCCCTTGGTTGGCTTAACAAATCTCAACAAACCTGCTGAGCTGGCACGGCCGAGGTGACTAATATTGGTTTGGAGCCAACTCTCTACGTGCAGTGGCGCTCGTGGGCAATTTTAAATCTAAAAATACAACTCTACCCAGTGTCAGCTTGTCGCCCCAGACGAGAGCTGATGCGCCCGATGACTGCAACACTTCCTGCTGACTCTGTCAAAGGCTTTTCAATCTTATGCGGCGCTATCATTCGCTTGGGCGCTCGAGGAGCTTTGCTTGCTTGCGGCTTCTGTCCTAGGAGTGCTGAACTCTCCTGCAAGCGCTCTTGTTACATGGAAGCGTTCGGAAGCACGAATTCAGCTGACAAGAACGAAAGTCGGCCCTGGAACATGGTGTTCCTATTTTGAGTCTAGCTTCCAGTCGAGCTCATTCTTAATGCAGCCAGTTGTTGTTAGTTTGGCCAGACTTTCAGGTGGCCACCAGTCAGTGGGCGAGCTAGGTGCGATTATATTAAGCCTGCATAAAACTGACGGCTTGCTCGCTCTGCTAAGCTGCCACAATTTGCCCCACTGCTGCCTCTTTTGCAATCGTTGCTTTAGTTCAGCAAAAAGCTCCCCCACAAACGTGGAGCCTCTGGAGTCAGCGCTCACCTGCGCTCGTTAATTTTGACCCCCAATTAAACCGCACCAACTTCCTCTCCTCTCCTCTCCTTCTCTCTCCTGTTAGAGTTTGCAGATCTCCTTACTCAATTCAGACTTCCTCTTGCTCTTGGGTTCGTTTGATCCCTTGAAGCGATAAACACAACTTGACTTAATTACATATATTCAAAATTAAATCCTTCCTCCAAAGAGAAACTCGACCCCTTTGCTCAAGTCGGCGCCCTGTTTTAGCTGCACCTGTTAATCAGTCGGCAGGTGAGGTTATCTGATAGTTATTTTTATGTAACATTTTCGTGTTGAACTATGATGACATCGTTCAAGTTTCAGTTCGCGTTTTGCTCCATCAGATGAACTTTCGTTTGGTGCTGATTTTGTGCCATAATTGAGCCTTGATGGTTTCGGTTTGTTCGCCCAGTGTGCGAGTGTAGAATTACTTTGTGCACAAAGAGATAGTATCGTTGGAGCTCTGTTATGGTTGGACCAAATGAACCTATTGTCGCTCTAACACGCCCTTGGCTGGCAATCTCCTCGTCACTGTCAACTGGATCTAGACACTCAAAACGCAATGATGTAACTCAGATGATTCAACCCGACTGGAGTCTAAATCTGAGCAACGTTTAACATCAGAGGAACTCGATCTCAAAGTGGAAGGAGGAAAACCTTTCGCAACATCGGCAGCCTTTGTCTTGATTCTGATCGTGCCGTCTTTGCTGTTGCTGCTGTAGTTCGCGTCGGCTTCAATGGTTGAAACTGGCTTCAGCGGGCCACTTGCGCCAACATCCGCCCTCGTCCTCCTCTCGGTTGTACAAGGTTTCGCAAACTTTGCTCGCGCTCATGGGGCCACTCAGCCCTGGCTCAGCCAGAAAGCGCCTGGGCACGATCTGCACGAAGACGACGAAGACGACGACAATAACGACAGCGACAATAACAACGGCAGGCTGACGGGAGCGGGCCGCCTACTTCATTAGTCCTATGCGACGCTCTAGTGCTCAGGTCTGAGCAGTCAGCCTTTGCCAGTGTGCACTCTCGCCGCTATCGTCACCACTCAGCCGCCGCCGCCGTAGCGCCAAGTCAGCAGGAGCACAAACATTCTGACTGTGAGAGTAGAATACAAACTTCAGGCGCTCGCAAGCTCGTTGCCCGAGTGTTAGGGGCCCTTGGGCAGGTAGGCGGGTGCGTTGGAGCCGGAGAGCCTGTTGGCTAGCGGCACCCGCAGTCGACCTCTGGCGCAACCCAACGGAGGTCGGCCGCAAGGAGGCTGCTCGTTCCAGTTGGCCGGGCGTCGATCTGGGATCAATCTGGCGAGCTGCCTGTTACTCAATAGGTCTGCTTGGGCCACCTAGTGTTGGCGGGCGCAAACAGCAGCGCCATTCAGAGTAAACAAAAGTGCTGACTGATAGCGGCGG
>Ga0268249_1000273_pt1 | contig 30628 bp, 23 predicted proteins | sample AgamicAtPe_FD_200257 | JGI IMG/M metagenome (GOLD analysis project Ga0268249, IMG submission 200257) | Agave microbial communities from Guanajuato, Mexico - At.P.e (v2) (version 3) | ecosystem: Host-associated > Plants > Phyllosphere > Phylloplane/Leaf | place: Guanajuato, Mexico | collected... | reverse complement strand
CACACATGTAGTTAGTGCTGCGGATTGCCAGGAGAAGTAAACAGTTTCAGATGAGAAATTGTGCATCAATTGATATTGGAACACCTTGTTGCGATGACTCGCACCAGCCAGGGGCCAAACCAATCCATACTTCAACCGTCGAGGACACCTCCATCCACCCATCCTCCCTCTCCTCCCCTTCCTACCTCCATCGGACGCCGATGCTAGTCCGTCCCGGGATTCCAACAGGCGCGCAAAGAAATAATATATTGTGATACTCTGCCATGTCTGCAAATTTGGACAAACTCAAGAGCATACTTGGAGACGAGTACTTGCAACAAAATGCCACCCCAGACGAAAGCGACCCAAACAGCCCCTCCAAGGGACTCACAAACTCCAAGGAAATCTATTGCGAGTGCAACACGTTGATCCTGAGGCCGAAACACGCCCGGCTCATTGTTCCCTCTGAGTCCATGATAGAAATGGAGAGAGGGTTGAACTATCTCCAAGAAAGTGATAAGTTTCTCAAGCAGCCAATCCGCGGCTGTTACTGGCTCGTGGAGGACATGTACAAGTTTGAGCACGTTGCATTCACGAAACCAATCGGAGGGCAGCGATCGGAGGAGCGGAACCCGAGTTCTGTCGGCCCTGAGCCGGGCAGCCAGGTGTCGGAAGGCGGGCAGGAGCGCGGACAGCAAGATGGGGCACCGGGTCCGGCGGCAGGATTGAGGTATCTAGCTTGCGCGGAGTGCTATCTGTGTCCGCTAGGCTGGTCTGACCCGAGATCAAAAGAAAACTATCTGTTTGTGTGGTGAACAGTCTTCAGGCTACGATCAAACCAAGATGAGTGGCTATCAACGAATATTATCCCGATTTCAGGCAAATTTCATCATTTTTTTATAAAACGCCAGTTTCATATAGTTGATTATGTTACTACATAGTTGCGTCTTGTATGGCTATGGTTATCTCCACTATCAAATATTTCACAATGATAATTATGAATACAAATAATCCGTTTGGCATCTTCACTGGTTGTATGGAGGCAAGTTCATCATCGACATCCTATTCATGCACTCGATGATTGTCTTTCTCTCAGTGCCGATAGGCTTAAGATTCGGCAAATGGCGTAGTGGATCCGATGTTTCACTAGTCTGGTATATTGAATTACCTTGCTGGCCAGACATGGAGGAAGAAACGTTTTGCTGCCACACTGACGTTTGAGCTACCTTGCTGAACAAATTATCGAAAGGACTATACTCAGGCGTTGAGACAGGAACGGCTGCAAACGCTATGCCGTAGTCAGCCAACTCTGGTTGATTTTGAATGTTTTGATTGGATGATGACGTGGGCACCTTCATGTTCGCCCCACCAGTCGTATCAAAACCAACCGATGATAGAAGAGTTGGTGATCTTGTGATGGGTGAGGTTCCGTGGTGGTTCACAACACAAGTGTCAATATTCATGCTTTGTTCGGTTAGGTTCTCATTAATATTATTCGTATTCAGGAGAGATTCTGTTAAACTTGAGACCAGGGACTCAGTAACAGCAACACCCATCGCACCTGTTAACGGGTCATACTGGGATTGCTGACGCTGGCCAACAGCCGCAATCTGTTGAGCTATGGCTGCGATCGATGCTTCTGACGGTGTCTTGATTTGAGGCTGTTGAGGTGACTGCTGATCGTGAGGAGGCAATGGATGCTGGAGGTAAGTGTTGATTGTCCGGTCGTTGATGGTGCCCGTCAGTAAGTAACTAGTTGTCGCTATGCTACTCGGTACGTTGTAACTTGAGGTAATGGCAGGTGAACGTACTGAATTTCGAGACGGCTGTGATCTAGCCGTGGCGGCCTGATTTGGGATCATATTCGCAGCTGTGGAATTGTTCCAAACACCAACTGACGATATGGCGCTGGTGTGCATGCTAGAGTTCGTATAAGTACTCTTGGAGGAACTAGAGCTCGATATACTGCTGCTAGTTGACATGTATTTGGATGTGCTGTTTGTTGCGCTGTTTGCGGATCTCTGTAATCCCAACTTCTTGATTACCTCGTTCAAGTCCTTGTTGGATTCATTAATGAGAGCGTATATCAACTGTTGAGCAATTCTCGTAGCCTCGGCTGTCCCTTTGATGATCACGCCTCGATCAGCTTGACCTTTTTGTTTTTCTACCTCAATGTGGGCGCAAGATACTTCCCTCACTGTATTAATATTGCAACCACCACGACCGATGACGCGGCTTATAGCAGAGGCCGGTACTATGACTTTCTTGCTCTTTCGAACAATCTCCTTCCAACCCTCTTCACGTTTTTGAGCTGTCGGTTTTTTCATCAATGTTGAATTAGTAGTTTGGTTCATACTATCGATTATGGTGTTGTTGTTGTTGCTACCGACTGCGTTGGTACCCAAAATGAAAGAGGATGGTGTGCTTGCTTGAAGCCTGCTTTGTGCCATTGCTGGCTTTATAACAGTTGTTGAGGCTGCTTTCATTGATGAAGATGAGCTGAAGCTATCTGATGCTGTATTGTTCGGTGATTGCTTTGTTGAAGACATGTAGCTCCTCAGTGAGTTTGTAATATCCTCACAATCTACACTACCAGATTTGGTTATTCTGGATGGTTCACTGTTCTTTCCAATCGAATTGGTGTCCTCATAATTATTATGGCTGCTTGTGCTTAAATTGAGATTGTTATTGGAGATAATATCCTTGGATGATTTTGACCCCTTCAGGGATTGCGTAGACTCTAAGTTGGAACTACTACGATTAGCGAGATGCTTCTTTACGGACGGCTGTTGACTTTGCCGACTTAGATGCTGCGTTGGGTTTGATTTGGGTTGCAGTTTGGGTTGGTTGTTTATTTTTGTTGCTTGTTGGCTTTGCACCTGTTGCTTGCTAGTTGCTAATGGCCTCTTACTATTCAAGCCACCGGTCAACAGCATGTCCCTGTTTATGATATCGAGTAAATCCAAACTTTCGCCATCATCGATAATGCTATCATCTTCATCATTGTCGCTTGATGAACTCGAATCGTCATCGCTTGAATCGTTGTTGTGATTTTCGTTTAATTGCGCATTGTTTGATGAGCTCTTCTGCTTGTTCTTGCCACTGGTAGCGTCTTTTTTGTTTTGAGCCGATCCAATGTTCTCTTTCGAGTCACCGTTCTTGGCGCGCATCTGCTCTTGCTTCTCTTTCTTCTTCTGGCGCTTCTTCTCCCTCCTTCTTGCAGCTGCAGCCTTGCGCGTCTCCTCCCTGGATCTCTCCTGGTCAATCTCTTGCAAAAGGATACTCGCGTGCTTGTTGGCTTCGGCAGCTTGGCGCTCCTTAGCTTGATGAATGATCTCCATGCACTGAAGGCATTTCTTGGTCATATCTTTTTCGTTAACTAACGCCATGAATCTGTTTATCTCTTGGTCAGAGGGGAACTGGGTTACGTGCCTGACCATGAGTTTCACAACCTTAACGTGACCCCTTCTGAAGCCAGCCATCAGGCAGGAAATCTTGCGGTTATCCTGACTATCGACATCAGCTCCTGCTTGTATTAGTAAGTTAACAACGTCGATATGTCCCCCATTACATGCCAGCCATAACGGTGAGTTACCCTTCTTATTTTTGACATCAAAAGCTGCACCTCGAGCTAGCAGGAGCTCAACGAATTTGCAATGACCCTTATCAGCTGCTATTGTAAGAGCTGTGTCACGAGAGGATGGTACCGGAGGGGCGTTCACGTCAGCACCTTTGTCGAGTAGCACACGACCAACATCAACAAATCCGCCTGAAGCTGCCTCCATGAGCGGGGTAAGCCCAGTTTTGGCTCTATGTTCAGCATTGGCTTTACGATCAAGTAACAGTGAAACTACATCGACTCGACCCTGGAAGCAAGCCAGTGTCAAAGCGGTGTTTCTGTTGGTCTCTATCTGAGCATTAATATCGCTGCCCATATCTAGGAGCAACTTCACAGTCTGTGCATGGCCATTCATAGCAGCCAGCATTAAAGGTGATATGCCCAACTTTGAGCCAGTTCTGGAGTTGATCTCAGCACCGTGCGTCAGCAATAGTCTTATAATTGACACATAACCCCCGGAAGCGGCGAGGCTGAGAGGTGTGTAGTCACTCACATTTCGGTGCTCTTTGTTTGCACCACGTGCGAGGAGGATCTCGACGACTTCGTACCTTCCGCTAGAACACGCCAACGATAGAGCAGTATCTTTGGTTCGTTCTGACTGTGCTTCCAGCTCAGCTTGGTTATTTAGAAGTATCTCTACAATCTTGGCGTGTCCAGCAGTTGCCGCTAGCATGAGTGAGGTGAATCCTTTCTTGTCTCGATGCTCAACGTCTGGTCCTCGATTCAATAGCAATTGGACTAGATCCTCATGGCCGCCACTGCATGCAACAGTTAGCGCGGTGTCATGATTACTATCTGTTTGAGAGTCGACCTCAATCGGTGGATACCAAGATGCAGGAGATAGAACCGATGTGGATGCAGCATCACCTGTTGCTGACGGTGTGTGGTGTTGAGCTAGGCTTTGTTGGTTTGCAGTTGTGGGGCTTTGTTGATTTGTTGGCGAAGTGGTGTGTTGGTCTGTTTGCGTTGTATTTGAATTAACTGGGAGAACTGATTTTTCGTTTTGACTGAGCTGTGTATGTGGTGATTGCTCAAGGGGTTGATTTTGTCTTGCATGCCTTGCCAGTGACTTGGGTAATTTACCTATCGTCTTAGTCTTCCTCGATGTGGAACTGTTAGGGGCGTTCGATGCGCTGTTGTGGTTGGTATTGTTCGCGGTGTTGTTTGTGCTCGAGTTGCAAGTGCTAACAACACCGTTACTGTTGGATGGACAGACAGCATTCATAGGAGACGATTGGAGGCTAGCTGGATAATCAATCAGTAGTTGTACAATGGTGGTATGGCCACCCTTTGCAGCCTCGATTAGCATCGTCGAGCTATCACGTAATCTGTGTGTCGGATCGGCTCCATGAGCGAGTAGGATCTCAACAACCTCTAAATGGCCGTGGCTGCAGGCTAGTGATAGGGGAGTTTGATCGCAGTTAGCCGAGACTTTGTTGACATCAGCTCCACGATTGATGAGAAACTCAACGGTAGATGCATGACCAGACCTACAAGCTTTCATCAATGGTGTCCGGCCACCTTCAGCTTCTTGTTCGATGTTTGCTCCAGTTGATATCAAAGCTTCAGCCACATCGGTGTGGCCATTGTCACACGCGTACATAAGTGCGGTATCACCTGAGCTGGTAGCGGCGTTCACATCTGCCCCTGCTACGATGAGATACTTCACCAAATCAAGATGCCCCTCTTGCGAAGCTTCCATTAATGGCGTGTTGGCACCTGCACTAATCTCAGCACCTGCTTTGATGAGGAAATCCACAACCTCTAAGAAACCACCACAACACGCTAATGTTAGCGCAGTCTCTAGTGTCTCTTCAGTTTGTGCATTAATATCAGCGCCTTGGCTCAAAAGGAGAGCTACCATCTCTTCGTGACCCTCACGAGCTGCTTCCATTAAAGGTGTGTATCCCTCGTCATTGACCTCTTCAATGTTTGCACCCCTTTCCAATAGTAGCATGGCCAATTCTACATGTCCACCACAGGCAGCTAGCGTTAATGGTGACTCAAAACTATCAGCGGGCATAGTGACTTGGGCACCAGAATCTAATAAAAGCCTAGCTACTTCTACGTGGCCATCCATGCTAGCTTCCATTAGGGCTGTATGCATCTCTTCCGTTTTATGTTCTTGATCTGCGCCAGCTTCTAATAAAAATTTAACCATTTCTAATTGGCCCTTATAACAAGCTAATGTTAACGCAGACTCTTTGAACTCATGAGAATGCGTATTGATTGAGGCACCTTTCGTTATCAGCAACTTTGCTACATCGACATGTCCATTACTAGCCGCCTCCATTAGCGCTGTGTGACCTGATTCGTTATGCTCCTCTGTTTTGGCCCCTGCATCTAACAATAATCTGACACACTCGGTATGGCCATTTGCGGCGGCCAATATGAGAGGTGTATTGCCTTGATTTGTTTGAGCATTAATAGAGGCTTTGCGTTCGATCAGTAGTTTAACAATATCCGAGTGCCCGGAGTTGGCAGCTTCCATAAGAGGTGTTGTATCTTTGTGTCCACGATCCTCGATATCGGCCCCCATGTCGAGAATCATTTCGACTAGGAAGAAACAGCCGGCTGAGCAAGCGGCCGACAATAGACTCTCTCCTTCCTCAGTGAGAGAATCAATTCGTCCCTCATTGAGGAATTCGCGAACGGTTTCAATATCACCTTGATTGCATGCATCAACCAACAAATTAACTGAGCAGGTGACCATGATCAGTTAGTTTGGTGACTCACAGATTTAAAGGTGAATGGATGAATAATATATAATATATTATGATGATTTTTGGTCATAATGCGCGGAATAATACATTGCGGATACATTTAAAAAGAGAGATCTTCTTTTCTCAGTCCCACTCGAAAGCTACGTTGGTTTGGCCGACACCAGCGACTCCATTCCATTCGTAATTTTCGCTTACTGTATGTGTGAGTTTGTGTGCATGCGCTTTTGTGCCTCAGGCCCAAGAACCATGCAGCAAGTGTTTGTGTACGCCATGCGCCTGTGTATGAGCTGGCATTTGTTGGACTCGTTGTGCTCGTTTTGCTCGAGCGCCGTCGTCGTTGCCATCGTTGTTCTGGTCCGGTGTTGGCACAGAACAGTCGGGATTGCTTGAGAAATCGGACAACTGAACTCGGGCGCGTTGGTCTGGCGTGTGTAGAACTTTCAAGCAACATTGGGCTCGGCCAGCACGCTGTCCCCCACATATCTAGGTGGGCGTGTTTTCCCGCGTCGACATGGAGCGCACAACGCAACCAATCGCCTCCTTCTGAAACGTGAGCGCAAAGTACAAATGCTGTACAGCATGAATGCATTTGTTGGCGATACAAATGGGACACCGGGCGACGGAGGCAGCCATGCTGCGTCTCAAAGCTAGGGTTTTTTAGCCTTGCAGGATGACTTGACGCACTCTTAGCACGCTAAAACTAGTTTCGCCTGTCACCGACAGGAAACGCCACTCGCGCAACAACATTGACTTGCCGGGACTCGAGCCGCCGAATCGTCTTGAACTCAACAGCAGAATTCTATCACTCTTTGCTCATCTATCACCATTCCATCTCATCATTCTACTTGTGATATTAATTGTTCTTTATCATGATTGAGAAATCCGAGTTCAGGTATCGTGGAGCTATTACGCGAATAAGATTATGCAACTTCATGACCTACACGGACACAGAATTATACCCGGGCCCAAATTTGAACATGATCCTCGGGCCTAATGGTACCGGCAAGAGTGCAGTTGTTTGCTGCATCATTGTCGGTCTAGCTGGAGAGGTCACTCTGACCGGCAGAGGTGGCAGCCCAGCTGATTTCGTGAAGAAGGACACTGAGTGGGGATCAACCGAAATCGAACTCTACAACGAAGGTTCGACAGGCAACTATATCGTGCATAGGAAAATAATTATAACAAATCGATCTCAATTCAAGTTGGACCATAAGAGCGAGTGGAAGATAAACGGGCAACCATGCAAAAAGTCGCAAGTTCAAGCACTCACCAAGGAGCTCAATATCAAGGTCGATAACCTTTGTCAATTTTTACCACAAGATAGTGTTACTCAATTCGTCAAAATGAATAGCTGCGAGCTATTACTTAACACGTTGAAAGCTGCCGGCGATAACCAACTAGTGAGCGATCACCAAAGATTAGTAGAGTACACAAAAGAATACGAAGAGAAACGCTCAATCCTCGAGAGTCTAGAGAAAGCTTGTAAAGAGAACGAGGTTAACGCAAAACGACTCGAGTCTGAAGTCAACCAACTTCGAGAACGTGAGGCTTTAGTGAAAGATAAAGTCATATGCGGTCAAAAGATGCATTATGTCAGATATTTAGACTCTCAAAAAAATGTTGAGAGCGCAAGGTCAGAATTCATGAAGTTGAAAGAGGATCTCAAGAAAATAGAAAACATTAGTGAGCCATATCGTCGTGCCGTTGAGCATCATAAGGATGAGGCCAGTAGGCTACGACAGGTGTTAGAGAGTTCTAGCAATGAGGTTAAACTTGTGATGGACTCCATACAAAAAACTCAGAATAGCATCGCCGATCGCAATATTGATTGCCAAAAGGAGTTTGCCAAGTACAAGGGCAAGTGCGATCAGGAAAATTCTCGCGAAAGCACGCTTAGATTGAAGCATCAGGAATTAGAGTCCCTTGAATGTAGGCTGAGCGAAGTGAGAGATATCGACTGTTCAAAGGAGATACAAAAATGCGAGTCAGAGATCGCCCAGAAGAAGCAAGAATTGTTGGAAAATAATCGGATGAGGGCTAAGTTGGATGATGCACTCCGTTCTTATGTGAGCGAGATGGACGAAACAAGGCGTGAGAGGGATCAGATCATGTCTGTTAGAGAGAAAAAAGTCACTTTACTCAAGACCAAGTTTCCGGAAGCTCATCGAGCTTTGGAATGGATGTCTAAAAACCCTGGGCTCTTTAAGAAGAAAGTCTTCTCGCCTCTCATGTGCGAGATCAATGTAAAGGATCCAAAATTTAACAACATAATAGAGCACGCGATCTCACGTCCTGAGCTATCATCCTTTGTTTGTCAATCAAGCGAGGACTTAACAACTCTAACTCGGCGCGTTAGAGATGAGCTCAACATAAGAGTCAACGTGATTCTAGCACCCGACAAAACTCTTGAAGATTTCGAAAACGAATCTTCGCAAATGCCGGACCTTTCTCAGTTAGGTATAAAATCCTACTTGAGAGATCTCATTGATGCGCCAGAGCCTATAATGCGTTATCTTTGCGGAAACAACAATTTCCACAGAATACCTGTTGCTGAAAACTGTTCGGAAGTCCAGCTTAAGGAACTGCTCTCAAAGAGGATTCCTAAATTTTACGCCGGTAATCAATTTTACACCATCTCAAGGTCTCGTTATGACCAACAATTCATGACAGTGAGTGACTCTGTTCGTGATGCACAGTATCTTCACTATTCTCTGGATACAAAACGCCTATCTGATTGCAACACAAGGTACCAGAGGTTGCAGGAATCGAGTGAAAATGCTAGAAAGGAGCGTGATACTTTACTGAAAGATCACGATAATTTACAGGCTCACTGGCAGAGCCTGCTTCTCACTCATAGAGATTTAAAGAACAAACATGACGAAAGAAAGAAACTAGAAACCTTGATTGAATTGAATAAGAAGTCCACAGAATCTTTGATGAATGAAAAGATCGACCTAGCAATGGAGCGCTTGAAGCTGCAGAAGTCCATCGAGAAAATAAACAAGCAGCTAACGCAAATTCTAGAGAAGCTCCTCAAGGGTTATCAAAGTTTAGTAAAACTGAAAGAGATACACATGACGAATTTGCTTCTCTATGAGCTTGCAAACCGGAACCAGAAAGTTGCTGTTCGTAAATACACCAATGCTCAGAGAGACACGACCCGGTTAAAGGAGGATATTCGAAAGAAAGAGAACAATTTGGCAACTTTCATGTCTGCCACGAAAGAGCTAGCCAAGGTTGCGGAGGAGAAAATACCAGGATTTAAAGAGGGTACTCTTGATCGTTCTACACAGAGAAAATTCAACTCAGTTCCCGAGACGACACTTGAAGATTTAAGCAACAAGAAGGAGGAGTTGATGGTTAGAATTCAGAGGATTTATAAAGACTCTAATGGTGCTATTGAGGCCGAATTCGCTCAACAAAACCAGGAACTCAAAGACAAGCGTGTTAACATTGCCAAGTTGGAAACATCGATCTCGAAGATCACCAACGAACGAACTAGCATCAAGAAGAAGTGGCTGCCTAGATTAGAGGAAGTGATAGAAACTATTGACAAGAACTACCGAGAGTTCATGCGCGGCTTAAGCTACGACGGCCAGGTCAAGTTAGACTTTGATCCTGCTGAACCGGACGACTTTTCCAGTTACGGAATTACAATCCTGGTCAAATATCGCGACAACGAGCAGTTAATTCCACTCTCTTCTACAAGACAAAGTGGAGGCGAACGGAGCGTTGCGACAATGATCTATATGTTGGCCCTGCAAACAAAAACAACTGCCCCATTCAGGTGCGTGGATGAGATTAACCAGGGAATGGACAAGGAGAACGAGAGGAAGGTTTTTGAATTGCTCGTCAGGACGGCAGACTCGAGTTCCTCGCAATACTTTTTGGTGTCGCCAAAATTGTTAAGCAACCTGCCGTACAGTCCAAAGATGAAGATCCACGTTGTTTTCAATGGAAGTAAGCTAGGTGTGGCTTGGAACTCGATTCCCGATTTGCTCGTACATTAATGTCAAATAAAGAATGACAACTACACCAAGCACCATCAACCCTCTCTCACTCTCTGCCTTCTCTTAGCGCATGAAGCGATGCGACCGAGGAGCCGGTTTGATCGGGACCAACGAGGTAGGTGAGTCGGCGCGCTTGCGCCATGGCCGCGAGAGGCCTCTGCGTCCTCTGGCTTGAAGGCGGAGGCAGCCAAGAGTTTGTGGTTGCGCCACTCGAGGGCCGCCAGCTCAGTGCACGCGCGCCGCTTGCACTGCGAGAACAGGTTGCAATTAGTGGTGCTGGCATGAGCGGCAAACTAGAGTCTCACAAGCAAATGAGAGCCGAAAGAGTTGGGAGCGTTCGGTTGGCTTCGTTTGGTGGAGTGATTTTGCCAGAATGGCATCGAGCGAGCGGCTGGCCTCTGGTCGCCGCCACGAGAGAGGCTCCATCTTCGAGAATAACAAATCAAAGTTAGCCAATCTTGGCCTTGTTGTTTATCTTTGCCTTGGGACAGCAACGTTCCATCTGTTGGGCGAGTTTCAAGATGGAGCGCTGAGCCAGAGGAGGGAAGCGGCGAGCGGAATCAGATCGAATGGGACGAGAAGTTTGGCCGAGTTGCGCGAGAGGTCGGTGCGCCGAATGTGGAACATAACAAACCAGCTGAATATCCTCTATGAGTCAAATTGGACCCGTTTGGTGCTTGAGGAGTTGATTGAGTTTGAGCGCAAACTGCTCGAATCTCTCGCTGAGCCGGCGAGCAGTGAACTCGAAGTCGGCGATTTTGAGACACCAGACAAAGAGAAGACGAAGAGAGTTGGAGCGAACAGAAGCAAATCCCTGAGAAGATCCTTCGTCCACTCGCTAGCAACAATCACAACAATAGGTGAGTGCCGCTCTCTCTCTCTGTCCTCAGCCGAGCGAGAGGCTCCTCTCTGCTCGCTTCTCAGGCCGGTGGGCCTCCGAGTCCATTGGAATCGGAACTCCCATGATCGATCAGAGGGTTTAAATTTGCATAAGGCGCATTTGTCTTGATAGAGTGGCAGGCTTCTGTCGTCCAAACGAGCGCCAGAGTGAGAAGTGAGGCGGCGGCGGCGGCAGCAGGGCCGCGAATTAGGCCTGGCTGTTTTCAATAACAGTCGAGCGCCCGATCGATCTGGCGCCGCAGCCGCCACTCCGAGCCGGCTTATCTCTGGCCCGAGTTGGAGGGGAGAGAGACGGGCGGCTAAAAGGCGCCGGCTGCACGTAGAGGCGGGCGCCTTGGAGGCCGACGTGGCCATCCCGGCGCTCGCCTGCCAACTCTAACTGCCGCCCCCAAGTGGCGCCAAGCCTAACGAGTGGATTTCGTGCCTAACCAGCTAGCTGGCCGCCTCTGGCCCATTCAGCGGCGCCGGGCTGACTTGCGCGGATTGAAATGGAAGTCAAGTGGTCGTGTTGTCAGATCGAGTGGGCCGACATTAATTTCGGCGCGCCAATCGGCGGCGGGCGGCCAACTTCCTGCCCGCGAAGGCGAGCGGGCCAAAAATGAAACAAACACCACTATAAGCGTGATAATAATTGTCACGTTCTCAATTAAGTTGGCCGCGCTGTCTGCTCGCTCGGCTGCGGCGGCTGCATCGCCTGCTCGAGCGGAAACGATTACCTTGGCCGCGCTCCTAGCTCGGCCGGCCAGATTAGTTCCGGGCGAGCGCGCTGACAGGCGGCCCGCTCGCCGCCGCCGCCGCCGCCGGGGGAGCCAACTGCGCGCGGGCAGACAAGATTCAGAGGCGGGCTAGCAGTTGCAATTTGGGAGGTCATTTGGATTTTGGATCAAGCCGCAAGTCCGGCCAAAGGCGGCCAATCAAGAGCTCGGCCTTGTTTACCTAATTCGCGCTAAACCTGATTGGGCCGAGAGGGAATCCACTCGGCCTCTGATTGGCCGGCGCAAGCTCGGCTTGAGAGCCGCTCGCGCTTTCCTCAAAACAAGCCGGCCGGCCGGCTAAGCGGCCAGCGCTCGCTAATGAGACGTCGGCGAGAGCGGGGCGGCCGGCTGGGAGCAAAGTGTCAGCGGGCGCCCCTCTGCTCGGCCCACGATATTTGGGGGCAAATTGAAACAATGGCTCATTTGGGTTTGGCGGGCGGATCGGCGGCGCGACTGCGAGCTGCTCGAATGGGCTCGCTGCAGCCCAATTTGGCCCTCTTACCTGATAGCATCGCTCGCCTCGTTTGCCTTTACGAGCTAGCGAGTTGCGCCGCCAGCAAGCAGCCGGCGACCGGCGACCGGCGACAAAGGCCGCCCGTTGGAGGTGGAGAGGCGAAAGGGGGAAACAAAAGACAAAAGACGAGTTTGCGAAAACTAATTTTATCTCATCTCGCAAACGCAGCTATGCGAGTCCCTTCGCCCCAAAAGTCAGGCCGCCGGTTTTGCTTAGCCGAGCTGGCTGGCTGTTTGGCGGCGCCAGTCAGCTGGTGGGTGGCCAAGCGCAGAGTTGGGCCCCATTTGGAGCGGCCGATTCAATCCAATTCAGTCCAATTCAATTCAATTATTATGATTGTAGCCTTGCGGGGGCGCTCCAGTCGCCCCTCTGGCGCGCGCGCGCCTTCAGCCAGGCCGGAAGTGGCGCGCAAACATCCCTCTCGCTCTGGCTGGCTCGCGAGCGGCGCCGACGAAATCCGACACCTAGCTTGGACATTTGTTGTCAAAACTGCGCCCAAGTGACAGGCAAGAGTTGCTTTGGCTAGTTTTGGTTTTGCCTCCGGTTCATTTATGCGCTGAATCGTGCCTTTCGGCTGGCCTGCCGCGTCTTTGTCGGTGTGGCCAGCTTAGCCATTTGTAGCTCCTCCAAGCTACAAATGGGCTAGCCAGACACTTGAGCCCCGCCCGCGAGCATCTCGCCGAGTTTGCAATAAAGCGGCCCTCCGCCCGGCGCGCAATATCGGCGCCACATTGACTCATCGGCCCCAATCCGCGGGCGCCAAGCTAGGCCGGCGAGTTTGATTAATTTTGAGCAAAGTCTCGCTCGCCCGCCAGGCCGATTGGCCACTCCATTCAAGATGTTCGGCTTATAAAATTGATCCCGGCCGCCAGCTTGGCCGCAGTCGGCTGCAGCCGGCCGAGCTGCGCCTGGAAGTGGCCCGTTCGGCGGGCGCACTTCCGCCGCCGCCGCCGCCGCCACAGTCGGGCGGCCAGCTGAAGCGTGACAGATGAAGACGTCAGCAGTTTCCGCCCTTCCGGTCGGTCGGCGCCGAGCTTGTTTTGGGCCGAAAAAGGGGCCAATGAGGGTGGTGGGCGCGAATCAAACTGACCGGAAGGCGGTCAGTCGGTTGGCGGGCCGGCCAGTCTGAGCGGCCGTCAATCAGGGCGCCGATTTGGGCGGCCCGGCGAGTGGCGCAGAGGAGTCGCCTGCTGGGGGCGGACCCGAATCACGCGCTCGCCCAGCTCGGCGAGGCGCCCCGCAGCTGGTGCATGAAAGCGCCATTAGGAGTCCGTTTGGCGCCGCCGCCGCCGCCAAGGAGGAGGCGCGCAATCAGGTGCAGCCAAGCCGCACTTGTCCCGCCCCCCCCCCGCTCGCGCGCGCAAACTGGAGCTCATTCGCGCGGCCGGAAGTCGGTGGCCGCCAGCTCGGCTTAATTAGGCGGCCGATATTTCTCTCGCCTCATGATTAATTGAGGGGCAGATTCAATTCCGGCGAGACATTGTGTGTGTGTGTGTGTGTCTATGTGTTTGTGTTGCGCATCGTGGGAGTTCGCTTTCAAATGGCGCCAAACAAAGTGGCGTGCAATGATATCGTTTGCAGATCAAACCAACGGCCAATCTATTAGGGGAACAGTTTGCGGACTCTTGCTCGCGGACGCGCAAGCTGCCGGCCATTATCAGCTCGGCGGCGGCTGCAGCGCCAGTCTTCGCGAGACATGGAGGCCAGCCTCTCGGCGTTTGGCCAACCCACCGGCCGGGCAAGTTTAATTTTTCCTCCTTTGTTCTCGAGCCTCTGCGCTGGCCTCTGCGCTCGCCGTTGTGCAGCCGCCGCCGCCGCCGCCGCCGCCGCCGCCGCTTCTGTCTGCGCCGCGAAAAGCCCCTCGGCCGAGCGCCGGCGGCCCTCTATAACGCATTCAAATCACGCCCAGGCCGCCACCCACTCGAGTCCGCGCGCGCAAACAGCTGATGCGGGCCCCCTTTTTGCAGCCCCATCCTCCTCCGCACAACAATCGGCCGGCCGGCAATAAATCAACATGTTAATAAGCCCGTCTCGCCGCCAAGCTCCTCTTCCACTTTCACTTCCACTTCCGCCCGCCAAGCTCGTCCCTCAACGCTAGCCGGATATTCAAGGCCCTCATCGCTGGGCCAGTTTGCTGCGCTGCCACACTCGTCCGCTCGCGCGTCAACTTTTCAATATCGGCAGCCAGCCCGCTTCCGGCCGGCCGAGACGCGCGCTCGCCGGCGCATCAATCATGGCGCCGCCGCTCGCTCGCCCGGCCAGAGCTGCCGGCCTAATGAGAGCCGAAGGGGGCCGCCGCTAATTCCCGCTCGGGCGCCCCTTGCGCGCTCGCCGCCGCCGCCGCCAAACGCGGCCGCATTGCGCCAGCCTGGAGGCCAACCGGCGCCACCAGCAGCGGGCCCCTCCGACGGTGGCGCTAATCTCGCCGCTCCAAATCGGGATTATTGGCCGGCGAGATGCGGCGCTACCTTGTAGTTGTTTGCACTTCCGAGCGCTCGCTCTGGCCGCCCCTCGAAAGCGGCCGCTGATCGCAAAGCCGCCAGCCCAGTCGGCGGCATCACTTCGGGTGGCCGAATCGCAATCGGCGGCTTGTGTTTTTGGCGAGAGATTTGAGCTGAATTGAGTGGCCTCAGCGGCGCCGACGTCAGCGCTAAAGTGGCGCGCTCGCCCGCCGATTGATAGATTGAGGCTCCCTTTGGCTCCTCCTCCTCCTCCTCCTGCCTCAGCGACAAGCCGACTCAACTCTCTGCAAAACTCCGGCCGCCGCCAGCAGACCTGCTCGAGCGAGCTCTGGAGCCCGAAAGCTCCAAAGTGGGCCCAATTCATTTAAACTTAATTGTTCTTATGCACGATTTCCGCTCCCCTCGTTGGCTGGCCTCTCCTCTCTCTCTCTCTGAGGGGCCACTTGTTTTCAATGCTCCGCTTGCTCGCCTCCCCCAAAAACCGTCGCCCTTTGCTCCAGTCTCGGGGGAGTTTGGAGAGCGGAAACAATGACAGCAAACAAGCCGCCTGATTTCCACCCACAACAAGCTGGCGGCGAGCGGCGAGCGGAGAGGAGCCCCCTCCATTGTGGCGCGCGCAAAGGGGCCGCCCCGGCCGGCCATCAAGGCGGCGGACCTCTCAAGCGGACATTTGCGGCCAGACAGTAACAAATGGATGCGCGACTTCCGCTCGTCCCTCGGCCAAGATCATTAGTTTCCATTTTTAACCTAGACTCTCGCTCGCTCTCGGCGCGGCCATGCAAACCGCCGCCGTCCGCCGCCCGCCGCCCGCCGGCCAGCCGAGGCCACGTCCGTTTCTCGCGCCGTCCAGATTTCGTTCGGGAGATTGGGCCGACTCGTGAGCGAGCGCAGCAGCCCCATCTGGCGAGCTACTCCTCCTCCTCCTCGGGTTGGTTAGCCCCCCCCCCTGAATGGCAGGCGGCCAAATCGAGGCTCGGCGAGTCGGCCGCCGCCAGCCAAATGCGCCCACAAACAAACTCTCGCTTGTCCGCCACAAACAAACCCCCTCTGCCCGCAAAGGCGCGCGAAAGGGGCCCACGAACACAGAGCGGCCGAGCTCAGCTAGGCCAACTCATGCAGCCAACCCAGAGGCTCCAAATGCTGCCAAAACTGGCCGCAAGCGGGCCCATTTTTGAGTGTTTGTTTTGGCCAAACTGGCCGCCGCCGCCGCCGCCGGCTGACCTGCGGCGCAATCGAGAATGGCGGCAAACGAATCGCGCGCGTCGCATACTTTTGGGCACCATTAATCACGCGAGAGGCTGGCCGCGCTTGCGGTCCAAATCGTCGCCGCGACTGGCAAGCCTTGAGCGAAGTTGAGAGGACCTAGCGAGTTTCGCGCCGCCCGCTGCCACTCGAGTGATGCGAGCGGCCGGCAAGACCGAAGCTTGCAGTGCGCGTCACTCGCATTTGTGGCTGCAAACAATCGATGTTGGCGCGAAATCGCCAAGCTGACCGGAGCCCCATTAGCCTGTCAGGCGGCCACAACAGTGAACACATGGCCAGTTGGCGGAAAAATTGGACAAACATAATGAAACGTTGTCATCCTAATTGTTCAGCTTCCGTCCTCCCAGCCCCCTTGATCGGGGGGGGGGCGGAAATGGCAGTTAATCTGCATAACATTATGCCGAGCGCTTGCAATCGCCCATTAATAAACTGGAACCCAATCTGGCCTTGCCCGCAAACCAGGCCTCTCTGCTTGCTCGACTCGCAAAGCCGAAGACAGGCTTCTAGTTCAGGGAGGAAGCCCGTTGGAGGGCTTCAATGAGACTGAGATGCAACCCAAAGAGCTCAAACTAATAAGCAACATCATAAATCATGCGCCACCTTTCGCAGGTTCGCCCCTCCAATCGCCGCCGAGCGCAACCGGAAAATTGGCCACCGTCCTCCTCGGAAGCTTGGGAATTCCCTTGCTCCTCTTCAGCGTTTTCCACTCAGGCAAACAACTGGCCGCAACAACACTAAATAGCCTTCTCATCGTCCGTCACTACTGCTTCTCCCTTCCAATCCACTATCTTTGTTGCTCCTGCAATCTCATACTCTGCCTGAGAGTTCTAAGTTGGTGTTGCTGTTGCTGCTGCTGTTTTAGCTACCTCTGTCTGGCTGGCAAGCGACGGAAGAGGAAATTTTGCGATAAGAGGCGGGCCCCCAAATTGTGCTTGCGAAAGCGACCGCCAGGTGGAGCCACTAGAACCGTTATGAAACGACCAACACCCACTGCCCATGTAATCGCAGCCGACGACCAAACTGATGGTTAGTATTCTCGATCCTCCAACTCCAAAACAAACCCAACCGCACTAGTTTGCTAACCTCTCTGCCTGTAATTCCTCCAGTAGCAAACAAGCAACTCTGTCGCCAGAAACACGAGGCACTACGGATCGTTAGGGGTCCTTGTGAGGCCTCAGCAGGTGCTAGTGTTGCCGGTTACAAAAGCTCCAAGATCGATCATGAAGTGGGCAAAGAGTCGGATGTAGAGCAAGAAGGGGACCATCATCATTACCTCGGCTTATTTTTAACCAGCTTATTTGTTCTCTGCCTCTATGTCTCGCTCGGCGCCTACGTGTATTCGCAAACTCGAGGCAGCTCCCTTGTGGAGGCCATTTTCGCCTGCTACTCGATGCTCTCGGCCACCAAGTTGCCCGACTCCTTTGGCCACACTCGAGTCCCTCCGAACCCGCTAGAAGTTTACGATTTGCTCAAAACGGACCCAACCAAGACACTCCCATTGAGTCCAAGTCAACCTGAACGAACTGATGACCTCGAAACGCTCGTCTGGGATTCTCTTTACCTATTTTGCGGTATGAACTTGGTCTCAATGTGCGGCCACTTCGCGCAGCTCTGGCTCACAGGTGAGGCCGAGAAGAAGCTGAGCCAGTGTTTGATCTCAAGCACTTGCAACGATAACGTGCAATCCGCTATGGGGCCACCAAACGACCGAAAGACCTCATCAAGTTTCCACACAACACTTGAGACGGTTGGTCCTCAGCAAGTGGCGCCCTCAAACGCGACGGCAATGGCTGGATTGGCGGATCATTACGAGTACCAAGTGGCCGATCAGTCGCGCCAACAGCTGGATCTAACTGAGTTGTTTGTCGTCGACCAAAACTGTCCGCCTGTGAAGATGGCCTACAATCAGCAGCAGGCTCAACTCTTGGCCTCGGATGTTAGCTTTGGCTCGGATGGATCGAGCGTCGCTCGCAACCAACTCTGCTCGCGTCACAGGGCAACCGTGGCGCTGCCGCCTTCAGTTGGCCAGGAAATAGCCTCTTTTGGAGAGCAAGTGCTCTATGGCCAACTGGATGGCCACCAGCAGCACCACCACCACCACCACCACCAGAGGCAAGGCCAACCGAATGAGCACCTCAGGGCACAGAAGTATCTATACCTGCCAGCAGTCGAACAAAGGCAGAGGGAGCAGCTGGTTAGCCAGAGCGAGCAAGAGGAGCTTGAGGGTGCTATAGAGTTGGAGATGGAGATGGAGAGGATGCTCAAGACAAGCTCGAACTCAAAGCCTGCCCTGAGCGAGCCCGAAAACTACCCCACAATTGGCTTCAACTACCAGACTCTCAGTCGCAGGAGTGCGAGCGCAAAGCTGGGTTCGCTTGAGGCAAACGGACTTGGCCAGCAGGAGCAGGACAGCAGCCTTAATACACTGGACACAACCAACAGCAACACAATGTCCTCCTCGGTCAGCAGTCGCACGTTGAAGCCAAAACAACACGGCCACCTTAATCTGAACTTGAACGGCCTTGAATAACTGCAAACAATGACTGTGATTGAACGAGTGTTGGCCCCAATTTTGAGCTGAGAAAATCGAGGCAAAAGTGTGACGCAATAGTTGGAGAAACACTCGAGCACGCAAAAGTAATGATAATTCTTCTTAATTTATTAAAGATTCAACAAATATATCACACATTAAGTTAGTTGTAAAATAATAATAATTTACGACGATAACACATTTGATGGTCATGGTTTTTTGGGCTTCCAAGTCGTTTGGATTTGACCGGACGTTTTTTGAAAGGTTTCCCCTCTCCTCGATCTAGAGGTGAGATTCTTATCCTTTTCTATCACTCGGCCACAATCAATGCCGAACACCTTTGGCCTGAGTAGGTGCCAACGCGGCATTGGATAGGGGCCGTAAATTTGGGCGACGAGTGTTGTATTTCAATTGCGCGCCCAAACTCGTCGTAGGTAAAGTCGAACAGTTCGCCTGAGGCTTGATCGCGGCTCTGTTTCAATAGGCCGCCATCGACGTGATAAGCAAAGCTGGTTTTAGTTGCGTTTGGTGCAATGATTGAAATGGAGTGCACTTGGCCAGAGCGAGAGATGTCGAGCTTGCACTGGCCGCCAAAGGCTGTTTCAATCATCTTAACGCTGTGATGTGGGCCATCGCGGTATATTGAGATCTTGTTGCCGCTCGAGTAGCCAACTGAGGCGAGCTGGCCGAGGGAGGTGTTGACGTTGTAGGAGAAGGTGTACTTGTTTGGGCTTCGTTGCGCTTGGCCCGCTGAGAGCTCGCGTGTGGCTATGTGGTGGCCGTACCTGTTGAAAACGAGCAACTCGTCGCTGTTGTCGGGCGACTGGAGCTCGTACTCGCCGGCCGCGTTCACCTGCGGCAAGTCGGCCTCAACAGACAGCACCCTGTATTGCACTTTGTCGGCCACAACCAGCTTGCCCTGCTGATCGACTGCAATTGCGGCCACCGAGTTGAACTTGTAATCGAGCGCCCTGGTTGGCTGGCTCATGGGCAGCACGTTTGAAGAGCGCTGCTTGTCTTGAACATCCGAATCCGAATCAACATGGATTGAATCAACGGTTGGCGTTTGGCTGGACGACTTTTGGTCGACAGTTAGACCGGCGTAGAGTGATATTGTGTCCTCCTCCGGCGAGACCAAGAGGACGCGACTTATCAGCTGGCGCTGATCGTCCTCGCTCACAAACAGCTCCCCATTCTGATTGAACACGATCGACTGCGCTGATTGGAGGAAAACCTCCGTTGCCTTCAATGGTTTGCTCTTGGCCGCCTCGCCGCCTGCTTGCGAGAGACAGTGCGCTGGCCGGCCAGCCACTATCTGCACCCTCTTGTCTTGGGTGATTTTGTAGACAACATTGTCGTCGAGAATGTGCAGACTGTCGTCGAGGGGATTCATGGCCAGATCGAGCGGGGCCTTGGGCGCAAACTTGTGCATTGGAATTGGCTCGCCAGAGCAGGGAAACTTGGTGTGCCTAGTTGTGCCATAGTCGCCTAGGAGAGTGTAGATCTTGTTGTCAGTGTCAACCATCCGCACGTTTGGCCCGTCGGCAATGTACATCCGATTGTTAAGGTCGAAGGCAACCGCCCTTGGCTCGATGAGTCTGGCCAGCCTGGCCGCTTGGCCGTCGCCGCAGTTTGCTCTGTCCTCCGGCTGGCACCTAACTCCGCTGCCAACCACAGCCACCAGGTGCTCCTCCGACCAGGAGGCCGCGCTGCCCGTCTCGTTGAAGGCGCCCTCCGCGTGCTGTTGCTGCTGCTGCTGCTGCTGCTGGCGGCCGAGCTCTCGCACCAGGTAGACCTGGTGGCGGTCGGGGTCGCTCATGTAGAGCCTCTGGTCGGCCAAGTTAAGCGCAAGGCTGTACTTGTTGGGCACCCTGCTCGGCGGCATCTCGAGCACTGTGCGCACAATCCTATCTGGCGCCGCCCGCTTGTCCGCGGGCGCCCACTCAATGCGACGGATGAGATTGAAGTCGCCGATGTAGAGACTTCCGTCTGCGGCCGAAACCAAGGCCTGCGGCTTGAGCAGCCTCTGTTCGGTTGGCGAGGTTGCGCCGTCGCAGAATGGACAGGCAGTCTGGCGCTGGTAGCCGTCGCCCATGACTGGTTGCACGACGCGCACCTTGTCCGTTTTCAGGTTAAAATTCTGCCCGTCGCCGCGCTGGAGGATTGAGTCGCGGTAGTTGTATCTGTGGTGCACGTTCAAGTTCCACTGGTTTCCAATGTCAGAGATGGACAAGTCGTGTCCGGGCAGCTGGACGTTCTTGGTGGTCCAAATAATGTGCTTGCAATCATAGTACTCGTAGCCGACTGACACTGAGGCCGTCGAGAGGCCGAACGATTTTTGGCGGTAGACGTTGCGCCTGTTCCAGGCATAAGTGAAGCTTAGGTTTGTTTGCGGCTCAAAGATTTGCTCGAACAAGTTGCCCTCGATGACAATCTTCAGATGGATCAGCTTGAGCTCTTGCGGCAACTTTGCTTGCGGCCCTGAATTTGGCTCGGCCGGCGGAGTCAACTGGAGACTGATGGTTGACATGAACTCGTTGGCCCTGCTTGAGATGTAAACGAGCGAAACCGACTGGTTGGCCTCGTTCGAGTTTAAATCGCGACTTGAGGAGCCAGGTAAAAGGATAGACTGTTGCACGGTTGCCGATTCGCGCAATATAATCGCGCGCGACGTTTGCTGGCTCAGAAAGCCTCTCGATCTGCTCGAGGAGTGGGACTTTCGCGAACTCCTCGGCGCGGAGACGATACGAGGCCGCATGAGCTGATAGTTGTGCGCAGAGCAACTTGGCGAGCTTGGCTCGCCCGCTTGCTGCTGCTGCTGCTGGCCGCTGAGGCTGGATAAGTTTGCCAATAGATCACTGTTTGCGGGGTCGAGAGTCAGTGCAACGGGATCGATGAGGACGATCTCGTTCCATGGAACTCGCACTGCCTTTTGGTGGGTTGCGAATGGTTCGCGCCTAAACTCAATAACAACGGCGCCGCCGCCATTCACCATGAGGTCAAAGTAGCCTCCGTCTCTTGTGACTGTTGTTTTAGGTTTGGAGGGGATTTGGGTTAGCGAGTGCTGCAGCAGGGCGCAAGAGTTGAGGGCTCCCTTTAGGAGAGAGGTGGCAACTTACACGTCACTCCCAGGCCAATTGGGCCGGCAACCGAGACTCGGACGCCCGTAATCCCCTGTTTCAGGTAGGTCACTCGTCCTCGGATCACAGACGCTCGGCTGGACGTTTGGAGGTGGGCATGGGGTTAGTTGGCGTGATTCAAGTGCGTGAGCTCGAGGGAGTGCTGAGCGAGGGTCGAGTTAGGAGCGAGAGGAGGAGAGTGAACTTACTACTCGTATCTGGACACGGAGATACTGGCATATAGAGCAAAGAGGTGAGCGAGAGAGAGAGAGAGAGAGAGAGAGAGACGAGGAGAGAATATAGGAAAGAGTTGGTTGAGTGAGCAACAGGTGAGTGAGGCGAGTTTGTTTGTGCGGCAGGAGAGCTGCTGTCGCTGCAGGCGAGCGCTTGGTCAAGCTCGAGCGAGCAGCAGGCTCAGAAGTGGGCGCGAGAGGCCGATTTGGCGCAAACGCGAGGGGCGAGACACTAGGATGGGCGGCTCAGCTTACCTGTCGTTGAAGTCCTTTAAGTTTGTGTAAATTTGGGAGGAGAATTTGTCGATGAGGAACTGCATCCGCTGGAAGAAGGACGACGTTGGTGGTGGTGGCTGCTTTCGCATTAGGATGTCGAGCGGGTCTGGCGACTTTGTGCAGAGGGTGCTGTTTTGGCAAACTCTGTCGCCGCAACACTCGCTGTCTGCGCAATCAACGAGGCCGTCTGTTTTGGGAGCGGGGCGGCTTGGTTAGCGGATGTTTGGGGCAAGTTTGGCTAGCTTAGTCTTGGCTCGACTTACCTCCGTCGTTGTCGAGTCCGTCGTCGCACTGGCGCTCGACCAGGAGGCCGCAATCGTCGCCCGTTGAGCCAGGCTGGCAGAGGCAGCGCCACTCTGCTTGCTGGGCCCATTGTTGGCCCTGCGCGGCTCCTGCCGGCTCGGCGGAAGTTCGCACGCACTGGCCGCGGCCGCTGCACTGGTTTGGGCAACCGTTGAGCGAGCAGTGCTTTCCGTAGAAGCCGGCCAGACAGAGACAGTTGCCGTCAACGCACTGGCCGTTGCGCAAGCATTGGGCGGAACATTGTTGCACCTGGCACTGGTCGCCAGAGAAGCCGTCCTGGCAGACGCACTTGGCTTCGCGACAGTCGAACAAGCCGTTGGGGCCGCAATCGAGCGGCCGCTTGCCCTCCGGAAGCTCGCACTGCTCGTCCGCGCAGTCGGCGCCAGTGAAGCCCCGGTCGCAGTTGCACTTGCGCTTGTTGTAATCGAACTTGCCGTGATTGGAGCAATTGAGCAACTTCGGCCAGAGCAAATCGTCGCGAATCTCGCACGAGCTTCCGCCAAAACCGGGCCGACACAAGCAGGCGCCCGTGCTCGGCTGGCAGGTGCCCTGTTCTGAGCAGCTTTGCTCGAAGCACAGGTCGCGCTCCTGACAGTTGGGGCCAGCAAAGCCGGCGTAGCACTTGCACTTGGCCTGGGCGGTGCACTGGCCGTTTCCGGCGCAGCCCTCCGAGGAGCCGGGCGAGCAGCGCGCGCTTTGCTCGCCAAGCTGGCTCGGCGTTTGCGCCTGCTGCTGGCTATCACTTGCGGCCGCGGCCGCCGCTGCAACCTGCTGCTGCTGGGGCAGCCTAAACTCGCACTGGGGCCCGTAGAAGCCGGCGAGACAGAGACACTTGCCCTGGGCATTGCACTGGCCGTTTCCGTGACAGTTGGCAAGCAGGCACCTGGCCAGCAGTTGGTTTGAGTGCGGCTGGTAGGTGGCGCTGAGCTCGCAGCGCTGGCCGAAGAAGCCGGCATCACATTTGCAGGGCGCCGAGCCCGACTGGCTCATGGGCAAGCCATGGCCGTTGCAGGGCTCAGTGGAGCTCAAATCGGCGCCTATCACTTGGCTGACTGTTTGCTGGAGTCGCGGCCGCTCGCCAGGCAAGCGAATGCTGCCGGCCGAAATGGGCGACTGGAATCTGGAGGCGTCGAACCAGTCGTTTGTTTTCGGGCCCAAAGATGGCGCCCAGAGAGGGCGCGCCGGTTGCGGCTGCAACTGGGGCGAGTCGGGCGCGAGCTCGTGCGACAAGGGCGCATTTGCTTGCGAGAATCTATCGAGCAAAATTTGCTCCTGCTGCTGGAGTTGCGAGCTTGAGGCTTGCGGGGGGAAGAGGAGGCGGAGGGCAATGAAGGCAAGCGCGCCCATTGAAAGGATTGAGCCGAGCACTATGAGTGTCACCTTGCGCCGGTGTTGCTTCTGGCGCTTTCGCTCTAAGCGCTGCTGCTTGATTATTATGAGATCGCTTATTTGGTCGTAGATGTGGTAGGTTGAGGAGGAGTAATCACTATTCATGTTGTACTGTTGCTGGATTTGGTGTTGCTGGTTTTGGGCTTGCTGGTGAAGCTGGGCTTGCGGCTGCTGCGCTTGCGGCTGCTGGGCTTGGTGTTGCTGGTTGTAGAGGGGCTGCTGGTATTGGTGCTGGTGCTGGTGTTGGTGTTGGTGTTGTTGGTGCTCGAGTTGTAGTTGGTGTTGGTGCTGGAGGGGGTGTTGGTGGTACTGGTGGAGCTGCTGGTACTGAGGTAGAGGCTTGAGTTTAGCTTGCCTGAAATCAGCTTGACAGCTGATCTCCATTGTTATGGTTTGCCTGCGCTCGTCGCTCTTGAGGCTTTTTGAACGAGAAAACTAGTGTGCTCAGGCCGGATTCATGGCATCGAATGAGCGGCCGCAGCCAGGCCGGCCAAGCGGAGTGCACGCAGAGCGGCGGCGGCGGCGGCGGCCGTCGCTGCTGCTGCAGCCAGCGGGCGCAGCGGGCGGCCCGAGTGCGCCTGCGCCCGCCGCCCTTTGTGCGAGCCTGGCTGGCACCGGCGCCACAAGGAGCACCAGGCTGCCATTTGCAGCGGCGGCCACTGCAACTGCAGCAGCAGCGGCGGCGGACGGATGCTCGGCTGGCCGGGCAACATGTGCAATATGCTTCCCATTTAGCCTCCTCTGACCAGATGAAAGTGGCCAGCCTGGCGGCGGCGGCAGCTCCATTTAGCCTTGACTCGGCTCCACCCGACTCGACTTGAGCCGCGAGCGGCGGCAGCAGCGGAGTCGTCGGGCGACCAGCGCTAACGAGAGCATCTGGTCTTTATAATCAGCAACATGGATCTTCGAGTCAAATGGCACCAGCCGGAGTGCCATTTGATTCCGCGCGATTGGAGCGGCTCGAGCAAACTCGGCCCAAGGAGGGCTGCCTATGCTAATTAGACTTTGGCGCTCGCTGGCGGCAAATCGGCGCAGGCTGCCTGGCGGCTAATTGGAGAACAAATGGCTTCAATCGGCCGCAAGCGCGCTCGAGCGGCCTTGTTGGCCGGCGAGGAGGAGATTGAGTTGTGAGAGGAGGAGGAGGAGGTGGCGGCGGAAAAGTGCGGCTTTGCTATTGGGCCGATTGTTTTACTCTCTGGCTGTTTTGCTTGCTTCGGCCGCAGACGCGCAACTCGCTGAGCGGGTAGACGAGCGCTATTGCAAGCGAGAGGTAGGCGCAGAGGAGCCAGAGGCTCGCGTAGGAGTATGAGTCCAGGTAGACGCCCGCAAAGAGGGCCCCAATGCCCTGGCCAAGTCCGTCGAAGGCGCCGCTGAAGACGCCCTGCATGGTTGCCCTTAGAGGGAGTTTGAGTTGGCTTGCGCTCAGTTGCGGGTGGACAATTCCGCGGGCCACCAGCTCTGGCAGGCAGTCGTCGAGTTGGTCGACGCACTCGCTCGCAATGTCCGTGATTAGCGTGTAGGTGATCCCGTAGACGAGTCCGTGGCACAGTTCTGTTGCGAGCGCCGAGTAGGGGGAGGCGTGGGCGTAGTAGGTGCCATAGTAAGCGTAGCGGAGCGCGTAGAGGAGCGCGCAGGTGAGCATTGCGCCGAGCCGGCCGACGCGCGGAACGTAATACCTGACCACCACTATGAAGGTGAACACCTCGCTCACTGACTGGGCGGCCAGCATTAGGCCGGTCAGCTGGGAAAAGTCGTAGCCCTTTTCGCGGCAGAGCAGCTCAACGTGGAGGAAGAAGTAGGTTACGTGGACGAAGAGGAGGAAGCCGAAGAGGGCGAACACGAGCAGGTACTTCAGCACTCCGGGGTCGCGCTGAAGGATGAGCTTGAGGAGGAGGAGCTGGAGCTCCTCGGCTGTCCTCGCGCCCGGCGCCGCAGTTTGCTCGCGGGCGCCCGAGTCCGCCTTGGCCAGTGCGCTCGCGGCGGCCCCACGCAGGCTGGCGCCGCCGACCAAACTGCCCGCGAGCGCCGGCTGCTGCTGCTGTAGGCTCGACTTTGGGCTCGACTCCCCCCACTGGGCGAGCAGCAGCTCGTCCGCTATCGCCTGGCCGCTCACGGAGCTCAGCGAGTTCATCCCAGACAGCGCGAGCCGCGTCCGCTCCAAGGCCGCCCGACCCAAGCTGCCCACCCTGCTGCCACCCTCGTTGCCGCCCGGCGAGCACCTGTTGGCCGGAAGCGGAAGCGGAGGCGGCTGCGGCTGCGGCAGCGGCGTGCTCGTGGCCGTCTGCTCGTGTAGTGCGGCCGGCGCTGGCCGCTCGCTCAGCTGGTGCTGCTCGAGGATCTCTGAGAGGCCAAGTCGGCGCTTCGGCTGGCCCAGCTTGAGGCTCGACTTGAGGCTCGAGCCGAGATCCTCCATGAACATGTTGGCCACCGCGCCGATCAGTCGCGGGTTTGCTCGCGCCGAACCGGCGAGGGTGCCGCCAAGCGAGCAGCCCGAGCGCCAGGCGGCCTGCTCGCCAAGCTCCCAGCCCTCCTCCTTGGCGCTGCCGGCGCCCTGGGCCGCTTGGCCGCCGTCCGAGGGGCCGTCCGGGCTGGCGGGCAGGGCAAGCGACTCGTCGGCGCCCATTCGGAGCTGCTCGCTAGGCCAGACGGCCACAATGAGGAGCTCGAGGAGGAGCGAGCCGACGAGCACTAGGAGGCCGGGCACGTATTTCGGCATGAGCGGATTCTCGTTTATTTGCCCGATCAGCCAGCCGAAGACTCCCCAGGAAATGGTGGACCAAACCCGGTATGAACCCCAGGGGATTCCCTTGATTCTGGCCGCGTTCACTGCAAGCGCGTCCCCCAGCGACCAAACCACCCCGAAAGCCCCAAAGCCGACGACAACCCCGATCACGTCCAAGTACCAAACGAGGCGGCCGTGTTCGCGTATGAAGGCGGGGAAAAAGGGAGCCACAGCCAGGGATCCGTAGCCGAGGGCTGTGAGCGCGAGCGAGCCCATTAGGTACTGTTTGTGCGCCTGTTGCCTGTCCGCAAGTGCGCAGAAGAGCGGCTTCACGAGGATGGACATGAAGGGCAGCGCCATCAGGAGGGCGCCGATTTCTGTCAGACTTGCCTCTGAATATGTTTTTAGGAAGAGCGTCAGGAGGATGATGACGGCGGAGGAGCCGGCGCCAAAGAGCGTGTAGTGGAGGATGAAGATCATCCTGTCCTTTCTTATCCTGTCTTGTCCTGTCCTGTCCTTTCTCCTCTTCTCCTGCCTTGCGTCGTCCTCTCCTCACCTGGCCCGTCGAGCCTCCCTCCTTTGAGTGCGGCTCCCCAGTGGCTGCCTCCAAGCGGCCCTCCCGAATCGGCTAAGTCTGTTTGTTGAGAGTAATAGTGGTCGGAGTGGAACGAGAGGCTGGACTGCGCTGCTCTCGGCGCTGAGCTCGGCCGGCAGCGAGCGAGTCGATTAGAAAGTGCGCGCTCAAGGTGACAGCACCTGTTTGTTGGTTCGTGCGCCAGCGAGATAAGCCAGTGGCAAGGCCGCGCGCAATCAGCTGGCGGCCGCGCGCTCGTCGGCCAGCTAAGCCGCGGCTTTGGGGGGCGCGAAACTTTGAATTTGCGCGCGCGCGCGAGAGAGAGAGAGAGGAAAAGTTTGGCCGCCAGCGAGCGATTTTGCTCGCATCGCTTGGCCTCCACTTTGGTGCTCCAGTTGCTTTTCGCCTGGAATCGGCATTGGAGTTGGGATGGGAATGGGAATCGGAATCGGAGTTTGAGATGGAACTGGAACTGGATCAGAGGCCGGAATGGGAGGGGCGAGCTTTTTGCGGGTGAAGCCGAGCGGCCGACAACTGTTGAGCTCGGATTAGCGGGCCGAGCTGCCGGTTTTGGGCCCGCCGCTCAGGTGGGAGCGCGCGCCAGAGTGCAGTGGATTTGGCGGCCGCGCGAGCTGGCAGCCGTCTTGGCGCTTTGTCGGCCGCTCACCTGAGGATTATCGATTGGCGTCATGATCGGCTTTGCTGGCTCCCCCCTCGGCAGCGCGGCCGAGCTCGCGGGCGCGCCAGTTTGGTTGCTGGCCGAGGCGGGCCGATCGGGCGCATCAATCGTCGGATTAGCGAGCAATGAAAATTGTTATCGCCCTCGCCGCTTCCATGGGCCATTGGCGCATTGTAGTCGGCCGCAGCGGCCGCCTGCAATCGCATTTGTAAGCGTGTGATTCGGGCAGACATCTGCTGCTGCTGCTAACTCTGCCAACTCTGCCGCCGCCGCCGCCGCTGCTTGCCGGCCGCAGGGCAGCGAGCGCATCCTTTGGGAACCGGCGAATCCATTACCATAATGTTGGCCGCCGCCGCCGCCGCCAGCGCAGGTAGATTTTATCTGCGCGCCCGCCGCGCGGCCAACAATGGCCACTACAAATTGCATTTAATTAAACTTGTTCCCCTGCTCGCCGCGCCAGCAACTTGTTGATTTGGGCCCAACTCGGCCTGCGCTCGAGCCGAGCTGGGCGAGCGGGCGGCGAGTGAGCGAGCAATCGGCGCCAAACAATGCTCCTATCTGGCCCCCAAATCTGGCAACAATTGTGAAATCTGCTCAAACTCAAATTGAGATGTCAGTGGGCCTTCGAGCGTTAGATTTAATCTGCCCTCGGCGGCCACTTGGAATGGCCGGCGGCCAGTTGCATGCGGCTGCGGCGGCGGCGGCGGCGGCCAGCGCGCTGCTTTCCGTTTGCTGCGCCGCACTGCCCGCCTCTCTGGCTGCGGCCACGGGCTGGCAATGGGCGGCCGCTTCCGGGCTGCCGCGCGCAAACACAGGGCGAGCGTGTCGGCGGCCTGTTGACTTTGCGCGCCGCTCACCTGGCCGGCCGAGCTCCTGTGACAACTGTGACGCCCATGAATCCCAATTGAACGAGCAGCGCCCCTTTAAGCGCGCCGCCTGAGATGCGTGTCAATTAAAGGCAGGCCAATGAATGAGACTAATCGATTGTTAGCCGGCGAGCGCGTCCAAACTGGAGCAGCCGCCCGCCCGCCGCTCTTCCTTTCGGTCCACAATGGAGACAGGAATTCTCGTCACTCTAGGCTCGGCGCCGCAGTGACATGAGGCCGCGGCCGCAGTCCCGGAGAGCGACATTGGGGGCCGCGTTGACAGTCAGCACAATGTTCCGCCCGAAGCTCTGCGCGCCCAAATCGATTGGATGCGCCTGCTCGCGGCTCCAATGGCCTCCCCCCACTCGGCCAGGTGAGCGCGCCGCCGGCCAGATCGCGCAAACTCGATAAGTGATAAGTGATCAGTTGTGAGCAGAGCGGGCGGAACCTTCCTGGGGCCCCCGAGCGTCTCAGGGCCCAAAATTAGCGGCCCTAAGTGTTTTTTGGCCGCCACTGCCGCTGCCGCCGCCAGCGACGCCGCCGGTTGGGAGTGGAAACTTGAGCGGCCGCCCGAGAGGGGGGGACAATCGGGGCTGGCGGAAGCCCAGTGCACTCGTGCACGAGCGCCAACAACAAAACGCGCTCGAATCTAATTTTTGTCCTCCCAAAGTAAACTGGATTTTGTTACGTGAATGCGAGTTCGCGCGCTTGTAAGAAAAGGGAGCCAAGTTTGGTGGTTTGCTTGCTTGCTTGCTGGCTGGCTGGCTGCTTGCTGGCTGGCTGGCTGCTTGCTGGCTGCAATCAAATTGATTGAGACATTAGCGGGCTGGATGCGTCACCCGCGTACGTGACCCGGCCGGCTTGTCGCCGCGCCGCCGCCGCCGCCTGCTCGTCGCGCGCCTGGCGCCACCTGTCGGCGGGGGGCGCTCGAGTGCGCGTGTTTACACAATGTTATGTAAGAGCCGCTCGCACTCCAAAGTGGCGGCCGACTTTGCGCCCGACGGCGCCACCGCCGAGCCTGTTTACTTTGAGCGAGGGCTCAAACTGACAATGACACTGACAACAACAGCAACAATACCAGCAGCGGCGGCGCCAGCAGCCAGCCAGCGAGCGAGCGGGGCCAAGTTTATTAATGAATTGATATTATTGAGGCTCGAGCGGGCCGGCCGAGTGGGGCGCGCGGATTCATTAGCCGCGCTGCTGCTGGCCAGCAAATGGGGCGGAACTGCGCGCGGCGGGCGGAAGTCAGCCGGGCCGAGCTGCATAATGGGCGCGCGCCTCTCTCTCTCTCTTCCTCTGCTCGCGCCGCCAGGTCAAAATGGGGCCCCCGAAAGTGTTGGCGCGCCACGTTAAACTGGCCGGCAGCGTGGCGCCGGCAAATGTGCGCCTCGCGAGCGAAATGGGCGGCAGTTTATTAGCGCCCGCTCGGCCGGCCGGCCGCCACTCCGCCTTCCGCTTGGCTGGCCAGCCGGCCACTGAGTGTCACCTCAGATTTGCGACATTGAGGCCGCGGTGGGCGTGGCCGGGGCTTCCCGCCCAGTTGGCGCCCGAGCCCGAAAACAATGGCGGCCGCGCCAATCGAGTTTGTCGGCCGGATTTGGGCGCTTAGCTGCGAGCGCGCTTACAAGTTTGCGGCCAACTCTACCTTAATTGGAGCCGCTCTGGGCTCCAGTTGCGCAAGCGACTCCTCGCTCGAAGCCGCCGCCGCCGCC
>Ga0268249_1000271_pt1 | contig 31057 bp, 15 predicted proteins | sample AgamicAtPe_FD_200257 | JGI IMG/M metagenome (GOLD analysis project Ga0268249, IMG submission 200257) | Agave microbial communities from Guanajuato, Mexico - At.P.e (v2) (version 3) | ecosystem: Host-associated > Plants > Phyllosphere > Phylloplane/Leaf | place: Guanajuato, Mexico | collected... | reverse complement strand
CGTGCCAAACGAACGAGACTGCGTTCATGAACTGAACGCCATGGCGCAGCGATATAGGCGAGAGAAGCGAAAGGATTTGCTTTTTCACGTCGGCTGGCGCGCCAAGAATGATCCACGAGCTCCCTTTGACTCCCATGGCCTTCCACACCTGAATCAATGCGAATATGATGTGCGAAAGTTTGTTCAGCACCTCTTTTCTCGCCACTAATACTGGATCGTTCTGACATAGAGACGAGCTTGTCTGTGAGCCGATGCCACCATCTGAGCTCTGGTCATTCGAGAATACGTGAAGGATGTTGGACATAACGTGGCTCACCGGACCAAGACTACTGGGTCCACTCGTTCCTGCACTTGTTAGCGTTGTTGTACTTCCAGAATTTTGGCCACTATACGATAGGGTATTCGTGGAGGATGGAAGAAGCGTCGACAACGACTCAGAGCGCTGCGAGAGACCGCAAACTTGATGCCCAGAGTGACCATTGTCGAGTAGACAATAGTGGGCCAAGTGCGAGAGACTGTTCATAAGTACAGATAGATACTTCGGTGTCATCGACAAGTTGATGCTAGTAGGTTCGCAACCATCCAGGATGCAATTTGAGATCAACTCCAAGTTATCGCATAAGCGAGATATGACACAACCAATCCAACGTGTTAGTGACCTGCCTGATATTGGGATGGTAGTTTCAATCATAGATAACCAGTTGACATGGAGATCTGATCGCTGTATGTTTTGTAACGCAGCCTTGACAGCTGATAGAAATAACCTCTGTGATGAGATCAGTATATTATAGAAATACTTGAGTGAGTTGGAGGATATATCTGGTATGTCACGAGTTCTAGCAGAGCGAGAGTGGTTTTCTGTCTCGCTGATGACATTTGGAGGAGCAACTCTATACTCTAATATCATCAACTCTTCTAATAAACGTAACAGAGTTCTTTGGAAGTCGTCTGAGTTATCGTGGTTGGTTTCGTTGAAGTGTATCAATAGATCGCTCGATGAGGGTTGCTGACTATGTTCATGACGCTGTGCACATTGAACTGATGTAGCAACATGTAGCAGGACTATTTCTTGTGCCTTACATCGATTCAGCATGTCATGAATGGGATGAGTTGGACAACCTCTTATGGCATCGAACAGATTACTGAAGATGGTTCTGAGGATTTCAGATGCCAGCATGCGAACTTTTTGATTGCCATGCAAATCTGCAGTTGATAGCTTCACACCAGGAAGTTGCATATAGTGACTGGATAGGAAGTTCAAACAGGTGATGATGGTGAGTTCAAGAAATGACGGCACCTGGGTTCGATTATCAACTGAGACCTCGTCATGGAAATTGCTGCCCATCATGGCATTACAATGCCTGACATACAGGATATGGAGTTCGTGACATCCCTTTATCGTTGAGTTGGCCATGCGTATCAGGCCCTGGTGTGGATCTGTGGTCAAGACGTTCCATAATGTGTTGAGTGCGTAGAGGATTCTTTGGGAATCATAGACCTGCGAATATAGGTGCATGTGCGTATGGTGTATGCTCGATATACTGATCTTGGTAAATATTATTGGAGTGCGTGCCGTATCTGGATGCAATAAAATCTTAAGTATAGGTTCCAATACTCTCGCCGTGGTTCTGAACTTATAGACTTGGGTAAGCCAATCCTTAGCTATACAGTTGAAAGGGTCCATTTTGTTGGTTAGGCTATCTAACATGAAAAACAAAGGCCTCTCAAACTCGCGTTGCCTCAGATTGAGCTCCGATCTATCGCTTTTCATGAGGGAAAATAGTAGAATGAATCTTCTTCTGGCATCATAGGCAACTTGCTCGTCACTACTATTAAGACTAGCACAGATAATGTCTTCACAGACTAACGTTTGGTGAGTTAGGTTATGCATGTTCTGAATTAGATCCACCGTCCCTATCCACATCATCGGCTCAGTAGATAGATATTGCCAAAGAATTTTCATGGCCAAGGAAAACCAACAAGTCTCCTTGACTATGAAATAAAACTCATCATCTCGTAGCAAGAGACGCTTTGCGCTGTCCTTGGGTGAGCCAGTCTCAAGCTTACCCTCATACATGAGCGATGTATCACCAACGACTGAGGCATTCAACTCTTCGGAAAACGATGGCACAACCGAACCCACAAGCTGATTTGTTAGTGCAAATTCTGTGACTAAGGCCAACTGAGAAGAGCTCAGCATGTTGAGCATGAGATTCATGGAAGCGTAATTGATCTTGATGTTCGATACCTTATAGGAAAGTAACATTAGATCTTGTATATAGGGCCTGCATGATAGGTAGTGGGTCTTTTCGGTCGAGGTATCAATGCTGGCGATAGCCTGATCTGTCTTCTCTGGACGACCCACCATCGAATTCAAATCGACAGCAACTTTCGGTCTTGATTCGTCATCCAATGATTCAGGTGACTTTTGTTGACGAAGATTGAGTTTAAATTGGGAAGCGTTGTCGTCCAAATCGATATCTTCCTCAAGATTTTCTTCGACTGAGGGAATGGCTGATATAAGCAGCATAACCTTGCAGAAGGATTCGTATACAACAACAAGACTGGGTTCGAATTCTACCAATTGATTATCGGCTTTATCTTGACTGCTTCCCAAGTATTTCTGTTCTAAAACTTTTGCATAGCTTGCGTATACTGATTCAAGATCAACTGTTTTTAAAAGACGCCGAGTCACAAAATTGTGGAATAAGTATTGGAACTTCTCTATAAGGACGTTCAGAGTTGGAGAACTCCCTTTGACGTCGAGTTCTAATTGATTCGTGTGAGAGGTATTATGCTCACTACAAGACTTGTCCCCCTCGTCGGTCGCATTATTGGAGCTCTCATTAGAGGGCTCTTGTGTCTCCTCCGTTAGATACTCTTCATCCTCATTCACTAAAGATATTTGATTGCTCCTTAATGGCGTTGGCACTTGATTCAAACTGCTACGAGCTATTTCAGCGCGTTTCAACAAAGAACTATCACGGTGCAATAAGCTAACTCCGTCGAAGATGTTAGCGACGACTTCGGTGAGGGACAAATATTCGTCTACTCTAAGAATATCACAAAAATCTATCATCAAATTCAACAAGTTGATTAATATTTTGGGCAGAAAATCCTTTGCCATTTCAACATAGTTCTCTATAGGGAAGCACTCAAGCATGAAGTTGAATGCCGCACTGAGCTCAAGAATGTTTGTGGGGCCACTACCGACAGCTTCAACATGAAATTTGTTCATAGAAGCTTTGTTATCAGAACTTCCTAGAGTGTTGTCGGCTGATCCTGAAGTCCGTAGACGCGCTTCGCACACTCCAGCTAGTAAGATATATACTCTACCCCATAAGTAAGAGATATTCATGCTAGTCAATAGCAACCTAATTGTTCTAATGAACTCTGGACGCTGGTTTTCCTCCCGGCGGAAATCAATGCAGAGTGCCCTGTTAGTTTGAAATTTTCGAAAATTAATCAAATTGTTACCGGCACTCATTATCAGAACATTTGGGGATAAACATACCGCAGAATTTCAAGGCAAAGTTCGTCTATTATCAGTTCACACAACTCTGAGTGATCTATAAGGCATATTAGCAAACGATAGTGCCAGAAATCACCAAGACTAGACCAACAATTTGGTATATCGATAACTTTCGAGGGATCCTGGGCATAGATTATGGCTTGTTAGAGACCGTGTTCCCTTATTAGGGGGAGTTTGAGATCTTTACTCACCGATAAACAGTTATTGAAAGCTTTCAATAACAACGGCTTCGCGTACTCGTTGAAGTAGGAAACTTTACGCTCTTTTTCACGCTGTTCGCGTGACTTCCTGGGCTCACTTGAGACCGACAGTGCACTTGGTTGATTTGAGGTACTACCTGTCCCGTATATGGCTAGATTAGAGGTCTTTTTTCCAGCACTAGAGTCAAGGTTGAATATCCAAGCGAGAAGACGCCGGCTCAGAGATGTATCCCTTCTTAATAGAACTGTAACGGCACCTGTGGCGAGCTTGATCATCTCGTGCTGCATAATCTGCTGATTATGTAGAGGGAAGCAACAAAGCAGTAGGTCTAGAGCTGCCCGTTGTACGAGAACGTTCCTTATGTCTAACAGAGATACGCATATGGCCTCTATTAGAGCCTCTAGTGAGTTTCCCAATATATGCAGTTGATTCTCTAAGGGTCTTTTCTTGTTGAAGTGTGATATTAGAAAATTCATCCCATACAATCGGACTGAGGGATCTATCAGGATACAGCGCCAGAGAGATCCGTAAAAAAACTCAGGCCCAACTCCAGCGCAGACCTTCATGAGTAGGTCATCGGTTCTTTGGTAAAAATCTGTGTTCTCTTCCAAACCGTGAAGTGTGGCTATCAAGAAGCCATCTAAGGCTGGCCTAAGACGCTCGTTTAGAGGTAGGAAATGAACTTCATATAGTTCCAACAAGGCGGGCTTAACATTTAAATCTGCATGGCTTAGTAATGGAAACAGTCCGTTCGAAAACTTGCTCAGCTCTTGCATCAAATTTTCGCTACCGATAGCTTTGAATAGAAGATCATAGGTTTCTAGTGCTTTTAATTGCACTCCGTTTGGCAAGCCAGGATGAAGACATTGTGCCAGTCGACGTCCTAGAATTGCATCACATGGTATTTTGGAAAATTGTGAGTAGTTTAAGAGAACTTTGTTCACTTTGCCAAGAGCATTGACCAAGTCTGCCCATTCTGTTGTGTACTCGAAAGCTCTCAGAGCTTTCTCCATTTGTTGCTGGTATGCCTTGAACTTTTCCATCCTTCTTTACCTTGTTTGCTAGCATTGAAGCTAGTTCTGATTGAAGGCCAATAAACCTCGCTTGGACGACGAACCTAGGAGACGGGAATTGCACTGCTCGATGTGGGCACGGAGGTTGATGACTGTGTAGTATACAAATCGAGGATAATAGGCGAACTAGGCATGTCCCCTAGACGGAGGATGGAGAAATGACAAGTTGATGTTATTGGTCCGAGATGCAATTTGCATGAATTCAACCATTACATAGACCTGTTCGCACACAAACTCTTGGCCTGCGCGCGAGAATTCAAAAAGGTAAACAAAGAATAAACACTATCGAATAATTATTAGGTAAACTGTATGCATAATGTTGAACGACGATCATCCGCCCGCGGGCCTACCTGCAATAGGACCAGGTCCCCGATTCTGATTTCGTGCAAAGCTTGTGAAGACCTAAACAGGAAACGAAAGCCTGAGCTCAGCTCTCATTCGTAGCTTAAGGCCTCAATTCTTGGATTGTATATCGATAGGTCGGAAATTTTGCTTTATTAGTAGCTTTTTAACTATGCGAGCGCGACCATATTTCGCTCGACTCGAACTGAGTTTTACTAAGGTATAACTAGCGGTGCAACACTCCTAAAGCCATGAGAGTTACGATTATAATTAAAAGGGCCATCGATGAAACTAATAACCCGGAAACTGTTAGACAACGCTTTCTAGCTTTCCTATGGTATTGATAATATTTTGCTTCCTCTTCATATTTTCTGTTGTGCCTTTTCAAGTTCCTTCCGACTTGATTATCTTTATCATCTAAAAAACTATAGCTGTTCCAACCTTGTTCACTGTTAAAATTGCAAGTTGCACTCGTGCATGTGTGATCGTTCTCTCGTTTAGCTGGACTTCTCACCTCCTCTTTGTGTCCATCGATTGCGATTCCATCATTTAGACTCAATTTAGAAACTTGACAGTTTTCAGACGAATACTTGCTTGAGCTTAAGCCTCCATAATCGCTAATTGAGCATTGCCTTAAATTAAAAGCATCTGCGGCATGATCAGCTGTACGTGACTCACTTCCGACAGATGAAGCTCTAAGATGCTGGTGTCTATGATCATAATCGCAGCCACCGTTCAGCGTAAACCTGTTTCCTTTGTTCGCTCGATCCTTCATCAAAGGTTGACATTGATTAATTGTATGCTTATGCATGCCAAGTCTTCGATTGCTAGGATCTGTGGGCGAGTGATTCGATACAAATGGAACACGCTCATATCTACGCTCATCGCTTAATTCGGAACCATAATCTCTCGGTCCACCGAAAGCGTAACCTGCCTCGGTGGTCAGGAGTGGGCCTAACTTATCCGCAATTCTTTGCCAAGCTAGCTCCCTCTGTGCGGCCTGCTCTTCCATCCTTTGCTGCAAACTCCAGCTCAGGAAGCTCCAACTTAAGTGCGGTTTCCATCGGCCATCTCTCTCGTAGCTTTGAACTAAATGCTCTGCACTCTCGCTCTCATTCTTTTGAGTTAGTTTATCTATGTCAACATATGACCCTCTATCAACTGAAGATAAGTTATTGCATTGGACTGCATCTGGATCATATTGGATGGGTTTACTGTAAGAATAATTCGCTTGGAAGTAATTTTGAGCGCCTTCGTTGAAGTTCGTCATGTTTGAGTTTCACAGACCTGTTGCACTGATCAATTATCCATAAGTTTGCACTGAGATGTTCAATGATAAATCAATATGTCATATCACTTTATCAGACCATTATAATGTGGCTAAGGTTATTCAAAGATTGTTGCTTGAAAGCGAAAAGGACGGAATCTCAGTCTCTTGCTCTATGTCCCTCTCGATATATATCCATACATATATATATATATCGAAGTGGTCTCTAGAAGCTTTATACTGCCGAAAACATTCTAAAGAGAGATTGCGGATTAGAGCGTGTAGCGTTACCAATAAAATCGTGTTAGTTTACGTTCGAGGTTATGATGTTATGACTTCTCTCACTCTGACTACGCTCGTTCTCCTTATCGCTTGGCTGATGAATTTGATCAGACAAACACTCTAGATACGCAGATTGAAGTGCGTAGCTTACTGATTGAGCCTTCGGTTTCAAATAAGCCAGTGGATCCGGAGTTTTTGCATCTGTGAGTTACAACGTTCAGTTAGTTAGGTTTGGGCAAGAGCTAGCCAATCTACCCCGGACACTCCTCCGCTTGACAGTATTCGGCTAGACAATGAAGGCAACGACTTTACTTCGATATATCTGAAAGTGCCGAAGTCAGATGCCTCCAAATTGTCAATTCAATATCATCTTTTACTGAGATCTGCTTTTTGTTTCGATTTGTTCGGTTCAAATATCCTGCTCGAATTGGCCAACAACAACCAAAACAAACACCAGCTAGTGTCAGATTGAAAAGTTGTTCCAGCAACAGCAACCGTAGGAAATAACCATAACCAGACTAGTTTAATGAACGGAACGGTATCTCATCGATCGTTCATAGTTAACAGGGGTCGACGGCGCGAGTGTCATCTTCTACAAACGCGGCTAAAGCTCATGTATCAACCGGGGCTAGTTCAAATGATAGATGATGATAGCTTGCGAGATCTTATCGGACAGTCGTGATTCGCTGCGTGGCGACTGAACTGTGGGCAAGATGCTCAATCTCTTGCGGTAAGTTAATTAGCGAAGCTTTCTCTACTAGTCTAGCAGTACGCGATCGCTCTATCAAAAATTTGTAAGTTGATGGTCTGACCATCGCGGCTAGATCCACTATCTTGTGGTGGTCCTGAATCAAAACTTCTACTAGAGCTTACTTAATCGAAACCTCCTGGAGGCTACTTGCAGAATTTCGCCATGACCTTAGAGATATAAATCAGGTGAACATTAGAAACCTCTCTAGCGTATTTAACCTACTGGCTAAGTGGTGAGATTCTCGCTTTTGGATAATTAGATGACTGGGCAATCATGAGGCCGACATGTACAGATGTAAGATAACAAGATGGTCTTGTTAGAACGAAGGAGTTACATATGAGCCGTTACCTTTGGTTATTGTCCGATCACGTCGGAGGAGCGCCACATGTGATGTTGGGATCTGTAGCAAGTATAGAGCCTGTGATGTGACGACCATCTCAATCAATGAGTGAGCTACTATGGTAGAGAGGTATGTATTCCACCACCAATAGCATCGAACAAGCATTGACGTTAGCTCATTTTTGAGCTAACGTCAATGAGCTCGAGAAGAGGAATCAGATTATCGACTAGGCAAGCAGACTGTCAATCCAGCGATGCCATTGAATTTTTATACCTCTGCCCGGTTTATCCAATAAAAGCTAATCAACTGTTCGGTGAGCAGATAACAATTGCATTTTCATTGCCGCATCAACAAAACCATGGAAAATGATCATCATGATCCAACAAAAATTCGTCCTGGTTTGTTCAGAACCTGCCTAATCAACAATATTCGCCGTGTTTGTAGCCCAACCAATCTTGATCTAATTGCTTCAGCATCTATCTATCTCCCTCGCAATCAACACACAAGCACGCTACTAGCCAAGTCTTTGCGTATAACGTCAGGACGCTAGCTTTGTTAGTCTATTATACCCTCACACCTCGTTGCCAGTCACCAGTTGGATCCGGTTGAAACTCTTGTTTGCTGAATTGTTAGCTACATAGACCACATGTTTTGAAATGAGAGTTTACTCTTGGTTACTTAAATGAAGCACCACTAGGCTGCTCCAGGCCGTTTGAAATCACGGGTGCTGCTCCAGCATTAAGTTAGCTGCTCTCAACAGCGATCAATGCCAAACCATACTTATCACTTCCTGTATCTCGAGCTTCGCGCTTAAGGTAGCCAGGGGACTGGTTGGCACTCGACCAGTTAGTAAATAAAGCCATTGTTTCTGCATCAAGCTTTACAACTCTCTAACAAACAGGAATCCACTTCAACAACGAGCTAGTTTTTTAAGACACTCAAGATTCTTGTTAAACTTTCAGGGTAATCAGATGCCACGGCTCGCAAAATAGTTTGAGTTGTGCAACTGAAATATTGACTCATCTGCGGGAGTCTAGTGTATGACTGATAAGCATAGCTGATTGCTCATATGATGGTGCCGGTGGTCACTCTCAAGAGCTAATATCGCTTCTCTGCCCTGGCATTGAGAAGGCTTTTCAAGTTCATTTGCATATGAACTTTAATCAATGATCTGTGGCGCTGAACTATACGTGAAAGTCAATAAACTCCTTTCTAGCGAGAGCCACGTAATCGGCCCTTATTTTACGGCCTAAAGAAAGTTGTCTCGAGCAGTGAACCTTGGACAGCCGTTGCACAACGTTGCTATTCCGTCATAACTACCTATCATATCCGATCAGTGGCTCTACATGCAAACTAGTCGATAACGTAAGACTGCAGCAACACAAGCCCACTTGGAGTCTAAATTTCTCGAAGCTCTAACAGTACAAAAGGTAATTCAAGACTAGAAGTTACACTGCAGCACTCAAGACAGACCGAATCACTGTCATGTTAATCTTTGCAATGACTGAGCAGTTAACCAGTGGCTCAACAAGGTCCTCGAGATTAGCCCTCGAGCAAGTGAGCGGTCGAGGCTGCTTAAGATCAGCCATCCAGTTGGGAGAAGAGTGATTTACGTAAAACTTCGAGTTGCTGTTGGCCTCTCATCGCGTTGTCTTACTAAACAAACTTCTTCTTGACTTTTCGGTCCAATTATAATCCTACTTACGCCTCAACCTCGAAGGTCATGGCTACACCAAATTTAACAATAACCTTTTGTAGACTTGTTGGATTGGCTCGATTACAATCCGATCAAGCGGCATAGGTTTAATGCAAGCTTATTATGGTTCAACAAACTGACAGAGAGTTGCTTTAAATTTAACTACCCAGCGGAGAGATTGGTCAGCGTGTCTTTTTTAAGCTAGCTTCTAAGTTTGTTCATTCTCGAACGTGTTGGGTCCAGTTAGAAAGATCGGGATCGACGATTTGGCAGTTCTCTGGGTGAAATTTTGCTCAGTGAGCAAATAAGTACGCAGAGATAAGTACAAATTTTGGCCAGCAGTGGTTTCCTTGAGTTCCAATTCCATTTAGCTGAAGGGATACTACCGACTGTGATATAGAAAACGAGCCTTCGCCATGAATGCAAAAGTGAGTGGCCATCTCGTCGAGAGTTGTTATTCTTGTCGAAACAAGCGTCAGTTCCTAAGCTGAGTGGCTGGCGAGCCGGTTAGCGAGAGTCAATATACCGTCCATAGCGAGATGAGTAAAAATACTTGTACAACGGGAACAGGTGCGACTCAGGTCAAGTTTTCCCCTCCAGCTTCGTGCCCTTGTGCGCGCGCGTTCCTTCTCACTTTCGCACGCATGACTTGCGAGCCAGCGGCTCTCGCTTTGAGCTTGGCTAGCAGGCGTCGCGCGCGCACAAGCAGATGAGCGGTTGGCCGTTGGCGAGCAGGAGTCGGGTCAACGCGCGTCGTATGTCCAGCCAGCGCGCCTTTGGGTCGGCTTGATCCTCTGGCACTGCAATTGATGGGCTCTGTGTGAGCGCGCAGCCAGTGAGCGATCGCAGACAACTTTTGAGCTGGAAAGTTGGATAGCAAGTTGCAGGGTGAGCGCGCGCAAGGGTTCAGATGGGGGTAAAAGAGGTTCGCCTGCTGGACCAATAGCTGCTCAGTGCGCGCTTGCTGGCCGCGCGCGCCTTGCCCTTCAACTCGCTACAACGCACATCACGAGTTGCTGTTCTTTCCCCCTCTCCTAACAAGCGCTTTCCCTGCAAACGGGTTAGCCGGGCTGGTAGTGAGAGTGGATTCGTTGATTTTGATTCGTTCGACACATGCCGTTTATTCGCCAGTTTGCCCACAGATGCAAGTCCAGGGTGAGCTGTAGCGGGGATGGGTCGGTGGCGCGTTTGCCGGCATGTGCGCGCTTGCTCGGTTGCGCTTGCTCGAGAGAGGTGGGAGTGGAAAGAGTGCGATTGAGGGCGAGCTCGCCAATCGGGTTTGCAATTCTAAACAAACTCCAACCAAGATTCGATTGCCCAGCTCCGCTTTCCTCTGTCCTTATGTTAGCTTGAGCTCTGCCTGGTCCTGTTCTCCCTTCCCTCCCCCCGCCCGCCCGCCCGCCCACCGTCTGCCATGGTCCTCATCCCGCTGCCTCCCTCCTTGCCCGCCTCTCTATCTCTAACTCTGCCTCCCCGTCCACTGCTCTTGAATTCGTTGGTCGTGATGATGACGGAGGAGAGGAAAGGTTCGCCGAGATTCGTTCGCTTCAAATTTTCGATCCTCCCCCCTCAAGTTCGACATGGCGCTCTAATCTGAAGCTGATGTTCAAGTTGATTTTGGCCACTTCTGACTGTTTGTCTGTCAACTTCGCAGCCAATTGTGAAGTGGATCCAACTAGGAAGCGAGAAAGGGAGAGAGAGAAGGAGCGATAGGGTTTTAAATTTATCAGTCTAGGCTAAGTTTGGTTGTGTTCAGGTTTGGTTTGTAGAGGCGGCGATAGTTTGTTGTTGAAGATTCAATTGGGCGATATGTTGGCAGCACCCAAAACGCAGCGTTAGGGCCCATTATTTGTCCAGGCGAGCATTGTGAGCGTTCAGCTTGGGACTGGTTTGCTTATTTGGAGAAGCGAATGATACCGCGATAACAGAGTGAGGTCTTGCTACTCGAGTTCAGTCAATAGTTTAAATCTGGTTCTATTATAATGAGCAAGAGATTGGACGAGCTTCAAAGTAGCCGAATAGACTGTTAGACTAGCAGCGGTATTCAGCGAGACTGACAAACCAGAGGGCCAAAGGGAAAAGCAACTCAGCGCAGAGGCACAGAGAAACTAGCACGCGCTTAAACGCGTAAGCCCTTTTTAGACTGGTTTTCAAGTCCAAGTTAAGGGCCAAGCGAGAGGGAGGGCGAGTGTATTGTTGAATTTGCGTGTCCAGGGGCCGACCACATCGAGTAGCCGTTGGACATGGTTTCGCTCAAGTCGTTCAAGCTTCTGAATGAAGCCGAGAGAGACGAGGCAACTGTGGGCGCCGATGAGCTTGCCAGCGCTCGTCTTGGGCGCGCAACTCAACATCAGTTAGCCAGTTCCAATCCGGCGAATAGGGAAACCAAAGCGAATGGATCCGCAAGAAACCGCAAGATTCTGAACGACAGAAGGTCTCAAACGATCACGAGCTCTAGCAAGTATGAGTCGAGTGTGAGAGGAGAAACTAGTGCCACTTTGGACGTACGTCATATCGGAACCATGAACAGCCGGGGCGCCACATCGAACATTCAAGATACACTTACAGAGACTAACGAGACTATAGATTCTCATAACCAAAGTGGGCAAAACATGGCTGTTGTCAAATTGTCAATTCCAAACAATTACGATCAAAACCTCGCCGATCAAGTGGCACAACAAGAGAACACTTCTGCCGCCAACGAAGTTAATCAATCAGTTTCGCCTTCATTATCGTCAATATCTATTGTTGTCGTCAAACATGGCCCAGTTAATGATAAGAGCGTGCAGCATAATGTTGCATCAGATGAAGAGTACTTGCAGGAGGAGTTCAGCGAACAGAGTCTGGGCGAGCTGGGCGACATAGATGGGGCCGATCAACAAGTTGATGGGCCCTCAGTCTCAGATTCGCAGATACCAGTGGATGAGAGTTACTTCAATCACTCGGCCGGAGATATCAAGGTCGAGCATCCGATGTTGGCCATTAAGCTACCTTTATTCTCCGGATCTGCGAAAGGGTCCATCGCAGGCTACCCAGGCACTGGTGGTTCGAGGTTATCGGTCTCAACGGGGAGTGAACATTTTGAGATAGTTTGGTCTAATCTGAGCTACAGGATTGAGCCTAAATGGTACAAGAAAATTAACTTCCTGGATCGCATTTTTTCGCATTTCTTGCCTGGCCAAACAATAGATAACCATTCATCAGCTACATCAACAGCCTCATCATCGGCCGGCATGAACGATAACCAGCACCAAATGCATTCATCTGCCAACGCTGATAGCCATCTACCTACAAATCTGAACACGAAACAAAAATCTCCCCTTGATCCGATAGAGATTTTCGCCAATTTGAACGGTACCATTAAATCTGGACAAATGACAGCCGTTCTAGGTCCGAGCGGTAAGTATCCTTGAATAATTTCCTTGTCTCGAAACCAAGAAAACTCGTTTTCTACTTCAAGATGAAGCCTTGACTCGATTTTGTCACTAGAAAGGGAACGGACGAATCTAGTTGGTCGAGCAACATTCAAGAGACATAACCGTTTTCATTTCGAGCCATACGGCTCAGCCATCCAAGATAGCTCTTTAGATTGGAGAGCTGTGTCATGGACGAAGCGAGAGAAGGTTCTAGTGTTCAGTTGGCCAAGTCGATCTCGCTGTTGGCTGGCAAAAACAAAAACTACTGAGCACCCAGAATGGAAGGATTGAATAAGAGTCAACCAAAGGAACCCTAGTATTATACCTTGAGTGCAATTCAATACCAAACAACATGTTGCTCAACCTTGGTACACTCAGTTTGCTCATGGTTAGACTTGGTCGGCTCTGTTCTTGTTCGTATATCACAAAAATTGCGTGCGCATCCAAGACTACGGAGTGCTTCAAGCACCCTGTAGTCAGTCGAAATTTACATGAAATCACGTCAGAGCTCGCCTCGATACTGAATTCACTTCCAGCGGAAGGAACGAATTCTGATCCGGTCCAGAATTATCAAGGACCATGATACTTTCATTGTTGCCAAGCAAGATCACAAATCTCTCAAATGTCCCCCCTCCTCTTCGCTCCCTGGATTAGGTCGCTGTTTTGATTGGCTACTTACAAAGACTTGTTTATTTGAGTTTGATAGTATGAGTGAACTTTCGAATCACGAGCTATGGATTTTAAGGATAATTTGCGCCCTAGCTCTGCTTATCAGCTTTCAACTTGATTCCTAACTAACCGAACAATTGGCAAGCAAACTTTAGGAGCTGGAAAGACAACACTACTTAATTGCTTGACTGGTAAACTCCGAAAGGGTGTAACAGGTCATATCAATTTGATCGGAGCTAACGGAAAGCATTTGAAAATGTGCACGATTCCTCAAAAAGGTAAACAATGCTCGAATTCTTGTCGAACAAATGTTAAACTTTCTCCTACTAACTTTCTCTGTAATTGCCTGGCAAGATCACCTACTCGAGCTACTTACCGTCGAGGAGAACCTATGGTTTGCATCTAAGATCAAGAATCCAGAGTATGGCTTCGATCATGTGAAAAACATTGAGAGGGTAATTATTTCGACAGCCTCAACCTATAGATTGCTAGTATGAGAATTGAGCCTGTTAAACATTGGTAGCTGACTTTTCATCATTCGGCACTTTCTGTAGGTAATTGATTTGCTCGGTCTCAAACGCTGTAGATCAGCAAAAATCAAAAAGATTTCCGGTGGTCAGCACAAAAGAGTGTCAATAGCGCAAGAACTTCTCTCTAATCCAGATATTTTGGTACTAGATGAGCCCACTTCGGGGTTAGATTCGCTAACTTGCTTCAAAACGATATCTATGCTTCGGGATCTTGTCGAATTGTCAGCGAACAACGACTTCATGAAACCAATGGCAATTATAGTTACCATTCATCAGCCCCAGCCCAAGGTTTTCAATTTGTTTCACCATGTTTATATACTAGCAAATGGGGGTCGTGTCATCTACGAGGGGCCACCGGAATTGTCACTGGACACTATCACAAGCGTTACCGGCCTCCAACCTATCGATGGAACAAAGTCGACAAGCCTATCACCCGGCTCAGTCGATCCTGCCTCATTTCTAATCGAAATTGCATCCGAAGAGTATGGCGTAGAGCCGATCAAAATTCTCAACGACTACCAGCGTAGGATTTTCTACGATACAAGCCACTATCATAACAGCAGCAATTCACCCACCCAAGATTTGGGTGGTCAATACAACCCCCAAAGCGTATACTCAAACGCAAAGATCAATCATGGTTATTCACCAGACTACGAACACGAAAACAAACCCCGAGACTTGTCGAACATATTTGTTCCAGATCAGATGTATACAAAGCACACCAAAGAATCACGATACGATAACAATGAGAAGCAGAATGGGAACGTGATCTCAGAGGATACAGACAATAAGAAATGCATCAGAATCAAAAAGAGAAAGAAATCAACTTACAGCCTCGAGAGCGGGGTTTCAATCGGGCTGAGTAGCCGAAGTGTCGACACTAGTCATAGTGATGGGGCAAGCTCGACAAGCGGAAGTCTGTACATGAGCGAGCAACTCTTGTACACAAGAGAGGCAAACCACAAAGGAAGATTTTGGTCGCATACCGCTACTTTAACGCATCGCACATTACTAACTATTCGGAGAGACCCTCTCTTGATGACTTCGAGAGTTCTGTTCCATCTCATGATCCCAGTATTGATGGGATACGTGTATGGAAAAGCAACGGGCGCAGCTAATGCGTGTCCACACTATGAGCCGGAAATAGATATCACTCAATTGCCTTCACTTGTGGAGGGCAAACGAATAGAGTACATGTTGGAGGAGCTGCATATGTCGATCGAAAATGTTTCAATGTTTTTCATCATAATGTATGCATTTGCCGCCGCGGTTCTAGCGCTGAATGCGTTATCGTTTCCGCTGAATATGCAGGTTCTACTCAAGGAAACACGCAATGGATGGTATTCAATGTCTAGCTACATTCTGGCTAAAACAATGGCTGACTTGCCTCTAGAGTTAACCATGCCTTGCCTTACAATGGCCCTCGTCTATCCTCTAACGGGCCAGCCTAGTTCGTATTTCCAATGGCGTATGTTAACGATATGTTTGATTATGACTCTATGCTCACTTATAGCACAAACGCAAGCACTAATATTGGGCGCCTTAGTGATGAACAGTGTACAAACTGCTGTTTTTGTCTCTCAAGCATCTCAACTACCGTGGGTCATACTGGCAGGTTTTACCATCAGAATCAAGAGACTATCTGAGCCCCTGAAATTAATAAGTTTGACTTCGTTCTATCGATTAGGCTGTGAAGCCATTACTTTGGCCAGATATGGATTTGGTATTTGCCCATGCGATCCTCAAGAGATTACAGGAGAGCCAGTGCGACTTGTTGGAATACCGGAGCAATTGAGAACCCTGGCTCAATATTGGATTGACTCGATGGAGAGTAGCAAGGCAAGCAACGACACAAGTATAGATACGAATGGGTTGAACGATCAAGCCAGCTCGCTCGTGACAGCTTCTTCTAATTCGAAAACAGACATCTTTCAGCACTTAGCAAACCAACTATCCTATGCTAATAGTTACGGCGTGAATATTACATCCTGTGATGATGTCGCCCCTGACAGAATCCGCGCGATCAATCTTGGTGATAATTGGCTCGTGGCCAGAATCTGGCACCTATTTATTATGCTCATAATTCTAAAGGTCTTACTTTATTACGCCGTCAAATTTTCCATAGGAATCAGATTATGAAATTGCATTCAACGCTTTCGAATTGCTAGCAATTTGACTATAGAATTGTAGATAACACGATTAACCGGAGAGACTAAATCTGACGCATAAATCACCCTTGAGACGATATTCAAACGTCGATACATGTCGATAGCCTTATTAGTAAAGCAACATGAAACGACATTGCGATAAATAAAAAGCAATGAATTTCTGAGAGTATACAAAGCTCATGCTCGAGCGAACTTCAAAGGAATATGAATCCATCACCAGATGTACAATTCGTTGATTGCACCGAGAGGATTTGTGTTTTAAAGGTGTTCCTTTTCAGTTGATATGACCGCTCAATTAGATCGAGCATGATTTAACCAAGTTCCTGCATTTGCAAGCCTTCATTTATGTGAATATCTATGAGTCATGACATCTTTCTGTATATATTATGATCAGACTTTTTATAAAGTCAATCTACGATAACCTGTCGAGTAACAGTTCTCATTCCAGCGACTCAAAGGTTTCCTTGTTAGATAAGCCGTAATTTGAATCCGTTAGTCGGACCATCAGGAGGTGATAAGTAAAAAGACGCTTGCTTATCAACAACTGCTCTTGGTCTCTCTGTCAGTTCAATTCTCATACTCATTGGCGATTGAACAATCTCAGAGTCAGTCCATTTCACTTGGTGTTGAAGAAACAAAAGCGCCAAATTTGCCAACAGGTGGGCTAGCTGGACGAGAATTGAGTTGATAGACTAAATCTCTTGCCTGTCTAGAACCTTGCTGGAGTTAGCAGCTGTCAGTATGTTTGACCCTCATTGTTAAGCTCAAAAGTAAGTTCGCTCATGCAAGAGAGGGAGAGTCGTCAGAGATTGTTACATTGCACTCATAAGATATGAGAGAAAAACGGATAGCGAGGGAGAACGGGTTGAGTCAGTGATGGACTGTAAACGGGGGGAAGCGATATGAACTGAGTCAAGGCCATGTTTGGAATATGGCCACTGGTAATGAGTTTGAGCAATTCATGACTCTTGGAGGCTTAATGAATGGCTTTAGATCGCAACATTTCTTCGTACTCCGTCCTCACGACGTGTGCTTCGTCCAACAAGACATCTCATACATGAATATGGCCGGCAAAGAATAGTCAATGCAATGGCTTGAATGCATGATAGTCTCTTTTGGTAACTCTTTAGGCAATCAAATCGAGCATTGCAACAATCGATTGTGTTTAGGGGCTAGCCAGCAGCTACTACGCGAGCCAAAAGAAGAGGGAGGGAAACGGGGAGGATACGATGTTGTGTAAAAGACTAACGTGCTTCTAGGAAACTAGCGACGCGTTTTCAGCCCTCTGAGAGCACGAAGTTGAACAAGTTGCCGCAGTTCAAAGCTGTTGGGCTGGTCAGATTGGACAAAGTCCGGCTAGCTAGGCCATCTTGCTTTTGGACATTTAGCATTGAATGCGCCTAATCTGAGTGTTCACTAACAACTTGCTAGCGTGCCGGCTAATGATCAGCTAGAGATACGAATGCGCGGGCACAATACAATTAACTCCATCAAGCTTGAGCGCTATCACCTGGGCGAATTTGACTCAAGGGGCTCACCTTACGCTTAGTTGGTTGGGGGTGGGACTGAATGAGAGTACGAATCAAGCTTTTCGAGAGACCATTACTCCACCGCATTCCGTTAGTATAAAAGTGACCAACATCGAGAAAAGAGGGAATTCATTTGTTAAGAGAGTCTCTGATTTCGTCTCTTTGAAATTTCAATATCGACTAGCAAAGAGGAGAGCCAATAAAAATGCTAACTCAAGGGGTAAGTCATCGCAGTTGAATCAATAGAGTTGAGGATGAGACTGTCCCATAGTTAGGTTTGTACTAACAGTCTGACCAATTGCAGATTTTCGTGGTTGCAATTGTCGCCCTTAGCGGCCTACTCGTTAGCTCGAATCCATATGGTCCAACTTATAACGACGGCTACGAGCAACCTGCACAAGGCTACCACCAACCACAACCGTCGTACCAAGCACAGGCACCGGCTTACCATGCACCAGCTTACCCAAAATACCAAGCACCATCCTCAGCTCATCACACTCAATATGACAACTACTACCCGAAACAAACTTACAGCAAGCCAATGTACGCGCCAAAACCGTACTCACCCCCGCCGATGCAGTACCAGCAGCCAGCCTACTCTGCACCAAAAGCTTCCTACCCAGCACCAGCACCGGCCTATGGCGGTCACCCAGACATGGAGGAGTACAAGGCTAGAGCTTGAATTTGCCACCTACATGGGAGGAGCACCAATGTTCAGAGTTTAGTAATGGTATGCTAGTGGAACTGCCCAATAAATAATCATCACCGTGATTTCAAAGCTCGCAGCTTCACTCAGACCAGATAGTATTGGTTCACGATCCTATCTAACTGAACCAACTAATTTTTGCTCCCATAAGAACTCAGTGAGTTAAACTTGGCTCTAGCAATTCTCTGGGTTGGTGTTGCGACAGCAACTTTGCCTTACGTTGACGAAGATCCGCATCCGCAATCGCATGAGCGAGCGCTCAAAATCTGAGGAAGGTCCGCTACAAGGGCTATTCCTGATGTTATCTAAACTTTAGTTAGAGATTAACAATGCGACAGAGGATGTGGGAAAAGAGAGTTTCGATTGTGATTTTGACTTTCGCTCACTATTCCCACAGGCATTACGGTAACGTCCCTCTGATGTCCATTCTTTTGTGAGCGCCTTTCGTCCAGACTTTGTCAGATCTGAATGGCAATGGTGTAATATTCCATTATGTTTTGCTTCCAAACACCACCCTTGATTCCTTCGCTCCACCAATCGACCATCATTTCACTCACGGATTTCGCTCAGCAAGTGTCAACTTAGTACTATCAGAAGAGCGAGAGCCCCAATTAGACATGGCCACTGTAACGTTAACCCCCGATTTGGTATGCGAAGCTAGCGACTGGGAATGGGTCAGATTCAAGGAGGAGACCGACTTTTCGAATCAGATTTCAGGCTGCAAGAATGGTAGGATCGGTGTTGCTTTGATTGGACTTGGTCGTATGGGTCTAATTCATTTGCGAAACCTGTTACGCGAGACTAGAGCGAAACCTCTATATTGTTTCGACTCGGATAGCTCGCGATTAGCCGCTTGCGCGAAGACCATGTTCTTCGATGAGCTAGGAATCAAAGCCTTGCCCTCGGACAACTATAACGAGGCTCTCAAGGATCCAGAGGTAAAGGCAATAATCATTGCGACTCCTACTTGCTTCCATGAACAGTACACAAAGCTTGCACTGAAAGCAGGTAAGAATGTTCTTTGCGAAAAACCTCTTACTCTGAAAACGGACGAAATCGTGCCATTGTACCAGCTTGCCAAGGAGAACAAGGTGTTCCTCATGTGCGGTTTTAATCGACGATATGATCCAGATTTCAAGCATTTACACAAGAGGACCCGAGAGCGCGACAGCCTGGGCTCACTGCAGCTCATCAAGATAACTGCTCGCGACTGTCAGAGGCCACCATTGAGTTACGTGAGAGTAAGCGGAGGTTTGTTCCATGACACTGCGATCCATGACATTGACATGTGTCTGTGGTTGGCTCGTCAGCTGCCTGTTTCAATACAGGTGATGGGCAAAACTTGGAAGGAATATTTTAAGAATGAGCCAAGTTTGATGGCCGACTTGAGTGTTAAGGATCGAGAATTGCTACAAGAAATCGACGATTTTTTCTTGGCTGTCATAACAATGAAGTTTCCTGATGGCTCCATTGGTATGATCGACAATTCGCGTAAGGTCAATTATGGTTACGATCAACGTTGCGAAATTTATGGCTCAAATGGGATGCTAAAAACTGATGGCCGACGTTCGTTAAATGTCAAATCGTATGGCGAACTCGGTATCATCCATTCGAATATAAATTATAGCTTCGCGAGCAGGTACAATGCGGCCTACCAAAATGAACTACGGGACCTTTTGACAATGAGCGAGCTAGCTGACAGCGATCTTTACGATAATCAGTTCGCTATTAGCGCTCGCTTGTTGGAACCATACCGGCCAACGTTAGTTGCAGCAACTCACAAGGTTGCCGATGCTTGTCTTGCAGCATCAAAAAGCGGCCAGGTGATGCAACTGGATTGGTTGCAAAACTTCAAGGAGCAATTCGAATTTGAAATCGAATTATAGGAGAGACAGGAATACCTGCAGGTCTGAGAGTTAAGATTGAATTTTATCTTGGATTTTAATCGTCCCATTCAGTAGTTTAGCGAGTGCGAGTTGGAATAATATACTTGACTAGCGATAAATTATGGCTCATAGGTTGGAGCTTTTGTGTGAGAGTCTATCTTCTTCCAGCCGGAAGAGGATACATGATTCGTGTTGGCCTTAAGAAGGAGCTGAAACTGTTAGATCTAGCCGTTGAACAGCCTGTCTCGATTCCATATGATTGGCGTCTGAGCAAATCGACAGGCGTCGTTTCAATTAAGATGTCCTTCAAGCATCCGGAATAAGACTTGAATTCCATACTTGAATTTGCGTATTTCTTTGGCTTTATCATGGGCCAAACGCCACCAAAGAACACTTGGTCCATATCTAGAGTGAGCAACTTATCATCGATCACACTCTCCTTATATTCGTCCTCCACTGCTAAGACAAGGCGTGTCTGATCCTTCTCAGCTGTTATCTTGAACCATTGGCCATTATTGTACTCTTTGCTGGTAACAATCAGATGCTCTAGGGGTTGCGAGCTTCGAGTATAATTGTTAGCAAAATTGAGCTGGGCGTTAAGTGGGTAGTCTAATAGAGAGGAGGATGATAGGCCAAGATAATTTACTTGAGTGGGTGCAAGCTTGCCAACTAGGCAGGCAATTCTGCCTTTCGTTAAGAAGATACTCAGGTAGTGGGTTGTTGTTTCACTTAAACTAACAAAAATTACTGAATCAGAGTTTGTCGTCTTCACGCTCATAGAGACCATGTATTTGGTCCTATCGTAGTGCCTATTTTGTGCCACAATAGCATATGACTGTAGACCGGTAAAGGAGAAAGTGGCTGGATCTCGCTCTTCCATTGGACCCTCCATGCAACCCTCGCAACCTTGATTGTTCTTGAAGTTCCACAGCCCAATTTGCTGATTATTGAGTGTCAGATCGTAGAGGCAGCCGGTCAATCTACTCGACTTAATCTGATCTGGTGCAGAAAACTCGTTGACTGGAGGCAAGCCGCCAACGTAAAAGTTAATATCGGCCTCCCCGTAGGGCGAAACTAGCAAACGAGAGCTACCTGCAGCATTTGGTATGAGACGTTGGGAAACTTGTTGATTGTCTCGCTCGTGAGCTTTTGGCACAGGCTTGACGCTCAGTTTGATTTGGTCATCACTTTCCATGAATACTGTGATCAAGTACCATGTTTCATCGAGCAACAACCCTTTGTCGTTCAAGTCCAATAGTTTGGGATGCGTGAGAACCTGGATGCCTGAGCTAGAGTATGAGTTCAAATTGTACACTAGACGAATACGTCGCTCGTACATCTCAACCGCCAGAAAGTCGTCGTTTGTTTTTGAACCAACAAATAGGAGCAAAGACTCAGACTCGTCATTGTGCGACGTCCAAATGAGAGACAATTGCTTTATATTGAACCCTCCTACTGATATCCCGCCCTCTGAAGCGGATAATATAGCGGGCACGAAGTATGAACGCGTGCAGATGCCCGACTCTACACTTGGCATGATTGAAACGTGCACGGAGGTTGCCTCTTGATGGGCAAGCTGGATTTTCCGCCTCAAAAGGTCTAAATCCAAGTCGAGTTTGGCCTCTAGTTTCAAGATCTTGTCCAGTGAAACTTTACTGCTTGACGAATACTTGATGGCAGCCACCAAATCTTTCCTCGCCAAATCTATAACTTGGCTCAGGTTGCCGAGCGATGATTGTGATCCAGCCGAGAGTCTTTCAAACTGAGGTATTATACTGTTGTAAATGAGATCAGATAAAAGTTGGAGCCGTTTGTGGATCTCAGCGATTCGCTCCAGGAGTCGTTTGAGGAAAGCATCCAACTCTTGTAACTGTTCGAGTAAGTTCTTGTCGGCTAGTTGCTTCAAGCCTGCATTGATCTGGTCCAGCTCGTTGGCTAAAACTTTCATGTCCTCGAACAGCTGATCAATTATCTGCTTCCTTTTAGCAAGCTCGAGAGATAATCTCTGGACTTCTTGATCGCGGAGCTTTTTGGCCTTTTCCAATAGCTCGAGCGACTTCCTCTTCGATTCGCGCGCTTTATCGGCCAGGGACTCATCAAAGTCAGGAACTGCAACCTTGTATGCCTTTTCTGCGGCATCGAAAGCTCTCTTAGCTGCCTTCTCAGCCCCATCAATGGCATCCGCAATATTCTTGTACACATTAGCTGCCCGCAATGCATAATCGGCAACATCCCTGGTCGCATTGAACAACCCGTCAAGCTCTCGTGACTTTTTTAGCAGGATATCGCCATGCTCACGACATTTTTCAACATACTTCTTTTGATAGTCAGGATTGACTTGGGTTAAAATGCTCCGCTTTATCTCAATTTCGTTGATACTACTATTCAAATCGGAGAGTTGTCGGGGTAGATGGTCCAAGTAGGAGGCTTCATCTGCGAGACATTTCTTAGTTATTTCAAGCATCCTCCTTGCTTCATCCAGTGAACCCTGGCCCTCTTTCCCTCTATCCTCAGCCTCCTTCAAGAGCGCCAAAATAGCCTGATATTTCTTTTTCCCTTCAAGTACTAGTTCATTAGCTTTCTCGACCGGTTTTCTAACTTGGTCCTGCACTATGCGACTAAAATCAACCAAAACCTTATTCAATTGTTCCAAACGTTTCAGCAATTCAGCAGACTTTTCCGGGTCGATTAAGAGAGTTCGTATCTTGTCGAGCAAAAGCTTTGCCTTTCGCAACTCTCGATCAGCGTCGTCAAGATACGGCTTCAAATTTCTATTTCGGAGCTCACGCAAGATCATTTCACTTTCCTGAACAATGCGCTCAATGCGACCTGGCGAAACGCCACTAGGCCCAAATCCATGTTCGTTCAGCAGCTGGATGGTTTTCCTTATCCTGTCCCATAAACCTTTCAGCAGCTCTTCTAAGGTCTTTTCGGCCAGAAGGCGAGTGTGATAAGCTTCTAAAGCAATGCCAGGTGCCCTAGAATTGAGATTGTTCGCTCTAAGCTCCAAAATATCGGCCAACGTCTCCTGATCAAAATTGAGCGCGTAGTTTTCTATCAGCTCTTTGCCAAGAGCAATGAGCCTAAGGTAATGGCTTAAAGCCTCAGTCAAGTTGTTGGCACGATTATTCAGATAAGCCAACCTCCTCCAGGGCCCATCTTTCAGGCTTGGAGCTAACCGGCGAATTTCGTCAAACAACAAGCCAATGTCGTCCAGATCATCTAGTAGTGTTCCGCTACAATCATTGTCGCACTCGACAGTTCTTGATTTGTTTCTGAATAAGTTCATGTTGACATCGTACAGGTCGCCTTCAACTTGGTCCATGTGGTATTTTGCTCTGATTAGTGATCTATCGAGACCAGCTAAAACAAGTGAAAAGTCAGCCCTGCTCACGGGAACATCACCCAACTTGAGGTGCTTGACCCCCTTCTCATCTTCCTGTTCGACCAGATAAGACCAACCGGGTTCGCTGAGGGGCATTTTAATGGTTTGATTTATATCGTAACCCTTGAGAATTTCCTCATCTTTTGGCAACCTGTAGCCAATTTTCATGTGATGCTCTTTCGATCCACCCTCGAGGACTAGATCAGGTTCATCTAAATATCTGCCGGATGTATCACCGCGAGTTACGATGTGATTTACGAGAAACTTGAGATCGCCTCCATAAGTGTAGATTTTCCATTGGTAATAAGCCTCAGGAGCTTGCCAATAGTATGTGTTCACCGGCCAGCTGCTAACATCATCGTGAGGCACGACGGAATGGTTCTTGATAAATAATGGCTTGTAAGTGTTCGAACCTTCCAAATCTACAACAAGCCAATCCTCTACTGTCCGATTGTTGATAGCAATGTTGGCTGATTCACCAACTGTAACAATATCCACGCACACTAAAGCCACCAAAATTGCAACAAGTTGCATCGGAAGGAAGCGCATAAATTGTATGAAACTGTTGACTGGATGACGCAACATTTTGCCTCTCCTCGTTAACAACAGTTTAGAATTGTTCTTCTGTATTAACTAACTTGAATTCGCTATGTACAGGTTCGCTTTTCCTAACGAACCCCGAAGAACATAGTTGCAATAAAAGTGAGATGAAAGGTCAGCTGTTCCCTTGTTTACCTTTCGAGTGGATCTTCAGAGAATGATGCAGTCAACTCGATTGATTGACTCAATGTTGATCAGGTTGATCAACTCGGAAGTTGCCTGAGAGTGATTCTATTGGCTCTCACTCTCATTTAACTTTGAAAAATTAATTCCTCAAGCGAACAAGCTCTCTTGATCAATTTTGCTGAATTTTTGGCACTTCTATGTCGCCATATACTCGAACTCTCAAATCTAACTGAAGCAAACAAAGCGTGAGCCTACAGATGTTTACAGATGAGAGTGTAAGCATTCCAGTTGCTCTCGCAAACTCGACTAACCATAAACGGCAATTTGCGTGGGCGTTAGTTGAAATTCAAAGGTGCGTGGCTGCCGACCGTCTTATAAGGTTTGGTTCTCAAAGCGACTACATGTTGATTCATCCATGTGGGAGAGAAAGTTGGAGGAATTCAGATTTCGTCAGCGAAGTTGACAATATAGGTTGTACTAGTTTAGTTTGTTTATTTCACAGAATGATTAGTATCGGAACTATTGCAACTGAGGCAATCATGGCTGCTGAGATGTTAAAGGTAGACAAGAGCGATAGCGTCAAAGCGGATGCAAGGAGCAAAAAGTTTCGCGGGTTAAAATCTGAACTTTGGCCCAACATCTCGTTGTAAACTTTGATTGGAACGGGAGCGATCACGAGACCAAAGGCAATCATATAATATCCGATTGAGGTGAATCGTCTGAGTGAGAGGATGATGTAAAAGTAATAAGATCGGTTAAATCTCTCTGTCAAGTTGTTGAGACTTCTAAAAACACCCTCGAGTAACCTACCAACGTTTAGAAGTGAGGCTGCTATTATATGCGATCCACCTTTCTGCTCGACAAACTCGGGACCCTCGAGTGTCAAGGCTTGAACTGCATAGCTTAGGAAGAGTCCATGTAAACCATCAGATTTCATTGTGGCTTGGGTTGTCATGAAAGATATTGCAGTCTCAAGGTGATGCCTATACAGGTCCTCCTGTGTCAAATCATATGGCAGGGACTTGTTATGAAAGTAAGGTGTTACAGATTCGCGTGCTGATAATTCGATTATCAAATTGAATAGATCAAGATTCGGTAGTTGGCCGTAGGCACCTTGAATCTTAATATTTATCCTAGCTGTTTGTCGACCATAAAGCTCTAGAACTATGGCAGCTTGCATTGGCCCGCTTCTATTCTCGAGAGAGTCGTAATAGAATCCATCTTTCTTGTCGACTTGTCTTTTGAAATCAGATCTGAAATTTATATCATAGTAAGAGTCCAGAAATGCGGATGTCCCATAATGGTCATGGTCAACAAACAATATTATAAGATCTTTGGCCCAATAGCTCTTAGTTGAAAAGTATTTAGCTAGGGCCAAACTAAGGCCTACGCTAGGTAGAGTATTCTTGCTAGATGTCACTGAATAGGGTACGCAGAGTACGATAGATTCCGAGCTAGTTGACCGCTCACCTCTGATGAATGAGTAAATGTTCGTCCCGTTCAGTTGGATCTCGCTATTGTATTGGAAGTTCTGCTCGTAAACTTCTAAACCGAACTGCTCTAATTCATGTTTTATGAAAGTGACTGTCGATTTTGAAGCTGCTAGAGATGAGCCTGAAGTTCCGAGTGGACGGTTCAATTTTTCCAAGTCTTTAAGGTAGTACTCCGCTTCAACGCCCAATGAAAACTCTCTATTGACCAAGCCGGGAAGAAGAGAGTTGTCCGAGAAATAGGTACTCATTGTAAAAGGATCAGCAATCATAATTAGGAATGTTGCTATTCCAGTTAGATAGAGCGAGACGTAAAAAGCCATTGATTTTAGCGATCTTCGATCGTGCTTGACCGGCTTCGTGTCACCCTTCTCATCCTCTTGATTAAAATTCATTTTGTAAGCCGGATTGTCAAGTCATGGACGTGCACACTGAGTGAGTTGAATATCGACCGATCGCCACCATTAGCAGATGCCATGAACTTTGTCTCAGGCCAGATTTCCTAATAGGTGATATTTCTTAGAGCGAACAGATCCGAAGATGACAGTTATTATGCATTTTGGCTAAAGTTCCTGGTTGGTTAGTTTGTAGGCGGGAAAGTAAGACCTTCTGATTGACCACTACTAACTAGATGGTTCCCCTTTTGCAATCAACCTACAAAATTGATACCGTTGGCAAATGTGATCACGCCAGCCCCATGCTCAGCGTATCATCTGATTTCGCTCTCGGAAACACTCGCTTGGTAATCCCATGTGCGACGCGGCGCTGTGGGTCCAAAAAGTTTCGATGTCTACGATCGGCAAATTTCTTCCTGATCTCGTGAGATGACACACTAACTAGTCATGTACCAATTTTGCGGCGTAGGAATTTCTCCTACCAAAGCGTTGGTCATATATATGAGTGTGAACAGTGATGTTGGCTGATCAACCTGGAGATGCTGTCCCGCTAACTTGTAACATTAGCGAAGTCATGTCCACCGACAAAATGCTACAAGCTCTGTCTTCGGCAGTGAGCTGGGATCTCTGTTAGACTTAGCAACCGGACTCGGATTCACAGTCCAATACTTGAACATAGATGTCCAACAATACGTGAGAATCGGAGCGATCAGGACTAAAATAACAGGCACTAGGGGGGGTGGTTATCACTGTCTACTGTTTATTGAAGTCAAATTATAGTATGCCAGCGAGGAAGGTGTAGAAGGAGGTTTTTAAATCCTAATACTCATTAACCAGTGTATGTTCACAGTCTAGTTATCATCGCAGAGTCCGGGGTTAAAGTATAAGTTTCTGTCAAAGCCTATGGACGTTATTTCCAGGACTTGCTTATGTCCATCAGTCGACTTGCGTCTTCTCACATCACGACTAACCATATTGAATATTTCTATCAAGTGTCTCCTGTGAGCCTCATTTTGCAGATGCGTGGCAAGTGATGCACCAAGCCAAGAACCCTCTTCTTCATTACGTGTGCTAACAAACCCGGTGTGGCAAGAGAAACATAGAACTATATCTGTTCGGGTTGGGTGGTAGTTCTTGTCTATTTCGCTCCATCTGGAGATCTTTGGTGATTCTGCATTCATTTGAGTGAGTTGTGAAGGCTGAGTGAGTGTCTGAGATTCGGGCTGTGAGAAGAAGGTCTGCTCGTCCTTAACACCATAATCGGCTAAACGTCCACGACAAGCTTGGACGATAAAAATTTTTGGCTTGCCCATCAATTGTTTACATTTCTTGTTATCGTAGTAGGTGAGGATATCATTTAAATCTACTTCAAGGCCATCTACTCCGTATATTCCGCTTTCTGTTCCATGAGATAGTAGAATGACCACCAGAGCATCATGTTTCGCCGAACATTTAGCTGCCACCTGTTTGAATATGATCTTCATCTTCTCTGCTGTCAGATTTCTTTTAGATTCAACTGAGAAGCCAAGCTGTTTGAAGATCTCTTTGAATCGATAGGCGTCCATATCCGATCCTTTGCGCTGTGGAAACATGTCTAGTTCAAATTGGACATTGTTTATAATCAAGCATATACCCCGCTGTCTTGAGGTCATCTTGTAGTCTTCATTGGAATCAAAGTTTAATATCTTTGACTTAGTAACCGTCCACGATGTTTCTATGTTCTCAGATTTGCAAATCTTCTGCTGGGTATTCGAGATTTTGAGGTTCAAAGGTTGAGACTGAATCCGAGGCATGGCGTTAATTTCTGTCTCAAAGTCTTTCACTGACGGGTCGTCCGCTAACTTAGCTGAAATTGTTGTCATCCTTTCGTTATATTTAAAGCTAGGCGATTTCATCACGTCGTAAGTGACCTTAGTCATAGTCGAATTCTGATCACATTTTCAGTTAACAACAGGGCTCGGACCTTTCAACAAGACAATTGGGGTCGGAGCAATTTTGGGAGCAGTTTCTACTTGAGTGAGGCATAACAAAGCAAGTCGTTATAATTGAAAGTGAACAGTGTTGCTACAGAAATAATTGCTAGGGTCTGCTAAAAAGTGCTCGGGGTGTATACAAAGATAACTGATATCGAATGGTACTGTAACAAGTGAGATGAACCGCTTGTCTAGTGGTTGCAATGGACATGTGTGCTCTGCCTCCTCCATCCCCGGAATTCACGACGAAAATAAATAACTCAGCAACAGAGATTTTCACGGCCCATTCTGAGTTGATTGATCAGATTTCTGCAAACTAGTATTTTTTTTTGGGTTTAAGTTTCGCATTTTATTTATTTTTGGTTTTGAGTACCCAATTGATCCGCTGACGGCGGTGCTGGGCTCACGACTAAAATAAATAAGGAAAATTTTCCAATTAGTGTTTGTGGAAACTAGTCCGAGAAGCCAAGAACAGTTACAATGCAAAAGACAACAGACCAGATGCATGCGTTCTGAGTTTCCGATTAAAGGCTTGGGTGAATAATTTACACATGACAAAGCTCCTCTAGGATATTCTGTATTCACCACTAAAAACGTATAAAATAAAGCCCAGATCTGGGATATCAGAACAAATTGGAATGCCGACAATCACTAGCAACCTTTTTTACTTTTCCAATATCTACCTGCCAGAATATTGGATTTCCACGTCTTACAATCACTTTTATCTGCAATCTCTCAACCTACGACAATCAGACTGATCAATTACATTTTCAGCCAGCTTGAATATTCATTAAGGGGAAAGCAAAAATGGAGCACAAGGAGGTAATGGAACTCAAGAACCAATCGTATCGCAAACTAACACAGATGCTGCTCAGATTCAGCAAGTCGTCTGAATAGTTTACAACCGAGCCTCAACCACAATAACACCTGTTTTACGAAATAATTCTAGATTGTGGAGGTTGGTGACCCTCGATTTAAGGTGCCTCGCAGATATGCTGACTTACATGCCCTCGGTGCTGGTGCTCAAGGTGTTTGTTGTTCAACTTGTGATACACTTGAAGACGGAGATGTTGCAATCAAGAGATTACCTTGCACATTCCAGAATATAACCCTCACTAAGAGAGCCTATCGAGAGCTCTTACTTATACGAGCAGCGAATTATGTAAATATAATAGACTGTTCGACGTATTCACACCACAAAAGAATCTGGACGAATTACAGGATGTATACCTCATTAAGGAATTCATAGATGCAAATCTATGCCAATCTATGACCCAGTGTACTCACAACTAAAATACATAAGAAATTGGACCACGAGAGAATATCATATCCTATGTACCAAACGTTATGTGGTATCAAACATTTTCACTCTGCTCGGATAATATATCGCGATATAGTTGGGAACCATCTGATATAGCTGTGGATCACCGTTGTACGCTTAAGACTTCAGAATTTGGGTTGGGTGGAAGTTGAGGTTATAACCACAGCACGACTCCTTACGTAGTTACCAGACATTATCGTAGGCTAGAAGTTGTGTTGTGATGCGTTAGGGGCCTAATCTGGACATCTGGAGTGTAGGCTGCATCATGGTTAAAATAGTTCGCCGAAGAGTTGTGCTCTGTGGCACAGATCATATAGATCGACGAAACAAGATTAGGGGGCGATTAAGTCCACCTAAGGGATCACGGATCGCTAACAATCAACAGTGAGAGACTTTGTTACCTCAAGACCACATCGTGAGTGAATCCCTACTGATAGGTTGTTCGGACGATAATTTCCCCGTAGACTCACAGCAATATGAGCAACTCAATTCATTGAACGCGCTGGATCTTTTATCTAAAATGCACGTGATGGATCCGAGGCATCGGACGACTGTCGATGAAGCCATGAAGTACCCTTACATAAGTTTGTGGTTCAAGGACGACAAAGTTGATGGTCCGCCTCCTGCAACTTATGATGATTCAACTGAAGCAGACGAACTGATAGTACAGCAATGGAAGCAGCTCATTTATGATAATGTCTAGGACTGCGAGGCGGAAAGTTGTGTCAGATAAGGCGATCGGTAGCTCTAGCATTAGGAAATTAATTGTAAATTGGTAAGATTGTCAATATGAAGAAACTAATATAAAGCACCTCTATCAGACCGTTTCAGAGATTTGTAATAGTATAGGCAAGCTTGTTGCTTCGTCTACTCTCATCATACCCAGCCGGTGGCTGAGTTTACTTGACTCGCATTGTATTCCTCAAACATGCATCTTTGCGAAATTATTCACAGGAGTGTGTGTGAAATTAACGTTGAGTGTACAATTTGGGGTCGTTTGGAAGAGATGGCGAATCCAGCCGCACGAGGTCGTTGGTGGGCAAAGGCTTCACTTGAAATCAGCGCCATGTATAGTGCCCTGCTATGCCATCCAGTCGCGTTTCGGTCGGCTAGCAAACTAAATGTGGAACATCGAAAGCGGCGCACAACGGCCAGTGCGAGGGATGCAGCAGGGCTGCAGCAGTAGAATTTTGCCGTATAGACGACGGCAGTAGCGACTACCACGACGACTGTGGTAGCAGTGCAGATCGTTTGCCTGCGAGAGAGCGACGGAGAGAGAGAGACAGACAGAAAGAGAAAGAGCAGCCAGCTATTGCATCGGAGAGCGAGTGTGTATTTGTTCTTATGAGCGAACAGAGAGAGAGAGAGAGAGAGAGAGA
>Ga0268249_1000268_pt1 | contig 31716 bp, 30 predicted proteins | sample AgamicAtPe_FD_200257 | JGI IMG/M metagenome (GOLD analysis project Ga0268249, IMG submission 200257) | Agave microbial communities from Guanajuato, Mexico - At.P.e (v2) (version 3) | ecosystem: Host-associated > Plants > Phyllosphere > Phylloplane/Leaf | place: Guanajuato, Mexico | collected... | reverse complement strand
GAAGTCTGCGAAACTCAAAACCAAAAATAAATACAAGGACCGTGTTATATTTGCCACATCAATATCACATGCTGTCAGTTTCTCCAATGAAAAGATTCATTTGGATTCTCCAAATTATTTGCCTCGATATTTATTGTCATTCGCCTCAGAATTGACGTCACCAAACCTCGAATTTCCTGGAAGAAAACAATTGGCGGATACATTTATGACAAGCGAGGTGGCCCTCCAAGTCGACAGATTGGCGGCGCTTGTGGACGGACCCGTGGGCACAAATAGACCAATCGTAGCTAACCCTGTCCAAGTCCACTCAGTTTCAATATCGTCCCAATCCTCAGTCCCATCTGCCTCCTCTTCATCCTCCACCTTCTCCCCACCTTCTTCCTCCCTTTCCCCCTCCTCATCCTCCTCCTCTTCCTCTCTCTGTCCTTCCTCACCCCCTTCTCATGCGTCCTCTTCGACCTCAGCACACCCTCAAGATCATCAGCCGACGGAGATCAAAAGTGCAGCACCAGACTTGATATCGGGTGGCGGCGTAGAGCCGAAGCGGTGCAAAATGAGCAACGATATTGATTGTGTCAATGATAGCGGAATACCGATGGAAGGCGTTGAGCTAGATTCATCGACCGTTACACCGAACAGCCCAAATCAGCTGGCGTCCATAACAAATTCCACCTCTGCCGCAAACTCATCGAATATCAGGACAAGCAGCAACAATGAGGCAGTTGCAAGTAACGATCCGATACTCTGTGATGAATCTAAATGTGGCGAAAGTTACAGCCCAGACTATGACCAAAGTTACAACTCCGGAGCGGAGGAAAACTCTTCTCAAACTAATAGCTCACAGCACGACAAAAATGGCCAGGCGAAACACTCTGCGAGTAAGCTTTTCGTCAAGAGATTTGGAGACCTGTTCGATGATGACGACCTCGATTAGACGTTGAACTATCCTTGTAAGACCCTTGGTCATTCGAATACAAGCGGATTTGAATACAATCCCAAAAAGAGAGAGTCGCGCTCAATAGATAAGGTCATCGAGCACTAGGGCTGCCAGAGGCCACACGCGTTGCCATCGGGCTCTCATTTCTGAAAGATAACAGGGTTCTATGATTGGCTGGTGCATAGAATGAGATTACTTTTGCAGAAAGAAACAATCCGGAGAGTTCTCCTAGATGTGGATGCCACTAAGATGTATATAAAGATTTGGTTGATAATTTTCATTGAGTCTAAGCAATAATGCGTTCGTACGTTTCATTCAAAATTTCCAGACAAAACGAGGGATAGCGTGCCTTTTGTTTTCATTCCTAAGATCTGAGGCTCTGGGCTGTTCGTATCGGGCGTGACAAAATCACATATTATCACTTCTGGACACACCATTGGCTTAGGTTGCCCCCTTCAGACAGACACTTTTATTACCACTCTTATCCTCTTCATAAAAACAAGCCCACTTTGGGGCTTGCACGTTGGCTTGGCTTGGAAGTGCCACTTAATTTAGTGAGGCAAAGTAGCCGCCGGTAGCCGGAACAGGCGGAAGCAAAACGCTTATCAAGTGGGAGGTTTCAAAGGGCAATCCTGAGCGCGGCTACCTGTGCCCTCCCGTCTGCCGCTCCCGCCTCAAAGGTTGCTAAACAAATTCAGCCGCGTGAGGCCCATCGAGAGGAAGCAAGCGAATGGTGAGGGAGGAACGAATGTAGGGGGGGTGAGTGTGTTTGTGAGGTGAAGATGGAAGGCTTTGATTTTGCTCTTGCCCTTGCCTTTGTCTTGAGCTGACAGTTTTGTCTGGCCGGCACCGAGTGAGGCCTGGCTTCTGCTCCGAGTGAAAACCGCTAATTATGGCACACGGATTCTGCCCCGCGCGCTTCTGATACAAAGCCATCTCTTAGCCACTAATGGACGCTAATGAATTCTCTCCTGCGGCTGTCGCGGCCGCAAGTCTACAGTCCTCAGTGGTCATTGTGGACAAACCAACCAGACGCACTTGGCCACGAACCACAATCGGAAGTGGACGAAAGGCGAAGGGATTTTTTCGTCCTCGGATGTCTGGCTTTGACAAATACTCTGCTTGATTTGTTCTTGGGAGGCGTAGACTTCTGGAAACTGTAGAAAAGGCAGCAAGGGATGCTCTGCGCAGCCCATGTTTGGTATCACTTTTGCCGCTTCTCGCTTGTCGTGAATCAGGAGCCTCCGATTGGTTTGGGCACCAAATGGAAGAGCTCACTTGACTAGCGTCAACAAATTGAATTGCAAAATTTTAGCTCCCGTATTAATCAATTGTTCGGCCCCAATTGAGATGCGTATCCGTGGAGGGGGCACGAGAGGTGACATTGAGCAAGCGCCAGTGGGATCAGCGTTTGATCCATGAACTCAAGTCGAGCGCAAATCAAAGTACGAGATTGGAACTGGCCAAAATTTGTCTCTAAAAAGAATGGTCGGTCGACACTGTTCCATGCCGCAGTGGATGCCGGCATTTGGACATTAAATTTTCAGACAAAAGCAATCGGGTTCGACTCTAACGGAATTAGAAGTCTGCTTTTGTTTGTGCAGTCCGTAAACACGAAAGGTAGTGGAATCATGAGTCAAGTGTTGACTGTTTTCACTTGTTGGTTGGTTGGTCTTCAATTATTAGGTCCAGATCGATCTTGGTCTGTCAGAATGATACGCATGCACAGTGTCCTTACTGAGAGGAACGGCCATAAAAGAGAGATGGATGGAGCCTCTTGAGCTCAAGTGCTCGTTGCTTGTTGGTATCGATTCAGGCGGTTCAAGTCCCAATTTGGCCCATCCATGAAGTTGGCCCCTCCAGTGTGGGCAGCTCCATCGCTTACAACACTCTCCTGGCTAGATATTGTGAGTAGAGGGGGCACAAGACAAGTAGCGGAACTGCGGGCAGTTTCCGCCAGTCCAGTTCGTGTGTTGTTTGCAGAACTCATGTCAAATGCAGACTTAGTTGAACATGTTGAGAGGCTCTCGCCCATCGAGTTTGTAAACTCGAATGCGACTGGAGGGAGCTATTCAGCTTGGGTGTGACCACACGCAGTTTTGCCCTCAAGTGGAGCTTCCTCTACCAGAGAGACCCCATAATCACGCTGGATAATTGAGTTATATCGAGCCAAGAGTGGACGGATGGTCGAGCGGCAGAATTGGGCCAGCCTTCGCGTGCAAATAGACCTTTGAGGCTGAACTGAAGTCAAGGGGTGTTGGCCGATTTGTGATTGTTTATAACTAGTGTTTGACTTGGCTGCTTGGCAATGAGTTGAGGAAAGACTGACCGATCAATCATAATCAACTTGTCCTCTCACCCTCCCGCTCAAAAACGGAGCTCAGCCTGTGGGGTCCCAACAGATGGCGCTAAGTCGGTGAACTGGCCCAACTCTGCTCGGGGCCAAAGAAAATATTGTCGGTTACATAATTGCTTAGAGCTCGCGCACTCCGCTTGGCCTATGGCTGCCGGTTTATTGTAATTTAGCCCAAGAGAAAGCGGATATTTACCCACAACTCGGGAGCCTCTTTCATCTGTTGCGCCCGCTTCCATTGTTCTAGCCGGCGCCTCTTTTATGAAAGTAGTTCGTGCTCGCGTTTCATTGTGTCGTCCCAGCAAATTGCCGTTAGTCTTCATTCAGTTGCTTCGAATTGGCTACCACCTGATCATGGTTGGTCTGCTAGCCTCAGGTAGTTGTGTTTAATTCAATTTAGATGATCCGCTAATGTAGCAGAGCACTGGCGACAGGAGCCAAAAGCAGGCGCTCGCTTGTGGACGGAGAATCGAGGCCGCCGCCGCCACATCAGCTGTTGGCTTTGGATACCTTCCTAGCTTTGCTCGGATTTGGATGCCAGTGTAGTTTCGGCGCTAACTAATTAGTCACGGCGCGTCAATCACCCTCTGCGCCCGAATGCTTGCCGCGGTCTTTGAGCCTTGTATGTGTATATACATACATATATTCATGTCTGTATCGGTCGGTCGCAAATGTAAGCCGACTTTTGGGTGGCTTCGACTGCATTATTGGACCATTTGCTACCGGCTAACCAAATCAATGCAGCATAACCTGGCAGTGAGTTACGCGCGCGAGCGCGCGTTTAACATGGAATATCACGATAGAATACGATTGTTGTTGATAATAATTGTTCTGATTCGCGTCCCTCTCCCCATTTGCCTACCGTCAGAGCGAAATCACCCTCTGACTCTTATCCCCACCCGCTACACCACTAGTCTAGGCACGTAATCCGGCCAAAAGTTGGCTTGAAGCGCCCATTGCTCCTTGGGCGAATCCGATTGCATGATGAACAATTAGCAACGTATCAGGTAAAATCGTGACCAGGTCGCGCTTTCGTACATCCTCAAGCGAGCTTGAAACAATGATACTAATTGCATTGATCAACATCGTGATGTTCAATTACACACCAGTGGTCCAGTTGTTCATCGGCAAAGATCTATCGCTGTTCTGTTGCTACGAGCCAGCCGGTTCTCACTCGACTTCGCCAGTTCAATCTCCTATCCTATCGGGCAACGAGATATACACAAGAGCGCTAGTTTGGCTTGCGTCTCCCTTTGCTCGTTTTTGGTGCCTTTCCTCCACAAAACGCTGTAAAATTGGTCTCTAAATGGCACTTTGGGGTTGACAGTCTGGTTAGCTGTGTCGATACTGGTTAATTAGAGGTCGAGCGGCGAGGGCAAACATTTGCGAGGTAGAGAGACACTTATCCCAGCAACCGGCTTTGTTTTTTACTCCGCGCCACTACAAAGGGGCCCAACCGCAAGCCATGGGCGCTAGCGTATCCGATAAAGGAGGAGATCATTATCATTTGGGTGCGCAGTTTTGTACTTGCCCATCTTTATAGCTGCTCTCTCTCTCTTTCTCTTTGAATCCACAAAATCAGCCGACATATCTAGTTAATGAAAACCCTTCCATTATTGAGGGTCTCCATTTCAATGTCACTGGCCAGCGCCCGGATTCCGTTTTTTATCGACTTCCTCCGCCCTCGACTACTCATAGCTAATTACAGCTCTCGAGCCTGTTCTCCTCAAACAAAAAGCACCTCTCTCTGTTTGCGTCCATTAATCAAAGTGGGATATAAGTTTTATGGTTGGTGGCGCCAAGTGGCGCCCATTGTTGGTGCCTAAAGTCGAGCGCAGTCGGTAGGTCGCAGTGTTGTATTTGCTGGAACTCGATCACGGGCCAGTCAAGCAACTTTATGGCTCGGGGCGATTGTTGTATGACTGAGAAAGTTGCGCAACTCAGACGCCTCTTGGGCCCAACTGAATTGAATCTATTCTTGGCTTCTCGGACTGAGGTTCAATTTGGCCAGGTGAAAATTGAATCATAATATTTGGGTTCTTTGTGGCTGGCCGGCTCTCTTATAGTTGCCGCAAATATGTCCGATTGTCAACCAACTTTGCCGCAACATATAGAATCAGAGTTTAGTAGGTCCATTGTTATCCTTGAACCCGGCGCTTGCTCGCACGAGAACCATAAGGCAGCTTATTCCTCGTTGGGCACAACTAATGAAGTGACTAATGAAGCCTCCTCACTCGACTGCTATGAAGCAGCCCATTCTTCGTTTAAATTAGCGCTGTGGGGCTGAAGATGTCTGGTCGCTCTTGAAATGGCCGACTGCAACAATGGACTTATTGTTTCGAAATCAGGCCGTTGCATCAGGTAAAGCGATACTAAAACCATCCGACTGATTGAGCGGATGGCTTCTCCATCTAAAAACCTCGATTAATTGAATTAGGTTGATCTCAAACGGAGTTCTGGCGACTTGATGGTCTTGATGCTTCAAGTTGGAGTTGTTTTGATCGTGCCCGTCAGAGGTGAAATATATCACTCATTGCCTCAAGCAGTCGGTTCAACAGCCCTCGGACCAATCGATTTGTTCTTCCTCTTCATGTTTGCTCCAAATAACTGTTGATTACTTTTCTTGGCCGTAAATTGTGGCCACTTTTGAGCTATTTTGGCATCTAGATCGTTAAGTCCCTGAACTTGGGCAAAGCTCCCGAGGCAACAAGACCGATCTGCAGAAGGAATGGAGGGTAGCCTCAGGTTGTGCGACTGCCGCTTCAGGTCGAATTAGCATGGGTCGCGACGGTTACGCGCAACACTGAAAGCGAACGGCTTTTTGCGATCCTGAAAACCGCGAGGGTATTTCTAAGAACCCGTCACGAGATTTATATCGAGCCGCGAGATTTTCGAATGAAGATATCAAGTTCATCTCCTCCTAAAAATTCAAATCAATTAGCCGGATGCAGGAGAGTAAATGAAAGGCTAATTGATTCATATCTGATCGTCGCCTCTCTGGGGTCACAAGTATAGGTATTGTTTGTGTGATACAAAACTCAGTCCATTCTAAACCTCGAGAGCAACAAGAGAGTTGAGATGAGTTCAACTGGTTCAAAAATAATACAGAATAAAGTAATTTAAAGCGGCATCAGGATGGAGGGCACATTTGTTGTCTCGAAGCAGAGAAGCTTACTTGAATTTGTACATGGATAGAGGATCTTTGTATTCGGAAAAAAAGTTTTACTTTTTGGCGTCCAAATACGGCGTCCGGCACCCACGGCTAAGTTGGCGCTGTTTCGGACTAATGAAGTGGAAGATACTGAAAACAAACATACAATCGCACGCCGGCTGACGGCATGGACAAGACCAAGGGAAAGCAACAGCGTTAAGGGAGACGACGAACCGGATTTTATTTCATCTCATTATCGGCCATTAAAGAATTTTTATTGTTGTGCCTGAGCCGTTGGTGCAATGGAGCCAATTGGACGGGAGAGGAGGATAGACAAGTTTGAGTAGGGCTTAAAAGTCGTGACTTTTACCTGCACCATTAGCTGGATGCGCCAGTGACAATAGTTTAATTGTTGCCGTCGCAGGTCAATAGGAGGAGGATGTGGAACGCTTTTGGAACTCGATCCTCTGGTGCCCCCAAACTGGGTGCCCTCAGTTTGCATGTTTTGTCGCCAGAGAGTTGTCTTTTCCGTTCCAAAGACAACTCTCTGGCCACAAAACATGCAAACTGACATGAGTGTTGTCGAACTTTGACACTTGAAAACATTTAGCTCGAATTAGAACAAATTTGTCACTCGCTTTGTTCTGCTTATTCGAAGCCATAGGCCACGCGAGTTGGACTCTCCAACCCTCCAACGAACTCGCTTGCCTTTAAACCTAAACCATCTGAGCCATTGTGTTTGTCGGCTGTTCAGCGCACGAGAGCTACGCGATCGGATCACCTGAGAGTTATAGTTTGACCAGCGATACATAGACACGCGTGTCTAGTGCAGACGTCCCGCCTGGAGGGTCCATGGGACGGCATCGTTCGAGTTTACGCTAAATCAAACAAACTCAATGGAGTCAAGCGAAAACGAGCGATACGATGCTGAGTCCGGCGCCAAATGGAAGCGGAACCAAAAAGGATTCGGGTTTAGGGTTGCCATTTTGGCGGTATAAATTTTCCGCATCGCACAACTCACTTTCTCCAAACAGCCTGGAGTGGACGCAAATTTTGTTCAAGGTGAGTGGACGGACGAGTGGGCAGCTTCGTGTTGGATTTGTGCCGCAAACCAGTTGGATTGAATGGATGAGGATGGCCGAGTTAGGGGTTTGCTCCTCTAGCCGCAAAACTTTTTCCGAATTGGACCGAGCTGAGAGCTTGAAGGGCATATGATTGATTGTTCGAGGATGCTAGCTGGGCTTTGGGTAGCCTGTGTGCGCAGGGCAGAGTAGCGAGAGTGAAAGTTGCCAACCAAGGGTCCATCAGGAGAAGCGAGAGAGGTCGACTGCGAGGTGGCGCCACTGTGCCCCCATTCAAATGCAGGCAAGTTTATTCTTTGGCCGTCGCGAGGGTCAGTCAGACAGAGACTGTTAGTTTCAAAAATCTATAATTTGCTCAAAGTGTGTATTCCTGAATGCTCGGCTTGTGATGCTGATGCTGGTGCTGGTGCTGGTGCTGATGCGTAAGAGCGCTTGCAAGCGCATTGTTGGCCGCCGGCTGGAGGCCACTCAAGTTGCTCTGGCCGAGATGATGGTTTAGCTGATTGGCCTGAAACGAGGTGTGCTGATACTGCTGATGGTACTGCTGCTGCTCGTGCAAGCCGGCGGCCAGCCTCTGCTGCTGGTGCTGGTTCGGGTGGCCGAGCGCGAGTCTCGCCTGGTGGCTGTCGGCAGGGCTGGAGTTCGGGCCAGAGCCAGGCTGGCCGGTGCATTTGGCGCGACTCTCGCCCGACTGCTGCTGCTGTCTGAGGCCGGCCAGGTTGTTGTCATTGTTAGCGCCGCCAGTGGCGACCGCAAAGGACAAGTGAGCGGCCATCCTGTTGGCGGGCGACGAGATGTTTGCGCATGCAACATAGCTGTTTACCTGGGGGCCACTGTTTGCGTTGTTGCAGACGCTCGTGGTCGTCGACGGCGGCTTGTTTGCAGCGCGCTGGCCCGAGTTTGGGCTGCCGTTCTGCGCGACAGCCAGGCGGGCGGAGTCGGCGACGGCTGGCACGAGCGAGCTTCGCGTGGGGGCGGAAGAGGCGGCAACGGCGGCGGCGGAAGAGGAGGGGGAGGCGGAGGAGGCGGCGGAGGCAGAGGGGGAGGGCGAGTGGAGGAGCGCAAAGGTGGAGTTGAGTGAGGAGGAGTCAGGGGGGAGGCTGGCCGAGGAGTCAAGCGGGGTCATTGCTGTGCTGGCGCTCGATGTTGAGCTCTCCGAGCCGAGACTGTGGCTCAAATTGGCCGCCCTCAGTTCGGGCCGCCTGCCTTGGCCGGCCAATTGCCGCCAAGCCTGTTGATCGAGCTTCATTGTTGGTGTTTGCGCGGGGCCGACGCCAGGTGGCGACACGTAGGCGCTCGTGTAAGCGGCCTGGCCGGCGATCAGTGAATGTGGCGGCGGCGGCGGCGGCGCCACGTAGAAGCTGGCCGTATGGCTTGAATTTGCGTACAGGTCAAACGGCTGGTCGGCCTGCAGGGAGCCAGCCTGGGTTGGGGCGGCCGCGTAAGTGTATTGCTGCTGCTGCTGCTGCGGCTGCTGCTGCTGCTGGTTTGCGTAGTAGTTCAGGTTGCTATTGTAGGCACTTGATTCGCGCAGAACCTCCGACACCTGCTGCTGGCTGTGGGCTGCGTAGGCGGCGGGCGGCGTCGAGTTTGCGAAGGGTCCATAGTAGGTGTCTATGGGCGCAAACTTGCCCTCCTCCGTGGCGAGCTGCGTCCGCTGCGGCTGGCCAGCGTAAGCGGGCGCCAGTTGCTGGCAGTCGGCGGCGAGCGCAGGTTGCATGGCGGCGGAAGTGGCCGAATGCTGGCGCTGCTGTTGCTGTTGGGCGAGTTTTGGCGACACTGGTGGCGCCGTCGTCGTCTTTCTGGCGCGTTTCTGGCGCATGATTTGTGGCTGCTGCTGACAATTGGTCTCCTGTGCGGCCGCTTGCTGCTCCTGCTGCTGCTGGTGCTGCTGGCTGAGATCACAGTTGGTTGGCCGTCGCGGGCGCCGCTCGGCTGGCGCGAGCAGATTCGCGCCGGCCGAGCTAACCAGTTGGTGGCCGCGCTGGCTCTCAGCGCTAGCCGGCTGCTCCTCGTCCTCGTCCTCGGCCAGAATGCGCTCGAGCTTGCGGATGTAGTCGATTGCACGTTGGAGGGTCTTGACCTTTGAGACTCGCTTGTTCCTGTTCTCGATGGGCACGCACTTGCGCAGCCTGTAGAAGGCCTGGTTCACCGCCTGCACCCTGCGCCGCTCGCGCGCGTTCCTCTTTGCCACCAAGTGTGGCGGCCTGTGCAGGATTGGGCGGGTTAGTTTTGCTTGTTGCGCTCTCCGCTCGCTCGCCCCTCGCGCTACTTACTTTTGGCTGTGCGGCACATGCTTGTAGCTCGGCTTCACCTTTGCGCCCCTCTGCCTTGCGCTCGTCTCGGCTGCTGCGGCGGCCTCCTCCTCCTCCTCCTCCTGCTGCTGCCGCCTCGCCTGGCCCATCGGCTTGGGCTCACGCTCGAGCTGCGTTGCGGCCAACATTCACCTGCTTCATGGTTTGCCGGGTTGCTTGGTTAGCTCTCGTCGGTTGGACTTGTTTTGTTTGCGGGCGCCGACTGAGGTCTGGCTGCGAACTGGCCGCTGAGACGAGCCGGCGGCCGGAAGGCGAGCGCCGCGTCTGCGCTCATCCTCGAACCAAATTAGATGCAGCGAGAGGAGTCTTTAACTGGAGCCAGAGTTCTAATTGGCTCGCGCGGGCGGCAAAAGTCATTACGCGTTTGCAGTGGCGGCGGCGGCGGCGGCGGCGCGAGAAGCGGCAGCCGCCCAACCGGACAATCACGTGCTGAGCGGGCGGCGCCGGCCAAATCAGTGCCCTCAGGCGCGCGCTTATAGGCCGGCCACTGCAGCCGCCGACTGCTGGCTGCTGGCCGCTTGCTGCGGGCGGCGCCGCCCACGCGGCACGAGCGCCGCCGCCGCCGCTGCCAACTTGTGCAACTCAACTCCAGGTGCGCGCCGCTCCTAATTAATGCGCGCCCCTCGAGCGAGCGAGTGCGCGCGCACGCAAACCAGAGCCAACAAACTGGAGCGCCGCCCAGTCGGCGGCCCACAGGAAACGCGCGTGCCGCTCGCACTTAGCGCGCACTTGGCCGGCCACCTATCGCAACACGTGAACTTTGAGCCGGCGCCGGCTGCCCCCGGCTCAGCTCAGCTACCTGGCGGCCCATCGGTGAGCCGCCGCCGCCGCCGCCGCAGCCGCCGCCCGCCCGCCCGACGGAGCCTCAATGGAGGAACAAACAATCGGCTAGTAACGAGCCGGCGCAGACTGCGCAACTGGCGCCGCCCGCAAACAAGCGCACGAAGCCAGACGAGCGAGTTTACGACAAGCGGCGGCTGGAGCGCGCGATTACCATTACCAGCCGCCGCAGCCGCCGCCGCCGCCGCCGCCGCTGCACTTTTATCTCGGCCTGCAAACTTTGCAGCTGCTCGTCAAAATTGCCATTCATTTTGCACTCGTTGATGGTCGGCGGCGCTTGGGGCCGGCCAGTGGGCCAGCGAGCGCGAGCAAGCAAGCAACTGGTGGCCGCGAGGGGCGAGTTGGCCACAAGTTGGCTCCGAGCGGGCGGCTGGCACGAGCTCGACTCGTGCCAGCGCGGAGGCCTGCGCGCCGGCTTGGCCTCGCGCGCCGCCGCTCGGGGGCGCCACCGGACGCGCCCTTTGTCACACACAAGCCGGCCGCCGCCGCCGCCGCCGACTCGCCAAGCTCGAGCCAGCCAGCCAGCCAGCGGCCGACATACCTGCTCCACGGCGCCTCCCTTGCTCGCGGCCAATTAATTAAGCCGCAACACAGCCGCCAGGCCCAGGTGAGCCGCCAGAGCTGCATCACGATCTTGGCCGTCGCTTGGCCAGTGTCTCCTTCATTAGCGGGCGTCTAATTGCGCGGCGCTCAGCTTGGCCGAGCTCACCTGTCGCGCGCGAGGGCCAGTTGAGGGGCTGATGCTGGCTTATGGGAGGCTCAATGGGCGACTAATGGAATGGCGCTCGGCCCATTCAGCAAGCTTGTAAGCGGACGATCAATCATGGGCGGCCTAATGAAGATGCAAGCTTGTTCTCACGCTTCCACTGGCCGCACGACACAATGCGGCCGCTTCGAGGGGCCGGCGAGTGTGTGTGTGTGTGTGTGGCGGCCGGCAGGGGCTTTGTCTGTGAGCTTGCCAGCTCAGGGGTCGCCTCTGTCGTTCCGCCAGCCACACAGGTCGATCACGCGCGGCTTGGCCGCCAGAGGGCGCTGGTCGTCCGACTGCGCGCAGAGCAGCCGGCTCAATCAAGCTGACCGGCCAATGCGAGTCCAAACAACAGATTGGCAGCCCTCTTGAAGCGATAATTGAGTGAGCAGCAACTCGAACAAGCTTGGCCGAGCTGGCGAGCAATTATACCTGCTCGATTGTCGGGCCCGCCGGTTTGGCAATTTGGGTGTCAGGCGGCGTTCTGGTTCGCTCGCTCGCTCGCTCGCTGCCATGATTGATTCGCGCTCCTTTCTCGCTCCACAAGCGGACTGCGCCAAGGGCAAGGGGACGCGCCGAGAGACACTGGCGCCGGATGTGCAGCTCGGCCTCAAAGTGGGTGGCGCGCAGTCGCCCGCTCACATATGTAAATGCGACCCGCTGGCCTCCCCCAAAATGGATGAAGGATTTTGATTAATGAGTTTGGCTCTCGCGAGCGAGTTGGCCGCAAAATGGGAAGCGAAATGGGAATCAATTTGAAAGTCAAGACTGGCGCCTCCGCTTCCTGTTTGCGGGCGCCTGGTTTTGGCCGCACGAGTTGTTGTTGTTGGCGTTTGTTTGTTTGTTTGCTTGCGGGCCGGCCGATTAGAAGCGCAGACAATTAGACAACAAAGGCGGCTTGGCTGGTTTGCGCCGAGCGAGCGGCAGCGGCAATGAGCAAGACACTAAGGCTGGGCCGACCTGTTGCTGTTTCCTTGTCACGATTAGTTTCATTGCCATTTTCAATGAAGCTGCAATGACGCAACGAGCGGCCGCCAATACAAAGGAATAAATTTGCTCCCTTCGAGCTGGCTGCTTGAGCGCGGGAATAATATTGATGATTTCGCAACATTGGGTTGCATTTAATTGCTCGCCGAGACGCGCCAGCAACAACAATGGAGCAGCTCGCCGAGAATGAGGCAGAGCGCAAACACTCGCCGCTCCAGCTTGAATCGTGAACTCGAGCGGCTAAGCGGCCAACAAGTTCGCCTCCTAACTAGAGCAAACACGCAAAAGTATCAACCTGTGGCACCCACCTGTTGCGCCGGCCGATAATTGTTGGCCGACTCTCAGTCGGGACGGCCGGATTTGGCTGCTGCCGCCGCCGCCGCTCCTGCAGCAGCCGCAGCCGCCGCCAGCGAGGAGGGGAGCTCTCGCCGCTGCCCATTGGGCTAGGTCACCTTTTGGGGCGCCGCATGACACCGGCCGGCGCGCGTTGTTTGCGGGCAAAATTCGAGCCCTATTCATAAAACGGCGATGATTTACAATGGACGCGGCGGCGCCAACTTTTCTGCTCGCATCTCAATCAGTCGGGCGAGCCACTCGAGTTGTGGCCACAGGCGCGCAGCCAGCAAACTCCTTTGGCGCGCGCGTTCAAAATTAACGCCGCCGCCGCCGCCGACCCGGCGAACGGGAGGTCAGCGCCGCTGCGAGCGGCTGGGCGAAAGTGAGAAAAATGGAAACCTCCAGCCCGACTCTGGAGTGACATTGTGGCCAAGCAAGCCGACCACCCGCATTGGCCGCCTGGCTGCGCTCGCCAGGCCCGCTGAGGCTGCCATTGTCACACTCGCCAATTAGTGGCGGCAACGAGCTCGCGCTTGTTAGTATGTAAATGAGCCCTGCGAGCGGCCAGTTGGGGGCCATATTGTGCCAATGCTCGCGCTCCGCTTGAGGCCCCAAAGGCCGACACCTGAGCGCTCTCTGTTGGCCTTTGCCTGGCTGCGCGCAAAACGTGCGCGCCGCCTCCTCCGCCAAAACTCGCCGCCGGCCGAGCGCCCCAAGTGGGCCAGCCGCTCGCACGCAAACAAAACTCACCGCCGGCGCCCTCAACTTCAACTTCACCCTCACCTTGACCTGTCGCCCAGTAGAGCTGCCCGAACAAACAATGGCTCCGCTCGGAGCTGATCAATTGGCACGATTATTGATTTCTCAACAACGAGCAAACTGGCGCCTCCATTAGGAATTGCGTGATTTGTTTAACGAGAGCAGGGCGAGCGAGTTGCGGCTCAATTGGCCGCCTCCTTTGAGCGAGGCCGCTAATTAAAATGCAACACCCGCTCAGGACTCACGACTGGCAAACGGCAGGCCGGCCGGCCGACTCTTTGGGCGCTCCTGGCTCCGTCGGCTGCCGACGGAGCGGCGAATAGGAGAGCAAAGTGTTTTTGGCGCGCAACCGCTCCTGTTGGCGCCACTTTCGCCTACCTGCCAGCCAGCCGCTCGCGCCGCCCTTCGCCAGCCATCTGGCCCAGCCATCTGGTTGCGCAATGGGCCCCCATTTGGGTGCAATCGATTGCTTGAGGCCGGCGCGGGCGACACTTTTGGCCGGCGACAGATGCACTCGATGGGTTTTTGTTTGGGTTTTCGCTTCTCGGATTTGGCCCCGGCGATGGGCTGAGCGCGCCACTGGAGCCGCGCCGAGTGTCTGCTGCTAGCGAGCGCGCGCGTTATGTAACTTGCTTGCGCGTGTCGAACGCGCGACCGAGCGAGCGCAACTGGTTGGCCTGGCCGGCCGGCGGCGGCGGCGGCGGTCGCGGCGGCGAGCTGCGCGCACTTCGGAAGCGAAAGTCGGAGGCGCAAGAGTGATGGGCCAGCCATCTGTCCTTGGCCGCCGCCTCCTCCTCTCTCGCCGCCCGCCGCCCGCCGCCCGCCAGTGTGTGGGCGCCGGCCGCCTCCACCTCGGCCGTTCTAGCCCAGCGCCCGCCTCTACGTGCTGGCCGCCGCTTCCGGCGCCTCAGCCAGTTCCGGCTCGGCGCCAACACGCCCGCCGAAGGTAAGCCTGGCGCGCGCCTTCCAAATCAAAATACAACCGCCGCTTCCGGCCGCTCGCGCCGATGCAGTCGAGTGGCCGCCGCCTCCACTCTGACGGCCGCCTCCTCGGCGCCGGCAGCTCCTGCAGCAGCGCAAACGCAAACGACAACAGCGAGCACGACAACAGGAACAACGACCGTCAAGTGGAGCGGCCATCCAGGTTATTGACTCGCCGCCAACCGAATGGGGCCGCCGGCCGGAAGCGGCGCCCTCAGCTTGCAAGAGTTGTCGCAGTTTGGCGGCAGGTTACTCGCGCTCGGCTTGGATTACTCGCCCGCCGCCGCTTTGGCCGCGCAGCGCTTGAGCCGGCCGAGGAGGGGGCCGACCTGATCAAACTGATTGATATTTTGAACCTCAGGGCGAGCGGCGCGCAAAACTAACAGAACTGGCAAAACTTTAGCGGGTGCAAATTCCCTCCCTCTACCTGAATAATAAGATTAAATCAGTTTAATCGTTTTGTAGCTCGCCCCTCTGATCAGCGGGCCAGCAGGGCGGCAAGAGAGTGGCTCGGCCCAGAGAGCGGGCGGGGCGACAAATGGGATTGGATTTGCAGTGGCCGGTACGAGCGCGCTTGGAACTGGTTTTGCTGTTGCGGCTAACTCCACACACTCTGATCGATTGAGCCCTTCCTCTCGGGCGCGAGGCCGAAGCAACGCGCGAGATTTGGACGCCGGCCAGCCGATCGGCATTTGCCGGCCAAGTAAGGCTTGCGCGCGCTTTTGCTCCGCCTGGCCTCGCCTGGCGAGCGCCCGAATCTCGCGCTCGGCCCGCAACAAGCAACGCGCGCCGCGGCCGTGTTCAAGTTGCGCCCGCCTCTAAGCTCAGGATCAATCAATTAACACGTCACGAGCGCCCGTTAATCTTTGGTGAGAACCGGGCTTGCCGGCCAAAAAGGTCCCCCGCTCCCAATTCTGGTTTTCGCCCCGCTCTTGGATTCTGGTTCCTGGTTCCTGGTTCTAGCGGGCGCCTTTGGGCGGCTTGGAAGTCTCCCATTTGTCTCATTATCATGACAATCAGCTGAGCCGGCGCCAACAGGAGCTGGAGGCAGAGGGCGGCCGGCGGCGGCCAACGGAACCGGGCGGCCGCTCGCTGGCTCGCTCCGTCGCCACTGGAGGATTGAGGAGATGAAATTAAACTGATACTCGCCCATTGTGCACATGCTCGGCTCGGCTCGGCTCGGCTCGGCTCGGCTCCGAATCCAAAATGAACTGAGCCGAAAAAATCAATCACTTTTGGGGCCCAACTTTGGTTTCCATTTAAACCTGAACTCCTGCTCCTCCTCCTCCTTCCTCTCCCTACGGCTTTCGGGCGAGCTGCCAGCTTTTGCTGGGCCACTATGGTGCTGGTCCAGTTCATTTTGGCGCTCGCGCTGCCTCCGCCGGTGCTGCAAACAATTGTTGATTTTTCTCGCGCTATCATGCTATGATTTAGGTGCGAGCCCAAGCGGGCGCCCACTCGCTCGCCTGGCCCTTGCGAGCACAATGGCCAAGCGAGCGAGGCGAATAATAATAATAATATTTATAGAAATAACAACGATGACAGAGGCCGGCGCAAAACCAACACTAACAAATGGAGAAAAGGGAGAGAAACAACAAGGTGTCAACATGGGCGCCCACAATGGCCGGTCTCGCTCCGGCCCCAAGGAAGTATATTAAAAGTTTGCTTCCAGCTCGCCCGATTTGCCGGCCCCACTGGCGCCGCTGACCTTTGGCTTGCGAGCGGCCGCATCCGTCCATCTATCACCCGCTAACTCGTTTCGGCTGCTCGCGCCAGCACAATGCGAGCGCGCAAATTCCATAGCGCTCTCGTTCGCGGCCAAAAGTGCCTTTGCTCGCGCGACAGGAAACGACTCCTGCTCTCATTAGAACTTTCACTTTTGGAGCCCAAGTTTGGCCAAACAACCATTCAACTTACGAGACTTGGCGCCCGCAATGGGGATCTGCGGCGGGCAAAGGCCGGCCGGCCGGCCGGCCACAACAATGATGGATCAAGCTCAACTTTCCATACTCAACGCGGCCTCCCGCTCGCGCTGCTCGGCCCATCGAGCGGCCACGCTAAGCGGCAGCAAACAAAGCGGCCGCCAACTCCAATCGGCGGAACGAACCAAGTCGGCCGGCCGAGTTCGCAAACTCACCTGAGCGGCCGCCTGTCTTAGCGCGACCGATGGCCGCTAATTCCGGAACAAGCGAGCGGGCTAAGCTCGCGGATCAGCAAACTCGACGGCCAAATGTTGTGGGCGGCCGCCGCCGCCGCCGCTTGGCCCTCAATTGGGGCCGGCCACCCCAAAGCGTTGCATGGGGCCGGATTAGAGGGGCGCTCGGAAATCCCTCCTTTGTGGTGGCCGCGGTGGCCACCGCCCACCGGCACCAGCTCGCGGCTCTCCCACTTCCAGTTCCGTTTTGTCGCCGCCAGCGCGCCCGCCAGCCCGCTCGCCCGTCCCCTCTGCCCATGCGCCGGCCCCATCCGGCCGACAAGGTTCAAAAACCTCTGCGCGGCCGCACGAAATCTTTGCTCTAAATCATCATTATTCCATCGCCGACCATTGTTCTTCAATGGGCTTATGGCCGGCGCTAACAAGGCCGGGCCGTGTGGCGCTGCTGTCGCCGGCTCAGCCGCGGCCGCCGCCCCCAAACGCGGGCTGCATAGAGCACCAGCGCGGCCGCTGTGTGTTTAACTTCTGGCTGGAGCGGAGCAGAGCAGCGCGGCGCAGCTCAGCGCAGGGGGACAGACAGCAGCCAGGCGAGCAACAATGGGAGCGACACTCTGTTCCGCTGGCCAACGCTAACGTCAGGTAAACTCGACCTGGCACCAAGTGCGCGCCGGCCAGACTTGCGGCTGCTTATTGAGGCGCAAAAATGGATGAATTTATGAAAGATGAATTCAAGTGACCAACTGAGCAAGCAAGCTGGGCGACAGTTTGCCTCCGCCGGCTGGAGCTCGTTGGCCAAAAGAGTTTTGAGCAAGCGCGTTAGCTAGAGTTGAGGAGGGGAGGAGGAAGCTCGTTGAAGATTCAGCCAAGCTGAAACAAACAACAAATCTTCGCCCCAGCTCGCGCCACATAAAGCATCTTTTTGCCACGGAACTGGCCGGCCAACTTGCAGGTTGCGACCAACGGGAGGCTCGCAAATGGGGACGCTTGGCCAGCCTTTACAGCGAGCAATTTGTAGCGGCGCGTATTGTTCAAGTGGCCGCGGATGGTCGAGTTGGCGGCCATTGTTCGGTTGTGTAGGAGTTGGACTAGATGAAAATGTAGCAACGACAACTGAGGCGGAATTGGCGCCGCACAAGCCTGCCACTCCAAAGTTGGGCCCCCAACTAGAGCTAGACCCAATCCGGCTAATTCCGACCGGCCTGAGCGTTGCTTCCGAGGACCAGCGGGAACTTTTCAGCCTCGGTCCCCCCCCCCCTCTGCCGCTGGACGAGAGCGGGCAGGTATGCAGATGAGCTGGCTGGGTGCGAGTTGGTTCGCTCAGTGTAGCGCCGGTTTGAGTTGCAGAATTGAATTAGCGTCATTGTAATGCTAATTTGCACAGGGCGACGGAGGAAAACATTGATTTTATTTAGTTCGCTAGTTTGCGCTGGCCAAGCTGGCGCGGCGATAGGGCCAATCGGGCGGCCTGTATGCGCGCCAGCATGTTGCGCCCGACGAGATTGGCGCAAAATTCAAACTCACGACTTTGTTGCGTAAGCTACCTGAGCAATAGCTTTAGCGCCCACCGAATCAGGTGGAAATTGGATCACCCAGAGCAGAGCTGCGCGTTCGTTCATCAATCAAACGCGCGAGGCGCTAATTTCCACCTCCAACCTTTTCCCACCCAATGATTCGTTGGGTGGCCAGGCCGACCTTTGCCAATCGCAATTTAGTTCGTGACCTCAGGCTGGCCAGATTTGTGCCTGCTCGTGCTGGCCAGAGTCGGCATCCTCTCAAAAGGTAACCCCCCTCCTTGCGGGGCCATCCGATTGACGGACGGGCGGTGCGATCAGTCATGTTGGCGTTAATGGAGACGAACGCGCAAGTCCAAAGGTAAGGCGGACAGCGTCCATCAATGCATCCTCGGCCATCTCTCTCTCTCTCCACTGAGCGCGCCCATCAGCAAACTGGACCGATGGACGGCGCTCGAACGAGCTGTGGAATCCCACACACCTGGAATCCCCGATCTTGGTGCGCCGGCCTCAGTGCGACAATCTCGACGCTTCCAAACTCTGCTCAATGAAAACAAGCAACTCACTAACTCTTGGTCGCCGGCTGACGAATCCATTTAGTTGACAAAACGCTTTTTGAACCCCAAAATGATCAATCACGCACAAGTTAAACAGAGTTCAACTGGCGAGAGGAGCGGCGGACGAGCTGGTGGTTATGGTCACTCTCATTCGGAAGTAAACTGAACCACACTAGCTGAGCGCTCCCCCTGCCTGCTACAGGTAATCTACCGGTCAACTGGCTGCGCTCAAAGTGAGCTAGAATCAACAAGTAAACTGCCTCCCGAATTGAGGCTCGAGCCCCCGAAGGGCAAACAAACAGCACTCTCTGGGGCCGCCCGTTGCTGGCTGTCTGGTTATGCAAACAGAGATGCAGGAATCGCCGCTCGATTGGCCCACTCGGCCCCAATTGGCTCGTCTATCTCGCTCGGACTAGGTTAATATTTGACCAGAGGCCAGAGCAAACACCCACGCAGACTGCCATTGCCGTGGCCGCCGCTGCTGCTGCTGCTGCTGCCGCTTGACCAGGAGCTCGCATGCCGGCGGCCATCGGCGAGCCCACCCGCAAGCCTATAGCATGGGCGGCTGAATGGATGCTCACTTACCTTCCTCTCGCTTTCGTGCCTCCGCTTCTGTTCTCGAAGGCGGGCTTATTGCACTTGATTGCACCCTTGGTTTTGGTCGCGGCCGCAAGAAGTTGGGCCGGCTTGGTTTCGGGCCGGTCTGGTTGCGGTTTTCGGGGCGCTGCGCTGGCTCGCTGGGATAGGTCAATCGCGGGCCCCAGAGACAATGGCCGTCCGTGCCCGCTGCCACCGTGTTCCGCCCGAGGCCTCGATCGCGGGCGCAAGTTTATTGACCAGCGCGCGCGCCCGTGTGTGTGTGTGTTCCCGATGCTTCGGCCGGAGCTCAAACACTACCGGCAATTACCTGCCAGACGACCCAAACCAGCGACACCCTTGCCTAGTTTTCGGCCCCAAGTAGGCTGCTCAATTCCGCTTCCTTCGCCTATGACACTCAGGCTGTGGCTGGCTGCAATTGGCCGCCAATTGACAATTACTGGTGCTGTTCCGCCCTTGGCGCTCGTCTCCCTCGGCGGCCTCTTTATCCTTCCTCTCGTGAGAGAGCTGCGTTGCTTTGATTGGTGGCGCTCACTTTTGCCCGCTCATCTCTGTCTCTGATCAAATTGATTTGGTTTGATTTGATTTGCCTTACTTTACTTTACTTTACTCTTGCCTGCTTCCTCCCTTCTCTCAGCCCGCTTGGACGGCGCCCATCAATCGTCATAGAGCTCGCGCGTCCAAAACGAGCAACAAGCGCGGCCAATAAACTCTGGGCCAGGTCTGCGCTGTTTGCCTGACACGCTTGGATCTGGTCCAGGCGATGGTCTCGAGCGGACGGATTTCAGGGCTCCCCCCTCTTCGTCTGGCTTTATGGTCGCCGCTGCAGCTCGGCCCTCCTGGCGCCAGTCTACCAGCTAGCGAGTGTCCATCAAAATCCAATATCGCCGCTATCTTATTATCGCGCGCACATATCGGGCCCGTTGAGTCTGAATCGGAGTTCCAATTGCATGATTGTCATCTCTCCTCGCCCATTGGCCGCCCGTCCAGTCACACAATTGGCCACAACTGAACCTCCAAGTTCCGTTACTCTCTCTCGCTCTGCTCTGCGTCTAATAGCCGCCAAATAACAGCAGCAGCAGCAGCTACACCCACAACCACATCCGACCGAAATGAGGGACCACAATAAACTTTGCGCGCTCCGTCATCTGGATCTGTTTACGTTGAAGGTGCAATTTCTGGCCACCAAACTCTCGCTCCCACTCTGAGCGCCGCTGCTTTCCCTCTCCCAAAGGCTGATGAACGAGCCAGAGACGCACTATAACTCGGACGGATGAATGGACCACTTCGAGCTTGCTCTCAGTCGGCCAAGTTGCAATTGTCTTTCGCGCTCCTCTTTGCCTTTGCTATAGTCCGCTCAAGGCAACCTGTTGGCTTGGAATGGGCGAGCTCGTTGGCCCATCGGCCGGCGAGCTTCGAGCGCAAAGAAGTGCGCAGTTTTAGAGCTTCGCCGAAAGCACCTGCCAGCTGGCCAGGCCGACGTGAGCTCGGCTGAGCGCGCAGCCCAAGCCGAGCAACAGGTCGCTTGCGGGCGCGCAGGCGCACCACGCTCGCGCTCCATCGGGCGGCGCCGGAAACAAAGGCCCAACAGGGGGCGACGGAGCCAAAGGCTGGCCGGACGATGCGCAGAGTAAGTGAGGCGGACAGTGCAAATGTTTGGGGGAGTACAATCATGGTTTAATTTGAAACTAAGTCGAGGTATTATCTACACGAGCGGCCTATAGGAGGCCGAGGGGTTGTTGTCATTGGCTGTACAGGCTGATCTGGTGCTGCTGGTGGTGGTGGTGGCGGTGGTGGTGGTGGGCAAAGGGGCTCGGCTGCGGGCCAGCCTGCGCGGACACCGGCGAGTCGCTGGCGCCGCCGCTGAACCAAATCGGCGCCGACTCCATCTGGCTTTGGACGGAGCTTGGCTGGTGCTGGAGGTGGGCGAGCTGGCTGCTGGCCGCCTCCTCGGGCGACTCACTCTGCGCTTGCCGCTGCTGCTGCTGCTGTTGCTGGCTGAACCAGTCGGTTGCGCGCTGGCTGGACCCCAACTCCAACTGTTGCTGCTGCTCCTGGTACCAGTTGGTGGATTGCTGTTGCTGGTACTGCTGCTGCTCCATGAACGAGCTCTGGTGTTGCTGGATCCATAGGTGAGTGTGCGATTGCTCGTCCATCTGGCTGCTGGCCAGCGAGTGCGCTGGACTGGACTCGCTTAGGCGCTCCTGCTGCTGGTTCGGGTGCACTTTGGTGATTGGGCTGTAGGCGTTTAGGTTAAGGCCGCTCGCTTGCGAGCTCTGAGGCGACGGCAGGTTGGCCGCGTTGTGCTGCTGCATCTCGGGCTTGGCGACATACTGCTCCTGTTGGCAGTAGGCAGGCTGTTGCTGGTGCTGGTGCTGCTGCTGCTGCTGTTGCTGGAACTCCAGCCCCTGGCTTTGGATTGGCGCGCTCATGGAGTTTGAATGGGAGGAGCCGCAACTGGGCGGCTCGCAAACGCTAAGCGGCGGCTCAGCCTCCTCGTAGCCCGCAAACTGCGAGCTCGAAACTATGTTCATGGACTCGAAGCTTGGCTCTGTGCTCCTGATCAGCTGCTCGAGCATTTTTATCCGCTGGATGGCAGCTCGAAGAGTCTCCACCTTTGAGAACTTCTTCGCCTTCGAACCCGACGACTTGTGGCCACTTTGGCTGCCGTTGTCGGGCGTGGGCGTGTCGCTGCCCGAACCCTCGCAAGCCTGCAGATCCTCGACGGGCAAATGTTCGCGAAGTAGGGCAAAGCCGTTGTTTACCATCTTCACTCTGTTCCTCTCGCGCTCATTCCGTCGCGCAACGCTCAGTTGCGGGTTGCGCGCTTGTCTCGTTCGCCTCACCTTCACCACCTTGGCCACTTGGCCCTTTGACGCCGCCACTTGGCCACTTGCTTCTAGCTTCACTTGTCGCGGCATCATCTTGATTCTTGGCTCGGGCTTATCTGCGCTCCGCGCTTACTTTGTCTCCTCGCTCACTTCTGGTCGTCCTCTCACTCTTTTGCTCTTGGTCGCGCGAACGATGCGTCTCCCTCGAGCTCAAACAACCAACTGCAAACTGGCCAACACCAAAACCAGTTGGCCCCAAGTGAGCGCAAACGAAACCAGACTTGACCGGCCGGTTGCGCCCGTTTGCTTGTGGCCGAATGTGCGTGCTACTGCGCACGAGCAACAAGTCGCCATTCCGATTGGGCGCGAACCAAGCGTTGCGGCGCACGCGCAACAGTTGGCCGGGCCCGCGCACTTTTGGGCCGCGCTCGGCCGAGCGCCACCCGAGCGCCATCTCGCGGCACCCCAGCCGGCCAAATCTTAGCAGATCATATCGCGCCCAAGGAAGCATCGTGCAAACCTGGCCAACCACTATCTTGATTGAATCGTCGACCTTCGCTCCCTCTCTCGTTCCCTTCCTCGCCGGTTTTCTCACTATTTTACGCCCAAAAACTCGATGTGTGCCCACTCACATGAATGGCAAAGTTCACGCTTCGTATTGGGCCCCCCCGAGATTGAAGCGATTTGAGGGTTCTCCCATCAGGACACAGTTGTAACTTATATTTTAGATCCTGGATGATGGCTGCTGATGGCGTCCAACCAGGTTTCACGGTTGCGTGTGCGGTGTCAAAAGGTGTTTGATTGAAAGTCGACGTTGGATTGCGCTGTTATTGGTTTGAAGCCCAAGGCGGTTGCATAAGCAGTTGAGTGGTTGCCAGATCGGCAACTCTGGGGGCCGACCGCTCTCGAGTGATGATCTCATGCCAACTCATCCAGCTTGAGCGCTGACAGTTTCAAGTATTGGGAGCCAGAAGAAGGAGCCAACTCTTCCATTGGCCTCGCTTGCAACTGTTCTCCTTTTCATTTGACCTCTCAAATTGAATTTCATTAGACCCGCGATGTTTCCGGAAAATTAAAGAGGTTTGCGCACTTTGGGCACAGACGGAGCTCGAGCTCGGCCAACCGGCAGCTGTCCTCTCAAGACGTTGGGAATTGAATTATGAATAATAAATGAGCAGTGGAGATTGTAGAGGAGTTCTCAATGGTTCAACCATCTCGCTGCTCCCACCGCACTAACCAACCCAATTCTCGCCCCCACTTCCTGCCACCAGATCCAAGCAGGGCGGAGGAGAGAGAGAGAGAGAGAGGAGGCGAGCGAGCGAGCGAGGGGCCCAAGTTTGCTCGCCTCTCGATGTAAAAGGTTAATTTTCGCGGCTTCTCGGGCGAGAATCCTACACAAACTGGTTGGCCAGCGGGAAGCAAGCCGAGCCAAAGGTTGCCCCTCGGAAATGTAACCCTCGGGCGCGACAACCGCGATCTTTGGCGGCGATCTTCGGGCGCGAACCCAAAGCGAGCGCCCAAGTTGATCAGAGTTTGGCTCAAGTGGAAAAAAGATAATAAATCATAAGTTTCACGCAAAACGCGCAAAGATTCAATGGATAGAAGGTGAATCCAATCTAAGAGGGGGTGCAAAACTTGCGTAAATATTTTGTCATTTGATGTAGTCGCTTGGGTGAATCCGATGGGATGGAAGCCATTTTGGGGCCTCCGCGTGTTGGCGGTGGGCAAAATAAAGGCGCAACAACAGTTGGTAGTCCAATGCCAACTGTCGTCGATCGCAATCTAACTCAAAAAGCGCAACGCAAACGCCTCTGCCCACGAAAACGTGACGCAAACTCCCCCCTGGCCGCCCGCAGACCCAAAAGCTGGGCCCCTGACCAAGCAGCGTGAAGGAACCCAGCGCTTCTTTGCCAGTCCAATGGTGGCGACTTCAAGCGCCACCTTCGGGCTGAGATTAAATCGTCCAGCCTAAAACAACATTGCAAACCGCGAGAGTTCGCGGAAGCAATCACTTGCGGCCAATCGGCGCCTCCCGTTGCTAGCGGCTGGCTCGCCGGCTGGTGGGGGTGGTGCTCGCAAGCTCAGGCTACCTGGCAACCGCTCAACTGGCACGAGAACGGCCAACAGGTAAGCAAGGAAATGATGATCGATTTGATTTTAAGCGCTGCGCTAAATGCTCCAGCTTCCAACATCGTCGCCGTTGTTGGTGTTGACTTTCTCGGCTGCCGACTTTGCGAACGTGAACCAGCGGGGGATACCTGCAAGCGGCGGCCAGCGTCCAAAGGTAGAGAAAAATATCAGTTTAATTCATCATCTGGCGAGCAATTAGCATTGATAATATTCCGCTACCGGCCCGCAACAGGCCCCACATGGACCATTCAGGGTTAGTTGGCGGGCTAAACTGCAGTTTAGCCCGCGGGCGCCCCTCCACAATGCTCGGACGTGTTTGCACGACCCACGATTCATTCTTTCGCTCGGCTCCTCTCAAAAATCTGCAGGCTAATTTCTTGCGAACAACAGCAAAATGGAGCCCAAAATGACAACACAAAGTGACGGATAAGGCAAACACAATACAAATCTACCACCAACCACGAGCGCCATTGCCAACTATGGCAGCCTGGCTACAATTAATCATAGTTATTGTGCCACCAACTATTTTTCGTTGGAGGAAATCTAATTCATAACTAGCTGAACGAGAGCTAAGGTTGGTGGCTCGCAGTGCGATCAGAAGGCGTTGGATTTGGTCAAACAGGAACTAACAGACAAGTGAATTCTGTTTGGTCGCAAAATGGGCAAAAAGTACGTGGTCGCAGCCGTTGGACGTCGTGAGGAACTGACCATTGAAGGCGAAGGTGAGAAGACTGATCGCAGTGCGAAGAGAAATTTGCAGGCGTTCGTTTGATCAATTTGCCGCCCGCTGTTGAGCCAAGACCTCGGACTGCGAGGGGATATACCGTCCAACTATGAGGTTGCCAATCTGATTGCAAAAGATTGATTATCCTAGCGGAGGCGGCTGCTCGCTTGAGGCTGCGCCCTCCTATCGCCCAAATGTCAATCGGCCAACAAATAACGAACGAGGCGTTTTATACACTCGGAGGGCAGGTAAATGAACATGACGATTGGCTCAAAAACTGGACTACCGAACCAAACGCTTGCTTGGGCGCGCAAATTGTGCACTCGACCATCCAGAACTTGGCCAAAGTTGGCCGTCTTGGCCGAGAGCAAATGCAACCCAAACGCAGCGCTAACGAAACAAACAGCCTCCAACGCGAGCCCCAATTTTAACGATTCAATTGGATCAGTTTACCTTCCAGCTAGTTTGGATCTTCAGCCCATTGGTCGCGGGTAGTTTTGTTAGGCCAACAATGTTGCCGAACGACATTGAATAAAAGTGAACCGGAGTGGAAGACTACCACTGCTACAACAACTGCCCACAGATGCTGGCCGGTCAGTTGCTACTTGGGGGCTGTACTGGCCAATTGTAGGCTAACTAGCCACTATCAGCATGATTCAAACTATAGTCGCCAATCAGATCAGGGGGCGCTTGTATTTGGTGCCTATTCCCAACTGGCTGACGCCTGCATATTGAGCCAACGAGGAGTAGTGGCCGATTTGCAGCTTGTTAGATCAACGTGTTGCTGCCACAAGCCAAAACTCGCTCTTGCTTACCCTCAGACTGGAGCGCTGAATTGGACATTTGAAACCAACGCTCAAGGCTAATTTGATGGATCCATTGCCAGTTAGTTGGTTGTTTTGGCTGGCCGGTTGAATTCTCTAACAGCAATCAAATTAACATAAACAAGAGTTCGCAGTGGCGGCCATTGCTCAATATTGCGCGGCTCAGCACGTAGCCCGCTACGACCAGGTAGGAAGCACCGGCGGCCACCTTCTCTTGGCTGGCGAGTTTGCGCCGAACTTGGTTTGAGTTTTAATTTCTTTATGATGAAAATGAGTTCGGCGCCGGCGGAGCCAAGCTGGGCCGCAATTGCCTATTTGGCGGCCGCAAATTTACCTGCCGCCGCCGCCGCCGCCGCCGCCGCCGCCATGGGCCGACAATTGAGACTTGCCTTTGCGAGGAGGAGCCCAAACAACAATGGCCTCCCGCTCGCCCCCTCTCTCAGCTGCGTGACAAACGACACTTTTGGGCCAAGCGCTGCTATCACTTAATATTCTTATCGTCTCCTCCTCTCTGCCTCAACTGGAGCCTCCAGCCCGAAATCGCTCGTCTGTATCACTCGGACTTCCAGAGCCGAGTCGGAAATGGAGGGCGCGCGTTAATTTTGGCTCGAGTCTCGAACTTGCCTCCACTTTGACACGCGCTAAGGTTTAAATCGTTATTTGCATATTTTAATGGATATTCAAAGCCAAAGCGGCAGCACTGGCCGATTTGGCAGAGCTTCTCAGATTTAGAATAATTCAATCTAGCGCTGGTTTAACGGGCCCAAGGAGGAGCCCGCAAAGGTAGGGCGAGGAGGAGAGCTAGCGAATGAGTGGCCGGCATAGAGTCTGGGCAAGCAACATGCTTGCGGAGAGCCGATGACAATGATAATGTTGACAGAATTATTTATGGTTTGGTTGCGCCACCACCGACCAGTTCGCTTGGGGCCTCCGTTATGCAACCACCACGAACCCTGCTCGACCTTATCTCTGGCCGCAATCAGTGCTCTCGTTTGCTCGCAACGGTGATGCAACAGAGGATACCCGGCGCTTGGGGCCACCTTGCGGCCGATGAACTCGCCGCGAGAGGTCAAGTTTGGCTGGCGACCGAGCGAGTTCGGGCAACCATAATTGAATTGTCTCCGCTCCAACTGAGCAGCCATCGTCTGGTTTGCAGCTGAAGCCGCCAAAGTAAACAAGAGCAGCGCCCAATCTCGCTTCCATTTTGCAAGCTCATGAATCTTCCTCAACGCACAGACTGCAGACACTAGATTGGCACCTTTCAGCTTAAACGGCAGGTAGGCGCCCATGTTAACATGGGTTTTAATTTCATTTTAATGACACTTCTACCTTGATTCGCTCAGGCGCCTGTAATTGCGTTCGCCGCCTCCAGTTGGCCGGCTCAACCTGTCATTAAATTGAGTTTGCGCCAAATTCTGATACAGCACCAACAGATCGCGTGCGCTCATTCCAAACGGCGCTCGTGTGTCCCAGTTTCTCTCTCCTGAACTTGCGCCGATGGAGCCAACTTCCGGCCGCCCCAAACAAAGAGGAGCTCCAAGCGGCCCACTGCTGGACTCGATCGGCCAAACACTGGTAGCGCCAATCAGCTGTGCGAGTCCCATTATTGGCCGGCGCCACCACTCCAAGCAGGTCGCCAAAAGGGCAGCTCATTGTTGCAATTAACCAGGAGCCTCGGGTGGTCTTCACTCGAGGGGAGACGTCAAATTCTTCGCCCGCCAGTCGTGGCCACTTTGTCAAAGTGTCAACCCCAACACCCAGCTGATAGGTCCACCGCGTGCAGCTCCAATCGCGGAGCAATTGATGCTCGCCTTGCTCTTGGGCGCAAGGAGAACAAAGAGTCCGGAAGGAAGTTGGCCCAGTTCAGCGCCCGGGGGAGCCAATTGCTGAGGTTGTGGCTCAGCCAGCACAATGGACTCAATAATTAATAAATCATGTCAATATTCTTTGGCAAATCTTCTAATTGTTTGGCTGCCCCTCGAGAGAGAGAGAGAGAGAGAGATGGAGAGTTTCGCCCTCCCTTCTTGGCGGTGGTTCTCGTTGGGGGGCCGAACCGAACCGGTGCCAGTTTGCCGAATAGATAAACCAGATCAGCTTACCTGCAACCGGTTCTGGCTGCCAAATGGCACCAAGCTATCATTAATCAAGTTTACACAAGCTAAGCCTTGCAGAGGAAGCTGCCGAGGGGCAGAGAGAAGAGTTGGCTTATCTCTGCCGGCCGGTGGTCAGCGGCTATTTGGGGCCACCAGCCGGTGGCGCCACCTGGAAGCGGCCGGCTCGCGAGCGGGCCGACCATCGGCGAGCAAACAAGCGCCCAACCAGAACCCAAAGCGAGACCAAACAGGCGGCGGCGGCGGCAACTGCACGCGGAAGAGTTGGATTGCGGCAATAAAGTGCGGTGGGCGTGCCCTGGCGCAGTTACATCCGTTTGCTGGCGACGGTCGAAGCGACCGCTCCCATCGAGAGGGCCGACCGAGCGAAATTAAAATGCCTCCACCGGATCGAGTTTGGCAGTTAATTTTAAGCATATGCTTGCAAGTATCTAGTTAATAAGGAACCTTAAATGAACGATTCAACTAGCGAGTGTGCAGCCTTAAATTGCCGGCCAAAGCTGGCCTCTACCTGGCAGTGCCACTTGAATCAATTGATTGATTTTGATCCATTGACAGACGTTTAAAATTTCAATTCCTGCTGGAGGAGAGTGCAGTTTTGGGTTGGCCAACCCAGAAGAGCGAGTTGTGCCCGAAAGTGGCCATCTTTGCGCCCACCTGAGCTAAATGCAAATCCCGCTTTGGCTGAATAATCATTACCGGCCACTCTAATAATAATGAGCAGTTCCGAGGAGGAGAAAGAGGAGGGCTGACTTTGCTTCCGCCGCCGCCGCCGCTATCAACAAAGCGCCCAGTGGCTCCAGTTTCTTAATTAGCGACCGGATCAGCTCGGAAGTGGACTCGTGTTAGGTTATCGAGCTTTGGGATCTTGCGTTAAACTAGAGCAAAGGCGGCGGGAGAGAGAGTTGCCACCGAAACCAACCTTTGCTCGCCACTTGCAGCGCGCTTGTTCCCCTCTCGGCCGGCCGAGATCAGCGTGGAAGTGGCGCCCCATTGGCATTGGACTCCGCATCGTCGGTGTTCCTATGCCAACGGGAGCCCTCTCAATCACAGCCCATCGATTGGGCGCGCGGGCTCGCCGTCCAAACATTCTGCCTGACACTTCCCGCTCCTCGATCCATTGAGCTCGGCGCGGGCAAACACAAACAGGCCAGCTCGAGCTACCTGTTCGCGCGCTCGTCCGCACAGAGAATGTCAGCCAGCAGGTCAGGCGGCCGAACGGTTGTTATGGAAACAAAATTGCAGAGGCTGCATTTGGAGCGCAACACTCAGTTCCCTTCCGCCAACAGGACTCGACCCGCCCGCCGGCCCACATGCTGGCCAGCTCCTGTGGCGTCTTGATGGGCCGAGACGAACAGCTGATCGGGCCGAGCGAGGCCGTTTGGGCTCCCAGAGGGGGCTTCTCTGTGTAGGAGAGGACACAAAGGGAGGATGAGCTCGAGATTGGGCCTCGTTAGATGTGAGCACTGCGGCCGCCAGTTCAACCCGCACTCAGCCGCCAGACACATTCCCTGGTGCGAGAAGCAGCAAACCGAGAACAAGAAACACCGGCTCAGCTTGGAGAAACGGAAGGCGCTAGAGCGATACAAGTGGCGCATTGGCTATAGACCCTCGAACCAGCTTGCAAGCAGACAGCCGAAAGCCGAGGAGCAGCCCTCGGCCAGGGCAAGGAAGTCGCTCGGCTCGCTGAACTCGTCGGCCACGCTTTCCTCGTTGTCGGCCAGCTCCACTGCCTCCATTGGAACAGCCTCGCAAGCCTCCGCCAACGAGCTCGGCCGCCGGCAGGACCAACTCAAGGGGTCGCGTCAAGGAGCAAGCTGTCGCAGTCCAAAGCCGAGATCGCAGCCGCCGATCGGCCAATTGAAGCGCTCGATCTCCTCGCTGACGCTGACCAAGTCGCGCGAGCTGAATCCAGGTCAGAGCAGAGGGGCGGCGGCGGCGGCGGCTGCAGTGGCTCCAACTAGGCCTGCTCGCTGGTTGGGCCAACCCGAACACTCGAGTAGCTCGCGGCTTCCATCCAAGGGGACAGAGAGGAGAGAGGGGCTAGCAAAGTCAACGAGCGACCTGAGCAACGTGAGCGAGTTGGTGGAGTCGCTGGTGAAGAGGATGGAGGCGATTTACGCGCAAAACCGGCTCCTGTTGGCCAATGTGTCCGCTAGGGCAGCAGGCTGCGAGCTGAGCGAGAGCGAGAGCGATGAGGGCAACCCGCTCAGGTGCCACCACTGCAAGTCCAGCCGCATGGAGGCGGCCAACTACTGCCACAGGTGCGGCTGCAAGTTGCGCCCAGGTAGCGGCGGCAGCAGCCAAGGGGCGGCCAGTCTGCGGCCGCTCAATGTGGGCCCCTGTTAGTCTATTGGTCTATTAGTGGGCCCGCATGCTTTTGGCGCGCTGCTCGCGGGCGCGGATCGATCCTGCGAGCTTGGTTAGCCTCTAATTGCGTTTCGCTCGCGCCAACGAGGCCACGCAACCTGCATCTCGCGCCGGCCGACTCGGCGGCCATCCCACACGCAAAGTGGCCGAGTGTGGTAATTGAAATGGGCGCTCAGGTAGCGGCGGCGGCGGCGGCAGCAGCGGCGGCCATTAGGGCTGGTTTGGTGCTTGGCGCGCGTGAATTATTGACGCCTAACGAGTGCCGGCCAGATGCGCGCGCTCGGCCCGGCGGGTTGGCCCGCCGAGAGTGGGTGTGACCGGCGTCGAGGGTGCCGGCCAGCCAGCCAGCCAGCCAACCAGCCAACCAACAGGCCGGCCAGGCGAACCAGACGCTCAGACAGTCGGACGGGGAGACAAGAGGAGGCGCAAACGCCAATCAACTCGTCACTCATCCGCCGCCAGCTCATCACCGCTCACTCAGCCTTTGGCCGCTCCAAACCCTCGTCCTGGGCACCGGGCGGCCAGAGCAATGCCATTGAACTTGGCGCTAACTGTTTGTTGGGCGCCGCTGCCAGCGATACCTGGAAGGTGTTAAAATGGCGGCCGGCGAGAGGTGGGCTCATAATTAGAACCTTGTTGCTGGCTTGCGAACGGAGGCGGCCGCGGCTCTGGCTGCACGAGACTCGGCCGGCGCACAAAGGGGCCGACCTGTTGGCTCTGCGCGAACACACTGGAGTTTGGGCCCTCCGCCAGCCGGCCAGTTGCGCGCAGCACAGGTGACGCGAGTCCGGCGGCGAGCAGCCTCCTCGGCTCGGCTCACTTCCGCAGCCGCCGCCGCCGCCGCCGCCAGATCGGGCGCGTGGCCGGCACACATCTCAACTCGGGCGCCAGGAAGCAGCCGCTGACCGGAAGCGCGCCAACTGGCCGCTTATAGGCGATTGGGTCAGCGGCGGGCAGTTATGATTATGGCACCGCTTTTGGAGGGCAGGTGATGTTCACTTTGGGGGCGCTCAAAATGGCGCGCGCGGGCCTCAGCTCGCTGCAAATGGGCCCAGGGAGAGGCGGCCCAGAATTGGAAAAAAATGGATCAGCCAGATCCAATTGCGTTGTCATAAATTTTGCGCCCTCCCCATGATGGAATTGGCCACCTTGAGTAGCAGGCCGGCGAGCAACACGCGCACACATCCAGGCTGACGGGCGGAAGCGGCCCCCTCCAAGGATGGCCACTGTTGCATGTTGGCCACGTCCGGCTGACCAATGGTCACCAATGCCCATTTTAAACTGTCTTCACGGGGCTAAAAATAAATCCAAACCCGGCCGGCCGCCGCCGCCGCCAAAGGTGTCAGGAGCAGGCTGCTGGTCAGACGTCTCAATTTGGCCGGCCGGCCGGCCAGTCGGCGGCCAGACGAAAGGAAAC
>Ga0268249_1000266_pt1 | contig 31924 bp, 19 predicted proteins | sample AgamicAtPe_FD_200257 | JGI IMG/M metagenome (GOLD analysis project Ga0268249, IMG submission 200257) | Agave microbial communities from Guanajuato, Mexico - At.P.e (v2) (version 3) | ecosystem: Host-associated > Plants > Phyllosphere > Phylloplane/Leaf | place: Guanajuato, Mexico | collected... | reverse complement strand
CGCGATTCTCGTTCCTCTCTGACAGGGGATCCGGTAGAATATATTGGTGGCTGCCATAGCTATGGTGTGGGCTTGAGAATGCCTGACTAGACGCCTTTGCGATGATACATTTCAATTAATGTCGTCCTCCCATGAAACAACCAAAGCTTCAATATAGTCTGCTCGTGAAATGCGCTTCTTGCTTTGTCACAACACTTTTGTATACAGCGAGAATTCGGCACTAAAAAATAGGTTGGCACGTCCAAGACTCGAACTACCACTGATTGCCTTCGCTGGCCACCTCAACATCGCTTCTTGTCGCAATTGACAACAAAGCAACCTGTCGCGAGGGTTATACAGTGGATAAAGTAAAGGCAATTAGTGCACGGACCGAATTTTATCAATCAAAATTCGAATAAACCGCTTTGCGATGCACTGGCAAGCATAGCGCTAGGCTGCGCAGATTTTCGCAAAACAAACTTTATTGTATCTGTTCTTGGCTTCTCGGACCGGGTTCGATTCTCAGTTGCGTTCTGTAGTAGGGGTGCCTTTACAGCCCGGCGATGCGCGGTTTTTCGGTGCCAGCGAGGGGCAGCTCTATGCCCATTTCCCTCCCTCCTCTCTCTTTCTGCCTTCTCCAATCCAAGCTGTCATTCTGCAGCTCTGGCGATGCGAGCGCAGCCGGCGGGCGGCGACAGCGTTGGAGTTTCGGCGCATTTCGGCTGCGGCTGGCCACAGAAGCGCCGCAGCACTAGGCCTATTGTGCATCTTACAAGAGGGACGGGGAAATCGCCATAGATTCAATATGCTGCAATAGCAGCGGCGAGTGAAGCGGCAACGGCGCCGATTGTGGCCCAGCGTCGCTGGCGTCGACGCCGCTCGGGCTGCAGCAGTGGCTGGAGCGGCGGCAGCGGCAGAAGCAGCAAGTTTGGCGCACTGACTGTGTGTAATCTACGGCAACGACGGCAGTGGTAGTGGATTGCCGGAGCGGAGAGCGGCCTGGAGCACAGAGTAGAGTGGAGTGCGCCGACCAATGGACGAATGAGTATAAAAAGGGGAGATGTAAAATTATTATATTAGATCAATTTCTTATCGCGGATCACCGAATTCACTCAACGTTTCTCAGTTCGATAATATTTAATAGTAAATAAATATAGCGTTAAAACATTCAACCGCTATCTGTCATCAAGATGCCCCCAAAAGACAGGCGCAAAAAGACCACCGATGTCACAGCAACGAAGGGTCAGGAATTTGAAGATCTCTGTTTAAAGCGCGAGCTTCTTATGGGCATATTTGAGAAGGGTTGGGAGAAGCCCTCGCCGATTCAGGAGGCCAGTATACCGATTTCATTGCTTGGACGAGATGTGCTGGCACGAGCCAAGAATGGAACCGGAAAAACTGGTGCTTACATCATACCATTACTTGAAAAAATCAACACCGAAATCGACGACATTCAAGCTCTCATTATAGTGCCCACCCGTGAATTGGCGCTCCAGACGAGCCAAATTTGCATTGAACTATCTAAACACTTAGGTGCTCGTGTTATGGCCACAACAGGCGGAACAAACCTCAAAGACGACATTATGCGCATCTACGACAATGGTATGTACTCGCCTTGGTTCAAGTTATACCACCTAGGATGGTGCCAATTGCGCACGTTATGTGAGCCTTACTATCTCTTCTCAGCTAACGATCCGCTCTCTCATCTAAATCCATCGCTCAGTACATGTTATCATTGCCACCCCCGGTAGGATTCTCGACCTTATGGAGAAGAAGGTCGCTCAAATGAACCAATGCAAGATGCTTGTTCTCGATGAAGCTGATAAGTTGTTATCTCAGGACTTTTCCGGTATGCTTGACCAGGTTATTGCTCTCTTGCCCCCAGATAGGCAAATTCTTCTGTTTTCAGCAACTTTCCCCTTGACCGTACGGCAATTTGTGGTAAGTGAACCAGAGACTCTGCACTCTCACTCTTTGTTGATTAAGTGTGGGTCGAATATGATGAAAGAAATTTACCAGTTCTGCTACAGAACATTGGAGGTAGTCCAGTGTATGACGAGATTATCTTACCACTTCTGACTTTCGTCACCAGCATTACTTGTTCATAGTCCACTATTACGCCTGCCACTATTACTAATCTACTATTTGTTCATTTCCCACCTGAACTTAGGACAAGCATCTTAGCAAGAAAACACCATATGAAATCAACCTGATGGAAGAACTCACACTCAAAGGTGTCACACAATACTACGCCTACGTGCAGGAAAAGCAAAAAGTGCATTGCTTGAACACTCTGTTCTCAAAGCTTCAGATCAACCAATCGATAATATTCTGTAACTCTACTCAACGCGTTGAATTACTCGCCAAGAAGATTGCTGAACTCGGGTACTCGTGTTATTATATCCATGCTAAAATGTCACAACCTCATCGTAACCGTGTCTTCCACGATTTCAGAAATGGTCTTTGTCGAAACTTGGTATGCTCAGATCTCTTCACAAGAGGTATAGATATTCAAGCCGTTAACGTGGTCATCAATTTTGATTTTCCAAAAATGTCCGAGACTTACCTACATAGGATCGGTAGATCGGGTAGATTTGGTCATCTTGGTATAGCCATTAATTTGATAACTTATGAAGATCGTTTCAACTTGCACAGAATAGAACAGGAACTCGGTACTGAAATCAAACCGATCCCTAGAGTCATCGATAAGTCTTTATACGTTGCAGAATACCAGCAAGAAGACGATGATTAGTCCGCACGTGTGTCATGAAGGGAGAGGTGACCTCGATTTGTAGTGGCGTCTAGATGAGCTCCTGTTATTGTTTAACAGAAGTTTATTATAACAACTGAGGCAAATAAATCGAAATGGGAACTTTTCGACATGAAAATCTTTATCGTAAGAAACTTGATTACAAGATGTTCTTGATTACAGTTTGAATAGAATTATTTGCAGTCTGAGCCTTGATATAGTCGAGTCAATTTAATGGCTGGCAAAGAATTTTCGAGGTGTACGCTACTTGACTGCTGTTTCCAGAGGGAGAGGGATCAGAGTGTCACGACAACGATCCATCCAAGAATGCCAGACATGATCTTGATATTGCAACCTGCACAATAATCATTCGACTGCTTGAGTATGCTCAGCTTGTAATGTACTGTCAAATGAGAACGGAAGGAATAGATGTCCTTCTCCTTTGTAAAATTTGCTTTGAAACTCGACCCAGTGTAGCCTCAGAGCGTGCAGGAAAGCTGATAGCCCTTCCATCAGCAACAACACTGCTACGGTTAGGACAGCCCAAAAGGCGAAAACAATATACATGGCGATTCCTCCAAACACTCCAGATGATGTTAATCCCTTCCTCATGACCATAGACCATAAGACCTCGCTAAGCTGTGCGTGAGCCAAACTCAGTGCCCACAGTCGAAGATAAGAAGCAGTATGCGATATCGAACCGAGGCAGTACTCTATTGTGTGTATCGACTGGTGAATGAAGATGTCCATCATGCTGTGGCCCTCATCTTCTTCATCTTGATGACCACCCATCGAACGTTGGCTATGTTCAATATTAACCACCACATCTCCACTCGCCTGTAGGTCTGTGGAGTCATCATCGTAGTTGTTACTAGCTGCTTGATTGTAAGATGCATTTGTGCTTGGACCGACTAGAGTTTGTTGTTTCCGCTGTTTCATGATAATATAAGGTTTCAACAGTAGCATCCACGGTATACAAACAATGGCAGCGAGCAATAGGACTGTTTGCACTAGTTTTTGCCCATAATATATTGGTTTGAGATGGCAAGGAGTACCTTCTGCATTGGCATCAGGATACTTGTATAAGAACATATTGATCAGCATAATCAATATTGATGGTGCGCAACCAGAGTTCGCCCAGTAATAGGCTATCCACTTGTAAAATATCATCAGCACCATATAGCCGAATATGGCTACGAGCCATATAACTCTCGGCACAAATTCTGTTAGAATGTCGATCGGAGTGTTGAAGAATTTGTGATTGACTAGGGATAAAGCGACTCCAAATCCCATTTGAGATATACCTAGGATAACTGATAGTTTCATCTTGAATGAATTAAAGAATAAGATTTTGTTTTGAGAAATCTGCCAGATTGGATCCATCCCAAGTGGATACGGTGAGTTTGAGAACGTGAGTTTTGGTGGTAGGGTAACGCTCTCTGGATAGAACGTTGTGTTTCCTGGCAGAGGCGGTGGCTTCCATGAAGTACCAAAAATGTTAACAGCTTTTGAAAAAACATCATTATATATGATCCCTGTATAAATAGAAAACGCTCCCATGAACAGTATCATGTAACGGCCATTGAAAAAGGTCAACCATATCTCAGAGCCTCCCGCTTGAGCTAAGTTTCTTTCCTTCAATACCATCCAGAGTGCGAATAACGACATAATTAAACCATGCCCGGCATCACCGAACATGACTGCAAACAAAAACGGAAATGTGATGATGGTGTAAGGGGCAGGGTTGACTTCACGATAAGATGCTATACCGTAAGCATTGACTATGCCCTGGAAACTTGAGGTAACTTTGTTGGTCCTATTATAGGTTGGCGGGGTTTCTTTGGTCTCCATCCGATTCATGATTGATGGAACATTAGAACCGGACCTAGCGGCCGCTGATTGTAAAGCAACCTGGATCCTCTGAACATCATCAGTAGCGCACCAACACTCCGCTATCAAACACTTCTGAGTCACGTCGAGATTGCACATATTCAGTGCATGATATATGGCTTTCATCTTGTGCACTTTAACGAACCAAGACTTTATGTTCTTCGCAGCGGCGACCAGCACTCTGTGACGATGATCATTAGTTTGAGTGAGTACCGTGTTGAGATCCTCAATTCGTGAAATTACACCACCTAGCATCTCGCGCCTCTCAGGTGGTGTCTCTGGACAAGGATAAAGCGATGCCCTAAAACCCTCACAAATTTTCTTTACGCGGGATCGAAGTTGTTCGCCTTGAAAGAAGATGATGAAAACTGACTTGTAAACATTATCTCCTGTGTGAGGATCCTCTAAAGCGGCTTCAATTTCTGCTTGACGTAGGAAGACATTACCGCGACAGACTCGCCATAGCATCCGCTCGAATGCCGGCAATCGCTCGCGCAATATGACACCAGCAACAAAAGCCAAGCGCATTTGGGTTTGTCCACCAGCTCGCATGCCTTCCTCACATAATAGTTGGATACTATCGTCAGCGATAGCGCTGTCCTGCATCTCATCGAAGAACTGTTGTGTCTTTTTGAGAATATGGCGGAGCTCGCTGAGCTCAAGATAGGACTTCTTCAGCACCTCCGCGTTCGAATTGACTTCTTTGAGCTCACTCTCGAGTTTTTCAAACGTTGCTTCGAGGTCAATCATTTCCCTCTGTTGTGGTGCCTCCAAGTTATCGCCAGTCTCCAGCATGGGTATGTTATCCTTCTTGATCTCCTTCTCGAGGTAGCGCAGTTTCCTTTGCATCTCATCACAACGGCGTACTTCGTTGATGAACTTACGTTGGAAAGCATTAACGTCTGGGTTTAAGTCTCTAAACTGAACAAGCCCGAGCTCACCTAGTTCGGCGACAGTGTTGTAGGCGGACTCCGATTGCAAGAAGAGCTGCGACAGTTGCATCGCTTCACTCCTGAATAGGCTACCCATCATGAATTATGGTTGATGACCAGACTTCGCGACTGTGAATTATGCAGCCTAAGAAATAATATTTTTAACTACAAGTTTACCGTTAGAATTCATTCTCATATTGTGATTTCACCTTCTGAGCAGATACAGGACTTCCATATTATAAGCTAAGGACATTTTGTTAATAGGTGGGACTTGGAGCGCCGCGGACAGAAAGCACAGGAATGAACTATCCAAGCTGAGCGATGAATGCGCCCTCTCTGTGCATGACTATATCAGATTTGTTACCGGTACCACCAAATACTAGGTCTGTCTGATCTGTATGTATTCACGACAGAAATAAATAGAGGTAAACTTTCACAAACAAAACCTCAAGCGAAGAACGATCTAGACTTGCACTATCGAAGATAACGGTTAGAATCAACACTGGCAGAAATCTGTCTAATTTGGGATCAGAGACCAGCAACTGTTTATTAGAATTCGAATTTACACAGGCATCATGCCACTAGACGATTCAATTTGGTTACCTACCGAAGAAGAGCTCCAGCATAGGGAAATCCCCCTGACTCACAATTTCTTCATTTCTAGCGCTATGTGGTTAGGAAAATACTGCGACGACCATTGCAAGGAATTCATGCTGTGTCGCACGGAAGAGAAAGACCCTAGGAAGTGCTTAGAATATGGCCAAAAGGTCACAGAGTGTGGGTTTGAATTTTTCAAGAAGGTGAAAAACACATGCAAGGACGAGCTCGAGTGGTATACCGCGTGTCTCGATTACTCTGGATCTCCACAAAGGCTTGAAAAGTGTAGGGAGGAGCAAGCAATCTTTGATGGATGCATGTATGAAAATGGCTTTGAACGGGCCAAATTCGGCCACTTTCAGATGCTACGAGTCCATGAATCAGACCGACCTAAGCCTAAAAGATTCGTACCCATCTTTCCCAACCCTGCAAGCACGTCTGTCGACGTCTTTGCGCCCGAAAATCGTGAGCCAGGACCTCATGGTCTTGCGGGGCATAGTCCAGCCGGCTCGTGGACAGGTCCCTAAAGTTGGTCAAGCCCATCAAATATTTCTCGACTTTGCAATGCAAACTAGTTTATTGTTAATTCAGCTCAACATTTATTAGAAATTAGAAGGCACAGATTTACGCAAAGGTTTTGACACTTCATTTGGCTATGATGCGTTATTCTGATACCATGCAGACTCTCAAAATTTAAAGTGGCCCATCAATCTAGATGATTTGTAATCGGCCCTCAACTGCACAAACGTATTGAGAATGTTACGGTCAACACCTGATAAACCATCATCACTACACAGTTGCTTTAAATTTTCAGGGGGGACAACCCACAGGTTACACAGGTTGTGGAGGACCTTGAACATCTCATCCACAGTTTTTCCATCAGGAGTTGCTTTGCTGCTCACATCTCGTGACGGCACCTTTATAGCGGAGCTATATGCTTTGACGTCAGATATAGCCGCCATTGCTCCAATCGAACTAAACTCGAATTTTTGCAAATGTTCGTAGATGGCTTTATAAAATCTGACACCGAATTCAGTGTAAACCACATTCAAATTTTCACCATCTAAACAATCAAGGATTTTCCCAGTAACGGTCTTAACAAACTTGCAAACTCTCGAACAGGCACTTGTTGACACCGCTGGAGTCAGCTCCTCACTCTCAGGTTTGAAATCTGTTTTCTTCTGTTCACAATTCAATGTCGTTTTGATCCAGTTGATACAAATATTCACTAGCTTCTCCAGACCATCGTTGAGCTTGTACTCTAGTTGGTCGAGGACTTGGCGTTTGCGCTTGACACATTCGGCGTAGAATTTCTTTGACTCTGTCTTTGTAACCTGAGGTTGCACACAGTCGACGAACTGTTTCTCAATTAGATGGCATATAGCATTGCACTGGCGAATTATATCGAAGAAACGTAAATCTGGCAAAGATTTGAGCTCTAGGTTCAACATTTCCCTACTTAATTCTATTGCGTAATCTAGGTGTTCTATGCATAAGTGCTGTAATTGGACATCAAATATCTCGACAGCATTCTCAGCTTCATTCGGCTTTGACAATTCTTTGCTGCGATTTAAAGCTTGCTTGATCTCATGCAATAAGCTGATCGCCACCTCTTCACTCAAGAGCGTCTCACCTGGTGGCAGGGGGTCACTTGCTACGGTTATGTTAATACCAGCCAATTGTCCAATGTTAACATTGATGTTTGCCAATCCACTTATGTTTAAATTCTTAGCTCTACTAAATTTAGCCTTAATGTCCTGCAAGCTGCTGATAGGAGACGTTTTCTTCTGGTGACTTTTTGACTCATAATAACGATTCAAGATCCCAGCGCAGCGCTCGCGCAACGAAGTAACTTCGGTCTTGAAATAGGTGGTCAAGTACTCTGCAAATATTCTGCGAGTCAGCACTTCTAGATCCCTGGACCCTATGATCTTAGCGCTGATAATTTGATTGGATAGCCTAGTTGTTTTAGTAAACTGATTGTATAATTCATTAAGATATTTTTCTTGATCATGGATTTTCATAGTATGTATGATGTAATCTTTGAGCTTTCCAGTGTATATGTTCAACAGAAATTTGGACATCACTTCCTCAGGGTTCTTGAATACATCACGGACGATTGTTTGAATCTTTTCACATAGGGGCAGTATTTCGGAAAATCCTTCTCTATGGTCCAATGGGCTACTACCGATTATGACACCCATCAAGCTTTGTTCAATGAAAGCATCTATACACTGATTATATCCTTTAAAATTTGACATAATAGCTGCTATATCTCTCATTTGCGACTTATCATCGCACCTGTAAGCTCTCACAAACTCATCTATGAGTTCTCTTTCCATTAGATTGTACTTCTGTTCGATCTTCTCGCGTGATTTCTCAAACTTTTCCGTTTTTGGCAGCTCCTGAGAGATCAGGTATAGTTTATGGATAACGTCGGCATCCTCGAAGAAAGCTTTCTTGTTTGAAGCTGTGAATGATATATTCGGATTATATGAAGCATCAAGAAATTCTCCAAATTGCTTCAACAGCTTACAGGCTTCGGCAGCCCTCGATCTAGGACGATTAATCAGCTCCAATTGTTGGCCGAGATGGTGAACTTTGTTAGCGACCGTATCAAGCCGGTTATCCATCGAATGAAAATTGTTGATCGACTGACGGAAGCGCTCTTTCAGTTCGCGTACATTCTTCCAGTGTCTTTTCTCCTCTTCTTTGCAAATTTCTTCCAATCTATCACACCGTTTTTGGGAACTATCTTTGATAGCTTTAAGCTCTTGTAGGCCATATAAGAAAGCATTGTGGAGCAGTTTTGCATCGAACTTGTCTGGATTATCGAATTTATCTGCCGTGGCTCGCCATGCAATACGTTCAATGAACTCATGACCGTCGAATGGATCTTGTTCTAATTCGCCAATAAAAGGTGGATTCATAATAACATATCCGAGGCCCGCTTCACGTTCACAACTGGAAATCCTGATGCGAATACTCGCCTCCCAATAATTCTGAGTTAACGGCGGTCTAGAGATTAATTCAACTCGGATGTATTTATTCTTTCCAGTTGCCGACTAGATTATTCAACTTGGATGGATGTGGCGAAACGAATTCTAACGCAAGGGTGGCCATTGGCTGGATTCAGTTGTCAGCTGGTGCATTGACGCGCGCCACCGTCCACAGAACGATTCCCGTTGAAAAATAGTCGATGAAGGCTCGGATTCGCACCACCCATGTGTTTGTTCTTGATTTCTCGGTCAGGGGTTCAACTCTAATTGGCGTCGCTTTTTTTCATCCAATCGATAAAGTTAGCCAATCAACAGCATATCGAAATGGAAAGGAGGAAGCTCAACAGGTTTGGGTCGAAGGAGTTTCTGGCTCAACATCAAGCTCATCATAATGCTTCTCGGAACCAATTTGTCCAGCTTATAAAGGCAGGAATAGCGCATGTAACGAAACTAGCTAAAACTGCTAATTTTAATAACCCAGTGTTTGAACGATGATTATCATGGCACAACTGTAGTCGAGTGGGAATTTCCAACGGAAACTGAATTTCACAGCTCTATAGGGACCTCCTTCATCCTTGATGAGCTATTTCAGCTATTTCAAGATCAGGAACTTGAATATCTGTTCACCATGTTAACCGTTAGTCTCGCAGTTTTCAATTTGTTTGCAGATCTTGTAGGCTGACATAATTGTCAAAAAAGATGATGCTTGTTGCCGCAAGATGTCAAGGCATGCACTTCGAGCACTAAGTCTGAATTAGGGTTATCACCATTCGCATAGGGAAACGGAGCTTGAAAAAATTTGTTCATTTCACTTCGCGCCTTGCAATTCTTACATGCAGCATCCTTCTAGGACGGCTAAAAAGGAGGAAGAGTTGGTTTAGTTTACATTGGCAGGCAAGGAGAGTTTCAGAAGCAACCCCTACCATTGAGAGGATGCAAGTGAGGGGGCGCAGTTGAAATGAGCGCTACCGTATAGAACAAAGTCAACAACAAAGAAGTCCTGCAAGTTTATCGTTGAAAGGCGCTCTAAAAGTTTGATCGCTGTACAAGCATCCTTGGTAGTTCTACATGCACATCCATTTAAGGTTCTCTGGCAACTCTAAAGGCTAAACCTTAAATGGTTCGTCCCTCGGAGCTTGACTTTCTAGAGGGTGAAGTTCTTTTTACTAGTTCATGTGAATTGGATTTAGGCCAAAACTTGTGCCAGACAATGCGAGTGGGGTTTGATCCTAGTGCGCATAGCGCTCTTCGCGAGTCGCTGAGTTGAGTCTCTTTCGATAGATACGGTTACTCTCAGCGGACATGTAAGCGAACGAGCAAGCTAAAGCAGAATGCCGATCCATTTTGCGGGCAATGTATGCAGTGAGTTTGCCATTAGCAGGCTCACAATTAACGTAACGACCTTAAATGGGTCTCGAGTTCACGGGAGATGCATCGCCTCAAACTTGGAGCTTGGCTGAAATTTCTTCTTACCTAGACTTTGTGCGGGCGAAAGATATGGGCCTCAAGTTGAGCTAGTCCATTCTCGTCTAACTTGATTTAGTGGCACTTCTTGAGACCTGAAGGGGGGAGTTATTTGAAGAAAAGTGACTAGATATGTGGAGGTAACAGTGAGCAGGAAGGAAAGGAGGTATAGCTAGAGAAAAGTGATTGTGCCGTTCCGTATCATTGTGGGACGGAGAGTTTTGAAAGGATAACTATTTAATTACAATTTGGTGTTGAGGAAGATCATCACGACACCGATATCAGATCACCATCGCCGTCATTTGGTGGAGGAAAATTAGCACCTGGAAATTGAAGATCACATATACACATACACATAACTATACATATATATATATATATATATCCATATACACTTTTAGATACTGAAGATTTTATATAATTCTTCATTTTTCATCAAGTGAAGTCGTCAGAATATACGCCAAGTCGTCGGTTATTGCCTAGCTTTAGATTGAATAGTCCATCACTGTTTGATTGACATCTCTAAACAAATTTAAGTAATATCAAAAAATTGCAATCATGCCTCCAAAAGAGAAGAATGTCGGTGACGATCCAGATCCCACCGAGTATCTATACGTCTCATTGGAGCAAAAGCGAAAGGACCAAACTAAACCTTACGATGGTAAGAAGATGGTTTGGATTCCAGATGAGAAGGAGGGTTTTGTAATTGGTGAAATCGTCTCGACAAAGGGCGATCTAATCACTGTCGGATACAAGGGCGAAGAGAAGCAGCTTAAAAAAGATTTGGTTCAACAGGTTAATCCCCCTAAATATGAGAAGGCCGATGATATGTCAAACTTGACATATTTGAACGATGCTAGCGTCTTATACAATCTCAAAGAGAGATACTATGCAAACTTGATCTACACATACTCGGGCCTCTTCTGTGTGGCCATCAACCCATACAGACGATTTCCCATCTACACAAATCGTGTCGTCCAAATGTATCGAGGCCGTAGGCGTCAGGAGATGCCCCCACATCTGTTCGCAATTGCTGATGGTGCTTACACTGATATGATTGCAAATCGCGAGAATCAGTCTCTGCTGATTACTGGTGAATCTGGTGCTGGTAAAACTGAGAACACCAAGAAGGTTATTGCCTACTTTGCAAACGTCGGTGCTACAACGAAGAAGGAAGATGGTCCAAAGGATACAAAGAAGGGAAATCTGGAGGATCAGGTTGTGCAAACAAATCCAGTTCTTGAATCATTTGGTAACGCTAAAACTGTCCGTAATGACAATTCGTCGCGTTTTGGTAAATTCATTCGTATTCACTTCGGCCCTATGGGAAAATTGGCTGGTGCTGATATTGAGACCTACCTGCTGGAGAAAGCTCGTGTTATTTCGCAGCAACCATTGGAACGTTCTTACCATATCTTCTATCAAATTATGTCTGGAGCGATTCCAGGCTTAAGGGGTAAGTTTAGGCAATTCGAGCGAGTTTACCATCCAGAGATAGATGAAAGAGATATGTAATGAGATCCAACTCCAGCGTGCGAGATAACTCCAATCCTGGACTAACTTAACAAACAAAACACCCCAAATATCAATCTCCAATATGATATATAGAAAAACTGCTGCTCGACGAGGATATTTACAAGTATCATTTCGTATCTCAGGGTAAAATTGAGATTCCCGGTGTTGACGACTGTGAAGAGGCTAAGTTGACAGATGTTCGTATCCCCGCCCAAGTAGATGCAGTATAGTTTTATCAGATTGATTAGGTTTACATCGAGATCGATTACGACCTGGCCCCATATCCTGACGCAAAAGCTTCCCAAAAATTCTGAACATTCCCGCAATCAGACTCCAATCATCTTCGTGCCAATCCTGCTAAAATATAGACAGACAGAAGCGAGAGTGATCACCTAGATACATGCTTGAAATTTCTCTATAACCATTGCTAACTGTTCGTACACTGCATGCTATGCCGGACGCGCTTCAATCTCGAAACTTTGATACTCTCACGTTCTGTGATCAGAGAAACTCTTGCTTGAGAAAGATATCAAAAAGTATCATTTCGTATCTCAGGGTAAAACTGAGATTGCTGGTGTTGATGATGCTGAAGAGCATCTGACAACAGACGTGAGTATCAAGGGTTTCTCGAGATCTCTCTTTTGGGTGACGGTCATACGTGTTCGCTCAACCTAGGTTATGATTATTGATGGAGGCACAAAGATGGAACTCTGATTGAACCGACAAATCAACTGGTAAAACGACTGCACTTTTGTCACATCATGCAACAAGATCTAACAATATGTTTCTTCCCAAATATAGAATGCCTTTGACGTTCTTGGATTCACTCAAGAAGAGAAGGATGATATCTACAGAATCACTGCAGCTGTCATGCACTTTGGTGAAATGAAGTTCAAGCAAAGACCACGTGAGGAACAAGCTGAGGCTGACGGCACCGAGGAGGGTGAGAAGGTTGCCCATTTGTTGGGTCTAAACTCCGCCGATTTGTACAAGAACTTGTTGAAGCCTCGTGTGAAAGTCGGAAACGAATTCGTCACAAAGGGTCAAACTGCAGCACAATGTAACTACGCAATCGGAGCTCTTTCGAAGGCCATGTTCGACAGGACATTCAAATGGCTAGTGAAGAGATTGAATGAAACACTCGACACAAAGCAGAAAAGACAATACTTCATTGGTGTGCTCGATATTGCTGGTTTTGAAATCTTCGATGTAAGTAAACTTATGAAATTTCCCACTTCATCCTCTAGGTTGGTCTATCATTAGGATCTGTAAAGCGGAAAGCAACAGCCACGTCGGATGGTTCAATGTCTGCCAGCAGGATAGAACAAAGCGGACAGATTGTGACTTGCTAGCGTCACCCTGGAATCGATAACTAAACTCTCAATTCTTTATCAAAACCCCATTTTCTTTCTTCAAATCAAAAATTGCATAGCTGAACGGTTTCGAGCAACTTTGCATCAACTTTACAAACGAGAAGCTGCAACAATTCTTCAATCATCACATGTTTGTCCTCGAACAAGAGGAATACAAGCGCGAGGGTATTGATTGGGAATTCATTGACTTCGGTCTCGACCTACAAGCTTGCATTGATTTGATAGAAAAGGTGAGAATCGTTTCCAACAGATGTTAACTAATTCTCTTTTGCTCCTGTTTCCCACTCTCCTGGAACTTGTTCAAAATTACTCCACCAAAAATTTGAAACTTGTTTGAACGACGACAACGGACTGGATCCTATATACAAACGAATTTGCCCGTCTAAACTCACAATACGTGATCCTGCATTGTTTTACCGCTCGCGCACAACACGAACTCGCACAAACTGCGCAATCTCCCCGGCGAACAACATCATTATTCCTGTCATCCACCTATACAAACTATGATCCTCGACAAACAAACCTGGCTATTTTTGCTCATGATTTCGATTGTATCGGTGACGAAAACAGTACAATGGATTTGAGCAACTTTGCATTAATTTCACCAATGAGAAATTGCAACAATTTTTCAATCACCACATGTTTGTCCTAGAGCAAGAGGAGTACAAGCGTGAGGGTATTAACTGGGAGTTTATCGACTTCGGTATGGACCTTCAAGCCTGTATCGAGTTGATTGAGAAGGTAAACCAATTCAACCCTATTACCAATCCTGCAAACACAAAATTGTGCCCGTATCCTGCAACCAACACCCTGCTTATCAGTCCAACCTTAGATTTGATTTCAACAATATTTAGCATGATTTTGCGCATTCACGCAAATCCCATTCCTCCCCATGAGTTGATTTTGCTTCGATGACTCGCAATGAGACATTCTAACATTCTCGTGCCTACAAACTGTTTTAGCCCATGGGTATCTTGTCAATTCTAGAGGAGGAGTCCATGTTCCCAAAAGCTACAGACAAAACTTTCGAGGAGAAATTGAAGACAAACCATCTAGGTAAATCAGGCAACTTGGTGAAACCTAAGCCTCCTAAGCCAGGCTGCCCAGAGGCTCACTTTGGTATTGTTCACTACGCTGGAACTGTGCCCTACAACTTGACTGGCTGGCTGGAGAAGAACAAGGACCCATTGAACGACTCGGTTGTTGATCAATTGAAACACAGCAGCAACAAGCTATGCATCAGCATTTTCGAAGATCATCCAGGATTGGGAGGAGGTGATGCCGGAGGAGCAGGTGGAAAGGGAGGCCGTAAAAAGGGTTCTGGTTTCCAGACAGTTTCAGGCCTATACAGGGAGCAATTGAACAAGCTCATGACTACACTTCGTTCGACTCAACCTCACTTCGTTCGTTGTATCATTCCCAACGAGACAAAGTCGCCGGGAGTCATCGATTCGCACTTGGTCATGCACCAGCTAACATGTAACGGTGTTCTGGAAGGTATCCGTATTTGTCGTAAAGGTTTTCCTAACAGAATGGTCTACCATGACTTCAAGCAACGGTAAGTAGATTAGAATTGTCGCCAGTAATCAATTGCCTCAGAGAGTCGATAGTGAGAGTCAGCTATTAGATTAGAATCCACACCCGAAATGATCATACAGGAAGATCCCAGTCATGGAGTAGTAGAGTGAGAGAAGCAATCAAAACTGACCAGGATATCCATAATAACCATCTCGTATAATATTCCGTCCCGATAGTTATATGATCCTGGCCCCTCAACGTGAGGGTAAATTTGTCGATGCCAAGCAAACGACAGCCGCTGTCCTTACAAATATCCAATTGGACGAGAACGACTATCGTCTCGGTCACACAAAGGCAAGAAAGAGTTCCTGCACTCTACCGTCCCAAGTTTCCAAAACTGCGCAAACAAAATCGCTCCCATTCTTTCCCTGGAACTTTGATTCTTCTGAACCTGCAATTATCCGCTTCAATTCCTGCGCGCCTGATACTCCTCTTGTTTGTTTTTACCGCACCTGCACTTGTTACCGCACCTGATCCTCTCGGCAAGAGGCAATTGAGTTTGGTCGCCATCTGACAACCAGATATTCACACCCAAGACTTAGATAATTAACCTAGACGCAACCTCAAATACCTTGCCTACCCATGCACGATCAACCTTAACCTATAGCTACACCATCTTAGCGCCGACTGTGCTACCTAAGGGCTTTGTCGATGCTAAAGATGCCTCTCTTAAGGTTGTCAAGGAAATAGCTCTTGACGAGAACGATTATAGATTTGGTCATACAAAGGTACCGATCATAGTTTCAATCAACAGAAACTGTTTCTAGGGCTTACTTTCGCTTTGTTCCATCACGTGCTCAGCTTGCGAAACAAGAACTCTGATTTCACAATTGCGCAATCTTGGAACTTGGGTAATCTCTCAAGAGCACTGAATCTATTATGGTATTATCATACTAACATCATCTGCCCCCTCGATTGATTCGAACAATAGATTTTCTTCCGTGCTGGTGTTCTCGGTAGGTTGGAGGAGATGCGTGATGAGCGACTTGGAAAGATTCTCACTTGGATGCAAGCTTGGGTTCGTTGGTATCTGGTCAAAAAGAACTTCAAGCGTCTACAAGAGCAACGTATTGCCTTGTTGGTTATCCAAAGAAACTTACGCAAGTTCCTGCAACTCCGAAATTGGCTATGGTGGAAGCTATATTCCAAGGTCAAGCCTTTGCTCAATGTTGCCCGTGTAGAGGATGAGCTGAAGGCAATGGAGGAGAAACTGAAGAAGGAACATGAAGCATTCGAGAAGGAGGAGAAGTTGCGAAAGGAGCTTGAAGGACAGAATGTCAAACTCTTGCAAGAAAAGAATGACCTGTTCCTACAGCTTGAAGCCGAAAGGAACCAGGCTGGAGACATTGAAGAGCGTTTCACCCGTGCTATGGCTCAAAAAGCAGATCTAGAAAGCCAAATCAACGACATACAAGATAGACTGGCGCACGAAGAGGAGCAACACAACCACTTGTCGCAGCAAAAGCGCAAGATTGAACAAGAGTTATCCCATATTAAGAAGCAGAGTGAGGACCTAGAGATGGCTTTACAGAAGGCCGAATCTGACAAAAACTCGAAAGATCACCAGATCCGTAGTCTCAATGACGAGATTGCGCACCAAGATGAATTGATCAATAAGATGAACAAGGAAAAGAAGAATCTCCAAGAACAAAATCAAAAGACCACCGAAGATTTGCAGGTGGCGGAGGATAAGGTTAACCACTTGAACAAGGTCAAAACAAAATTGGAGCAATCGCTTGATGAGATGGAGGACCAACTTGAGCGCGAGAAAAAGGTTCGTGCAGATCTCGACAAGCAGAAGAGGAAGGTCGAGAGCGATCTGAAACTATCTCAAGAGAGCGTCGCCGATCTCGAGAAGGCCAAGAAGGAGCTCGAGACAGCTGGTCAACGCAAGGACAAAGAGTTACAGGCGATGTCATCCAAACTAGAGGACGAACAGGCCTTGGTAGCAAGATTGCAGAAGCAAATAAAGGAGTTGCAAGCTCGCATTGAGGAACTCCAAGAGGAATTGGAGGCCGAGCGCCAAGCTCGTGCTAAGGCAGAGAAGCAGCGTGCTGAGCTGTCTCGCGAGATTGAGGAGTTGACAGAGCGCCTAGAAGAGGCTGGTGGTGCAACAAGTACCCAGCTAGAGATGAACAAGAGACGTGAGGCTGAGTTGTCCAAACTGCGTCGAGATCTTGAGGAATCATCTGTTCAACATGATCAAGTTGTATCACAACTGCGTAAGAAGAATAATGACACTTGTGCAGAATTAAGCGAACAAATCGACCAGCTCAATAAGACAAAGGCGCGCTTGGAGAAGGAGAAGGCGTCATTGGTCTCTGAGAACCAAGAATTGCATTCGGCTGTAGACCAAACGGGCAAGAATGCGGCCAACATCGAAAAGCAGAACAAGCAAATGGAAATGCAAATCGGTGAACTCCAGCACAAATTGGAGGAGGCCAACAGGACAATTGGTGACTTTGATACCTCCAAGAAGAAGTTGGTCGTTGAGAATTCGGAGCTACAACGTCAACTTGAAGAGGCTGAATCACAGGTGGCTCAATTGGGCAAGCTTAAATCATCTCTGCAAACACAACTCGAAGACGCCAAGCGCAGCGCCGATGAGGAATCTCGCGAGCGCGCTTCCATTTTGGGTAAATTCCGTAACATAGAGCATGATCTAGACAATCTGAAGGAGCAACTGGATGAAGAACAAGAGGCTAAGGCTGACTTGCAACGCCAATTGAGTAAGGCAAATGCAGAAATTCAAACCTGGAGAACCAAGTACGAATCTGAGGGACTATCTCGTCTCGAGGAATTGGAGGATGCTAAGAAGAAGATTGGAATCAAATTGCAAGAGGCCGAAGAGCATATCGAGCAATTGAACGTCAAATGTTCTGGTTTGGAGAAGACTAAGCAACGCTTGTCCGGCGAAATCGAGGATATGCAAATTGAGGTTGAGAAAGCCAACTCTCTTGCTGCAACCTTAGAGAAGAAGCAGAAAACTTTCGACAAGATTATCAGCGAATGGAAACAGCGTGTCGATGATCTATCTGCCGAGCTAGATGCTTCGCAGAAGGAATGCCGCAACTATTCGACTGAGCTGTTCAAGCTACGCGCTCACTACGAGGAGAGCCAAGAGCTTTATGATGTCGCCAAAAGGGAGAACAAGAACTTGCAAGACGAGATAAAGGACTTGCTCGACCAACTTGGCGAGGGCGGCCGATCCGTGCACGAGCTAGAGAAGGCTCGTAAGCGTTTGGAACTCGAGAAGGAAGAGCTACAAGCTGCTTTAGAAGAGGCTGAGGCTGCCTTGGAGCAAGAGGAGAACAAAGTTTTACGAGCACAGCTCGAGCTAAGCCAGGTTCGCGCCGAAATTGACCGCCGCTTGCAAGAGAAGGAGGAAGAGTTTGAGAACACTCGCAAGAACCACCAACGTGCTCTTGATTCAATGCAAGCTTCGCTCGAAGCTGAAGCTCGTGGTAAGGCTGAGGCTCTGAGAATGAAGAAGAAACTCGAGTCAGATATCAATGAGCTCGAGATCGCTCTTGATCATGCGAACAAGGCAAATGCTGAGGCTCAGAAAAATATTAAAAAGCATCAGCAACAGATCAAGGATCTGCAAGCCGCTTTGGAGGAGGAACAGCGCGCACGAGATGAGGCCCGCGAGCAATACGCTGCCTCAGAGCGTCGCTGTAATGCTATTCAGAGCGAGCTTGAAGAGAGCCGCCAACTATTGGAACAGGCTGAACGTGCCCGTCGTAATGCAGAGCAAGAGTTGTCGGAGTTGCATGAACAATGCACTGAACTTTCAGGTAACAACGCTAGCCTCTCAATGGCCAAGAGGAAACTTGAAGGCGAAATGCAAGCCCTACAAGCTGACCTCGACGAGATGTTGAATGAAGCGAAGGCAAGCGAGGAGAAGGCTCGTAAGGCAATGGTTGACGCCGCTAGATTGGCTGATGAGTTACGTGCCGAGCAAGAGCATGCTCAACAGCAAGAAAAGATGCGCAAGGCCCAAGAGCAACAAATCAAGGACTTGCAAGTTAGATTGGATGAAGCCGAACAAGCTGCGCTCAAGGGAGGCAAGAAGGTTATTGCCAAGCTTGAGCAAAAGGTTCGTGAGCTAGAGCAAGAGCTAGACGGCGAGCAACGACGACATGCAGACGCTGCGAAGAATCTGCGCAAGACAGATAGAAGGGTCAAGGAATTGCAGTTCCAAGCGGAAGAGGACCGTAAAAACCAAGAGAGAATGCAGGATTTGGTTGACAAATTGCAGCAAAAGCTCAAGACGTACAAGCGACAGATCGAGGAGGCAGAGGAGATTGCAGCTCTCAATTTGGCCAAGTACAGAAAGGCTCAACAAGAGTTGGAGGATGCCGAAGAGCGTGCAGACATGTCGGAGCAGGCATTATCGAAGTTGCGCGCTAGAAATAGGAGCGGCGCCTCAACTGGGCCGCGAGCGCCAAGCCCAACTCCAGGAGCAAGACCGAGACCCAGGTTGGCTGACGGAGAGTGAATATGTTTCTAATTGTCTGAAATTTAGAACTCAATTGTTATACCTTGTTGCAAAAGAAGAATGAATGAAACTCGACTGCTATACCTGAGAGTTCAGTAACCAAACTATCGACGAGAATCGTTGGTATGACATCAGGGGTGGCTCAGGGCGAGGTCACTAAGGGTGGAGCAGCAGAGTGTTCAAAGGCGACTTGAAATATAACAGGCGAATTCAAAGACGACCAACCTGTAGGTCCAAACCTCCTATGAAGGCTGATGCGCCACTGCAAGCTAGAGGCGCTCGGCTGTGCAATGAGTGAACATAGCTCCACAAGATTACTTGACGCTCGGCTCCCCAGATGGCATCCAATGCATGGAAATACGCTCGAAGAAAGTATTGGCCGGCTGGCAAAAGAGAAGCAACCCGTCAGTTTCGCTTTCGATTTCGCCATCATTATCATCATATTAATATTGTAACCAACCAATCGTTTATCAATAAAAATAAAACTACCAAAAACATAGACAGCAATAACATCCTCCATTTAGATACGATTATTCATGAGCTCATCTATTTTTTGAGACGAGATTTAAGCCGAAAACTCTGGACTATCTCTAAGCCATGTTAACCGCCGAGGAGCATAACAGTCCAGAGACTTCGGTCAGAGTTGCTGTCCGAATAAGGCCTCAGATTAGTCGAGAAGTTATTGACATGTGTCAAATTTGCACAAGCGTCACACCCGGTGAGCCCCAAGTCTGGCTTGGGAAGGACAAGGCTTTCACATACGATTACGTTTTCGATACAGACTCGAAGCAAGTCGAAATTTATGATACCTGTGTAAAGAATCTAGTCGAGGGTTGTTTCTCCGGTTATAACGCTACCGTCCTGGCCTACGGCCAAACTGGTTCAGGGAAGACCTATACAATGGGCACTGGTTTTGAGCCAAGTGCTCTCGGTGATCCAGATGATAACTCCAGGGGGATCGTTACTCGCGCTGTAAATCATATCTTTGATGGAATAGAGAGAAGAAAGCGCGAGGCTAAGGAAAACAATCAGTTGGCACCCGAGTTCAAAGTTGCTGCGCAATTTCTTGAATTATATAATGAGGAAATAATTGATCTTTTAGATGAAACTCACAACAACAATCATTCAAAGCAAATTTTTATACGTCAAGAAAACGGAACCATCCAAATGTCAGGCGTAACAACCCGTCCAGTGGATTCGGTTGACGAGGCTTTCAACTGCTTGAGGGTCGGTGCTCTCTCGAGGACGACCGCTTCAACACAAATGAATACGCAATCCTCAAGATCCCACGCAATATTTACTCTCTCCATACATCAAACTAGGGTCGCTTGTAGCGCCCAAGATGTGGAGACCCTGTCAGCAAAATTTCATTTTGTCGATTTAGCCGGTAGCGAGAGGCTCAAAAGAACCGGTGCGACTGGTGAGCGAGCCAAGGAAGGCATATCGATTAATACCGGTCTCTTGTGCCTTGGTAATGTCATTTCAGCATTGGGAGATAAATCAAAGAAAGCTAGTCATGTACCTTATAGAGATTCTAAGCTGACTCGACTTTTACAGGACTCTCTCGGTGGTAATAGTCAGACATTGATGATAGCTTGTATTTCTCCATCAGATAGAGATTTTATGGAAACTCTAAATACTCTCCGCTACGCCAATCGAGCTAAAAACATTACAAATAAGGTGACTGTTAACCATGATACCTCTAGTCATACCATCGCTATGCTCAGAAAGGAGATTCAAGAGCTTAAATTGGAGTTATCTGAGCTGAAACAGGGCAAGCGTATGATTGGAGATGATGGAACTGAGTACGTGAATGATATGTACCACGAGAATGCGATGCTATTAAGTGAGATACAAAACTTGAAAACTCGTAATAAGGCCCTCCAGGAAGCAAATGAGAGGCTCATCTCTCGCAATGCAGAGGTTATAGCGAATTCGGCCTCACCAGAGGTTAAAGACATCGTTCAAAGGTACTTGATGGAAATAGAAGAGCTTAGGGTAAAATTATTAGAAATGGAGGAGACCTGTTCCAATCTCAGAAAGCATAATGTCAATAGAACGAGTTTGATACCTACCTTGAACGAATCCGAAATATCTTCCGACAAAGTCATCGAGGATGCGAAACGTGAGGTCAAAAAGTTGAAAGCTTACACAAAGCTGATTAATAATGGCATATCCGGTGATCAAGATAATACTGCTCACTCTATTCAGGATAGCTGTGACAGCAACGAGACGGACGGCGATGATGATGTTCTCGATAGTAGCGAGGAGGCATCCGAGGATAACGCGATTGAGAAAGCAAAATTAGAATTAGTCCAATTAAATGATGATATCTCGACCAAGGAACTGTTGATAGCGGAGCTAGAGAAAAGCCAAAGAAAGATGCAGTCTCTCAAGCATCACTATGAGTCTAAGTTGATTCAGCTACAAACACAGATTGCTGAGATCGAGAAAGAGCGTGATCAGGTCTTGATCAAGCTCTCTCAGAGTGGAAACAAAACTGATGAGAAAACCAAGAAAGTTCATGATGATTATGATAAGAAGATAAAGGCGCTACAATGTGATTTAAAGAAACTCCAGGATGCAAAGAAAGAGCACGCAATCGCGATGAAAAACCAAGCCAAGTATGAGCAACAAGTCAGGAAGCTGCGTAACGAAGTTGGTGATATGAAACGACAGAAAGTAACAGTTATGAATAAGATGAAGGAAGAGGCTAGCCGGCATAGGGTTAGTGAGCTTCAAAGCACAAAGAGGATAGCCCAGCTAACGAAACAAGAGCGTCTGAAGGATGTCAAAATCAAGAATCTCGAGGTGGAGAATAGCAGAATCAAGCAAACCCTGAAGCGAAAGGATGCTGAGGTCAAAGCTTTAAAAACAAAAAGCAAACTAACCTCAGCTCGTATGTTACGCAACTCACCTAAGTTGGCCAAAAACAAATGGGGCAAGATTGAGCATGAGATAAACCAACTGATCGTCACTCGTCAAGCCATTTGGAATTATGACCAGCAAATGGGTAGGGATATTGAACAACGTCAGGAACTCAGTGAGCATTTGGAGGACACGATGATGCGACTCAGAGAGGCTCGGAGACGGAATGAGGCGGAAGTTGTGAGAGAATTGAGCGAGGATGTTGAGAGCATAAGTTCGAATATACGTTACTTGGACCAGAATATAAGAGATTGTCAATCAACCATTTTACAACTTGAGGACGATCTCAATAATGACGGTGACATTCCAAACCTCGATTCAGTTATATCAAACTCGGATAGTGTTGAAATGAAGTATTTATTTCAAAAAATCCTTGCAATGCTGATCAATCAAACACAGCAGGCGAATGTTCTGAATGAGGAGTGTCGGCAGTGGGAATTCAAATATAGGCAAGTCGCAGATACCAGCCGGATTAGGGAAGAGTTGTTAGACCATGTTCTTAATTCCTCGACCTCGAAACTAGAACGCGATTTATGCGGTGGATCGACTGACACCTTTATTGTGACCACAGATTCATCAAGATACAGCGAACCACGTCGCGTTCCCTCGCCCATCATGATGCCGCCGCCTTCGTCGATACCAAAACAGAAACAGAATCTAGTTGATCTCCCGGGGGATGAATTCTTTCCACGACCTTCAGCTTGTGAGAAAGCTCGCCGTTTGACTAGAACACCACAAGAGCTTTTATTCGAGCCTCACTCAAATTAGTGCTAAATACCCCCGTAAAGAATCTCATAAAGAATAACAACGGTTCTTATAAAATTAATTCTCTTGAACCTTTCCTGTGGCCTCGTCGGGATTTGATACATACAGTTGCGCCTTTCGATATATTCTACACGCTGTGGCCATAGGATTTGATAGAAATGAGTCCACACTCTTGAATAAATTTTGAACCCTATTGTTCCAGCATTCCGAGAGGTCCATGGAGTCGAATTTAGACACCAGGCTCACGGTCTTTTCATCGGCTCTAGATGATGATAGTTTAAGACCGCTGACAAGTGAGTCATAACCCCTATCGATCATGATGAAAGTGTCCCTCCATACCCGTTTCTGTTCCTCGATCAAACGATTGTCACCTTCCCTCCAAATGTTTTGTTGGTAGATGGTACAATATACAAACGAAGTTGGCACGCCGTATCTAGGGTTGATACAAGATCAGTGTCGGACTTTAGCGTTACTATCGGTTTTTCGAAAATCTAAGTACTCATTCAGAGAGGCACTCACCTAAATAATGTTCTCAATATCATTTTGTTCTCTTATATCTTAAATCTTTTGGCGTGAAGTTTTCCAAACAGCCCGAATGGCTAGATAAAGTTGTGTTAGAACTCAGACTTCTAGTGACTCTGTCTTTTTTTCGTGAAATAGAATAAAATTAGACGAGCACTCTTCCCCAGCGGCCCGAGAAGCCAAGAACAGATACAAACAAACCCAGCTACTGTACTTTTCCATCCCCAATTTTATTTTAGTCTACAGTCGGCGCCAAAAGTTGTGGCGTCTTTTGTACAACTGTACATGTGCTTGGTTTTCCTCATCAAGGGACGACTGGACATTTCTAGCCATTTGAATTCTGTACCAAGGCCTCCTCTAACTGTTCCTTAGCTAAAGTTGCCAGGATGAGCTTCTCGTTCAATGTCAAACAATGGAATTGCAACTCCTCGACTGTTTGCGGCAAGTCTATCTCTCAATTTTGTAAATCTCGACTTTTGCCCATATACTTGCCGAATAAATAGTCATTCTCTTGTCTTGGATCTAACAGTTGACTGGTGAGCACCTCCCTGTTGGTTGTGAAATTTTCAATCATCGATGAAGTCTCATGGGAATAGAGCTCGAATTTTTTCTTTTGTTCTTGTAGCTTGGCATCGTCCTGGTCTGATTTTGCTATTAGTTCCTCGATTTGGTCAGTGGATCTTTTGGCCTCTTCAGTGAATCTCTGCTCAAGATTGCACCGTCTCTGGACCTCTCTCTCTCAAGTTCGTTGTTGACTACTTCGAGCTTAGCTTCCATAGCTTTGAGTTTATCGGTAGCATGCTCTAGCTCCGCTCTCACAAGTTCGCAACAAGCAGTTTCAGTTTTGTTCCCCTCGGCCTCCAGTTCATGATCAGCCTCTGGTTGTTGGTCATCAATGATAGGTTCTGAGTCTGGCCTATCGTCTTTGGCGCAATCGATCTCAGCCATCATAATTCGAACGCCAGCATGATGATGACATTCAGCTGGAATGATAAGAATGGTAGCTAATACGGCTGAATACATAGCAGCAGAGTTTGTAGTGGCCGGAAAGTAACCATTTATAGCAGCAAAGATATTTTTTGTCCTCTCGTCAGGTCGGCAAGCGTTCAGTGGCACTGACACTGACTTGTCAGACCACCCAGATGGTCGTCATCTCCGAACGAGTTTGTTGCGTCACCTATCTCCTCAGAGTTGTAACTCGTAGATGGGGATTTCAAAGGATCGAAGCTTCGAGGTTGCTGGAAGTTTGATTGCTGAAGAGTTGGCGATCGACGAAACACTATCTGGCCATTTCCATTCATAAGCGATGGCCCCAGACCAGGAATCCGGCTCGAACTGCTCGAAGACGACAAGGATACATTGGGCGAGTCTCTACTGATTGATCGATTCATTTAGGGTGAATGTTGTGTTTTGTATCGTACAAGTAAGCCTTGATTTCCAAACGCCCCTCGAAGGGGTATCCCTGCATTGATTGTTGTGGGTTACGACTATTGTTAGGACTGACTCCCGGGTAACCTGAAACATTTAGCCGTGTTCGAGGTTAGTGGCCAACGGTCGCAATTTTGGACCAACATATATGTCAAGTCCAAGGCGATGGATTGAAAGGGCAGACTTGTGAACATTTTGGCCTCTATGATGGCTGGTTGCTCAGGGAATCTTCGCTTAAGGAACTTGTCACGTAGCGGACTGTGCACCTGTAATTAAAGCAAGAAGAATGTTCGCTCGTCCGAATTCCGACCTTGAGCCGAGATCAAGGTGAGAACTAAAAAAATGAGTGGACAAAAGTCTTCCTTCCGAGCTTTTCAAGAACATGTACAGCCGGAGCTAGGAAAGTATCTACTCACGACTAAACTAAAAAGTATCTACAATGTTCAGTCTACCAACTAGACCAGCGCTCTTCGATATTAACATCGACCATGCGACAAACAATGTTGATGAACTATTCTAGTACAGTTGATTTCATGACTATATATTGATACTTGCTGACCCTTCAAGCTGATCCTCATAACGTTTGAGCAGAGGCTGAACTCTCTCCGCGATGTATTCAGAAACCTGTTGCGGTGCGCATCCGGTGTAGGTTGATGGATCTAGAATATCATCCATCATGTGGACGATTGGAGCAAAGTAAGGCTCATTTTTGATCCTTTCAATCAAATCGTTTGGCTTTTCCTCCATCTTTATCCCCATAGTGGCCTCATGAGAAAGCACGCGAATCTTCTCGTGACACTCTTGTCTATCACCGCCCTTGGCGACCATTGTCACGATTATATTTTCAGTTGCCATGAAGGGTGGAAACTCTCGTAAGTTCTTGTCTATCACAGCTTCGTAAACTACCAAACCCTCTGAAACATTCTGTAAGGTTATCAAGATTGCATCTACTGTCAAGAACGCATCTGGAATTATGATCCGCCTGTTGGCGCTATCATCGAGTGTACGTTCCATCCATTGTGTCGATGCCGTAAAGTGAGCACTTTGTTCATACATGAACAAAGTGCCTGACCAACTTGGGCAAAATGATATCAATTGCATCTTGTATGATTATTTGATCGGTGTTATCACCAACAAAACAAGATGTGACACCCAAGTGAATGATGCTAGCAGCTCTTGGACAATGGTTAGCGAAATCATGTATGTGAGCCATTACATCGTGGCGAATCCTCGCCTCCTCTTCTTGAACATAGTCGAAGTCGATATTCTCAATGTTCGCAGTCATCTCTTGTATTTGTTCGTCGCTAATATTAGCAATTCCTAACTCTTTTTGTTCCTCGGCCAGAATTACCCAAAGTCGGCGCCATGTGGTGAATTTCTTTCTATCACCAAAATTCTCTCGCATCTCTTTAGAGGCATATCTCTTGCTAAGAGCTGTTTCATAAACGAGGTATGGCATTTCATCTTCAAATAAGAGCTATAAGTTTTAATTTCGACCAGGTAACGTTCTTGTGGCCGTTGGGTTGTGTGGCGCCGACCAATTAATAAACCTTCAAAATTAGTTAAGGAGACGAGTTTGCAATGAGACAAGGACAGTTCAGTTGCGGTGCTGGTTTATGGCTTAGTGATCACTGGATCTTTAGCACAACTGCAAGTGCTAATAACGGGAATTTCACTCAAATTTAGGAAATTCTTGTAGTAACAAACAAGGTGGCCATTAATCTGGTTGTCCGTCACGTCCACACTCAGCTACAATCGCGCGGCCTAAAGCTCCGCTCCAAGCTAGTCAACTCGCATTGCGATCAGCCTCTGCCAGCAACTGTAAAAGTTTTACAACCAACTTCACAGGTCTTAGGTAATCATACAATAATTAGAAATGAGTCGACAAACCGAGACGAGTTCATATTCTACTCAAAGAGGTTGATGCGTCTTATAACGGAGTTCATTTTATCATTGTTAGACTTTAAGGACGTTGTTGTGGACACCCCGCAGGGCGTCAAATATCATGGTAAACGTCTAGACAGCAACAAAATTTGCGGAGTTTCCATCCTGAGAGCGAGTGAAACGATGGAACAAGCCCTATGCGATGTCGTTAAGGATGTTAGGCTTGGAAAAATCTTGATCCAAACCAACCAACAGTCGGACGAACCCGAACTCATCTATCTCAGACTGCCGAGAGACATCAAGGACTATCGAGTTATTCTTATGGACGCAGCTGTTGCCACTGGCGCAGCGGCTATCATGGCAATAAGGGTTTTGCTTGATCACGATGTGCCCGAAGAGAACATTTTCCTCTGTTCGCTTCTAATGGCAACCACAGGTGTGCATTCGGTTGCTTATGCATTTCCAAAGGTTAAAATAGTCACCTCGCACGTAGATCCTGAAGTCAACGATAAGTTTCACATCATCCCAGGATTTGGAAACTTTGCTGACCGCTACTTCGGAACTGAGGCATAAATTGACCACTAACCTGGTGCAAAACTGGATCGATCATGAGGGATTCTAAACAGTCGTCAATAATATCATTGATCGATGTTTCGGCGACGAAAGGATAATAATAAAATAAATTATTAGAATATTTTTGTCAGATTAGGCCGACTCTGACACAGGTTTCGATGAAAATAACGTTGTCATTTTCTCTGCCTAAAATACTGAACAACTAAGAACCTATCGAGAACTTTGAATCCTTGAAGCCTCTCGAGCGCGTTACGGGCGTCATAAATGTCTTCGTAGACTACGAAAGCGCTGCCCTTGGTGGTCGCCTGATCGCCCAGACGAATCTGCCTTATGGGTCCATAGCGCCCAAAGAGATCGTAAAGCTCATCGGCTTTCATATTGTAAGGCAAATTTTTCACATATAATATTCTGTTAACCTCAGGCGGGAGCCTAACATGTTGGGCTCCCAGAGCCATAGTTCGCGAAAGTGTTGGTAGTATTTCTGCTGCCTAGCATCAGTGTCGGCGGGGTCAGGCCCGCTGATCTTGGTTTGTTGTTATGGTTGCTAGCTACCTCCTCATGGACTCATAATCAAGCCTCGGATGTACTCTTAACCTGCTCGTCTGCTACGCCTGATAAACGAAAGCAATTGAAAAACCAAAGGATAGCAATACCGATAACTAATCCGCACAATACTCCAATAAATATCCAGTGCGATTGATCCGGGCAATCCCCTCTTCCTATTTTGTCTCTTGAACGGTCCTTAACATCCAGTGTCGCTATAGAAAGTGTGGTGTTTAGCAGTATATTACTCACTAGCCGGGCTACCCGCGGCTTCGCTCGCGTGAAACTCTTCTGGTGGGGCGGCCCTCTGGTATCTCTGTCCCGCCTTCGGTCGCCACAGTACCGACCCTCTCTTCCCGCAGAGGGGGGATGACGCGCCTTGAGTTGGGTTGCGCCACCCCTAAAAATGTTCGCGACAGGAACATTTTATTTATAAGAAGAAGAAGAAGAAGAAGAAGAAAGAAGAAGAAGAAGAAGATCTAAGATCTAAATGCCGCGTTGCGTGAATAATCCTCGAGGAAAACATTCGTGGAGACTCCACGGATCTCGTTATTCATTCTATTCGTGAGCACATTCTTGAAAGGCGCAGAATGTAGACTTCTCCACCGTGGAGTCCATCCCATTCAAAATGTATAATTGACATGGATGCCAGAAGATTTCAATCTCTGTTCAATTTACTATTAGGTACACTTGTACGTTCCAATCACTACAATGTCAGCAATTGGTGGTATCACAAAGTCAAGTCTATTATCGTATGACAGTATCGCTCATAAAATCACAGGTCAAACTTAATAATCACCTCTGGTAACAAGAGGTCTAAGAATCAACATTGCGACAAATTTCATGAGACTGTCGAGAGATATCCGTTATTGATCGCTCGACGAACCAAATATTCGGTTTGTTTGTTACATAGAACATCAAACTATTAACTCATAAGGTCGGTTCTGTAGCCCTATCATTAAATCGATCAAGGAGCATTCTAATGAGCCTGAGGAAAATTCTCCCCTCTGTCTGGCTCGGAATTCACACTGGTGTTACCTGGTTATATTCTCGTTGTTGATCGACTGAACTCTTGTCCCGACTCCTCACTCAAATCCTTGATCAGGACGATTTTTATCTTTATTTGATAGTTCTCAACGTGGACGAGGCTATAGCCTAACATTCAAACTTTTGACCTTCAGTCAATCCTGAAAGGCTTGGAATGTCCTCATTTTTGCCCCCACACCGGCGAAAGAATGTCGGCGACCGGAGTAGTTACGTTAATATTCCGAATGTTATTGTCATGGTCGGATTGCCAGCTCGTGGCAAGACCTATATAGCTAAAAAGCTGACCAGATACCTCAATTGGATTGGGATCAGCACTCGAGTGTTCAATGTTGGTGAATACAGGCGTAAGGCTACCGCAGCCTTCAGGAACCACGATTTCTTCCGAACCGACAATCTCGAGGCTCAAAGAATTCGAAACAAATGTGCTAGTGATGCCTTGGACGATTTGTGCAAATGGTTGGACAGTGGTGATGGAGAGGTTGCGGTTTATGATGCCACAAATACAACAAGGGAAAGACGAAGATTCATTTATGAACAAGTGGTTGAGCGACATGGATTCAAACTGTTCTTCGTTGAATCAATTTGTGAGGATCCGAACATAATCGAGGCCAATGTCAGAGAGGTTAAGATTCATAGTCCAGATTATAAGGAGATCGACAAGGATGAGGCTCTAGTAGATTTTTTGAAACGAATTGAACATTATAAAAGTTCCTATCAGACCATTGATGAAGCAGCTGAGTCTGAGTATTCCTACATGCAAATATTTAAAGCCGGCGAAAAGGTCTTGGTTCATCGTAGTGAGGGTCATATACAGAGTAGAGTTGTATATTATTTGATGAATATACACATCATACCAAGATCGATCTACCTCACAAGGCACGGTGAGAGCATATATAATCTTGAGGGTAGAATCGGTGGCGATTCTGAGCTGTCACCTAGGGGTTGGGAATATAGCAGGGCTTTGGCAAAATATATCCATGAGCAACAGATACCCCAGCTGAGGGTTTGGACCTCAAACTACAAGCGGACAGTTCAAACTGCCCAGGGTATAGATGCACCCTTAGAGCAATGGAAGGCCTTGAACGAAATAGATGCAGGCATCTGCGAGGAGATGACTTATGAGGAGATCAAGGACAAATATCCTGACGAGTTCGCAGCCCGTAACCAAGATAAATTTCACTATAGATATCCGAAAGGTGAAGTAAGTTGATTGATAGCTTAAAAATGCGGATGAACTACTCCGTCGTATGTTGACGTTAACAGAGTTCCATATTTGATCGTTTTGCAGTCGTATGAGGATCTGGTAGCAAGGTTGGAGCCGGTAATCATGGAGTTGGAACGCCAACAAAACGTGCTTGTGATCGGCCACCAGGCTGTCCTCAGGTGCTTGTTGGGTGAGCTGCTTTAGCGTCAACCTAACACACAATGATAGTATAGTTATGCTAACCATAACCCCCTACACCTCAGCGTACTTTTTGGACAAAAACTCAGGTAAGCCTTCCGCTTGTTTGAATCGGGCCAATCCCGGCCTTTCCCACTCGTTCCGCTCACAACAAGTTTAAACGTTCGATCTATGTCAACTTTTCCCCTCATCTCGAAAATCTAGCTCAGATACCGTGCGTCAAGGTTAGTTTCAAATTAGTTAGTTTGATAGTCTACGAACAAAGAACCCTAGCGCAGGCTTCCTGACCCTCAAAGTTTCGCCCCAGGTCCCTCTTCATTCTATCATAAAGTTATCGGGCATAACACGAAGCGAAGAAATCATTGTGCCTATTGAGGCAGTTGATGATCACGAACTAATTTAATCGAGATGCTCCCTCTGCGGACTCGTTTTCACAAATTTTGACCGAACTGTCCTAGTCCTTCGCTCTCATTTTTCAATGAATTCAGCAATAAATCAGTTGATTTACGAGAACTGCTATGATCTCTAACTACTCCCTGATCGAATTCACAGAGACACTTCCGCACATCAAGGCTCCACTTCACACTCTATTCAAGGTGACGCCAGCCGCTTACACTCGAAGCGAAAGCGTAGATATAGCTCTGCATAAACCAATAGAATTCGCAGTGGGTCCTCAGTACACTGACTGATTTCGCTAGAGTAAAGCATCTAACTGAAGTCAGCTATCTGCTTGGCACTGTACGATTTCCAACGCGATGTAATACGGGGTAGGTATTGTATTGGCACTCAGATCCACAGCCACCATCACTACAGCTGCCGACCATGGGCGTTGGCGACGGCGAAAGATCTGTCACGCTTTTGAACCCCCTTGTTCCAAATTTGCAAGGGCCACCGCTACCGCCTTCCCAACAGCTAAGACAGTTTTATATCAACTGTTAATTGCTGAGGCTTAACACAGTTGAACTGAAGACAGGAGACCAAGGTGAAAGTTTGTTGGTGTGGTTACACCTTGGTTCCTCGAGAAGCCAATAACGGACATAATCGCACCTTTGCAACGATCCACTATATAAATATAGCTCGTCCGACCGGGGTTAGAACTGCCCTCGTCGCTCTCTGGTTGGTCCCTTGAATCTATTTTACTATTTATTTTAGTCATCAGTGGTGGGTGTCATCTCATCATTTGATAGGTGGTTGAATTTATCTTTGGTTTTGAATTTCATGAACTCGCCACCATGTGGGATGGTTCAATAGAAGC
>Ga0268249_1000259_pt1 | contig 32180 bp, 23 predicted proteins | sample AgamicAtPe_FD_200257 | JGI IMG/M metagenome (GOLD analysis project Ga0268249, IMG submission 200257) | Agave microbial communities from Guanajuato, Mexico - At.P.e (v2) (version 3) | ecosystem: Host-associated > Plants > Phyllosphere > Phylloplane/Leaf | place: Guanajuato, Mexico | collected... | reverse complement strand
CCCCCCCCCCAGCTAACAGTTTGGCCGACACGCTAACACGCTCCAATTGCAACACCGCCGCCCCAAACCAACCAAAACCAGCTCCGCGCCATAAGCAAGAGCAAGGCGTCTCTTTTCGGTGGGGGCGGAACTAGGGCCATCGGCGGCAGCATGCGCCATAGGTGTCACATAACATGCGAAATCCACGACCATCATCTCAACGATGCCATGCGTCTCCATCAGGCGATGCTGTCCAACTCGGCGCTGGACATTGGCAGCATCAATCTAGCCGACATGGATCCTGACGAAATTCAGGTTAGTATTCGGTTCTGTTGAGCTGGCGGTTGGGCCGAGAGCAGTTTGATCACACCGGCTTTGGTTGGGCTCGCATGGCGACCGCAGCTGCGGCGTCAACAGAGTTCGCGCGCCCTAGGTGGCTAATCTAGATCTCCTTCCATGCGCAATTCCGTCTAGGCTGAACTGAAGCGCCTCTACGCTCAATTGGAGGTGCTCAAAACGAAGGCCATGCGCCGCGACAACCCTCACATATCGAAGCGCCGCGGCGGCAGAAAAGCTGGCTACCGCAAGTTTTCACTCCAAGCCTTTCACACCAAGCACCTGGGCCACCAGCACCAGCAGCAGCCAGCACCCTCACAGGACCACCGGAGCGAGAACAGCGCAGCCCAGAGCGAGCAGCGCGCCGACAGGGCCAACGACCGCAAGCTTCCTGTCGTCATCGAGCAGGATGGCCAGTGCGAGTATGGCGGCTGCGGCAACTTGCTCTGCTCGAATGAGCAAGCCGAAAGCGGAACCGGCGGCGTCACGGAGACCAGACGAGCCAAGGCCGAGGCAAGCGCTCCTTGCAGTAAGGAGCCGTCCATGTCAGCGAGCGATCCGAGACAGGCCATCGAGAGGCACCAATCTCGACATCAACACCAAAGTCGCCACCACCACCACCACCACCACCACCATAACCACCACCAACACAATGCACATAATCACCAGCGGCATCATAATTCGCCTACATGCACTCAGCGAAACTCAGCAATCTTGCCGGATCCAACCTCTACCAGCTCGGCCGCTGGCGTCTATTTCGATGATGATACGCTGGTCCTAAACGATAGCCAGTCATCAGGAAACGTGAGCCCGCAAAGGCGATCCTCCTTCCTCTGCAGCCAATCGTCCATCCACGCGGAGGGCTCGTCTATAAGCTAGTCTGGCTGTTTGGCCGCACAGATCGTTTCTATCTGTTGGGGCGAATGGCCTTTATGGGGGCGGCTAAGCGAGCAATGGGGAAACAAGTGGAACGGAAGCCTTTGTTTGGCCAGCAGAGGAGGCGGGCGAAGTTATTGATTCTTCGGGATGAAACATGACAATGAAGGGACAAGTGAGACGAGCTTAGGGGGGGGGGCATTAGCGACAAGAGATCACTTTAACCGGAAAGGCATCATCGCGAAGGTCGTGCCGCTATTGGCGAGTAGCCATGACATCCTCACGCCATTTCATGGAACACGAGCAACTCTCCCTCTCTCCATGGGAGCGCAACTCGCCCCGTTAAAGAGCAAACAAACTCGAGCGCCCAATGTACGCGAGGAGCAAGGTTTGTGATATCCCACCTGTGCAAAGTTAGTGCACTGGCGCTGTCCAAATTCAGCAAAAGTTTGTTATACAATATCGGCAGTGGGAAGGTTGAATGACATTTTTATTGTTCCTTTTGTCGTTCAATAATCGGATCCACTTTGGAATTCCCAGAACATGAACTTAGTTCTCGTTATGTCCTTCATCTCAACGCTCATACATTGTTCATTATCCATGACTAGCACCATGTTTTTAACCAACTCAAAAGTGGCCTCCTTCAAAGCACAATTTGCCTTTATGTATTTTTCCATTGTATCTAAGATTGCGTACCACAATAAGGCAAAAGTTTGCAATTCCTTCAAAAGTTTATGATGTTTCAAAAATATTTTGCTCAATAAATTAATGGCCCGATTGAGTGTCTTATCAGATAAAACTGGATCGCACCCCTCGAGCACTCTATCTAGGAATGGAAATATTACTTGATTGAAACACGCCTCAAGCTCCTTGGCGTCCAGCGAGGCGTTCGGCGAATGCAACTCCGTCAGAGTCATCAAGGCAACAAATGTATGCTCTTTGCGAACTATCTCGGAATCTAATGTTGTTATTATGTGACTCAAGAGACTAAAAACTTCCGGTTTTGGCTTAAATTGTATGGCCACTCGAAAACCGGCGGAAATAATACGCTCGCCGAGCCAAGTGCTATGACCGCAGATGGAGGACTGGCGCGCAAAGTAGGCTCTAATTCTTGGCCAAATGCACAAGGCTTGCTCCTTGTTATTCAGTATAACTTGTGTGAATATTTCCAATTTAAACACCTCCGCGTCCTCTACCTCCTCAGGGTCCCCATCAATACTGGTGGTAGTTAGCGCCGTTATAAGTTCCACGAGAGATTCTTGACAATATTCAGCATCTTGCACAGTTTGTATGAGAACTTGAATGGCAGAGGGCGCGCAATTGGTGCCATTCTGGATTTTGCCCTCCACAGTAGGCTGGCCAGCGAAATAGCTATAGACAGATCGTAGGAAAGTTGAACTTTGTTGATTCATAGTGCTCGGTAGTTTCTTGATCTCTCGCATCCTTAAACTGAGCTTCCGTTGGAGGGCAAAGTCATCGACTTGCACAACATCGTCGATGCATTTAGAACAATACCATTGTAGTATGTTTCTGACTATATTTGTCCACGAGTCCCTCATACAATCGGCATAGTCTCGAATGATAGATAACAAGCAGAGGGCAGCGAGGGAGTTTTTGTCGGACATTAGATGCCTTTGGCCAGAATGGTTGTGGGGAATTGGGTTGAGATCTGTGGTAAATTTACAAAGACTAACGACCAGGTTGTCTAAATGGCCATGGTTAGCGCATAGATGGGCAAATTTTATGAATCCCTGATCAACTATTTGCTTGGATAGTTCTGCATATATGCTTGTATCAATTTTGTCAAATATGAACGACAGAGCCGCAACTGTGGGACTCCACATTATTTCAAATAAAATCCTGTTCATAACCTTTAGAGGTAGATCTTTGAACACCTTGTTGACTGTGCGTGCACCATCTTCGTTTGCCGGACAGTCGCCTCCATTCATGTAATCGCCAACTAGGCAAGGCTCATCAATAACTAGAACAGTTGCGCCCGGTAATTTCAATGACTCATCTGCTCGAACTAAAGGCGCGATTGAGGACCGAGAGCTCGTTTCTAAATTGTTGTTGCGCTCGACCTTGGAACAAGCCAGTCCTCGACCTGTGGTCCAGTAGATAGCTTCGATTCGCTCACTTTTGACCATAGTGCACTTCCATAGGTACCTCTGGCGGACGGAGCCGATTTGTTCATCCGGTAGCACGATCTCGTTATCACGAATGTTAGTATATATTTGATCTAGAAGTTTTCTATCATAAATTCGCTCACTCTTGGGGCCGAGCAGATTTCGATCAAATTCATCACAGGTCATAGGTTTCACTTTTTTGCTGTGCTGGTCTACATTCAACATTATTATAGCATAGGCTAGACTCAAAGCGTTGTCACTAGATTGTAGCACACCCGTATTCTGTTCGAACCAGTGAACAGAGAACACATCCAAGATTCTTTCGATCAATTGCGATTCACCAGGTAATCTGAATTTTTCTAGCATTGACCTCAAGGCTTCGTCTATACGAAGATTGGTAAATTCCAGACTTCTGATAAAAGCTTCGCGCAGAGCTTTGTTCTCCTCTTTTGACAAATACTCTCCCAGAACTTTCTTATCAACTCGGAGATTGTCTTTGAGGAATTGCACTAAATCCTCGTTGTTATCAATGAGCTTGTTGTCCTTGATGAATTGTATTCCATCTTTGGGTCTCGCATTGAACTTGTCCAGAGCTACCCAAAGCAGGCGCTTTCTTTTCTTTGCCTCGTTCAACTCTTTGAAAGTGCTTGGAAAACGGCCTCTAATCTGGTCCAAATCTCTATTCTTGCTGCGGAATTCGTTAATATTAAATACTGACTCTGACAGAAAAACCTCGTCCACTGTGTCAGTTTCGATACGATGAATATCGGCCAGATTTGTCATCAGACATTTAAAGGAGGTCAGCTGGATGGGAGTAAAATGCGTTTCGATAGATTGCTGGAAGCAATTCTTGGAGCAAATTTGAACTAGATTCTCATAAATATTGCTAGAATAGGGATCACAATCATAATTATAATATAATTCGTGAGGAAACCGGTCCAAGATTCTAAACAACTCTAAAACAGCATTAAGAACATCTGATCTGAATTCCAAGGAGCTGTTTCTAATATCAGAGGATGTGGAATGTAAACTCTCTGGTGCTTGATCTGAGCTAGTAACGAGCATTTCCATGAGCCGCTCGAGGAAGGCCTCGAATTGGTACTTTAGATGATGCCGAAGCCTTGTAAAGATATCAACTGCCAAATTAAGTGTGTTGCTGATAACGGATAGATTGCGACTTGACTTTAGGATCGATACGATGTTAAAACAAACATTATTTCGAACGGTATATATCAGACACGACTTTTGGTTGATCTCCTCAGCAGCTTCATCGAAAGCAGCTTGTATCAGATTGAGACCGAGCAAGGTCCTCTCATCACTCGCTTTGTTTTGCTCAACCTCATGGTGCGGGTTTATAAGCGAGGCGAGGTAGCAGAAAAAATCGTTAATGAAGGCCAGATTGAATGGCTGATTCCTTTCCGTTATGATCCTCAGAGTTGAGGATGGGCTAGTTGAATTGTCGATTGCAATAGACTGATCAGCCAACTCCTTGAAGGTTGATTGCGATGATGTACCACCAAGTCTGAGACGGATTTGATAACTTGGTTTCAGAGAGGGATCTTCCAAGAAATCTGGTAGCCTTCTGAATAGTAACTTAGTTATAGATATTAGTGTTCTCGCAGCCTTGGAACGTAACCACTTGACTAGTTTGGAATTTACAACTCGGAAGCAGAAAATAATTATCTCAGATACGGAACCGTTCGTTAGCTCATTGGCCAGATGACATTTGACCATTGAAACACAAACTCTAACTGCTTGATGGTATCCTTCTTCGACAAGCTCGGATTCACTGCTAGTGAATTCAATCTTTGTAACGGTATCCGTGATGAGCTGAAGGGATTTAGGGTTTATCATGCTCAATTCTATGAATTTTTTGAGTGACTTGAGAGCGACTGTTGACAACTCAACATCTTTGGCCCGAATCGATTCACAAAGAATGTCAATAAAGTGGTCTGCTTTAGTCTGCAAAACATCGTCAGCGGCCCCTTGATCTAGAATACCTTCGACCTCTTTGATCTTATTCAAAACAATCTCGTTCGTGGCCACTCTAAGTAGATTCCTCGCCTCGCGTCTAATAAACGTAATCATTGCCTCCTCTGGGTTAAGATTTGTGTTTCGATAAAGTATTCTAGCTATGACATGATACTAAATTAGAATGTCAGGGAGTAGTTTTCGTATAAATAAGCAAGGATTATGAGACAAACTGTCGGTCCGATTTGTCGTCGGCCTCAGGCAAGACAGGATTGTCATGAATTTATTTTTTGGCAAGTAATTCATTGGATTCATTTGTATGGATATGCGCAAAAAAGCTATGCCTAGGGACAAAACTCCCTTGCTCTCTCTCTTTCTCTCTCGGCTGCGCACACACGCCATCAGCGCTCGGCGAGCACTACGAGACATCCACGAGGTTACGCAATTTTTAAAAGTTCCAAAAGCCACTCTGTTGTGGCTGTTAAAAACTCGGACAAGCATATAAAACTTGATATATCTGTTCTTCGCTTCTCGGAGAGGTTTTATTGGATTGAATAATGACAACAATGTTGAATCTTACGTGTTGGAGCTCAAACCTGCGAGGCTTAGATCAAACCCGAGATCGCGAATTGAAATTCAGGGATGGTTCGACTCAAAGTGCGTCCCATGGTTCTAGCCTTATGAGGACTGGCGAGGCTCGTGTGAGTTTGCCGAAAGAGACTTCTTGGGGTTGAGTGTGTGATAAATAGACGCATTTGCTTTTCTAGAAAACACCTGAATTCAGGACCCAAAACGAAGCCCGTGGCCTGGGAATTGGAATCAACACTTGAATTGGATATAAGTGATACCCCCCCCCCCACTTGAGCTCGAGCTTGACACTTGAGAGTGCCACTCTTGAGGGGGTTGCTCTTATCTCTTGAGCGCGAGAAATAGATAAGTGTTAGAGATGAACCCATAACTGTCCATCAGTTCATCTCGCCGCCGCCGATCGTCCAGCAGGAACGAGCATTTTATCGCCTTAAACTGTCAAGACGACTAGCGATAGGGGATGTGAATAAATTGGGCGCGTTCGGGTGGTCCGAAGGCGCCGCCTCGAAGGCATGGACAGCTCGGCGAGCGACAAAACTCTACCCGCTATCAAGATCCTTCGAATTCCAACCCAAGTCTAGTCGAGTGGCGTCCACTTTTTCACGAGCAAGAATTAGAGCAAAAGTTTGAGCTCAAGTGTGGAGACTGAGGAGCTTTGGTGGTGGTGGTGGGGCGAGGAACCTCCAGTCTGATGGACAGGAGAGAGCGCTTATCTCGGAGCTGTAAGACTGTTAATTATTGACGCCGCGAGTGTGTCCCGAATGCGACACCTAAACGCACTTGGTCGCGCTCGGAGTGGAGTGGTCCTTTGTCGGTTTGGGCCGGCAGGCGAGAGGGGCAGTTGGAGGCCCCATTGGCTTCGGTTGGCCATTCTGCCGGCGCGCGGGCAAAGTGCACCGGCTTCAGCTGGCCGCGCATCAGGTTGACACTGGCGCCCCTGGCGACGGGCGAGGATGGCGCGTCGTTGGTGGCATCTGGACTGGGGCCGCCACACAAGTGGATCCAATCTGGTGCGCGCGAGCACCGGATTTGCGAGCGGGAGGAGGCCTGAGCGCAGCGCGCGGACAAAGGAAGGCCCCGCGCGCTCGCAGCCGGCCGAGCCGGACAAGTTAGCCTTGGATGGGCCAGCTTGGAGCGAGCATAGGATTGCTCAATTTACTGGCCGCGTTCGCCTCAAAGCTGGGCGCAAATTTAAAATGGACTTGCAGCTAAGGTGGCGTCTGTTCTGGTTTTGTGAGTGGCGGCGCGCTGGTCCCAAATTGGATTACAGCCCCCTCGCTCCCCTCGCCGATCAAGGCTGGCTTCGAAGCTGCGGCCGAGTTTGTTTGGCGCTCGTCAGGTCGGCGTAAAACCGAGCGCTGGGAGCAGGACGAGCGAGGAGGGCAGCTTGTGTGTGCGGAGAAGAGCTGCGTTTGCGCTACGGGTGGCTAAGGGCGAGCCCATGGTGCTGGCTAGCCAGGCTGTCCATTGTGTGCGAGCGGCTCACTTGTCTGGCTCCGGCTCGTTTATTGGTTTTCCTCCTCCTCCTCCTCCTCCTCCTCCTCCTCCCGTTCGGACGGCTTCTGCTAGCTGCGCTGCCGCAGCATCGGCGGCGGCGGCGGCAGCAGCACTGACCGCAGCGGCAGCGGCAGCCGAGTGCGCGCACCAATGCCTACATCTTAATTCGCCGCTGGACACCGCTGGCCTGCGCCCAAGGGGCTGGTTGTTGGCAGCGACAGCCATGGCCAAAGGGAGAGCGCGGCCGAGCTTGCGCTCGCTGGACACGGCGGAGGGGGCGGCAGGGGGGCGGCGGCGGCGGCAACTGTTGCCGGTTGCTCGGCTCCCGCGAGACAGACGCGCCTGACGGACGAGCAAGTCGGGCGAACTTTTTGGCCCGAGCGAGCGAGCGAACGAACGACGGACGAATTCCAGCAACAACTTTATTATTCTCAATTACTGTTGCATGCAAACGGGCGCCCATTGTTGCCGTCCACCTCGCCGCCGCCGCTGCAACGTTTTCGCACCACCTAAGCAAACCAGAATCGGAATCAGAATCGAAACCAGAACCAGAATCTCAACTCGACCAGAATCGGCGACCAGAAGGGGAGAGTCAGCGTGAGTTGGCCGACACTCGAGTTGATCGTGTGGGCCGAGAGAAAGCAGCGACTGGCTCCAGTCTCGGGGACGCGAGTTGCGGAGGGAGAATATCAGTGCCAGGCGACGATGTCTGCCAGCAGGCGGGCGGCCATCTGAGCAGACTGAGTGGAACAGACAGCACTCGAGCTTGTGGAGAGAAGGCATGAACGTGGACTTGTTTGCTCGAGCTGGAACTCGAACGGAAACTGCCAGCCGCAGAGAAGGAGGAAAACTTTGCCAAAATCGGCGCCCATTGCAGACAAGCAGCGCCCGTCCAAACGTCGCGGCCAGCAAGCCAAAGTGAGGGCCGAGGCGAAGGAGCCAGCTCAACATGAGGCCTCCATTGTTACGCCGTCTTGCCGGCTTCATCCAAACAAACTCGGCTCGAGTTTTGCTTGCGCTCACTTTGAGCTTAGCGCTCCTTTGCGTGGCCATCAAGTCTGCCAAGCTGGACGCAGAACTCTCAAGCTGGATACAGAGAACTGCGCGCGTAGACAGCGAGCTCCAACTTGTTAGCTCGGCCGTTGGCGAGGGCGCCGGCAGCACCAGCCAGCTGCTCCTTCAGACGCCCAAGTCGCAAAACGCCAATGTGCTCACCGTGGAAGCCTTCATGATTCACCTCGAGGCCATGGCCATTGCAACACACGTGACAGTCGAACTCTTTGACGTCTCCTGGTCGCTCAAGGACATTTGCTTCACGCCAACCATCCCAGACTTCGACGGAATGCCCATCAGCATCATGCTCGAAAACATGATGCCCTGTGCCATTAAAACTCCACTCGATTGCTTCTGGGAGGGAGCCAAGCTGCTGGGACCCGAGCATCCCGTTAGCGTTAGCTCTATCGCGCCAAAGTTCAAGTGGACCAACCTGGATCCAACGCTCATGGTTGAGAGGATTCAACGAAGCCATCCGCACGCCTCTTTCCCTTATGCCACCTTCACCGATTGGATGCGGCGCGTTGGCATCGGCTCGGGCTACACGGACAAACCTTGCCTCGACCCAACCGACCCCAACTGTCCAGACAGCGCCCCAAACAAATTCTCAGGCGAACCACCAAACATTGGACTGAGACTTACTGGCGGTTGTCATGGCTTAGCAGCAAATCAGATGCACTGGAAGGAGGAGGAAATTGTCGGCGGTGTTGTCAGAAATAGGTCTGGACATATCATAAAGGCGTCCGCTCTTCAATCTACAATTCAGCTGATGGGCGAACAAGATATGTACGATTATTGGAGGAAAACAAGCAAGGTACAGGACATCAACAATTGGTCGGCAGATAAAGCTAAATTCATCTTGGATACATGGCAGAAGCGCTACAAAGAGGAGCTAGCTCAATTCACTAGAACCTCCACCTCATCAAGCTCACAGAGAATTCACGCCATGACCTCAAAGTCTATGTTCGAACCAATCGACGATTATTCTCTTCTAGATGTCTTTAATTTTCAGTCTTGCCTTGTGCTTATGACGATAATCTCCTGCGTCACATTTCCGACCTTCACATTTCCTGTCAAACAAGGGAGCTTCAAATCATCAAAGGAGAAATCATATTCGGAAGATGATAAATTCACAGTCAGCAGATTCAAAACTACAATGCTAGCTCTTGTCACGTCATCGTTCGTAGGATTGGTCTTCATTGCATCACTAGGTCTGAGCTCTTTCATGAACTTGCCTTTCAACATGGCGACAACTCAAATACTTCCCCCTCTCGCTTTATTATACGGTTTCAATCAATTCATGACCGTAGCCAATATTTATTCACAAAAGTGCCAAACTGTATCATCGCATGATCTCACTGCAAACTCATTAGAGGAATCAATACCTGTTATCACAATCGACTCGTTGTCCAACATAATAGCACTCACTGTTTCAACCATCATTCCAGTTACGGCGACCAGAGTGTTGGCGTTTCAAGCAATAACTTATCTCACAATAATCGCATTCGCCGCAATCCTTGTGATGCCATCGATAATCGTAACATTTCTCAAGTATCAATCACCCATTTTCGATCCTAGGTTCGATCACAATGAAGTGAATGAACGATCCGCGCGGAATCTAGGCCTACGCAACAAGAAACCGGATGCAACTGGAAACGTTTCAAGCATTGAGGAACAGCTATTTTCAAGAATTCAGGATGATCTCAAAAACATACGAGCAGACACCGACTGTCGTCCGACCGGCATAGACTTTTCAGCTCAAATTGGTGCCGACGGTATTCAGACAAGTTTCAAAGTGTCTACATCCATGATACCGAAGGGGCATCAAAACGCTTCTGTCAACAAAACAACTCGTCAAACGAATCCTCCAGCCACAAAAGGCGAGCCTGCTAGGCTTCCCGAGCTCGATACTAACCAAAAAATGGCATCTAACCTACTACCTGACTTGGTGGCAGGCGCAATACCAAGGGACGCCACTGAGAATGTACAATCTTCGGTAGAATTTTGCACTGCTGGGCAAGATTCGGTGACCAAAGAGATGAAACCTGATACGTGTGAAAAGTCATCTAGAATAGCCAGGATAATCTGTGAGACTCTAACCAAGAATAAGAAACTTCAATGCTCACTATTACTTCTCAAGCTCATCGCATCTGTGGCTGTGTTGACACACTTTTCACAAGTCAGGTATGGACTCCAATTAAGAGATATTATTGCACGAGGAACCACGGAGTATGAGTCCTTCCTCATACAAGAGAAGCACTTCCCTATATACAACATTTTTGCTGTTACAAAGGGCAATATCGACTATCCAACAAATCAAAAATTACTCCATGAGTTCTATAGCGCCTTCAATCATGCTGACGCCATCGTGAGAGATGACGATGCCAGTTACCCAAAATTCTGGTTAATCAACTTCAGAGACTGGCTGCTGGAAATTCAAAGAAAATTTGATAATGAGAAGAATCAGACTGCAATCACAGGCGAGGGCTGGAGTCCAGAGACCAGTGACACAGCTAAGCTAGCTTACAAATTGCTCGCCCAAACTGGCAGACCTGATAATCCAGTAGACAAGGGCTTGGTTGATTTCAACAGATTGGTGGATACGAACGGCATCATCAATCCAAAAGCCTTCTACTACTATCTCGCGGCATGGGTCGCCAAAGACCCATTCACTTATGCAACCTCCGAGGCCAATTTCAAACCGGAACCAAAAGTATGGAACGATAATCCAGATGATCTCAAGATCGAGAGAGCGCGACCCTTGAATTACGCCCAGATACCCTTTCTCATGAAGCTTCCCTCAAACCAGGATTGCTCAAAGACGATCTCGCAAATTAGAAGTATCTCTCAGGCGTTCGAACAGCTAAATTTGCCAAACTTTCCCACCGGTATCCCTTTTATATTCTGGGATCAGTTCCTGAACCTCGACATCCAATTCTTTGTCGCTATAGCTTTAAGTGCCGGATTAATTTTCATAGTCATCGGATTGATAACATCTGACTTCAGAGTAGCTGCAATAATAACAGTCCCTATCCTGCTGACTATATTGGAGGTCTACAGTTTCATGGGTTATATGTCAATACCATTCAACAATATCCTAGCTGTCTTGCTCGTTGGAACTTTGGCTACTGCGATTGTCCAAACTGTCCACTATTTATCCGTAAGTTCAAAAATCATATCTATATAGAGCTTCTTTGATTTGATTGCGATACTGACAGTCATAAATCTATCATTATTATGACAGTATTACAAGATTATAGACGGCGACCCGACGGGACGGGCTTGTGAAGCGATGCGACATGGTTCTCGGATAGTGATAACTAGCCTTTTACTGCATTTTGTATGCACTTTCGTTTTTTACCTTTCCAAGATAGACTTCATGACGAGGTAAGTGAGATTTAATGAACTGATGCTATCTCCTGTGCGGTAGATTTCTAACATCTTTACATCTATCTTGCCATAGATACTCTTATCTCCTCCTTTTTTCAGCTTTAGTGAACTCGTTCAACTCCCTGCTTCTAGCTCCCATAATATTGAGCATTTTTGGGCCGAGGCACAAGCAAGCATCTCGTAGCCAGAAAGAGGAGCGCTACATTAAGAGCTCGCACAAGATGTATCATCAGCATAAGGACAAAACAGCCTACGGTTTGCGTAAAAAGAAGCGCAGTTACCCTAGAGTCCAATCCGAGATATCGTTGTCAACGATCTCAGAGGAACCCCAATCAGAGGCCCACATCCATGACTTGAAGTTCGACCTCTCTATTAGATGTTATTAGATTAACTTATGACCTGTTAAATTAACTGCAAACGACCTTAGTCGAGTGAAACCAAAATCAATGACTGACTTCCCGATCAATCTTGTACATAGTTGAGACCCCAATTTGTTCCTTACAAAGGTGACGTCTTTTTTGGAACCGAAGGACGCTTATTTGCCATCATCCTCTCATTGTTTTCGATGAAAAGTTTATTTTCGGTTCGAAAGCAGACCCTGGAGGGACAAACTCTCCCGTCAATAGTTGCGTGGGGTAATCCAATTGAATATAAGTATTGGCTATCTCTTGATTAGAAAGATTCGGGGCAAATCAATCCACTTTTACATCATTCCTTTTATAGACCATGAGTCTCTTCGCTCATAGAATGCAACTGAGGTGATTGTGATCGAGGGTATGATTTGGGTGCAGCCAACGAAGATGAGTTTGGTTCATATAAGTCGTCGATGAGCAGCGCACAAGTACGACCCTTGGAAGTTGAGATCATTCATATCATCGCTGTTCTGCTCGTCTACAGAGTGCCAGGTTTGATCAGTAAGTGCCCTAATGTGAACCAAACGAAACATTGGACGACAGAATGTTTGAGCGAAACTGAGCTGTGCCACCAAGGATAATTCATGCGATGATTCTAGCCAAACGATTGTTTGATTGTTTGCCTCCATCCAATTGGCCTCTCCTATCTCTAGCTCGATTTCTGGCCGGGTTTGATGCATGGCGAAGATCATAACTGAACCTCCTATCCAGATAGTAGCGGCTGTTTTTGATATTCAAGTGCTTGAAAAAAATTCTATTGAACGCGTTCCGAAATTCAGTATTATGAATACCGTATATGATTGGATTGAGCGCCGAATTTGCATAACCTAGCCAGGTGAACGCCTTGAACAGAGAGCCTGGTATACAATCAACGCAAAAGGCTTTTATTATGTTCAGGCAGAAGAATGGGACCCAGCAGAAGAGGAAGGTGCCCATGATGATGCCGAGAGTTATGGCCGCCTTGTGCGTCGCTAGTTGGCCATTTTGTTGTTGTTGTTGCTGTTGTTGGTGGTGTTGGTGTTGCTGATAGCTGGAGAAATTATCATAAGTGGTTTTCGTTTTCATTTTCATTTTCATTTTCGTCGTCCTCGTTGGCCCAATCGATTGTTGGCTGTCGCTTGTCGCTCTGAGCGCCAGTCGGAAACTGGAGAGCTTGCGGTGGGCTCGCTTTGCGTTTGCTTGCGTCAGGAAGGGCCTCTCCTCTGGTCGGCCCTCACTAGCTCGCGAACGATTAACGTCCAAGCTGGCGCTGCTTGCATTGTCACCCCCGGCCCTATAGGCTGGATTCGGGGGCTCCACTTGCTCAGGTCCCAATTGTTGACTCTGGCTAGCCAGTAATGGCGCCCTACTTGGGCTCCACCGATTACCGCCGGCCGGATTCAGGTTACCATGCCTGGCCGGGCCAAGTTGGTTAGATTGAATCTCGTCCGCGCTCGCCCGCTCCGAGCTGGCAGCTTGCTCGGCCCTCTCAAATTCAAGTGTCGTCTCCTCCTCCTCCTCCTCCCCCTCAGCTCGCTGGCCCATTGAGTTTCCATTTGGGCCGCCAGGTTTTGAGTTATCGTTCGATTGAGCATTTGGTTGGCCCCTAGGCCGGCAAAACTTAAGCCAGCTTCGGATGACGGGCAACCTGGGATCAGTTGGCCTGGGTTGGGGCAAATCGAGCGCAATAGCTTGTCTAGTTTCGCGTCGCAGACTACTTGGTGCCGAAATTGGCGCCGGCACCTTGCTAATGGCTTGGATATTCTTAACGTGTCGTCGGGCACAGGCAAACAGTTTAGTATAAAGTCCTAACATTATAATACATGGGATATAAAAGCTAATAGTTGAACTGATAACTGCATAGGTGGGCGTTAGTGTGAGCACGCAAACGGGCATCTGCTGGCCGCCAAGGGGGGCGGCCGCATCCTGTGCGCTTGGAGCAGGCAAACCGGCACTATCGATGGCCATCGTATGAGATCCATTCCTTGGATTGAATTGCACTTGATTGGCTTTGGCACTGGCTGGAGCTGGCTGGCCGCCGCTTGAGTTAACTCGGCCAACCTGAGTGGCGGGCGAGGAGCTGCGTCTTCTTCGTCGTCGTCGGCGCCGCCGTTGCCACTGCTGCCTAGCTTGGCCCCGGCTTGGGTCCTGCCCCCGCTGGTTGGCCGAGCGCGAGGCGCCACTCGAGCTTCCGGTGCTGGAGGAAACGAAATCCGGCTCACGAGCGAGGCCAGTGTTTGTCCAGCTCTGTTGGCCGCCAATTGAGCGGCTCAAGTTGGCTGGCTGGCCGCCAGCAGCCAGCCTAAGCGACGATTGATTCTCGATTGGGCTCGGCTTGCTCGCAAAGTAATTCAATTTGGCTTCCAGCTGGCCGCTCGCAGGAAGTAACGTGCTCGTTTGCTTGAGTGCTTCAAGGGCTTGCGGCTGGCTCTTGGCGCCAAAATGATGGGGTTTATGCCAGCCCAAGTTTATGGGCACGAAGGAAACTAGCGCGGACGTAAACCATATAATTATAACCGCGCTTATGGCCACTCTACGCGTCATCCACTGGTTGTAGAGCAAACAATCCTTTATGTGAACGAACCGGTCCAGGCTTATTGCGCATAGGTTCAATATTGAGGCCGTGCAGCACATGATGTCGAAACTAATCCAAACGTCGCAAAACCAATCGCCGAAGATCCAATAGTTCATCAAATCGTTGCAAAGGGCAAACGTCATCACTAGGCAACTGACAAATAGGTCTGCAATTGCCAGGGAAACTATGAACGCGTTTCCCAGCTTCCTAAGTCGCTTGTCCGTGAAGATGGCCACGCAGACGAGACAGTTGCCCACCACTGAGATGAGGATTAGGCCAATGAGGAGGCCAACGATGAGGAGATCTGCGGCGCCCAGCTGCTCCATGCTGGCCGCCGGCAAACCCGACCCAGCGGCCGCCCCCTGACCCTCGCTTCGGGGCGCCCGGCCGGCAGCCCGCTCTCGCTCCTCTCCTTCTCGCCCTCCTCTAACCCTCCAAGCGGCCGGCCCCTTCTCGCTCGCGCTGCCACTTGAAAGACACAAAACTCGCCGGCTTCTTGCGGGACTTGGGCGCGCCGGCCGGCAACTAGACTGAGCAGGCTCGGCCAGCCAGCCCGCCGCCAGCCAGCGCCCGAAACTGCTCGCCGCCCGCTCTCTCACCTACGTCGTCGTTGGCCCTCTTGCGTCAGACCGAAACTAACTAGCTTGTCAATGTTGCCTCCCACCGATGATGAGTCGGATGGAATAATCAGTGGCTCGTTTTATTTTGCTTGCCAGCCTATCTCTGTCTCTTGGTGTTTGGTGCCCTTCGTGCTGAGTTTTGTTCTCGCTCCAGTTGAGTTCTGTTGTCTCCTCTCGCCTCCACTTTGTTCTGCTCAACTCCACTCTGCCCCTCTCCACTCCTCTCCTCTCCTCTCCCATCAACTCGACTCGACTCGACTCAACTCGGCTGCGCTCTCTTTTTGGCTCTCGGCCGGGCAGGTTAGCCGGAGTTTGGGCTGAAATTCAGCGCAGGTGCTGCGGCTTCAATGCGAGGCTTGAGTTTCAGCGTGAGCTGGGCGCGAGCGCCGCTTTGACAGGCGGGCCTCTCGCGCTTCTGGCCGGCTCGACGTTGAGCAATTGCCGCCAATCTCGCGCGCCGCAACCGAATTCGTCGCTCGCCCCAAATCGGCCGATTGATTTCTCACCGGCGCTCGCGAGGCCCACACAATCGGTGGCAGTTGCGGCAGCCGCAGCCACAGCCGCAAGCGCTTAAGCCTGAGCGGGGTGGCGGCCAATCTGGCGCCAGTCAGCCAGCCAGCCAGCTAGCTCGCTAACTCCTGACAGGTGAATCCAGTTGGCTGGCTGGTTGGCAGCAGCGTAGGCCAATTATCCTGCGCCAGCGCTAGCTCGCAGCGCGCACTCGGCCAACTGGGCGCTAACTGGGCGAGCTCGCTCCCCTCTCGCTCTCGCTCTCCTCTCTCTCTCTCTCCCGCTCGCTCGCTCGCTCGCTGCCAAGCTCGCCGCTGAGCAGGCGCAGGCGGCGAGCCCGGCCGATCACCAAGCGCCGGCCAAACTCCTCCTCGGCCCATGGGCCCAGCGAGCGCCACTTCCTGCGCCGCCGCCGCCGCCGCCGCCGCTCTCCCGTCATGGCGAGCACTCGGCGGCCGGAGTCGCTGTTGGCCTCGTCTTTGGCGCGCCCGCTAGGCTGTTGCTGGCTCTGCTGGCGGCCGCTGTTGCTGGCAGCGCCCGACCATCGAGATAACTCCGCCTGATGCTGCTAATGGCGACAGGGCCGCCGACGCCGTCGCTCCGGGTGATAATTGAATTCGTCCCAGACAAAATATGCCCCCAACTCAGGCTTGCGCTGTCACACTCGTGCACCATTAATCGGCTTCTGGGCCCCAAAAGTCGACCCCTCACTCTCTCTCTCTCTCGCTGACTGCCTCTTGGCGCTGCGGCGGCGGATCGGCCAATTTTAGCCGCTCGCAAACTGTTACTCGCTCGCCCGCTCGCCCTCCCCATCTCGCCGCGGCCCCTCGCCCTTCAGCCCAGCGGAGCCACTTTCGCTCGCAAGTCTCGCTCTCACTTTTATGATCTGATTTGATTTGATTTATGTAAACTGCTCCTCGGCTCAGCGCAGCTCCTCGCTCGCCTCAGACTGGCGCTCCTCTCGCAGCTCGACAGCCTCAGGCTCGCCTGTCTGGTCCAAAGGGATCAAACCGACTTGAGCGCGCCGGCCGAGCCGCCCCCCTGCAAGCTCGATCCGCTAACGAATTTGGGTTCGGGCTTGGCGCTGGGGGCAGCCGTGCGTGTTTGGCGCCATCCAATCTCGGCCACTTGTCGCTCCTGCTGGGCGGCCCTATAGGTGCGCCCGCCGCCGGGCCGCTCGCTTGCCTTCCCGGCGCGAAGGTGTTTCTGACGCGCGCGCGCCCAACGTGACTCGCCGGCGCTCAAAAGTTTCGAGTCAAATTTGCGCGAATGGGGCCACATTTCTACGTGACCGAATTCTCAAATCCCCAGGCCAAGAGTGGGCGGCGCGACCACAATCTGGGCCCCGGATGCCCGAAGGAGTTTAATTAACGGGCCAGGCGGCGGCGGCGGCGGCAGCTTGGGGCCGCCAGCCTGGGGGCTCCACTTGCAGCTGGGGCCGCGGCTCACCTGGCGCCGGTGGCGAGCAAACAGACCGGCGGCGGCTCGCAAACAAGCGGCGCCAATAAATCGCACTGATCCCCCTCTCAGCGCCACTCGAGTGGGGAGACACTCGCCGCGCTGGCTGAGCAAACTGAATCATCAAATAAATGTCGCCCCCAAGCCGGCGGGTTTGGTTTGGTTTGGGCGCCAATTTGGGGCTGGAGATTAAGTGGGCTGGGCGGAGAGCACTGTGGAGGCTGCCGGCCGCCAGGCGACTCAGGCTCGGCGCGCATCCAGCAGCCAGCCGGCCAGCTTTGGCCAAGTCGGCGGCTAGGCGCAAACTTTAAATCGCAATTCAATCAACTAAATGGAGCTAAGCCGGCCGATCAATCAAGTGCCAGCAAGGCCGCCGCCAACGACGACGATCACTTCCATCGCTCGGCAACAAATTCAGCCACTTCCGTTTCCGCTCTGGCGGCCCCATTGGCTGGCTGGCTGGCTGGCTGGCTGGCGGGGGGATGGGATTTGATCATGGGTGAACGAGTGGGGCCGGTTGCGTGGGGCGAGTGCTTGCTGCGCTCCTCGCTCGCTCGCCGGGCTGAGGCGGGCGGCAGAGGCGGAGAGAGGCGGGGAGGGTTGAGAGGCGCAACTAGAAACAAAGCGGCCAACTGTCACGGCCACGCACTCGGCCGCTCGCTTGCCGACACAAAGGATGGACACGAACGGTGCATCCCAAACTGTCAGCCGGCCGCCTCTTAAATTTGTCAATTTTCAAGCCCCTCCAACATCGACAACAAAGGCGGCTTGCGTTGGCTTTTGCGCGGGCGGAAACGGAAGCGAGCGCCGACTTGCGCGACTTAATTCCCTGTCGCTGGCATTGTTTTCTGTTTGCTAGCGAGAGAGGCAGCAGCGAGAGTAGGCGAGGGGGGCGCCGAGCTTGCGGCCGCCAAGCCGGCCCCCGGCGCACGGACGCCATCTCGATGCTTAATTGGCGCTCTCGTTGCCTTTGTCCTCCGGCAAACTCATTGCCGAGCATCTAGATAAGCGAGCTCTAACTGGCGCATCAATCTTCCCTCCTCGCCAAAACTCCCCCCCCCCACCTCGAACTCTCTAATCGGCCTAAGCGCAACACCACGGCCAGCGCCAACAACACTGCGCTGGCTCCACCTGAGACAAGCGAGCCCGCGTCTCGACTCCGATGGGCCGGCTGGCAACAATTGAAGGTCGGCCCAGAGTTGGCTCGCCGCTCGGATGCAGTTTGTTTGGCCGGCGGACTCCCGTCCGCTCAGCTCGCTCTGGCCGCACGCAAACGAGACCCAAGCTCGTGAGCGCATAGGTGCTCTCAGTGGACACTGGCAGGTGGACAGCTCGCGCGCAACCGGATCTAATCTAATTTCGCTCCAACTCGAGCCAGAGACGACCAGCCACTCCGAGAAGGTTTGATCTGAGCGAGGATCTCGAACGCTCGCTCGCTCGCTCCAATTCGAGCCCATTACAAGCGGCCTGTCTGTAATTCACGCGCGCAACTCAGACTGAACCATCTCTCAGAGGCCAACATTCATAACTCCTAGCGCCAGAACGCGCACTTCCAGGGGCCCAAGATGGACAATCAATTCGGGCAGGTGAGAGCGAGGGTTTGTTTCGCGCGCGCTCCTTGCGAGCTGGCGCAATCATTAGGCGCCCTGAGGCTCCTCTCGCCATTCAAACTAATGGACCATGCCGCACTTCAATCCGTTGCTCGCGCGCGCTCCCAATCCTGGATCGAGCGCCCACCTCCACCTGGCATCTCGAGGGGAGGCCCTCAGCCTCCGTCCATCATCTCGTGCGCCCAGCCAGCCCTCCACAGGTACATTTGTCGGCTTTGCCTCCAGCTCAACTCTCAGCTGCGTTTCAAGCTGCGCGACATCGTTTAAGCTGGGCCAAGTGGGCTCAGATGGGCGAGGATCCCGCGGCGAGCGGACAATAAAGGGGAAAGATAATGGTCTTGGCGAGCAACTCTCGCGCTTCAAAGTGGACCAGCGAGCAAAGTTGATTGCAGATTTACCTTTTAGCTTGGACGCAAACTGTGCCGCTTGTACAAACACTAAGCAAACTTTGTATCCAAGGGGCGAATGAGAGAAGTGGCTCCGTTCGGCTCAATTAGCTCGGAAAGTTCGAGAGTTAAAATTTGTCAAGGGAAAGTTCAATGTTGCGTCAGCGCGAATGAGTCATGCTAATCTCAGATGCTCGTTTTACACTGCCGAACCTACAGTTCAGTGCAAAAACATGCGGCGTAAAGTTGTGTGCGATAATCTGACTGTCGAACACAACAGCTCTCGCTTAACAGGACTCCCCTTTACTTGATCCACGCGAGTTTTGTATTTTATTTTATCCTCTCCTATTCTATCTCTCTCTCTTTCCATGTCAACCAACCTACATGGACCACAACTAGCCGCCTCCATTCCACCACTGGACCTCTGAGAAAAACCCTATCACGGAGCAACGTGAACCTCACTGCCAAATAGTGATCCCCAGACAAGGGACCCAACCGAAGCGCAGGAGGATAAAAATCAACACCAGGGAGACTAGTCATGACAGCGCCAAGCGAAGCCGGATTCGTCCTGCCAAACTATCCAGCCTACCCCCAGCCAGCCTACCCAAACCCACAACAACAGGCTCCCCCCTACCAAGCACAACAGGTCCCTTACCCGCCCCCGCAGGTCCCGTATGCTCCCGCCGCCGGCTACCAGCACCAGCCCTTTCCAGCCCCCATCCAGCACCAGCCCGGATTCGGCTCCTCTCCGCAGGCAGGCGTCCAATGGTTTGCAAACAACAATTTCCAACACTACTTGAGGGACGCAACCTCATTTCATGTCAAACAAAAGGTTGAGCTTCTGGAGGCATTCGTCGGATGGGAAACTCCAAACAAGTACACAGTCAAGGATCAAGCTGGAAACAAGGTCTTCTATGTGGGCGAAGAGTCAGATCTATGTCTTCGCCAGTGTTTTGGCAGAAACAGGCCATTCACGCTCCAAGTCAAGGACGCGCAAGGTTCGAATATCCTGACATTTGACAGATCATTGAGTTGCACTTGTTGTTTTGGAATGTGTTGCTCCGACTCTCTGACCGTCAGCGCCCCCAACGGCCAGGTGCTTGGAACGGTGGTTGAGGAATGCAACATTCTATTCCCTATGTTCTCCTTGAAGGATGCGGCCGGTAACACTCTACTCAAGATCGAGGGCCCACTCTGTCCGATGACCTTCGGCTGTGCTCAGGGCGCAGTTTTCAGGGTTTTAACACCTAACGGAGTCTCTGTTGGTACCATCAGTAAAGAATGGTCGGGTCTCGTAAGGGAATTGTTCACGGATGCTGACTACTTCTCAATGTCATTCCCCAGAGACTTGGATATCTCTATGAAAGCAGTCTGCTTGGGAGCGCTGTTTTTGATTGTAAGTTTTAGTGCTTTTGTATACACATCATACATGATCAACACAACCTCTCTACCTGGTGACGAAACTAACTTCGTTCCCATCCTTTTTGCAGGAATTCGAGTACTTTGAGGCCGGCTGCGACGACAAACAAGGAGGACGAAGGCTCTTTGGTTGATAAGAACGGAGTTTGCCAGAAATCTATTTTGATTTGATACTGAAGGAAAATACAAAAAGCCTAAGGAGCATTTCCATCAAAAGAATCTAAAAATTTCGGAAGAAAGAAATTAGATTCAAAAGTGCGCGAGGTTCCATGACTCTGAGATAACTATTCGGCATAAACCGAAACACATTGTGACTGTCCGTGTTTCTACCCAGTTTTGACCTTACGATTCAGTCAAAATAAACTTGAAAGTTGTAACTTTATTTTTAGAAAGCCTTTGAATGATTCCTCTCAAGCTCTCATCTCGTGGTCAGGCTGAACTTGCCTGTTCCATATCTATTTTTAGGTTGACGGCGGATGCTGTCCGACCCAAATTTCAAATGATTGGCCGTAAGCTGTAGCCTCTTGTTGATTCGACTCTTGCGGAAGTTAGAAATCCCGTCGTTTACCACAGAATACAATCAGGAACTAAATCAACATGAGGGTCCTTGGTGTTTCAGTAATCTCAGCATTGTTCTTGTTCGCCTCAGTGGTTTCGTTCACCGATCAGGCAGAGGTCGGCAGGTGGGAGAAATATAGCTATGGTAACCTGAAAAATTATGTGGTCAACATGGTCAAGGATGGAATCTTGAGCCGGAGCGAGATGGCCAGATCCTTCCAATGGACGATGAATCGCATCAGGACTCGTTATGCTGAGGCACAGCAAAACGGCGAGCTAGATGGCAAGGATGAGGTGCAAGCGCAAGCACTTTACTACAAGATTGTGGTCGAGGAGCTGAGGATTCTGCGCGAAAGTATCAAGGTCGATCCAAGTGTCATGGAGGAACTGAAACCAGAGTTGGAAAAAATCAATCAAGATTCTCAGAAGATTGCAAAGGTTTGCTCTGTTTGTGGCGGCAAGTCGTGTCCGCATGATTGTCAGAAAATAATGGGAATGGAAAGTGAGGAAGAGGACGAGAAGGAGGAGCTAGAGTTATTGAACGAGTTGGACGCCTTGGAGGAGAACTTGGCCCACGAGGATGAGATGGGCTGGGCCCTGAGCGAGGAGGGCCGACAAGCTTTGAGGCTGAGAACCAAGGCTGTCCTGGCCGACCTAATGTCCAACGAGATCAGACAGTTGGCGATGGAATTGATAACTAGTTACATGATTGAGGGGGCAACTGGAACCGTTGCTGTTGCGCTCAAGGCAAGCATCAAGTTCAAGCTGGTTCAATACCTGATGAATTGCGTCATGGATCTTTTGGCATCAATTATGGGCGCTAGAATTCAGCTCACTCCAATTGAACAACTTGCACAGCCGCCAGTCCAACAACCCATCCTGGCTTCCACTTGAACTGGTGCCAGATTTGAATTACAAAACTTTTAATGGATTTCTCGCGAATAAAGTTCGTTTGCTGTCAACATTGAGTAGGTGAACGTTTCTAATCCTCCAACGCTCAAACCTTAGACTGAAGCTTGTAGTCGATGGCCGTCGATCTCAATCTGTTGAAGAATTCGTCCAAACTGCCGTCCTTGTTGGTCTCGTCGTCCAATCCAATTCTCGCCAATAAATCAATGATCTCAAGCAAGCTCCTGAGCGCGATTGACTTCGGGGAGGAGTTGGGACAGGCGTCGTCAGCAAGCTTAGCAGAGCGGCTGGTCACTTTCATGGGACCCCTAAAACTTCTCCTCGACGAGCCAAAACCTAGGCCAAGTTTGTCAATGAGATCCGGTTTCTCCTTGCCGCCGGCCGGTTTTGTCAGAACTGTCGACTCAAGGGCGTCAATGAGGAGCTCTGGTTGGGTTGGTTAGTTGGTGGAAGTCAGAATGATGTGAGGGTTAGAGAGCGAGCAAGTGTTGGCTACTCACTGCCTTGCTTCAGGCTGTCCTGCAAATCAATTAGACTTTCCGGACCAAGCTGCAGCTTTTCAATTGGCCCATTGGACGCTTCATCAGAATTGTAAGATATAAAACTTTTGAGCTTCTCTGCCACCACCGGCTGATTCAAGAATTCCAGTGCAGACTTGCCGTCCATGTCTGTTTTTACCAGGTAGATCCCTTTCAGAATATCATCCAACTTTGCGTTCCCCTCCTGTCCGCCGGCTAGCTTCATAGTGTCGTCATGGCCACTCGACTTATGCAGCTCGACAAATCTATCCTCGTAACTGCTACCTCCGGCGTCGTTCGACTTTTCATCCACAACAACTGACTTGATGACTGATTCGAAAACTGGATATGCAGATGCCCTTTTCGCTGAGGGTCCAAGCTCAGAAGAGGGCTGAGTTTCGCCGGCATCCCTCTTGATTGTTGAAAGATTTGTCTCGTCCAACAGGATTGGCACTATTCCTGCCTTAGTCTCAGCTTTCGAGGCAGGACTCTCGTTTTCAATCACACTCAAAGCCTGCTTCACCTCTAACTGTTTGGACGCGAGCAAATCATTTCCAGCTTCAACATCATTTCCGGAAACTGCAGCCACCAAGGGCAAGAACAAGGCCAAGGTTAAAAAGATAACCCTTAAATTGTGCCTCTCCAACGTGAGTTCCATTGCTCGGTCTTCGGGGTTGGTTTCAACTAAATCTTGTTCTCGTAACAATCCTTACCTATCCTGCTTCTGCACCGAGATTTGCTGCTGACATTGAATAATTGTCCACTCAATGATCACCTGGCCACCTGAGAGCTTGGCTTGTGCCAGCATTTGCTAGATCCATTAAGCGAGTGAGCCATCAATGCGACGCCTCGTTATGGGCTAATGTTCCAAAAGTTTGCCTACGAGTCACGGTGTCTCGCCCTCGAGCTGAATTTGTTGTGACTTCCTGCTGGAGCAGGTGGCTTTTTAATCAGAGCAAAGGTAAAACAAATTTCAAGATGTAAGATAGAGGATACAGTTGGGTGGCCGACAACCAGATGGCGCCAGGGTCGCGCTGACAAAGAGTCAAATCTAAACTGGCCGAAGCCTTCCATCGCTAGCACAGCTTATCGTCGTGGACAACATAAATGGGCTCGAGAAATAGAGACAGGGCGAGAGACGGGGGGGGGGAGAAAGAGCAAGGAGCGCTACTTGACTTGAGTCCTATATAAGGAGATGATAATTAGAGCTTAGCTCAGTGTTCTCGCTAGCGGGCGTTCAATTTCTTGCAAACGCGCCAGTTTGAAGCTGGACCTTCGGATTTGTTAGCCGTCGAGCTTGAACTATAAGCGTCCGTTTGCGCTGCCGTCGCCCCCTGGCTTCCGTGGCCGGCAAGCAGCACTCTCGGCGGCCCGTGCATCGTTCTCGTTGGAAGCCGGCGAGCGAGACAGAGTGTGACGAACTTGGGCCCCCGTCGCCTGCAACAAGTGGTTGCCAGTGGCAACAACAAATGCTGCCTAAGCGGCCGGCTCAGGTGGCTTTGATTGGCGGGCAGAGTTTTGGCGGTTGGACGGGCGGATCAAAGAGGCTAGCAACAGAGTGAATGGGCTAGATGTTGGCCCACGAGCAGGGAGCTGGAGATGTCGGCTGCTTGGCGGCGCTTCGGTCGGCCAACTGTCACCCATTAAAGTTCCAAATCGAGCTGCCTCTTTCCGTCTCTGACAAAAGTGGAATCAGATAAGATTATTGTTATTGCTATTATGGCAAAATAATGATGGAAATAATCTTCCAAAGCTGGCAAAATAAAGGTAGATTGGAGACTCGAGAGCGCGAGAGAGGAGAAGAGAAGAGGCGAGGTGAGGTGAGATGAGATGAGATGAAGTGAGGTTAGCTAAACGAGCCCAGGCTGATTGTGGCACCAATTTCAATTGGCTCCTTCTCTTTTTGCCTGGCGCTGAGTTGATAAATTGTGACTTCGGCCGTCACAGGATCAGCCAACTGGCTTCGCCAACTTTCGTTCGTTTTATTTGCTCTGCGGGTTTGTTGGCGCTGCTAGCCAGTTTCAATGTCATTGTTTTATTCTCTACGTTTTCAAAACTTTTACTCGCTCAGGTAGAGTGGCCAAGAGAGTGGAGTTATAATAAACGAGTGCTGTGTGTTAGCTGGCTGGCTGGCTGGCTGGTTGATTGGACGAGCGATAAAGGTTGAGCTGCAGTTGGAAATCAATACAAAAGCAAGCGCAAGTTTGTTCACTTTCACCCCAAGCGAGGCGACAAACAGCTTTTGGGCAACTTTTCGCCACTCAGGTGCAAAGTGGAGTGAGCGAGAGTCGGCTGCGAGCGAGTGATTTGTTTGCCGCCCGTTTTTGGCGGACAGATCCAGTTTTAGCATCACGGAATTGGGCGAGCGAGAGATGGGAAGACAAACAGAGGAGTTGGCCAAACTTGATGAGCTTGTGTGGGAATTGGCGGCCGCTTGCTTGTGTTTGCTTGCGGCCCCGTTCACTTGGCTGGGCTTTGAGCTCGAGCCGAAGTTGGAGGGGCGCCTCCGCTTATCGGTCGGCCCCAATCTCGCTCAGGTGGCCAGGTTGGCCGCTTGATTAATAGACTGGAGCTGGCTGCTGCTGGCGCGTCCTTCGCGCGCGCTTGCCGCTGCCGGCGCAACAAGTGGCCTCGCTGAATGGGACTCGCACGAGAGAGAGAGAGAGAGAGAGAGAGGAGAGTAATTGGCAATTTGGTAGGCAAATCAAATTATCCTCCCGCCTCCCCTGTCCAAGCTCGCCGCTCTGGCTGGCAAACGCGAGCAAACCTGCGCGCCGCCGAGTGAATGGAGCAAATGATAATTATTGTGGCGCAACGAGCGCTCGATCGGCCCAGTGAAGGTCAAAGTGGCCTCCTTTGTGACATAAGCGAAAGTCTCATTAGTCGGGCGGCAAAGTCTGCGTCAAGTAATTAGACGAACGGGAGGCAGCCAGTGTCGCCGCTCGGCCGGCCGGCCGACTGGCCAGCCTTGGAGGCCTCTCGGCCAACAATGGTCTCGTTGTTGTTGTTATTATGGTTATTATCTGGCTGCGAGCGGTGCCACTGCGGCCAGGTGAGTTTTGCTCGCAAAATGTTAGTGCGAACGAAAACGCGAACTCAAACTCGGCAAAATGGAAGCCAAATGGAGGCTTGGACGCGAGAGCAAAACGCAACAATTGCACGAAAGCAGAAAATGAGTTTTCTCTTTCTCTCTCTCTCTCTCTCTCGCTCCTCGTTCAGCTGATAAACTGTAAACTCAAACCTGGAAGCAACCAACTTCAGCCAGATTAATGATCAGTTCTGGTAACAAGCGTGAGAAAGGCGGCCGGCCATTCACTTGCCTCGGCCGGCCGGCCCGCTGGCTGCGACAAAGAAGCCAATCGGAGGGCGACAGGTAAACTGGGCGCGCTCGTCCGGCCGCATGCAAATGGGCCGGCGGACGGGCGCGGCGGCCGAAGGGGGGCGCCAGGAGGAGCCTTAAAAATTAATAAATCGCTTCCAGCTTCGAGCCAAGCCGAGCGTCCGAGGAGCGTCTTCATCATCTCGCGGCGAAAGTTGGCCGGCCGACAGGAGCGCATTCAATTGCGCCAACCTGAGCCCATTAACTTTGTCTCGCTCTCGCTCTCCGTCCACCTGTCTGCCGCTTGCGCAACCTTGTCGCACGCTTCTCATCGCGCACAGCAAACCCGCTGACAGGCGCAATCGACGGGCCGGCGAGCGCGCCAGACCGAATGATCGATCCGCCAGGCTCGAGGGCGCCGCTCAGGGCGCCAGAGGTCAGCGGCCGCCCTTGTGGCCGCCACTTTGAAGTGGACCGACGGCGGAAGTGGACAATCAACTGCCCGGCTTGCGCGGCCGGCTGCGAGCGGCGAGCGTTGCTTGCGCTGGCCGGCTGCTCGGCGCGCGCGGCCAGATAAGAGCGGGGCGAGCAAGTTTAATTAGAGCAGATGAAGACGTCCGCTCTGGCCATTGTTTTATTGTGCCGCCATCGGCCACTTGTCGCCGAAGTGCAAGCGGCACACTTCGCACCAGCGGCCGGCGCAGGCAAAGGGCCGGGCGCCGCCTATAAGTGGCGCGGGCGCAGGTGGCGCTGCGGCCGCCGCGGCCGCTTCCGGCGCAGGCGAGCAAACAAGCCGAGCGGCCGCCGGCTCTCGAGCGGCGAGCAACAGGCGGCCAGGCGGCGCTCGCGACGTCGCTCCTCTCGCGCGACGGCCCCCTTGATTGATCCAAGCTCCTGATGCGCGCCAGCGGCAGAGGCGGCTCATCAATCATTGGGCGAGCCCTTCGCGCGGCCCTTACCTGTTTGCTCGAGCCGGATCCGCGAGAGGGCCACTTCATTTGCGTGCGAGCGGGCGGGCGCGGCTTGCGTCAGAGGCCCGCTCAGGCGCCCAATCGCCCCGAGCTAAACGACGAGCGCGACGACTCAATCGGCGGCCAACTGGCGCCTAGATCGGCGCCCAAAGTGACCATCCGCCGGCCGCCAATCGGCTTAGGCCCGCCGGCTGGGCCCCGGCCTACCTGGCCAGGTAAGGCCCGGTTCGGCTCGGCTCGGCTCTGCGCCCTTTGCGCGGCCTCCCCTGCTCGGCCGCTCGGGGTGAGCCGAGCAGAGTTGCGAGCACAACAGGACAACTCAATCGGGCCGAGCACGCGCACAATGGGCGCCCGAGCAACAATGCCGGCCGAGGAATAATCTTGCATAAATCCCTCCAAATTACTCTGCCAGCGCCGCCGCCCAAAGCGCCAACTCGGCCAGCCATGTAAACGAGATGAGATTAGACCCAAAGCCCGGCGGCCGCGCAAAAGTTTGTATCCATTTTGTCGGCCCAAAAGCCAGCTCGGCGCCGATTGGATTCGCGCGCCCCTCGCGCCGGAAACCGAGCGCTTCCGGGCCGAGCGCTTACCTGTCGCGAGCGCGTGTTTGCGCGCCGCTTCCGCCTGCCTGTCGCGCGGTCGGCGCCGAACCGCTCCGATTGCGCCCCTTCCGGCGCAAGTGTCCGGCTTCCGCTTCCGCCGGCGCGTGAAAGTGTTCCCGCTCGAGTTGGGCTGGCGGGGAGGCGAGAGGGCAAAGCTTTGCTTGCCGCTCCAAGGGCCGCTCTTGTTTTGTGTTCAATCAAGAGGATCGCTGGTTCATTTATTAAATGTTAATTCCGGTGCGGCCGCTTCCGCCGGCCACGAGCGAGCTGGCGGCGGCGGCGGCGGCCAGCTCGCGGGGCCAAAAGTGAATTAGAAATGGAAAATAAACATCCATTGTGCCGATTGTGCAATAAATGAGGTCAGGACGAAGAGAAATTGTTGCCTCTTGTTGGCCGGCGAGCGGGGGCTTGAGCGGGCGGGCGGGCGGGCGGGCGGGCAGGCAGGCAGGCAGGCAGGCGGCCGCAGCGAGCCCAGGCGAACAAAGGCCGGCATCCAGGTGAGCGGCCGCAACAGGAAACGCGCGCTGGACACTCGGTGGACGCGCGATCGGCGGTCGTCGCGCCCAAAAAGGCGTAAAGAATCGCCCAAAAGGAGGGGCGCCTCTCCTGCCCCGTTGGCTTTGGTCCGCTCGGCCGCGGGCGCGCTGACATTGGGAGGCCCCTTCCAAGTTCAACTGGCGGCGCCGGCGGGTCAAGTCTGGCCGGCCGCTCGGCTGGCCTCTTGGCCGGTGAGCGTTAAGGAAAACATAAACATTGCAACTTGATTCCTGCGCCGGTCAGCTGCGGCCCTCCGCTTGTCGCGCCAAGTTTGCGCCCCTCGGCCGCCGCCGCCGGAAGTGGGCGCGGCGGCCGGCGGGTGGGCGGGGCTGCGAGCGGGCTCCAGCGGAGTGCAGCGGGCGCAAGCTGCCAAGGCAAGGGCGAGGGCGAGGGCTAAGGCAAGCGCAAAGGGGTGAAGGTCGGCGGGCGCAAACGGGCGGCCGCTGGCTGGCCGCCGGCTGCCTGCTTGCCGCAAAGTGGGCGATAAAAGCGAATGGGTCTGCCGCTGCCGCTGCCGCCGCTTTGTGAGCGGGCGAGTGGTGCCATTCAAATGGCCTGTTTGCCATTGGAATCGTGAGAATTGGTAAATGGAAACACACAGGCCGAGTGGACATTTGGCGGCCGATCCAGGCGACTTGTCAGTGGAGGCTGGCCGAGTTTGCGCGCAGAGCTGGCGGCCCATTAGGTTGACCTTGAGCGGCGCTCGTAACTCGCAACGGCGTCCGCCTGTCACTGGGCGCCAGCAGGTCGAAGGCCCCACAACCAGCCGGTTGCCTCCCACACGAGCGCTAATTGAGTTTGGCGCCCCACTGCAGCGAGCGGCGGCTGCGGCTTCGGCAGTGGCGTCACGCGCGCACTTGCCAGCCCATCCGGCCGCCCGTCTGTCTCGTGACGCAACCGGCGAGGCTTTATGGGCGGCGCGCGTGCCCCTCGCGCGCTGATTGATGGCTGCGCGCTCGGCGCCGAAGCCAGCCGGCTGCTCGTGGGGCCGGCGAGATTTTATCGCTCGCTCGCTGCAGCACCACATGCGGCCGGCGGCGGCGGCAGCAGCAGCAGTGGCATTGGCGACGCAGAGAGAGAGAGAGAGAGAAACGACTTTGGAGGCTGCGAGCGGCGGCCAACAGGTGGGCAGCTCGCTCGCCTGTTGGCGGCCACTTGCGCAGCCGGTCGGCCCAGCGAGCGGCCGTTGCGACGGCGACGCAAACTCGGCCTCCTACCACTAACTGGGCTAGGCGGGCTGCTTTTGCTGCCGCCGCCGCCGCTGCTGCAATTAGCGCTCAATGCTGATGCTAATCAATGACAAAACGCGATAAGCTGGCTGCGAGCGCTCGCTGCTGATTGGAGCCAGATAATTGGCTGCCGAGTCCCGTTATCTGGCGGCCGAGTTGTTGGCTTGCTTGCTGGCTGGCTGGCTGGCGAGCGAGCAGCTTGCGGGCGAGAAAAGTGTCGCACGCCGAGCTTGGCGGCGCGAAAACAGTTAGCCTGAGCACTGCATCAGGCGCTCGCCTTGCCCTGCTCTGCTCTGCTCGGCTCTGTTTTGTTTTGTTGTCGCCCTCCAGCCAGCACTGCGGCCGACAGCCAAGGCAGCCGCGGCGGCGGCGGCGGCAACGACAGGCAGCCGCCAGAACGCACTCGGCGCGCCAACAATCGGCCACCAAACACGAAGCCAGCGAGCGCAGACAGGTGCACAGCTTTGGCTCGGGCCAGCAGAGGAGAGGAGAGGAGAGGAAGAGGAGATTGAGGCAGGCGAAGAGTGAGCGCGAGTTGAGCGGGCAAATGGGCGAGCAGCTCAGGTGGACGCTCGGCCGGCGGATGGGCGAGGAGCGGGCGCCCAAGTGGTGGCTCGAGAGGCAGGAGCGCGAGTGCGGCGCCGGCAACCTCGGCCAGCGCCTCTACGGGCCAGTGGCGGCGGCGGCGGCGGCAGCGGCAGCAACAGAAATTGAATCAGAAGCAGCGACAGCAATCAGCTCGGCGGCGCAAGGGGAGCCGAGCGGCGGACTGGCGGCGGAAGAGGAGAAGCTCATGGCCGACTATTATTGGCCGGGCGAGTTGGCCGCGCAAGTTAGCCGCCTGAGCCGCGAGCAGCGCGCCGAGTCCACGCTCAGTGAGGGCGCCGGCCGGCAGAGGAGGGCGGCGAGCGAGGAGGAGGCGATTGCAGGGGAAGCGGCGGCGGCGGCGGCGGTTGCGGCGGCTGATTGCGAGCCGCAACAGGTGCCATTGTTCGCGGCAGCCCGCTCGTCGCTGCCAGAGTCCAGCTTGTCGCCGAGCTCGCACTCAAGCTCCTCGCTCGGCTCCCTATCGCCGCAACCAGCAACTGGCAACATCAGCTCGAGCGTCCTCGTTGCGGCGAGACAGCCGACGATCCAGTTCCAGCCGATGAGCTTGGAGATCCAATCAGGTGAGTAATGTTGTCTCCACTCCACTCAACTCAACTCAACTCAACTCAACTCAACTCAACTCGGCTCATCTCGGCTCATCTCAGCGCCAAATTGGTCCTCCCCTCAAGCGGCCGAACTTGAACTTGCGCGCCGCCGGGCAGATCGGCCGACGAGCGAGCGCGCAATTGCTCCTCGAGAGCGAGCCACTTGGCCCTCCACCAGCGCCCCGCCCCCGCCAACTTGAGGGGGCGTGTCCGGGCGGGACTTGTTTACTCGCTCCATCGGGAGGCCATTGTTTGTGCGCTTCCAAGTCGAGCTTGGCCTCTAATTGAGCTCTCATCTCGTCGCCAATCGGGCGCTTCAGCTGGCTGGGCGCCGCAAGCGATGCGATAAGATAAGGGCGAGCAGATTGGCATCTGCGGCCGCAAGCGAGCGACATTGGCGGCCAAGTGAGCGAGCGAGCAGCCATTGAGTGGCGGCGACTTTGATTCGATTTGTTCCATTAAGCTGGCAGGAAGCTGGAAAAATATGAAACTCGATCTGGCTGCCTGCTTTTCCTCTGCCTGCGTTCGGGTTGCGGCGCTCTCGTTTTGGCGAGTTGGCGAGTTTGCCAGTTTGCCAGTTTGCCTGTTTGCCAGTTTGCCTGTTTGCTGCGTTGGCCTGCGAGCGAGCGGAAGCCTCAGTTTGCTCTGCTCGCCGGCGGAGCCCACTCGTCGTCGCCCGCAGTTTGGCTGGCTCCTTGCGGGCGCATCATTTGCATGCCGCCTCGTTGCGGCCATTTGCTGCCTCCCCAGCGCCCGAGTTGAGCTTAGCCCGGCTGAACTCGGTAAAGCAAGGCAAGGCAATGCAAGGCAATGCAAGGCAAGCAAGGCGCATTTTCCATTAAACAAATCGCGGGCCAGCGCGCGAAACAATTGCGCAATTAAATGTTAGCAGCTCATTTCACTCGCTGCCTCGTTTCGCCCGGCCGCCGCTTGGAGCCGAGCGGGCGCCTCCCTCAATGCGCCGCCCCTCCGCATCCACTTAGACTCTCGCCAGCGCGCTAATTACGGCCGACGAGCGACTTCCTGTTGGGGCACGCGACTTAAGTGTGCGCCCGATGTGCTCGACTTGGCGGCTGGCTGGCTGGCTGGCTGGTCGGCCGGCCGGCCAGCGAGCGCGGCCGCCCGTCTCCAGGAGCAAGCCGGCGAACTCTTTGCCCATCGAGAGTGCCACTTTCGCCCGCCGCACTTCCGCTCTGGCCGGCAGCCGGCGCCGAACTCCGGGCCGGAAGCGGCCGAGAGTTCACCTCAAGTCAGCGGCGCGCGCACGTTGCTAGGCCGGAAGCGGCGCCGGCCGCGGCTTGGACGTGGAAGCGGCCGCCTGTTGCTGCGGCGCGCCGCTCGCCGCTCGCCCACACAAATGGGCCAGAGCGGCCGCCCGGCGAGCGAGCGATGCGCGCCGGAAATGGCCGCTCGCGGCCCACTCGCCGCGCAAACCGCAGAAGCGCTCCCCGGCCGGCGAGCTGAACTTGAACTCGGCCGGCCGCAATGTAAACAGGCCCGTGCTCGCGCAAACGGCGCCCGGCGCCTCTTATAGGCGCTCGTCGGGCGGCGGCGGCGG
>Ga0268249_1000257_pt1 | contig 32468 bp, 21 predicted proteins | sample AgamicAtPe_FD_200257 | JGI IMG/M metagenome (GOLD analysis project Ga0268249, IMG submission 200257) | Agave microbial communities from Guanajuato, Mexico - At.P.e (v2) (version 3) | ecosystem: Host-associated > Plants > Phyllosphere > Phylloplane/Leaf | place: Guanajuato, Mexico | collected... | reverse complement strand
CAACAACAACAACAATGGGAGCCAGAATATAAATCAATGAATGAACATTAAAATGAATTAACCTGCTGGAAGCATGTTTTTGTCACATTATCCAAACTAGTGGAAATGCCAGCCGGCCGGGCAAACGACCACCAAGAGATCGGCGGCTACCGAGTTGCGGTTTACGTATTGTTGGTTTGAGCGGTTTGCGCGGCTTTGCCCGCAAACCATTATCCCCAAGCGGCCAGAGCGGGCCCATTGAATGCAATGAACCCGGCGCTGGCCGAGCGCTCTCAGGCGATGCGCTTACAACAATTGGCGGCCGCAAATCGGATGAGAAATTTCAATTTAAAGCCAGAGCGAGGAAGAGTGGTTGTTGTTGCAGTTTTGGCGGAGTGTTCAAATCGCGCGCGCTCAATCCGGCCGGCTGTTGATGTTAGTTCAACAAGAAAATTGATAAGAAATTTTGTTGTCATTTTGACGCCGGCCAGTGGCAGTGGCAGTGGCAGTGGCAGCGGCAGCGGCAGGGGCAGCGCAAAGCAAGGCGCCATTTGCAACTGTCAACTGCGCAGTCTAACTTACAAGCTCAGGGGGAGGAGCGCGAGTTTGGGTTTAGGGAGAAGCAAAGTATTCAAACACTATTACTGCCGCGCGGCCGCTCAAGTGGGCGCTCGGGGGGAGGCGAGCGAGGGAGAGGGCAACTGGCGGAAAAATGGGCAGCCAAGCCCGAGCTTGGGCAGAATTTAATAACCTTTCTGGGGCAGAGCGCGCGGCCAACTGGGCGGAAAGTCTCGGCCCATCTCTATAGGCGCCGGCGGCGGCCCAGCTTCAAGCCTGGAGCCAATCGGCGGAGATAAATGATTTCTGCCCAGTGAGCATTCAACAGATTATTGATTATGTAAAATGGCGCTCGCGGTGCTTGCAGACGGCGGCGCCGGTGGCCCGCCGACTGGGCGCCCTAATCCAAACCATCCATCTTGGCGGCCGCAAACGCGGCGGGCGCCCGCAAATGGGGCCCCGCGAGCTAAGCGTTGGGCGCCCATTTGTCTCGCGCAGTCAAAACATGGGCTTTGTGTCATCGCTTTGGCCGCCTTGCTTGCGTTGCACTAGCGCCGAGCAGTCGCCACTTGGGGCCGATGGAGCCAGCGAGTTCCAATTATTCGCGGCCGATTGGCGGGCAGCTGGTTGCACTTTGCACTCGCTCGCTCGCTTGGCAGCCAAAGCGCTCGAGTTTGAAACAAAGTTAACACTTGTAAGCATTTCACGCTGCCTGCATCCCTCGCCCAGCTTGGAGCCAGCGGCCGAGCATTCAGCGCCGCCAATGGGAGGGTTCCATTTCACGCGCCAACGAGAGCGGCCATCGTTTTATTGTTTCGCGCGAACTCGGCTCCAGTTGCCGGCTCAGCGGCAGCGAAACGCTTTTAGTGCGCCCGCCAAACTTGTTCCGCCGGCCGCTTTAAAATCGGACCTTCAAACTGATTATTGATGTTATCATTATCGCGCTCGCGGAGACTATTTGCTCCAATTTGCCCGTTTCGCCTTAGTTTTATTGTCACTGGCGCTGCCATTGTTGGCGGGGATGGTTATTTTTAGTCGCCTTTGGCTGGACTGGGCTGGGCTGGGCTGGGCTTGGCGCGGAGGAGGAGCCGCTCGCTGGAGCCTTCTGGGGCGAACAAGTGGGCGAGCATTGGGGCAAACTTTAACGAGCGTGTAATGCGCGAGCCCAGATTGACTGTCTCGGCCGGAGCGCCTAAGTGGCGCCGGCCGGCCGGCGCACAATCCACTGCGCCGGGCGCGCGCCAGCCTCGCGCCCCCAGAAAGGCGGCCTCCGAGGGCCAAGCGGCTAATCAAGACAAGTGTGGCCCGTCCCTGTCCCCGTCCCCGTCCGCCGCCCCCCATACGCCACTCAGCCCGAAGCTCGAGCGCACTCGGGGGAGCCGTTTGGGCGCAATCTGGCGCTCGCTGCTCCCATTAAGCCGGCCGCCGCTGCCGCCGCACAAAGTCGATGATTATTGCGTGTTTATCGCGCGCTCATATTGTGGCGCCCAATTTCAGCCAGCTCGTTCCGCTCCCCATTTCCGCTCTCCGCACTTGTCCGTTGCGCGAGCGGCGGACAAGCGTTTAAAATTGAAACAACAACAGCAACAACAACAGCGGCATTCATTGACTTGAGTGCCAATGTCGCCGTGAATGCGCCATGAATTTGGAGCAGGCTGGCCGCAGTCGCGCCGGCCCCAAATTGGCCCCCTCGTTGCGCAGACAAAGCCGGCCGGCCAACAAAGTCAATCGGCGCCGGCCGAGTTTCCATTTAATCTAATTGGAAGAGCTCGCGGCGGCGGCGGCGGCGGCGGCGGCGGAAGTGGCGCCCATTCGGATGGTTTTGTTTATGTAGCAAAAATTGGCCGCTCACTTTGGGCGGCGAGGGGGAAGCGAAAGGGAAAGTGGAATCGGGAGTGGAAGTGCAGATTCAACTCCAACTTCAACTCCAACTCCTACTGCGACTCAAACTCAAACTGCAGAGGCAAGTGCGACTTCAACTGAAACTGCCACACTTGTCAGTCTTGAGTTGCGCGCAAACGCAACTTTTGTGCACGCAAATCAAACGCCAACCCTAATGGGCGCCCGACGGGCCGGTCAAGCTGGCCAGCCGGCCGCGCAGCAAGCCAGCCGAGCGGCCAGCCGGCCGGCACTTTCCATTAGGCAAATTGAGCGGGCTGGCAACAAGTTTCGCGCGCACAACTCCGCCGGCCAACGTGCGCTCGACGGGCGGAGTTCAGGTGAACTGGCCGGCGGGGCAAACGGGCCGCGAGCCGCAGAGGGGTCAGGCGGCGGCGGCGGCATGCGCTTGACCCTTTGGCGCTCTCGCGCTCAGTGCGCTCGACTTGAGTCCAACATCATTAGGCCGAATTCCGACTCTCCGCAAACGCGATTTCCAGGAATCCTCGCCCGCTGGCTACCATTTTCGCGCTTCAGTCGGCGGCGGCGGCGGCGGCGGCCTTGCAAACGACAAGTGCACAAAGGGTTGACAGTCAGCATGGCCGGGCGGGCCGAGTTCGAGGCTCGGGCGGCGGCCGCGCAGGTGGAGCGCTCGAGTGAAGCGGGCGGCCGGCGAGCGAGACGCGCGGGCTCCTCCAAAGGCGCGCTCGCCCCGGCCAACCATCAATCGTCGCGCCCGGAAGCGATCGATTGACTTTAAATTTAAGTGTTGCATTTGCCTCCCGGAAGCGGGCAACATTTCGAGCGATTGTTGGCGCGCCAATTGTTCACTCGAGCCAGAGTTCGAGCCAAAGCAGGCGGCTCGAAGTAACAACACAAACTCTAGTTCGCTTCAGTTGGCCTCGAGCATCCACTTGCGCGCGCGCCATTTGCCGCCACTCGAACCGGCAGATGTTGTTCTTGGCGCACCTAAAGCGGAGTTGAGAGTGAAGTAACGTAACGCAAAAGTGTTATTATTTGAATATTAACGAGATGATCGGGCGCACGAGCGCGTGGAGACACATTGGGCCCGAGCGAAAGGGTGCGAGCGGTGGGCCCCCTGCAAGAGTCTGCCCGCGCCGAGCGGAGAGAGTTGGCCGCCACTTCCGGCTCAAGTCGCGCGCCGGAAGCGGCGGGCGCCACTCGCGGGCGGAATGCAAATTAAGACAACCGCTGGCGCCGCCGCCGCCGCCGGCCGGCTGAGCGGAGTTTGCGCTCGCCTTTCACGTGGCGGAGTCATTTTGAACCCGCCGACTGCTTGTGGTTTGGCCGCCCCACTCGAGCACATCAACAAATAATTAATGCTGCGCGCAGCTTGCCCGCCGTCTCGCCTGTCAGCGGCCCGAAGGCCCCTTGGCTGGCTGGCCGCTCAAAGCCAACCAGTGGGCCAGCGAGCCAGCCAGCCGGCCGGCCAGCTACCTGGCGCTCGGCCATCATTTGTCGCCGCGCTGACCGCCGCGATGAGCGCCAGCAGCGGGAGTAGCAGCAGCAGCAGCAGCAGCAAGGGGGCACAATTAACGGCGCTCGCACGGCTGCCCCAACAAAGAGACAAATTACGGCCCCCCAGTCTCGGTTGGCGCAGGCCGACTATAGTGGGAGCGGCCGCCCGGCGCAGCTCTGCGCCAGCCTATAGGCAGCCACTCGCGCCGGCCACACCCAAACTCGCTCACTTGGCCGCCGCCGCCGCCGCCGCCGCCGCCGCCGCTGCTCAATCATTGGCAATCATTTGTCCAATCAGGCAAATTTTAACCGGAGGCTCAATTTCACATCCACCAATCACGGCGCTCACCTTTCAAGGGCGGACATGTTTGCACTAACGACGACAACAAGCCGCTTGGAGCGTGTCATTGGTTAATTTTCAGAAAACAATGATTGTGTGAGAAAGTTGATTGCAAGCGGCGAGCGGCTGGCGACGGGCGGCGAGAGACGGACTGCGCGCTGCGCACTGCACAATGCACAATGCACACTGCTTACTGCGCACGGTGAGCGCCAAGCCACTGGCCAACACTAGTTGCCCCACTCGAGTTAGCTCCTCAAACTCCGCTGGCCGGCCAGCGCGCTCTTGGACGGGCGAGCCACTGATCGTTGTCCCTGCGCCTACTGTACCAGTGCGAGTGCGTGCGTACGCGCGAGCCAACTAGCGAGCAAACGCGCTTGCGGAGTTCATCTGGCGGCACCAGTCGGCGGCCGACTAGCGCGCGCGAGCATGCGCACAGGACCAGCGCTCACATTCAAACTCGCGCCTCTGCTTGTGCGCTCGCACTGGCGTCCCTGTTGCGTGCAGACCTATCACTCGTCTGTAGGCGCCGGCCGCGAGCACTTGCCCCACAAAACGTAAATACACACACGCACCGAACTTGCCAATACTCGCACCAAACACTCTCGGCATCCAGCGCCAGCAAACAAGATCTCCCCTCTCGCTTAATCAGAAAACAGTCTCAACAAAAACCATGAGCTCGCCATCCTCGCCAACAGGAAAAACAGCCCATCATCATGGGCAGCGAGCAAGCTCCTCCTTGCCATTCAGTATCGAACAAATACTCTCCTCGCCCATCAAACAACAGACGGCAGCTGAACAATCGACGGCCAATCCTGTAGACGGGGACCAGCTAGCGCAAATCATGGGCCAGCCAAATCAGCTCCTTGGCCCACTGACCCTAGATTCGCCAAACAATTTCATTCAATACTTCATGGCTTGCATGCTGCTCCAGCATCAGCAGCAACAGCAGCAGCAACAACAACAGCACCATCAACACCAATTGCCTCAAGCTTACCACCACCATTTCGCACAGCAGTTGCAACTCCAGCAGCACCTTCAGCAGCAACAGTTGCACCAGCAACAGCAACACCAACTGCAGCAGCAGCAGCAGCAGCAGCATCAACAACAACAACAGCACCAACAGCAACAGCAACAACAGCTTCACTTGCAACCACAGCATCACCTCACCAATAATCATTACCAGACGCACCTACACCCGCCCACCCAGGACCAGGTCAAGGGCGCTTCTCTTGTTACTCAGCAACAACAACAACAACAACAGCAACAGCAGTTGCAACTCTCGCAGCAGAGACACTTCCATCTCCAACAGCCACCTCCTATGAAAGAATGCCTGTCCTGTCATCAGGCAATACATAGGAACGCGCCCATTTGCCCTCTCTGTAAAACCAAAAGCAGATCTAGCAAACCTAAAAAGTCAAAGAAGAAGCCTAAGCAGTTACCCATAGCTAGTAAATAATCTCAACCAAATCCCAAACGAAAAGATATAAATAAATATATGAATACGTTTTGTCCAATTAACAGTGTTAAATAAGTCGAGAGCTTTTTGTTGTACTTTTATTGTTGACTCGAGAGCGATCGGTTGCTAGTGAGCATTTATATCGAGGAACAACTCTTGGAGAAAACGCCGAGCATGGAGACGGAAGTTGTACTTCGCTAATTGATGACAAACCTCGGAGTACAATATGAGGTCATACTGGAACACTAAGCCAAATTTTCGCTTCAGATTCAATAAACTATTCTCAGCTGGTCGTGACGCGACTGAGCCACTCAAATTGGTTGCGTACTTCAGTATATCACGACGAATCTGTTCTATTTGACTGAGCGAGTATGTTTCTCTCAGAATGGGGTGCAAGTTGGCCGTTGAAAGCGACAACAGGTCGCTAGATGACATCCTGTTTGTCAATTTGTTTGGCCTTGATGGAGTAGTTGATGCACTTGGTGGCTGAGAAGGTGATGAGGTGCAAGCATTTGTAGGCGTAAATAGGTTACTAAGCGATCCTAGTTTCGAAGACTTGGGCTTATCGAGTGGCCTGCCACCGAGTGATTGCGATGTTTCATCAATGACGGGTTTACCTATAGGAGGGGTATAACAACTTTTCCCCTCACCGATCCTACTATTTCTACCTGACGACTCGCACATGCCCTGCATATCGGGCTCAATTTGCCCAGAGAGGGAGTCCGATTCATCCTGGGGCTTTGTCAAAATGAGGTCCAGATCTAGAGGCAGAGCAACTTTGCTATCTTTTTGAACAATCCACCCATGTTCCTTCATCTCCTCACTGCCTTCGTCTGTCGAACCAAGTAAGCCAAGCACGTAGAAAGCTGTTCCTCTTAGTGATAAAACAGATGCGGTTCTCGCTACCTCAGTAATCAAGCGCACTATCTCACGAGAATTCTCCAAGATTTGGTAACCAGATTCGCTCGAACCAACATGACCTATAATCCACAGAGAGGCCTTGAACTTGAGCACAGACACCTCAGAACAATCGAGATCTGGTGGTGGATTCTTAATTAGTTTGTATATTGGTTCCATCAATTTCCTTGATAGTATAATCTCGATGCCATCAGGATTCAGGGCCAATTGTCCATATAGATGAGGCGGAAGATGCGAATTTTTTGCAAGTGGATTTATCCTGTCTATGCGCCGACCGTATTTACCATCTTCGCCTTTCTGGTGGTATGTCAGCGAGTTATTGAGAACATCTTCAACCAATTTAACATAACGATAGTTGTATATGCGTTGCCATCTAGTGAGCTCTGCATCAAATTCGCTCTCCACTTTCATGATCGACTCGCGTCGAGCTGCAATAGACTCCTCGTTTCCACTATCAGAGGCCTCACGAGAACCGTTCAAGTTTCTACCATGAGATAGTTGAGGACCGAAAACTGAGTCCAATGGACAAGAAAGCCGTTGTCTGGGAGTCTCAATAAGATATCTCAATCCATTTGGTGAGGAGGGGTAACGGCACAGGAGAAGTATACCAGCATCTCCGGTCGATCTCAGTATATCCAAGACGTTCTTCGGGTCGTTCTTAGAATCAACTATCCGTCTCAGACTAATCAAACCTTCGAGATTCTCATCATGATCGCAAGCTTCATCCAGTATATCAGCAGCTGCATAGTGCACCACTCGCAACGGACTATCAAGTTGCTTAACAAGCAAATCGATGGCCCAAGATGAGAAATCCAACATGTTGGCACGTAGCAGGACACGTAAGAAATTCGTGGCATAAATGCGCACACTCTCTTCTGGATGATTGAACAGGAATTTCTCTAATATTTTCCTCGAGCCGTTGAACTCTTTGGTGTAGTCAAAGCATGAGATAATCAATCGTACATAGACCTCAGCAGGTGAGGTAGCCAACATTGAAGTCCGTGTGAGATTGTCAATAAGTTTCATGATGGATGATTTCTCCAGCATCTGAAAGCCGTTGACTGTACTTGATAGGCGGCCAATAAATAAAAAGTAAGTACTGCTCATCGTTGTAATCAACTTTGATGAGCTTAGGATATTGATTTCGGATTGTGTCAGTTCCGGCGTTAAAGAACCAAGACCCCCAGTTGTGTTGATATTACCTAGGTTAGTATTATTTCCGGAGTTGCTAGTGTTTACATTATAACTGCTCGCTGTGTTAGTGTTGTGATGTTCAGAGTCGTGCATCGAGCTTGATATGTCATGAAGAAGCTCTTTTAAAAGTTCTGTGGCCTTGGGCTCGGAGCTATCGATTAAAAAGTCAACCATATTGCAACCTGTTTCACATAATTGTCTGTAGTGCTCGTTGTTGATATCGATTGAGGAGTATTGATTGGAGGACGGTTTGAAAAAGTGCACGAGTCTCCTGATGAACGCTCTATAGTGTTGGCCGGACAATCTCTTCATCGCATCACATGGACGAGTTAGAATAAAATTGATATGCTCCCAATCCCATGCTTGCCAATCTTGTTCAATTATTGTCCTCAAATTTGACTTTGATGCCGAAGGAAATGAGAATAGGGTGAGCAATGATGCAGCTGTTGCGACTGACGGTGATCTCGAGAGAATAGATGGCGATTTGGACGAAATTGAGGGAGATCTTGAAGAGGCTCTGACATAAACTAAAGTTGATGTTGAAGAGGACGGAGAACTATGGTTTGCTTGAATGCTGGCCAATGTCGACAAACCGTTAACGGTTGATGCCGCTGATAATCCGTAGGTTGGTGTGCTTTTCATATTTGGAACTCCGTCGCTGGGCATCGGCATATTAGGGCAACAAAATTCCAAAATTTGACCTAAGAACAAGCTGCATTTAGTATTCGTATAGCTAGTGTTGTTGGACGATTTCTTTAACGGATGAACTCGGCCTAGATTGATCAAGGCCGCGTTAGCTAGATCTCTACTATCATCAACTTTTGATGTTGCGTGAGCGATGAGTGTTGATAGTGTCAAGTACTGACTAAATGAATCAGTAGGCAAGTATTGATATGATAGCGATAGGAGCTGATACAACAATATTGTTGCTCTAATCGAATTCTCTTGATTGGATGGTGTAACAATAACCTCACTTAGGGCATCAACAACGTTACAGTGAAATAAAGCAACCAATAACAATGCCATATAATCGCTCACCAAGTTCATTCTAGATCTACTCCTCAATGGTCGCAATATAGCCTTGGCTTCGTCAACAACAAAAGCGTCATGTATCTTCCAGCTGTCTTTAGATAACTGATGCTTTTCTAAAAATTTCAAACCAGTTTCGAAGTCTGAAGTTGAATCCGGTAGAGGCAAGTATAACAATTCAAAAATAAGATCTATCAGTCGCCTTCTGACGTCATTATAAGGTAAATATAACATATTGATTAGCGACTTTAAACAACTGTTGGATACTAGATTGCATTCGCTTGATTGAGGCTCGCACAAATATATCAAACCTTGCCATGAGCGCAATATTGAGATCAAGGTAATCTTGGCTGCAGTAAATTTGCTTTCTCGTTGATCGTAAGGATCAACATCAAATTTGGTGTTCTGGTTGAACCTATGTTTCTTTGAAACAGGGGCTGTATAATGAGGTTCTGTGAAAGGTGCAACAAAAATTTGCAGATCTAAGTCGCCACGTATCAAGCATCTATATCTTGGCCAATTTAGCATGTATAATAGTGTTGATATGAGACTCTCACACATACCGTGAGGCTGATTACCGGCTAAAGCTGCATCCATGATGGCATTGAACGCACAATTTTGTGTTTCTCTGGTAGACGAGATTGGGCTCATGATTGAGAGTTCGGCCAGTAGGGCCCAACAAGCTCGCGTAAGCGTATCGTGCTCTACCTGGCCATCTTGAGCGATTGCAATCAGTGAGCGAGTAAATGCAGATGGAAATAGATGAGGCGAGATTGATAGAAATTTGCGGACTAGACGTAGTGCTTGTATTCGTTCGGTTCGATTCTCTAATACTATATCGATAGAACGTACAATAAATATGGGAAGGTTAACTCTCAACAATGACTTGACGGACGTTTCGTCTTTGAGCAGGTATCTTATTGCACGCAATGCGGCCGCTCTAACTTCTGCCGCGTCGTGAAATAGGGCGTCCATGAGGCTGTTGATGTGTTTAGAAGGTTAGATGGGTGGCGGATAGACTAAATGTCAGATTAAATAAATATAAATAAAACTCACCAACGAAAGACGTCGTCCATGGTAAAGATGTCATTTTCGTCAACCCTGTTGAGCTTAAACACTAGGCAACAACTCTGGGTCACATTGCTCGCCGACGATTTGGTTTTCAATGTTAACGGATGATCCAAGCTAGGCACCCTGTCCAAGAGGGGATTTGGCGCCCCATCGGTTGTATCAAACACCGGTGTCTCCCTCCTCTCCTGCTTTGACGTCCCATCAGCATTTTCTTGGCCATGGAATTGGTGTAAGGTAGAACCGGCCGTTGGTTTAGCGTCAACGGGACGGCTACTGTTGGCACTTGAGGCAGCCGCTGCCGGCGAAGACGGTTGATCAATTATCTGAAATAGTTCCTCCTTCCTTTTGGCCCGACAGAGTCGGCTAAACTCGTTTAAACTAGATAAATATTGTTGCTTTGTCAAGGCAGGCGAAGCCAAACGCCTCAATATGTCGCACATTCGCCTCTAGATTTTATTTGAAATGCTGCACGGTTTATGGATGTATAAATATATATCGGGTGTCGAAAAGTACCATCTCTCATAGATTTCGATCCTAGCTCTATTCAATGAGCGTAAGATGAAAGGAATTAGTTTTGGTTGAAATGGAATTAGTGATCTTTCCGAAATCGGTACTCATTCTCATGGATTCTTTCAGTACGGCTTGTCCAATATTTTGCTCGCTTGCGGCGAGTACGCAGCCCGAAATTGCTGGCCGCGTTCGGATAGAATGGGCGGCAGCAGGGAACAGGGGCGTGTCGTTCCTGTGGTGCATCACGTGCTTAGTTTTGATCAGCAACGAGCCTTGACCTGGGTAGGCCGAGCATTGTCAACCGAAGCGCTGAAATGTTCCCGCCAGGTCGCGGTGCTAGCCAGTGTAGTATAGTGTTTATTTCTGTTCTAGTGTTTATTTCTGTAACGGGTCTGCAGGAGGGCTGTATTGTTTATTTACATTGGGCTTTATGGAACTGCGCCGATTTCCCAACCCATCCCGTGCAACAAATTCGACCAAAGAGCATAGGACTAATGTTCCACACTCGGATCACCTGGTCGACTAGAGATGTAGAGCATGGGAATAGTATTGATGAAAAGATTCGATGGACAATTCAGGCTAGTAAACATTACGATCGTTTTAATTTATGATGCTCAGCTTGAGTTGATGCTCAAATTCTGAATGACCTGTAAGCCTTTAGCCTCGTGGCATAGCAGTGAATACGTTATGGGGTTGAACTTGATGTTGTGCAGGTGTGTCATCTAGTTGAGCGCATTGGATGGCATCGATAATATTGCTTCATCCTCCTCGTCATCATCCTTAAACCCGAAACACTCGCTGACATCTTTCTGTTTCTCCTCTTTGAGACGACCCTTATGCTGGGCTTCAAACTCTTCCGATGGGGGTAAGTTGGCTGGTGCTTGTGAAGAACTTCCTTCTTGTGTTGCGTTAGGAGTGGAGACCAATTCATAAACAAGCATTTGCTCTCCAGCCACAAGTTGATGGTTTTCGTGATCATAAGAGAGAATTGTTGTTTTGTCCTCGCCTACGATAGTGGCACCAGAATCTTCATCCTCATCCATACGACTGTCAGAGTTATTGGCATTCTTGGCGTCTGGGTCGTGGGAGCTCAGGTGACGCATTAAGTTACCCTTATGTCTGAATGCCTTACTACAAACATGACACTCGTGCGTCTTCTCGCGGGGTGTAGGCGCTATGTATGCTGGATTATGGTACAGGTTCCTATGTCGTTTCAGAAGCTGTTTTTGCCTAAATGATTGGTCACATTGATCACACGAAAATGGTTTTTGGTCGGTATGTATGAGCATGTGAGAGTCTAAATGCCTAGCGGAGACTGATGAGTAAGAGCACAATTCACACTTGAAACATTTCTCCCCCTCGTGTGTCTTGAGATGCAGCTTATATTGATACCGATCTGGATAAGTTTTATCGCATCGCTTGCAGGTTAGGGGCTTATCCGCAGTATGTAGTTTCTGTACATGTATACGCAGATCCGTCTTCCGTCCACAAGTAGCTGGACATTTATCGCACCGATACACTGGTTTATTACCCGAATGTATAAGTTTATGCGCTTTGAGCGAGTTACTCTGGGTGAATCGGGCATGACATACGTTGCATTCGTAGGGTTTTTCACCTGTATGAATCCTGAGATGCCTTTTGAGTTTATATGTGTCAGGGCTTGCATAGGTGCAGTGCTGGCACTGGTAGGGTCTTTCGCCGGTATGACAGCGCATATGTCGTTTCAATTTAGAGAGTTCGACGCTGGCATAGTCGCATTCGGGGCATTTGTGGGGCTTTTCGTGGGTGTGCTTGTACCTGACATGACGCACGAGTTCGCCCGAGGTGGTAAATTGTGCATCACAGAGTTTACATGGATGAGGCCTGACCCCTGAATGAGTATTAACATGATTTTGTAACGAGGCGGCGGTCTTAAAACCGCGCTCGCAAATACCACAGCGATGGGGTCTATCTTCTGAGTGTGATTTCATATGTCTAGATAGAAGGTATCGTTTGTGGGTTGTATAACTGCAATAATTACACACATGACCTCCGGCGCCGCCCTTGGTTTTCCTAGTTTTCTTTGTTGCTGATTGGTTTGGTTGCATTTGGTGTTGTTGTAATTGTGAGACGTTTAATTTGGAGCCAGTGGCCGAATGGTTGTTATTACTACTTCCTAGATTGTTATTTAATTGGTTTGCATTGCTTATAAGCGCCGCATGTTCCATCGATTCATCATCCTCCTCTTCATCTTCCTCCTCTTCGCCGTCGGCCTCCTCCTCCTCATCCTCGTCTTCCTCGTCCTCCTCCTCCTCGTCTTCGTCCTCCTCATCACATTCATCGCCCTCATCGTCGGCCCTCGAGGGTTCAGGGAAGTCATAGACGCTCTCGTTTTTGTCCTTGGACTTGCCCAAGTGTTCCAAAGTGGTTAGATCGCCGCCTTGCGAGACCAGCGTTGCTGTTTGGGCGCCCTCGGGAACTTGTTGGCCTTCGGCCATGCTAACAACCTCGTACACAACCATGTGGTCGCCGTCCGGCACCAAGCCATGGCTTGCGGGGTCGTATGTGATCAAGCTAATAGTCTGGCCTCCGCCGGCTTGCTGGTCCTGGAGTTGGTGCTGCTGCTGCTGCTGGTGTTGTTGCTGTTGGGCCTGGTTCAGCTGGTTCGCTTGCTGCACGCTGACAGCTGCCTCTGGCTCCATCTTGCCAACCTCTGGGAGCGGTAATGTTCCGGCGACGGCTTAGAAGCGACCCCGATAGAATAGTGGGGGAGGATGTCGATTGGCTGCTGGCAATTGTGGTTCAAGGGTGGAAAATAACACAATAACAAGGGCTTGAATTCATCCTCATCATCATCATCGCCGTGATCGTGATAGCTCTTGCCAACAACCGTTGATACGAGCGACACACAGCGCTTTGCATCGTAGACTATTGGCACCCAAACCAAAGCACTGCTCGCTCGCTCACTGGGCCGGCCACTGTCGCGGCAGCCAATGGGCTTGCAATTGTAAGGCAGGGAGCAATGAGAAACGCCGTTGATGTTTTGCTAGCGAGCGAGAGTTTTCCCTCTCGCATAAGGACCTTCCATTCCCCCATGCGGCGCCCCCATCGCGGTCGGCGTTAGCGCCGCCCTGTGCGTGTGAAGCGCGACTCTGGCGCTAGAAAGAACAGCAGCGACGGCTGGCGTTGGAACCCCGCAAAGGCTCCCCCTCGTCGGCCAGTCCGCCCTCTTCGCTCCGCCGCTCTGGTTGCCGCGCTCGAAAGGCGAGCTCTCGCTGCTGGCCCGTCTCAAGAGCACAGATGTGTGAGCCCGCCCGAGTGTGAGCGCGTTCGGCCACAATGGCTACGAGATGCCGCTCGCAGCCCGCAAACTCTCCTGCAGGCTGCGGCCCAACCCGCAGAGTGCCAAGCTAAAATTAATTTCGCCCAATCGGAGCCAAAATGAACTCCAACCGCTCGCCTAGCCCGAGCGGTTGGAGTGCTCGCCGAGAATTTGTTGAAGTTGAATTTTGAGGCCAAAGAGAGGCCTCAGTTTGGAGGCGACAACAGGGAGGAGGGTTGCGCAGGACTGGCTGCAGGGCGCAGACACCGGAAGCCTGAGCGAGCGAGCGCGCTTGCGCTCCATCTGCTGGATTCAAAAAATGCGCGCGCTGCCCGCGGGCGCGCCTGGTGGCGGCGGCGGCCAACTAGGATTTGCGCGTGCGGATGAGATGAGGAGGCAGGCTGGCGGGCGGAGAGTGTTTTGTTTGGGGCCGCCAACACTCCTCGCATTGCCAAACGCAAGCCCGAGCGCGCAGGCGCGAGCCTCACTCCGGGGGCGGAATGTTGGTGTCCATTCATGTTGCTGTTGTTGTTGTTTGTTTCTGCAAACCATTCGCTCGCCATTCACAGTTTGCTGGCGGGCCGAGTTGTTGCCTCTTTGCGCCGCTCAACCGTCGAGGATCTCCAGCAAGTCGCTGCTTCCGATTGGACTGCCGGCCAGGGACAGGTGAAGTGTTGGCCAGTTGGAGTGGGAGAGCGAGTTAGCGGAAGAGGGAGGGAGCGAGTTAGTTTTCGAGGGGCTGGAATGGGCGCGAGGGCGAGCGAGAGCCAATGAGTCGAGTGTCGGCCGGCGGCGCGAGGGGCCCGAGCGGAGGGAGGGCCTCAGCGAGGAGCATGGGCGCCGGCCGAGGCGGAGAGCCGAAGCGAAGGCTGAAGGTCGGCCAAAACAGCAAGCTCAGAGGGGAACATCGAACGCCAGTTCAAGGATCTCAAGCTGCCTCCAAGTGTCAAGCTGGCCTCCTCGCCTTCCTGTCAAGCCTTCTGCTGGCCGGCTTCCTGCTGCAGGCAAGCGGTAAGTTGTTGTTGTTGTTGTTGTTGTTGTTGGGCGAGTGGCCGGCGCGCTTATCTCGTCGGCCGCTCGTTGGCTCGCGTGCAGGGTTCAGCTTAGCTTGCGCGCGAAATCTGGGCCATGCGACGCCATGATTAATCGGCCGGCGAGCGAGCGCGCGCAAGCTAAGCAACGGGCAAACTCGTGGGCGCTCCGCTCGTCGCAGTGCGGGGAGGTTGGCCGGCAGCGCGCACTTGGCGGCCGCCTGTCTGCGCCCCTGTCGGCACTGATGTTGTTGTTGTTGCCGCCGCCGCCGCCGCCGATTGGAAGCCCGCTCGAGGCGGCGAGCTTGTTGCCAGCTGCGCAAACCAGGAGAGGGCCGCCGCGAGCGCCGCCCACTCGGCAAAGCACCCCTTTGTCTGCCAAACACTCCAGCCCGAGCAGCTTGTTGAGTCAGCGAGCCAAGACGGCGAGCGTGAGCATTCCACCTTTGCGCCCGAGAGGGCCGCTAGTCTTGTCGCGCACGCAGCCAAGAGCGCAAGGCTCTGCCCCTCGCCGGATGGCAAACTGGATGAGCGCCTCGCGCGCAGAGAGAGAGAGCTCATCATCATCCACTTAGCGGCCGCCACTTGCTCACGTCGGCCGACTTAAGCCAGCCCAGCCAGCCAGCCAGCCAGCCAACGCGCTTTGAGCGGCTCCAAACGATGCCAGGCGCGATAGTGGCCGGCTTGGCGGCTGGAGTCTCGCGCAAGAGGCCGCCTCTCGTCGCTTAGCTGGCTGCTTGTTCGGGCGGCCCAATTTCGGCCCATCAGTGTTGGAGTTGGAGTTGGCGGCGGCAGCGGCGGCGGCAATAGTGGCACTGGCGGCCGGCTGCCAGTTGCTGGCCGAGCGAGCGCAGCTATCGCGCACTCAATCACTCGGCCGGCTCAGCTCGAGAGTCGTCCTGGCCGCTAGCTCGCCGCTCTGCAGCGCTGCCGCATAGCTCGCGCCAAGCTCTCGCCGGCCCACGACCACGGATTCCTGGCCGACAACTCGGGCCCAAGCTGCCGCCTCCAGCGTGAGAAGCGCGCCGACCTTGAGCCGGCGGCGGGCGCCAGGCCGCTTTGTTGGGCCCAAATGGAACTGAATGGGCCACTTGGGCCACTTGGGCCGCCCAGATAAGATCCTCACTAGCCAAAACAAGCCCAATTTTTCACTCACCGCAAACCATAAACTCGCCCCCACGCAACCAAATTGGAAACGAAACGACCACTCGGCCACCAACTTTGCGCAATGGACCAAACACAAACGCAAACACAACTCCAGTCAGCTGCGTCCTCGTCCACCAGCTTCGGTTCATCGCAATCAAAAACGGGCGCACGGATTACGCAATCGGCGGCGAGTCGATTGAGCTCTCCTGCCATTACATGATGAAGGACGAGGCTGAGGAGGTGAAGCAGTTGGTTTGGTCAAAGGATGGCAAGAATGTAAGTGTTTTCCTCGCTGCTTTCACTTCTGCAGCCGCCGCCATTCATCAAACTTGAAGCGCGATAAACGTCATTGGAGCGGCGAGTGCGAGACGCCAGTGAGGCGCAGTGCGGCTTGCGAGCAGCTCGCGGGTTGCGACTGGCAAGTGGCCGCCGCCGCCGCCGCCGCCGAGTGCGCAGACACGGCGCCGCCAGCCTCCCGTCGGCCAGCCAGCACCTGTAGCCGGCCGCCAACCAAGAAGCGAGCCGCCGCCGGCCGACCGGCGCAGATGGCGGCGGCCAAGGCGCGCGACCAGCAAAGCGCCTCCCCCTCCCCCCCCCAATTGGGGCCCCAACTCGAGCTCTCGGCCGGCCGGCCAAACTGCGCGCGCCATCATTAGCCGGCCGGCCTGCTCGGGGCCCAGATGTGGTCGGCGCCGCCGCCGCCGCCAACTGCAGGCAAACCGAGCGGCCGGCTGCCACCATGTGACTCATGCGGCCGCCATTCGGGGTTGTCGCCGCTCCGAGTCGCCTTCGTTGACTGGCCGAGCGCTGTTTTGTTGACTTTACAACTGGGCGACTCTCTGCTGGCTTCCTTGTAATAGGAGGCCGAGCGAGCGCGCGACATTTGCAAAGGCATCCCATGGAGTCCGTTTGCGCCGATGGGCGCCCGCCTCTTGCCTGCGCGGCCGAGGCTCTCGCATGGCCAGTTGCATGCAATTAGAATCACACGCTGGAGCCGCCGCCGCCGCCGCCGCCGCCGCATCCATGCGCTAATTTATTCGCCCGAAGCGAGCCTCTCGTTTGCGGCGGCGGCGGCGGCGGAAGCGCACAATCTTGGCCCAGTGCCCTTGGCCGAGCGAGCGAGCGGCCGGCCGGCGCGAACGCATTGAATTTTGCAGCCATATGGGAGCCATTGTTTCAATTGGGCCCAACTCATTACTCCGCCTGCCAGCTCTAACACTTCGTTTCGTGCGCCGCGGCCCCCAAAAAGCCGCAGCAAACACGAGCGGCGGCCGAAGCAAAGCCGGCCGCCCGATGGGAGGGCTGTTGAACCCGGAAATGGCGCAACCCTTGGCCGCGCTCGGACGCGTTTCGGCCGTTCGAGGGCGATAAAGTTGGGCGTTTACCTTTGGCGCGAGAGAGGGCCAAAGTTAGATGGGCTCGCGCGGGCCGGCGAGCACGTCGGCCAGCCAATTTCATCGCGCCCAAGGCTCGCGCTCGGAAGCCGGATGGTGTTTATTTTATTTCCCTCCATTCCGTTGTCGCCCCCGACTCAGGCGGCCGCTGCAGCTGGCTCGAGGTTGCCGCCGCCGCCGCAACCAGTCCATCCATCAGCCGGCTCCTGGCCGCCGCTCAGCTCGTTGGCGCCGGCCAGCGCCGGTTTGCAGCAGCAGCAGCAGCAGCTGATAATTCTGTATGCGCGAACGCCTCAATTCATTATGATCGCGGCTCATCGCTCGATGTTGGTGCTGCCGCCGTTGCTAATGCAATTCAACTGTCCCTCCAGCCCGCAAGCCTAGCCGGCTCCACCTTCGGCCGGCGCTCCAGCCAGCGCCGCCGACAAGCGCTCGCGTTTGCCAGAGTCAACTTGGCCGGCCAATATTGGTTCAAATGGGCGAGATTTGCCGAGAGCTGGCAAACATTTGCTTTGCGCGCGCCGGAAGCGAGCGCGCGCCAGAGTTGCCCGTCGCGTCTCGCGCCGCCAGTAGCCTCGAGCGAGCCTTAGAATTGCGAGTTCCAGTTTAATTGAGCCCAGCGAGCAGCTCCAATTGGCCGGAACAAAACTCAGCGCCGCCCTGCCGCAACAGATTTGGCTCGTCCATGACAACGACCCCAATCGGGCGGCGCAACACTGGCGAACGCAACCAAATTGAACTGCACTCGATTGAACTAACAAACGAAACCCCAAACTCTCACGGACGAACCCAACAGTTTCTCAGGTGGCGGAAGGGCAAAGCCGGCTTGGAGGTGCTCAGCTTCACTTTCAAGGGTCACATCGACCCAAGTTCAAAGCACAGCCATTTAACCATACACAATGTGAGCATTGAAATGCACGGAAAGTACAAGTGCTCGGTTAAAACAGACCTCGGCGCTCACGAGGCAGAGCAAGATTTGATCGTGATATCTCAAACAAGTTGCAAGCTTAACGATTGGCGCGTCACTAGTCTGCCAAGCGAGTGCAAGGAAATGTTTCGTTTTGATTGTAAGAACATGTTTCCAAAACCGGTGCCCTCGTGCGGCCTTTGGAACGGGAAGTTGGATAAGTTTATTAGATCTGTTATGGTTGACATCAGTGAGGAGGAAAACAAGCAAACTTATCGAATTAGATACGCGGATAAGTTTGACTTGGGCTCAAATGATAATACCAACCTCATGATTAGAGGAGCATCTCATAGAGCCAACAATTCAGTTAGCCAATCTGATTTGCTCCAATTTGCTGGACACTTGATTTTCAAATGTGATATTAGTGTACCTGAGACGAGTTGGCGCTTAAGTTTGGTGCACAAAATGTTTGACTACGACGACGGCTGCCATCAGGATCCACTTGAGGCTGTCGAGCGGATGCGCTCGAACTATAGCAACTATGCGACGGCTAAAATGCGCCAGGCGGGTTACCTGAGCGACAGGCAGCCGGACGAGTTCGAGATGTTGGCCTCGAATTTGAAGTACGAATTGATTGGCCCAAATTCGGCCACCTCGAGCGGAGACGCTCAAGTCCAGTTGAACTGTTGGAGGAAACCGCGTTTAGGCTCGCTGGCTCGTCTCTCCTGCGCAACCAGAAGCAGCCAGGCGAGGTTGGTTGGCGCAAACCTGCTCGAGTGCGGGCCAACAGGTTGGGTGCCCCTCCTCGAGCAAGCTGGCGGCCAGTTTTTGAGGCAGGCCGGCGGCGCTCGCTTGGGGCCGCCGCCGCCGCAAGCAGAGTCTGGCCTCTCAAGCAACGATCTCGCTGAAAACCAACTGTCGGCCGGTGGCAACTCGACAGAGGTTGAAGTCATTCCAAGCGCGGAGGGTGTTGCCAGCTCTGGGGCGCAATTCGAGGAGGATCGCCAAGCTGGCGAGCGAGCGACACTAACAAAACCGCTCGAGCCCGCTCTCACGCCCAGCCAGCTTGCAGCCCTATTGCCCACCTGCGTTTCAACTAGACGCCAGCATCCAGCAAACACAATCACAAGCAACAGACTGCCGCTCTTGGACGAGCTTCGCACTCTAGAGTCATCCTACTCATCGCAGGAAATCGACCACAAGCATCTAGGGAGCCAGCATAGGGCAGCAACGCAACGCAAGTCGTCGTCGTCGCTCTTCAATTTCAACTCATCCACCGGATCCAAAGTGGAGCCAAATTTAAGACTAACCCTCCTTTCACTCTTCATTGTCCTACTCTTCACAATAGCAAACGCAAACTACCAACCGAATGCAACCAATGAAGCGAAGTGGCCAGCGAAAAAGCACCTGCGCAAAAAACAATTTCATTTAGCGCCAAGAGCGAGCGCCAAAATTCAAGTCCAAGCGTTGAAGTGAACTTTTACAACCAACTTTATTGGCTCCATCTCTGGCCTCCTCAAACCTGAACTTCCGCTTCGTACGGCAATAACCACGACTATGGTGATGACGACGACAACATCCACAGAGCATTTACTCTCCACTCAAGCAGTCCCATTGTGCGGAGGCCCCTCGATGGGGCTGGTAAAAATAAAATTTACATATAAATAAATAATGACAACCAGCCGGCCTAATTAAGCTAAGCCTCAAAGGCACAACAACAATCGCAACTTGATGGCTCCACAAAAATAGCTTACTCTCATCCTCTTTGTCAGGTTACTTTTTCCTCCAGCGATTTCAGGTAATCGTCTAAACCCACCAATCCGCCTTTTCTAGTCCAACTTGGGCCCTTAAATTGGACAGATCGTCGCTTGCGAATCGATTGATTCGTTTTGGTAGTCAGTGTGGAATTGTTTGCATTCGCTTGAAGCCTCAGCTTCCCCTCGGAGCTCTCATTTCCAGTGGCCGATTTCAACGAACCCAAGTCAAACCTATCGATGCCAATCTCTTCCCGCGACCCAAATGGGCCAAAAACGGCGCCAGCAAAACGGGACACGGCCAAAGTTGTCATTGCAAACATAACCAGTGGTGCCGACATGACAATCTGAGATACAATCGCCACAACTATCATTAGTGGGAGCATTGCAAGCGCCATTGGCCAGAAATACTGCATTAAAACTCCTCGAGTTGACGGCGAGATGGCAATCCGGGCCGACTCGGAGGTCAGCATGTCCTGGCCAGCGTGACTTGGGAAGGCAGGATGGTGGTGCAAATAGTGGTGGTCTATCAGGTGCTGCTTGTGGTAGTTGATCAGATCTGAGGCGGCCATTATGTGGGGCCTAAGGGAGCTGCTTGCATGGAGAAGAGCATGGTGGACGAGCTCGCTTGGGCTCAAGTGCTCTGGCACCACTTGAACCACATGGGTGGCGCCCTGGTAATTGGGCCTTATGTGTCCACCGCGAGCGCCATGAGGGTGCAATGGAGACATCATTTGGGCGTTCTTGTTGCCGTCTTGTAGGCTCCGCAAAGGCCTTGCGCCCTGCGGCCTCCTCGGCTTGTCGCGCTGATATTCTGCATTTGTGCCCTTGTAGGGGCCAAAATGTTGACCTTTGTGCTCCTGTTTGCCGTGCCCATAGGTTGCCTCCCCATTTCCGGCAACATGCGAGTCGAAGAAGAGCGAGTTGTTTGGCAATCTGGACTGCTGATAGGATGGATGAGTAATTGGCCTAAATCCGTCCTGGCTATCAGACACCAAATCAAACCCAAGAGGCAGTGAATACTTGCTCCTCCCCTCTTCAAGTGAATTTTGAATGTAATTTTCGCCCTGACTGCCCGGTTTAAGCCTATAAGCTTGTTGCTCGTCGGCATAGTGGGCCAGCGCGTAGTGCATGGGCCCACCAGGAGCCATGAGGTGCCTCAGCCGATCCTGGCTCGGCTGCTGGATCACCTTTCCTAGGTTACCAATCCTATGCCTGTCCTTGTCGGGAGAGCCCACTTGATCAACGGGCAATGGACGCTTGTTTGTTGGTCCCAAAAGTACTTGCGGCGGCTCCCCTGGCCAGAGCTGCTTAGTATAACTTTTCATTAGACTTGGATGGTTCAATGCGCTCAAGGATGGCTGACTAAAAGTGTGAACATTGTCCGAGCTTGCGCCAGACGCGCTCAAACCAGGCAAATAGATTGGGTACAGGATGTTTGGATTTTGGCCCAAGGAAGCGAAAACAACATCATTGAACTCGCTCGCTGACATGTTGTTGCCCCAATCGGCTACATTCTGCTGGCCGAGGGCAACAGGCTTTTGCTCGTCCAAAAGAGTGGAGGTCTCGGTTTGTTGCTTCTGCTGGCCGAGAGCAAGGTAACTCTCAGGTGAGTTAGAGGCCAAAATGGCCGCGAGATATGTGTCCAAGGGGGAGGTTTCTTCCACAGTTCCAAAGTATAGATTGTCCGCATCGATGGAGGGAGTTTCGTTTATATCCTGCTCCTGGCTTGAGGAGAAAATTGGGCTTAGAAAGTTGGAGCTAATCTTTGGGGCGGCAGTTTGTTTAGCATAAATGGGTTGCGCCACTTTCTTAAGAAGTGGCTCCGAGTGTGTTGGAGCTGCCTGGTTGCTGTTTGAGGTTTGAAGATTGAATAGGTTTGCCGTATTACCTGCAACCTGTTGGATTGCTTTGTTTGTCGACTCAATCAGGTGAGCCAAGATGGACGAACTCTGATAGGCGCTCAAGCCTCCATTGTTCTGGAGTGAGCTTGGCCTGTGCGTTTTAAATAATCCAGGTCGCACTGAAGCCAGTGTTCCGCCTATGGGAATTGTATTCGGGCTAATGTTTCGTTCGAAGAATTTGCTGCGGATGAACGGAAAGTGTTGGCTGGCAAGCGGATGGCCAACAATGGGCTGATTAAGGGCTTTAGTGCGCGCCGGATTTCCGGCTGCGGCTGCAGCTGCTGCAGCGGCCGCAGCGGCAACTATGCTCTCGTAGGGATTAAACTTTGGTTGTATCGGTATGGGTATTGAGATCACTGCTGGCTTTATGCTATGGACGTGCGAGTGTAGGTGGTGGTGGTGGGCTGGTCGGTGGGTGATTGAGGAGATGGACGAGGAGTTGCCTCGCATGCTTTTTAGGGCGGCTGCGTACAGGGCTGGCGCCAAGTTTGGTAGATTGGGTGCATACGTTGTTGTGGGTGGCGCGCGACTTGTAGAGGCTCTGACAGGTGTCGTTCGCATCAGTGGCCTTCGGTCGCGTTGGCCTGTCTTGTTGGGTGGCCTTGTTTGCTGTCTCATCAGTGGGGTTGTAGTGTACGAGTCCAAGGTTGACTCAGATTGCAACTTGGTTGCCTGACTGAAAATCCGCTGCAGACTAACAGTTAGGGGTTCGTTTGGAGTGTAAAAGGCATTGCTGCTTGAGCTTAGCGCCGCCGGAGTAGTTAGATTGATCGTCCGATTCTTGTAGCGATTTGCATTTAACCTGGCGGCCAAACTGCCGTTGATGTTGGGCGGAGGATTGATTTTAACTTGTTCCTGGTTGCTTGAATTGTTCGAGCTTGTGCTGCCGAACTTGAATTCGATTGTTTTATCGCGCAGTTGTTTCGCGGGAAGTCTGTGCGAGTTTGCAAATAAACCTGGACTATCCTTAGCAATTTCGTTACCCACTTGTTGCTTGCTGTCCGCGCTTGATTCAATAACTTGCTGCCCATTTGAAACTACTGGTAGATCTATGAAGCCTTGAGAGCTCATTTTTCCCGCATTGTTGAACAAGTTTGCATAATCAGTCGGCGAATTCAAATACAGAGTGTGTATCGAGCTACCTGTTCCAGATCGATCGGTCTCCGTATGCAACCTGAGATTGTTTGGGTGGTTGAGCTTGGTTCTTTGGTCTACACTTTCCATCTTGTCTTGCTGAGATGAGCGCATTCTATCGAGACGCTGGAATGCTTGCATAATGTTAGACGCCACCGTAGGATGAGCTCGTTGCCAGCTGCGTTTTGAATTTTCTTGTTGAGCGTTGGCCGATGTTACTGGACCCCTCAATCTGTACATATATTGCGGATGAGGATCTGACTGGTTTCTCGAGTCGACAGGAACATCAACGAATGCTGATGGAGTACTATGATCGAGCTCAAAATAGGTCTTGGAGAACTGAACTGATCCATACCTGTTTGATGTGTCAGCTAGAGTGGTCATGGGATCTGGGGTGGTGAGTTTTTCGCTCTTACCAGTTAGATTGGATTCGATGGATCCGAAATTTGTGACCGATTGTGATTGCCGGAAGGGGTGGTAATTGTTTGCGTCCTGATATTCGTAGTTGTGATTTGGATAGAACCTCAATCTGGAGTTCCTCGAATCAGACGCCTCCTGGTTGTCCATTGAATTTCGGCGTTCATTAGAACTATTGGAGGGTGCGAAACTCAGACTATGATTAACATCTAAACTTGGATTCGGATAACCGTTTGGTACAACAGTCGCCCAATTGAAAGCTGCCAGATCAACCTGGTTTCGGACGAGCCTTTCTATCTCGTTTATCACAGGATTAGAGCCATAGTCTGTAGCTGTGCTGTTGGTTGGTAGTGAGTAATCATTGATTTCGCTCGCTTCGTGCAAATCCATCTGCTCGATTAAACTTTGTGCAATATCAACATCTTGCTGGCTTAAATTTGGTTGTTGTCCCTCAGAACCATCAAGAGTGATTTCCTCCTGTGGTTCGTTCTCGGTAAAGCTGAGATAGTCTCTATCTTCCTGTAACTCTCTTCTCGGTTTCTTCCTCACTCTCTGAGATTTTCTAGCTAAGGTGGCCTGTTTCATTGATGTAGCAGTTGTATCCGGGGAAATGGCCCTTGGGTGTCCAGCTTTCATTGATGTTCCTTTTAGCTGACCAGGACTTACAAGCTCCTCTCTTGCCGAGCTAACCACCACGATGTAGGTTGAGGCGATGAAAATCATCAAAAGAAAATTCATATCACACTTGATGATTGGTCTTCTCCGCTGATCTTCCTTCGCGTTCATCTTGGTTTCTCATTGACTTGTTTAGCTAATTTTTGGCATTACATTGAGCGAGAGACTGGAAAACTTTGCAGATAAGAAACAGCTCTGACCAGGACGGATGGCGTGAGAAGTCTGCTTCGCCGGCAGTCGATTGCAGGAATCGGGATCCACCGCACTTGATCTTGAAAGTTGAAAGTTTCCTTCATTCTAGAGCGGCGTTTGATTCCAAATCAAACCTCGGCATTTCATCGGAGGACCGACAAGAGGGTGCGCCGGCGAGGCTCTTAGTGGTGAGCTCTAGTAAAACAGCTTGCCTATTGCACAGATGGAGGCAAGCGCAGACATTTTACTTGTCACCTGGGACACCTGATTGATGCTCAAGTGACCAACATCCGCGTACATGAGACAACATGTATTCAGGACCATTTGTCTAGTTTTCTCACGGATTTGTGCGACGATAGATTTAGAAAGCAATCACAAGAACAATGCGATGTTCTAGCGTGATCTACTTTGTGTTCATTTCTAATAGCGAGCACGCTAGTGTGGCTACTGAATTCTTTTAAATGGGCCAAATGTAAAAGGGATACACTTACTTGGTGCAAAAGAGTTGGGCAGTTTCACTGCGATTTGTTTCATTTAATCGTCTCGTTTGACCAGATGCACCAGATTCGAGACAGTGACTTAAAGTCAAGCAGCGGCACATGATTATCTCTTTTATTCTTAGCGGGTTAATTTTAGCGTGTCCATTCTGGTGCTTGGTCTCTAAGAGAGAGCCAATACTAGACTCAACATTATGAGTATAAGCTCAAAATTAGCACACTTCGATAGGCGCGCTTTGTCTGAGAATATACGAATAGAGATTACCAGTTTGGCGACCACTCGATGAGACTCAATAGAGTCCGTCCAAAGATAGAGGGGAGAGTTCTGCAACTCACAATATGTTAACCAGTTTGGGTCTGATTCCACGATACGAGTGACGGGGCCGCATCAATTTGGGGCTCGCATATTGTTGATCCATAGCTGAGTATACCGCGTTTGCAGGGGCAAATCCTGAATATATACTTCTTATTTTTCAAATCTCTCGGGCATTAGAGGTCTCAAGAAGCGGCTAGTGCTTGAACTCTTTCTGTGTTACAACTTCGGCAAAGTATATGCCCATCCAATGGATAACAACCATTGCCCTCAGCTTCAGATGACAACTGTAGATCACAATCTTCGCACCTGTAACAATCAACGTGAAAACTTCTGTCCAATGCAACAACGCGAACTGTCTCTTGTTTACCTGGTTCAGGAACGATCGGTTCTTTGCAAACGCTACAACGAGGGGCAAACTTCTTGTGAAAATCCTCGATACAATGAATCTTACTGTCGGCTGATACAGTAAATGGCACGTTGTCCAGCACTTTGTTGCATACCTCGCATCTGAAGCAATCTGGGTGGAAAGGTTTGCCTGTTGCGCGTAGAATACGGTCAACAATAGGTCTGTTGCAAACGCTGCATTTCTCTAACGTATCCAGATAGTCATCTTCGCAATATGGCTTCTCCTAAAGTTGGACAATACGTTAATCAAGGCGTTAGTTTTGGATATCAGTTCAACGCAAGATTGGCTCCAACATGATTCGTTTCTGTTGCAATTATTCAAGCTTTCAACTCACATTCATTGCATAAAATTGTTTGCCCCGGAGAGGCTGCGAACAAACGGCACAGGTGAAGCAGTTAACGTGATAGACCTCACCCATCGCTGAACAGCCATTCCCCTCGCCCATCACTTTGTCACCACACTTGTGGCACATTCCAAAAAAGTCCTCCTCGTCAGACATCTTGGTTAGTCCAACTAAAATAAATTTATTCAATGACTTGTTACTATTTCAACAGGTGAGAGCTGTTGCTTTTGTTGCTTATGGAAAATCGAGTCAATGGTTTTGTTCCAACAGCTTTCTCTGAACTTGTTTGCTTACAGTTCCGAATGAGTGAAACTTTCTCTTTTTGTATGCTCTTGAAACTGTCGAGTGGAACCAGTTCAAGCCAAGCCGACAACCATTCCGATTATCATTATAAGGCTGAGAGCATCCGAATAAGAGTCAGATCTTTGAGGCTAAGGTCGGGATATAAACTGACTGACTTAGTTGTAAATAACTATTGCATTGGCTGTGGAGAATTTGTTGCTCGCGACTAGACTAGAACAGTGCTCGTATCTGACGTTGAGGTCCCCTTTAAGACTAAGGCTAGCTGCTGTTGAAAGTGAAAGTAATAAATGCTAATGAGTGATTAACTTCGTCGCAGTCCCAAGTGCGCCTCAATACTGTCATTGGTTCAGGCAAACTCAAACGGCTGAACTTATGTGGTATCAGTCGAAATTTAGCTCCTTGCAAGGAACTTAAACTGGGGTAAAGAGATGATGCGGCTTCTCCGCTCCTACCTCTTGCCTCTCTCAGCACAGATCAAGTTCTTCAAAGAGCTTAGGGATGCTGGCGCCGTACTAGCCTGTGGAAGCAGACAGACGTATATACAGTAAATAACAATCCCCGCCAACAACTAACTCGTGCGACCCCAAACTGCCGTCTCCCCCGTCCGCTGAGACACAGAAATCCTTCTCCCTCTCTCCCTTCTCTACGAAACTTGTGGTTGTTGGGAGCATAGAGCGGTTGCTAGCGTCATCCGCATCCACCGATACATTAAATACAAAACATCGGCTTAGAAAATGATGTCTTCAGCCCGCAGTTCGAGGAGGTCTCAAGTTGTTTTGGACTGATCTCTTTTGAATAGTCTCCTCCTTCTTCTCCCGCATCAAGTGGAGGCCTAACTCATGTAAGGCAATGTTGTACTGATGAAACTAAACTTGGCACTAGATCAGAAGAACTTGGATCCTCTCATACGGTGAACTGAGGTGAGCTAACTCTGACTGGCGGGAGGGAAAGAATGGCTGACGTTGCAATTTCGTGGGTTGTTATCATCTTTAAGGCAAACAGTTAAGTGCATAGCAGTGTTTTCGCTACCATTTCTTGTTCTAGTACGTTGAAGCCGATCATGATTCGCGGTTGGTTGGGAAGCGGTTAGTTTGACAAGTTAAGCACTTAGCGCTGTGTTTACGTACACGAATTCGGTGGCCACCTTTTTTGGTTTCAAAATCATGCTCAAAACTAGTGATCCAAGTGAGGGTTAGCTCTCTCGATGACAGGCGATGCATGATTATATATAGACTTAGACAGGTGACGATAGTCGCTGCTTTGAAGCCTCAAGCACATATCGAATGGATCGGTGTGATAACAGATTTCCAAATCAAGTTCCCCACTAAATGGTGGTATAACGCCGAGCTAGGTACATGGAGGGACCTTTAAGCTTGAGGTTTGTTCGAAGAAAAGAACAAATGAGGGGTGGTAAAGGTGCAGATTATCGAAGGAGGCGGAATTGGGTGAATGTGACTAATACCCATGGTGAGAGACTCGTGGCGAATAGTACGCCCGAGTATGCTGCTCGAGAGCGGGCCGGACCGGTGAGAGCTAGTGCGCGCAAATATCCGAGTTGGAGGACTCGCCCGAAGAAAGTTTAGGTTTCGGGTTTATCTTCGGTTGGACAGTCCGTGGATGTTCCGAGCAATTTCGCCCTGTTCGGGTTTGGATTTCCGAAAATGTTTCTGCTTGCGGGCAGCGGGTCAGCTCGTGTGCGAGCGTATGCATTGTCCGCCCAAATGGCGGCCACGAGAAAGGGCAACAGTTGCGCTGCAGCGACTGGCTCCTCTGGCAACAACGGTGCAAAGCAAACCAGGGGCTCTTGTTTTCCCTCCATTTGGACTACCTGCAAATTATCGCCCTGTCCCATTTGATTTTATTTAATTCTTCGAATATCAACTGGCGTTTATCAAAACCAAAATGAATACCCGACTTATGGTTTACGTCCGGGTCAAGCCCATCCAAGATCAACGGTCAATAATCGACATAGTGGACGAGGAAACGCTTATATTCGACCCGATTGATGCAGAAAATCAGCCGACAAACGAATATTTTTATCATGGCAAGAGATTCAAATCGATCGGCTCCAAGAGGAACAAAAACTCTTCCTACTCGTTCGATAAGGTTTTTGGCTCACATTCAACAAATTACAATATCTATGAAACTGTCACTAGACCTATGGTTGACGCAACTATAAATGGTTTAAATTGTTCCGTGTTTGCCTATGGTGCCACTGGCTCCGGTAAAACTTACACTATGCTCGGCTCCCCATCCTGCCCAGGCGTTATTTATTACACATCGAAGGACCTATTTGGCAAACTATCCACCATAAGTGAGACAGATCCCCTGCCAGCGGAGTTGAAAATTTGCTACTTCGAGATTTACAACGAGAAAGTTCGTGATCTCCTTGTTATCGAGCAGAGCAACTTTATTCGTTGCGGGAACAAGAGGTTGCGAACAACGCCAGAACGGTGCAGGGCTAGGCAGCAGCTCGCACCCCGAGATACTTACAATTTACCAGTTTGCGAAGGCGCTGGTGATGGAGCATCCCTAGTTATACCAGACTTATCATATCATTCACCCTCAAATGCAGATCAATTAATAGAGTTACTTGAAGTGGGAAACGCAAACCGATCCCAGCACCCCACAGACGCAAACGCCGACTCGAGCCGCTCGCATGCTATCTTCCAAATTGTTCTTACTAGGCGCACAAGGCGGCTCAACAGTTCTGGTGAGACGGCTGAGTATGAGCTACAGACAAGCAAAATGTCACTTATTGATCTGGCTGGCTCAGAACGCGCCTCTGTTGCTTATCGCGCTGGAAATGATCGCAGTAAAAACTTACAACGAGAGGGCGGCAACATCAACAAGTCGCTACTAGCTCTAGGCAACTGCATCAACGCTTTAGCCGATCCAAGAAAAGGCCATAAGCATGTTCCTTACAGAAACTCAAAACTCACCAGACTGCTCAGAGACTCATTGGGTGGTAGGTGTCGAACTGCAATGATTGCCACCGTGTGTCAGCAAGCAAGCCACTACGATGACACCCAGAACACATTAGTTTATGCATCTAGGGCCAAGTGCATTAAACTTAGGCCAGGTAGAAATTTCACCGACATTGCCATCCAGCCGAAAAACTACAATGTAGTTATAGAGACACAAAACAAACAGATCACCACCTTGCAATCTCACAACGACCAACTCAAAATGGAACTCGAAGATCTGAGAAATCAGTTTGAAACCCTGCGGGCGCATCAAAGGAAGCTAGAGTTACAACCGCGAGAAAATCCCCACAGAGTTTCAATAGCAGTTAAACGGCCTAGTTTTCTCGAGGAATCACGCTTCAGGCACCGTTTAGATTCGTTGTATAATGAGAGAATGAACATACGTCTAAAAATACTCAAGTACGAATCTAAGCTGAGGATGAATGAGTTGAAGCTTGCGTTCAAGGGCTTGGACGAAAATCGCCATCAAGTTATCCACGGCGAATTGCCGAAGATGAATGGCAACACAACTGTTCTGATAACACCAGGCGTCACCAGCACATTGAACAACAACGAAGCACTCAAGACACAGCTGGGATTCTATGAACAAGAGCGTAGGACCTTGAGGGATGAATCCACACGGAACGACATGGACATCCGTGATGTTGTTGCAAGTATGACAACAGAGTTCGAGATGAATGGTTACGGAACCCCAGAGGACTTTGATGCTTTAATTGAACCATATCAATGCGAAAAAGAGCTTCTGAACGAGCTTGAGGAGAAGAAATTTTGTGAGCAACACGCGTATGATGTAGCCCAAGAGGGTATCAATAGACTGATGGCCACCGAAAATCTGCTGCTAGAGGCTGCCCATGTTGTTCGATACACTCATGCCATCACGAAAGGTAGAGGCCTGAGTGAACCTTTTGAAGCTAAATTGATGCAGTTATTTAAGAAGTTTGAAGGGAAAAAGAATGTCGTGTGGAAGGATGATAAGTATGCAATGGAGAACGACAAGGACAATGAGCCTCTATCACAATTATTAAGTGTGCATGACAACTTTAGCCTCAACTTTTTAACTCCACGCCAAAACAATAATACCTTGCACAGTAGACGGATCTCAAAGAACCTTGTATCTCTAAATAATTACACACCCGAGCAGAGTAACATCACCTTTGATGCATCTCAATAAATCTACAATCAGTATTGTAATCTTGAACATTTAACGTGTCCGCGCCCCTGTGTTGGCTTTCATGTTTCCGTTTAAATGTATGACTTTCTATAGTTTGCTTAAATACACCTGGAACAGTTTCAGGTGTTTCCTTAGTCTCGTTTTAGGTTCGTACCTCCGAGCTCCTCTAAAAATAGAATCCATATCATGAGCAGCAGAGCCAGTGAGGGTGGTTCTAAACATGCAAAGAAATTAGTTCACTAGACTAGATTTCTCCATCATTCAAGATGGGAGTATTACTTCTTGGTCTTGTCGTTTGTCTATTGCCCGTCTGTTTCGGTCAGACGAACAATGAAGATTTGGAATATGTAACAAGGGAATGCAACAGCAAGCTAAGACAAATAGATTCGCTTGAAAAGTTCCGCGACTTTATGTCGCACTATAAGGCTCTTGTTAAGGTTAATGCAAAACCGAAGCGAGGACTGTTGAATCTCGACCTCAAATTGAGGACATGCTACGATTTAGAAGAGCCTCTTTTAGAGTTAGAGAGAATCATAGCGGCGGGATACGGGGGAGTTTGCCAATTGAGCCACATCAAGAGACTTGTTGACTTCCATTTCCGTTACTTGGTAAGCAAGAACAAGAACTCCGCGAGAAACGACCAAACAAGCGAGCCAGGCTCAGAGCCAGAGCAGAATGCAACTATTACTAAGGCAAGTTATATCATTTATTTCTTCACCCTTTATGCGCACCAAGTTTCGTTCACATGCAAGAGCAAATTGGATGCTCGGGTTAGGGAGGCCCAGAGTGCTCTGGATTGCTCGACCATAATGACTAAGTTTGTGCCTTCGCAATCGGATCTGAGCGCTCGAGATGAGGGCTCAGACTTGAATGGCCAGGTAATAGATTTGTTGGACAATTTCAAGAGGGTGGAAAACTTCGCGCCAATTACCAAGACGACAGAGATGTATTTTGATGTGATAATACCTGACGCTGCAGTTGATAAAATAGAGGAGCTCAAAAGGGAGTGTCGAGTGAGGGAGCCATACTACTCGGCCTTATTTTCTCCAATCGCAACTCTAGCACAAATTGGCTACTCAATTGAAGATCAAAAAGTCGATTCGGATGATTCCGAGGACGATGATACAATGCTACTAAGGTGCTGGCTTATAACGGCCCAACTTTGTCAGGGCATCCTGCTAACTCATGTAACCATTAGCAACGAGCATGAGATTGATCCCGAGCTCAAGTCTAAGTTTGTCTCAATTAAATTAGGCCAAGCACCTGACAAGGCGGACGCCGATCAACCAGCTGAACAACAGGAGATCAAGTTTTTTGACAAGATTGAGGAAATATCGCCACTAGTGAAGAAGATAGTCAAGAAAAAGTTTACTAATATGGGAAAAATCAAATCAAAGCTCCAATCTTGGGCCAAAAGCTTCATCGAACGACACATAGACATTGAGAGTCTGCGCAAGGAGGCCGGCAGGAAGTATTTGGAGGCTCTAGCAAACAGCGATGACGATCAAGGCTCGAAAGTTGCGTTTGCAGGCCGCAAGTATGATAACAAGAAGTTTAATCCTGTATCTGTGATCACAAACGACGCTGACACTTTCGTCATCTTGTCGAGCTCCTTTTGGAATAGGGAGATCGGCATTTTGGTGAGCTCGGTGGTGGCTGTCTTTATGAGCGCAGTCTTTGTTTGGTTTTCCCTCTATGCCCTTGTGACAACCTTGAAGCAGCATATGTCAACTGTCGACCAGGGAAGCTTCAAGAGAGAGTGGCAAGAGTTGAGGGACAAACGCATGCGAGAGATGGAGAAGAAGCTCAACAAGAAGACGCCTCGCTTTTCTGTCTACAAACCGTATTGAACGATATTTGACAATCTGACCAAGGTCGGACCAGAACAAATCCTCTTGGAAAGGGTCAGGATCGTTTAGATTTGTAGTTCTTTTCTAATCTCCGTGCTTTGAGACTAACAAGTGAAACTTGTTGTTCGAACTCGATCCAAATAAACTGGATCGCAGTGCGCAAATGCTTTTCTCGGAATCAAAACCCAAAATCGCCTCAATTACACGAGGCTAGATTGATGGGTTGCTTACACGCACCCGAATCACTGAGCTCTTACTTATTGACTAGGCTGAACGAATCTGCCCTCTCTTCATCTTCAAACTGAACCCCCAATCATTCAGTAGGGGG